>Ga0187780_10002542_pt1 | contig 13706 bp, 14 predicted proteins | sample 1015_Q2_SP10_20__FD_132429 | JGI IMG/M metagenome (GOLD analysis project Ga0187780, IMG submission 132429) | Tropical peat soil microbial communities from peatlands in Department of Meta, Colombia - 1015_Q2_SP10_20_MG | ecosystem: Environmental > Terrestrial > Soil > Wetlands > Peat | place...
CACGGTCACGGTCGATTGGCTCACCTATTGGCTCACCTGAGAGATCGGAAGAAGTGTTAAAAAGCTCTGAGCTGGCTGGCGCGCCCGGCAGGATTCGAACCCGCGACCCGCTGCTTAGAAGGCAGCTGCTCTGTCCGGCTGAGCTACGGGCGCCCGGAGCTAATTGTGCCCGGCAAATGTCACGCGTCGGCCACGTGCGGGTCGCAGTGTGTCACGCCCGCGAAGACGCGGAACACTACCATCGACGAACACGACACCAGCTTCCCGGCGACCGGAACCAGCCTCGCCGAGGCACCTGAACTGGCCTTTCGCGCGAGAACCGGCTGCCTTAGGCAACCGGCCTCAGACGTACGGACGTCAGTTTACGCAAAGACCCGGCCGAGCCGGACAGGTTGAGCCGCACGTGCCGTGACCGTCAGTGCGCCCGGACGGCCCGGCCCGACCGCCTCCAGCCGGGGGAGAGCGGCGCAACTCAGCCGGGCCGATCGTCCCCAGCCCGCGGCGGGCCGGGCACAATGGCCTGATGCCCCGGTCACCAGGACGTTCACGATGGCCGCTCGCGGCCGGGCTCGCCGCCGGAGTGGCGCTCGACGCGCTGCTCGGCGACCCCCGCCGGGGCCATCCGGTGGCCGCGTTCGGCCGCGCCGCCGCCGCGCTCGAGTCCCGTGACTACGCCGACACCCGGCTCCGCGGTGTCGCGCACGCTGCCGCCTGCGTTCTCGCCGTCGCCGTCCCCGCCGCGCTCCTGCACCGCCGCACGCGAGGCCGGCCGCCGCTGGAGGCGGCAGCGGCCGCGCTCGCGGTGTGGGCTGTCACCGGTGCCCGTTCGCTACATGGTGAGGCCGAACGGGCAGTGGTAGCACTGGACAGCAACGACGTTCGGACTGCGCGGCAGGTGCTGCCGAGCCTGTGCGGCCGTGATCCCGCTGGACTGGACGCCACGGGGATCGCGCGGGCCGTGATCGAATCCGTCGCCGAGAACACGTCCGACGCCATAGTGGCGCCGCTGCTCTGGGGCGCGGTCGCCGGGCTGCCCGGCCTGGCCGCCTACCGCGCGGTCAACACGCTCGACGCGATGGTGGGCCATCGCTCGCCCAGGTACCTGCGGTTCGGCTGGGCCTCGGCCCGCCTGGACGACGCGGCCAACTGGATTCCCGCCCGCGTCACCGCCGCGCTCGCCGTGGCGTGCGCGCCAGTTGTCCCGGCGGCCGCGGTCAGCCCTCCGGCGTCCACCCCGCCGCCTTCGACCCCGGTATCCCCAGCAACCTCGATAAGGCCGAGCATCCAGGTGTTCCCCGGGCCGGCGAGGCCCGCCCGGATCCCGCCGACAGCGGGACGTCGAATACCCAGGTCGGCCGCGTCAGCGCTGCGCACCGTGCTCCGCGACGGGAAACGCCATCCCAGCCCGAACGCCGGCCGCTGCGAGGCCGCCTTCGCCGGCGCGCTCGGCGTCCGCCTGGGCGGGACCAACGTGTACGGCGGCATCACCGAGGTCCGCCCCGAGCTGGGAGAGGGCCGCGCCCCGGAACCGGATGACATCCGCCACGCGATCCGCCTCTCCCGAGCCGTCACGGTGGCCGCGACCGGGCTGGCCGTCCTCATCGCCCTCATCCGTCCGCAGGGGTCCCGGCCGTGGCAGGCTACCGGCGGAAAATGAATCCGAGCAGCCAGATGACCAGTGCCGCGATGGCCACCCACCACAGAACGTGCAGGGCGAATCCCGCGCCGGCGACGATCAGGATGATCAGTAGAGCCAGCAGCATGAGCATTTTCCGGCCTCCTTCGGGCTAGCTGCGTCACACAGCTACCCCGGTGCACCCCGTCAAACATGCGCCCTCGGCCCCGGCCACCGGGACTACACTGCACCCCGTGCGAGGGGCGCTGCTGGTGGCGGGGACCGGATCCGAGGCGGGCAAGAGCGCGCTGGTGGCGGGACTGTGCCGGTGGCTGGCCCGGCAGGGCGTGACGGTGGCGCCGTTCAAGGCGCAGAACATGTCGCTGAACTCGTTCGTGACGGCCGAAGGCGCGGAGATCGGGCGGGCCCAGGCGATGCAGGCCGCCGCCGCCGGGATCGAGCCGACGGCGGACATGAACCCGGTCTTGCTGAAGCCGGGCAGCGACCGGCGCAGCCAGGTGGTCGTGCTCGGGCATCCCGAGGCGGAAGCCGACGCGGTGGGCTACCGCGCGCTGGCCGGCCGGCTCCGGCGGGTCGCGCTGGAGAGCCTGGCCCGGCTGCGCGGCCGCTACGACGTGGTGATCTGTGAGGGCGCGGGCAGCCCCGCCGAGATCAACCTGCGCGAGGACGACGTGGCCAACATGAGCCTGGCCCGGGCCGCGGGCTTGCCGGTCATCGTCGTCGGGGACATCGACCGGGGCGGCGTGTTCGCGGCCCTGTACGGGACGCTCGCGCTGCTGCCGCCCGCGGATCAGGCGCTCATCTCGGGATTCGTGATCAACAAGTTCCGCGGCGCCGCCGAGCTGCTGGACAGCGGGCTGAGCATACTCGAGCGGCTCACCGGCAGGCCGGTGTACGGCGTGCTGCCCTGGCGGGAAGGCCTGTGGCTGGACGCGGAGGACTCCCTCTCGCTGGGCTCCCGCGGCGGCGCACTGACACCCAGCACGCACCACGGTCCCTTCGCGCCCGCGGATTTCCTCCGGGTGGCCGTGGTGAAGTTGCCGCGGATCAGCAACTTCACCGACACCGACGCGCTCGCCGCCGAACCGGGAGTGCTGGTGCGGTTTGCCGGTTACCCGGCCGAGCTGGCCGACGCGGACCTGGTGGTGCTGCCCGGATCGCGGGCCACCGTGGAGGACCTGGCCTGGCTGCGCGAGCGCGGGCTGGCCGACGCGATCGTGGACCGGGCCCGTCGCCACCGGCCAGTGCTGGGCATCTGCGGCGGGTACCAGATGCTGGCCGGGCAGATCGATGACCCGGTGGAATCGGGGCAGGGCCGCCTCGAAGGGCTCGGGGTGCTGCCGGTCCGGGTCCGGTTCGCGGCGGCCAAGCGGCTCGGCCGCCCGGTTGGCGGGGCGCCCGGCGCGCCGGTGACGGGGTACGAGATACACCACGGGATCGCCGAGGTCACCGACCCGGCGGCGGAGCCGTTCCTCGACGGCTGCCGCCGCGGTGCCGTGTGGGGGACAAGCTGGCACGGCGCGCTGGAAAACGACGAGTTCAGGCGCGCGTTCCTGGCTGAAGTGGCGGCGCTGGCCGGCCGGGACTTCACCCCGGCGCCGGACACCGACTTCGCCGCGCTGCGCCAGGCGCGGCTGGACGTCCTTGGCGACCTGGTGGCCGATCACCTGGACGCGGCTGCGCTGAGCCGGCTGATCGAGGACGGGCCCCCGCCGGGATTCCCCTCGCTGGTGGTCTCCCTCGACCACGGTCGATAAGGCTTCCGCGGCCCGATACGCGCACCGCAGCCAGCCTGTTCTGTCCGTTGACCCGGGGTGGCCCGCTCCGGGACGGCAGTCGACGCGGCGTCCGCGTATCAGGGCGTAACGCCGTGGACAACCTGGTGAGCATCGGTGTCGACGGCCTGAGTTACGCTCAGGGGGACGTGTCCGGGCTGCCCGCGGCGATCGAGTTGGACGCCGGGAGCCTGGTGCTGACCGTGTTCGGGCGAGTGAACGCGGGGACCATCAGGGGCGATCGGGCAGTGGCCGACACTTTCCTCAACTCGTTCTTCCGGATCTAGGGGGCTTCTGGCTCATGGACCTCGCCGCTATCGAGGCGGAGCGTGCGCGGCTGCACGCCGAATACATCAGCGCTGACCGGCCGCCGAGCAGCGCCCGCGGGATCCATCACACCGCGCTGTTCAGCTCGGACGTCGAACGGACCATCCGGTTCTACCAGGGGATCCTGGAGTTCCCGCTCACCGAGATAATCGAGAACCGGGACTATCAGGGGTCCAACCACTTCTTCTTCGACGTCGGTCACGGCAACCTGCTCGCCTTCTTCGACTTCCCCGGCCTCGACCTCGGCCCCTATGCGGAAGTCCTGGGCGGCCTGCACCACATCGCGATCTCGGTGACGCCGGAAAAATGGGCCGCACTGCGCGACAACCTGGCCGCGGCCGGCGTCCCATACCAGGAGGAAAGCGGTACGTCGCTGTATTTCCGCGACCCGGACGGCGCGCGCCTTGAGTTGCTCGCCGACCCGCTAGGCGAGATGTACGGCAGCCACGTTCTCTAGCAATACCTCTTCGCGCGCCCGGGGTGCCCTCTATGGGCTGGCGATCGGTGATGCCCTGGGCATGCCCACCCAGCTGCTTTCGCGCGCGGAGATACGCGAGCGCTGGGGCGGGCTCTTGCGCGGCTCGCTCGACCTGCTCGGCCCCTCGACCAAGCGCGCGGTCGCCGCCCTGCTCGCGGGCACGGCCCCGGACCAGGCGGGTGCGGGCGGCGACACCAACGGCGCGGCGATGCGCATCGCGCCAGTCGGCATCGCGGTCGCCCTGGACCTCCCGCACCCGGCCACCTTCCAGCGTGCCGCCGTTCAGCGGAGCATGGTGTCTCTGGTCGACCAGGTAGAGGCGGCCAGTCGCCTCACGCACAACACCAGCATTGCCCTAGCGGGCGCGGCGGCCGTGGCCGCCGCGGTGAGCGCAGGCCTGCGAGCGGGCCGGGCGGGCAGCCAGCTACCAGGTAGGCAAGCAGCACCCGTCGCGAACCCGGCCGAATCCTCCCGGTAGGCATGACGCCGGGGGACAATGATGGCCTGCGGTCCTCATTCAGTGTCTGTGCGGGCGGGAGAGGCCCGATGAAAGGGCATGATTTCACGGCGATCAAGAACCCCGCGGCCTTCGCCTGGTCTGGTGCGCGGCGGCTACCCGCGTGCCGAGCCCGGCCGGGTGATCCTGCCCCGGTCAGCCAGCCCCGATGAGCCGGCCACCGAGTCAGCCGCTGGACCGGCTGGTCTTCGCGGGCGAGGCGATCGTGGACGTGGTGATGTGGGTGCCCGCGCTGCCCGAACGCGGCGGCGACATGCTGGCGGGATCTTCATCGGTCCAGGTGGGCGGCGGGTTCAACATCATGGCCGCCGCGGCCAGGCAGGGCCTGCCCGTGGTGTACGCCGGCGGTCACGGCACCGGGCCGTGGGGCGATAAGGTTCGCGCCGCCCTGAGAGCCGAGGGCATCCGGGTCTTGCGCCCGCCCGACCCGGATGCTGACACCGGTTTCGACGTGGCCATGGTCGAGGCCGGCGGCGAGCGCACCTTCGTCACCAGCCTGGGCGCGGAGACGCTCCGCGAGCCCGGCGCGTGGGACCCGGTCCCGCTGCGAGTCGGCGACGTCGTCTACGTATCCGGTTACGGCCTGGTGCTGCCGGAGTCGGGCGCGGTCCTCGGCGCCTGGGCAGCCCGGCTCCCGCCGCAGGTGCTGCTGTTCGTGGACCCCGGCCCGCTGATCGCGGACATCCCGGAGGCCATCCTCGACCCGGTGCTGAGCCGGTGCGACTGGTGGAGCTGCAACCAGCGTGAAGCCGGCCTGCTCACCGGCGCCGGCGACCCGGTAGAGGCGGCCCGCCTCCTGGCCAGACGCACCGGCCAGGCTGGCGTCATCGTCCGGGCCGGCCGGTCGGGCTGTGTCCTCGCGCTCCGCGTGGCCGGGCCGGCGACGGGACCTGGCCTGTCGCTCAGTCTCATCCCCGCGCCTGTGGTCGATGCGGTCGACACCACCGGAGCAGGTGACGCCCACTCCGGAGTGTTCCTGGCCGGCCTGGCCGCCAGGCTGTCCCCGGCCGCCGCGGCCAGCCGCGCCAACGCGGCCGCCGCCCTGGCCGTCACCCGTCCCGGGCCTGCGGTGTCCCCCTCGCGCGCCGAACTCGATCTGTTCCTGGCCGCGGACCGGCGACCCCGGTCTACGCCTTGATCGTGAGCACCACCGTGATGATGAGACCGCCCGGATCCACGGTGAGATGGGTGTTGAGCGAAACCGCGCTCGTCACGGTCACGGTCACGGTCACCCAGGAGCCGGCCGACGGCAGTGATCCGGCGGACGGCGACGCGGAAACCTTGGCCGGGACATGGATCACGAAGTCATTGACCGGACCGCCCTGCGCGGTCAGGATGAACGTTCCGGTGGCCGCCTTGCCTTTGACGGCCGTCAGCGTCAACTTGGTCGGCGACGCCGCCAAGGTGCCCTGGCTCGGCGAGGGGGACGGCGACGGTGACGGGGAGGAGGACGGCGATGGTGACGGCGAAGGGGACGATCCGGACGAGGGCGGTGCCGGGCTGGAAGGCCCGGGCTTTCCCGGCGAGGTCCCGGCCGGCACCATGGATCCGCTGCCCGATACCGAAGGCGTCGGCGAGTCCTTGACCGGCGCGGCCTTGTGACCGGGTGATGATGACGTGCCCTGGCCCGAGGCGGCTCCGGCGCCCCCGGAGATTCCGCCGCCGAGCGCGAGAGTCGACGCATGAGCCCGGTGCGGGCCTGCGGCCATGAGGACCGCGAGGATCCCGGCCGCCACGACCGTCGCGGCGACCGCCGCCACCCCGGCCGCCGCCCGGGGGTGCCGTCGGACCTCCTGCCACCAGATCGGCCCGGACGGGGTGATCGCCTCCGGGAAACCCGTCCGGCCGAACTTCCCGGCGCGATGCGTCACGCTCACCCGGTACGCGCGACCGGCCGGGGTGCTGTCGGTGCAGGCCCTCACCACCCGCTCCCGGAGCCCGGCGGGAAGCGCGACTGCTGGCATCGGGCCGTACGGGTCCGGCTGCTCGCCGAGTTCGGCGGGCCCGCCCGTGACGGAAAGCCGGCGCAGGCACTCGTTCCGTGCCACCGCGTGCAGCCAGGAACCAAGCTGATCCGGATCGCGTAGCCCCTGCAGCCGGGAGGTGGCGATGACGAAGGTGTCCTGCACGGCATCGGCTGCGCTACCCGAGGGATCGGAGACCGGCAGCATGAACCGGCAGTTGGTATAGAGCGGCGCCGCGTAACGGTCGTACGCCTCAGCGAGCCCATCCGGGTCACCTGCGACGATGGCTGCGACCATCTCACGGTCCTGCATGCGCCTAACCGTAGACCGCCACCGCGCAGGGTGAGCAGGAACGGTATAACCAGCTAGCAGAGAAAGGGACACAAGGCAGTTACGGGTCTGCCGGGTATCAGGTCAGTTGTACGCGGGGTCCGGGTGCGAGACCCGCCCGGGATCCTGTCCGCCGACGTCGGGCTGGCCCGGCGAACGGAACGGGATCCAGACCTGCACGCTGGTGCCGGCCCCGGCCGCGGACCTGAGCATGGCGTGGCCGCCGTGCGCGGCGGCGATCGCCTGCACGATGGACAGGCCGAGGCCGCTGCCATGCCCCCCGTTGCCGTTGTGCCCGCCGCGGTAGAAGCGGTCGAAGGCGCGCGCCGCCGCCTCCTCGCTCATGCCCTGGCCCGCGTCGGTCACCTCGAGCAGCGCGCCCTGGCCGGCCCGGGCGAGCCGGACCGCCACCGCGGTGTCCGGCTCGGTGTGCTCGCGCACGTTGCCGAGCAGGTTCGCGAGCACCTGCCGGATCCGCGGCTCGTCGGCCACCACGATCAGGCTGGGCGGGGCGGTGGCGTGCACAGGCCGCTCCGGCTCAACCGCCTGGGCGTCGGCGACCGCGTCGCGGACGAGCTCGGACAGGTCGGTCTCGGTCAGGTCGAGGGAGGAGTTGCGGTCCAGCCGGGCCAGCTCGAGCAGCTCGGCGACCAGGCTGGACATCCGGTCCGCCTCCTGCTCGATACGGCGCATGGCGTTGGGCAGCCGGTCAGGGCCGAGCGCGCCCTGCCGGTACAGCTCGGCGTAACCGCGGATGGTCGTGAGCGGCGTGCGCAGCTCATGCGAGGCGTCCGCGGCGAACTGGCGTACCTTCTGCTCGGATGCCCACCTGGCCCCGAACGCCTGCTGGATCCGGTCCAGCATGGTGTTGATGGCCGCGGCCAGCCTGCCCGCCTCGGCGTGGTCGCCGGGATCCGGCATCCGGGCGGTCAGGTCGCCCTGGCTGGTGATCATGTCGGCGGTGCTCGCCATCCGGTCCAGCGGCGCCAGGCCGCGGCTGATCAGCCAGCGGCCGCCCAGAGCGAGCAGCGCGAGCAGCGCCGCGCCGGTGATCAGCTCCGCGAAGATCAGGACCCACACCTCATTGCCGACCGCGTTGTCCGGCCGCGCGACCACGAGGATGTTCGCGCCCGGCGGCAGCAGGCGCTTGCTGTCGTCCCTGGCCGGGATCGCACGCCAGATCGCGGTCATGGTCGGCTCGCCCGGCGCCGAGATGCTGAACAGCGTATTGCTGGGATTCTGCCGGAAATACGCCGCCGCCTGCCCGGTGGCCAGCAGGTTTTGCAGCAGGGCCTGCAGGTCACCGGCGGCGTCCGACGGTTGTGACAATATGCCCGTCGTCCGCGAGGGGACATTGATGTAGGCAGCCGCGTACCCGCCCGTGAGGTTCGCGATCTCGGACAGGCTCTCCCTGGCGGTCAGCTGAACATCGGTGTTGAACTGGTCCTGATCAATGTTGCCGAGGACCACGGTGGTCACCACGCCCATGACGATGAGGAACAGGGCAGTGACCGTGATGAGCCCGGCCAGCAGCCGTGACCGGAGCGAAAGCCTGCTGCTCCCGCTCGTCCGCCGCCGGGTGAGCCTCATCTGCCGGCGCGTTCGGCTTCCGGCGGCAGGCGCAGGCTGTACCCGACGCCGCGCTGGGTGTGGATCAGCGGCGGGCCGAGCGGGTCGAGCTTGCGGCGCAGGTAGCTCACGTAGGTCTCCACGACCTGCGACTGGCCGGCGAACTCCCAGCCCCACACGTTCTCCAGCAGCTGCTGCCTGGTGAGCATCCGCCCCTGGTTCCGCATCAGGTAGGCGAGCAGCCGGAACTCCGTCGGCGACAGCTCCACCGGAGTCCCGGCGCGGCGCACGACCCAGTGCTCCTCATCCAGCTCGAGGTCGCCCACCTGCAGCAGGGCGCCGTTGCCCGCCTGGGCGCCGCCCTCGGGGGCGCGCGTGGTGCGGCGCAGCACCGCCCTGACCCGGGCTACCAGCGCCTCGACCGAGAACGGCTTGGTGACGTAGTCGTCGCCGCCGAGCGTGAGCCCGCGGATGGTGTCGGAGGTGGTGTCCCGCGCGGTCAGGAAGATGACCGGGACATCATTGCCGTCCGCGCGGAGCATGCGGCAGACCTCGAAGCCGTCCATGTCGGGCAGCATGACATCGAGGATCATCAGGTCGGGCTCGTAGGTCTCCGCCTGGTGCAGCGCTTCCTTGCCGCTGGCGCTGACGGCGACCGCGCAGCCGTGGAACTTCAGCGCGACCTCGACCAGCTCACGGATGTTCGGCTCGTCGTCCACGACGAGCACCTTGGGGATACGGTCACCGTCTGCCATGGCATCTCACGTTTCATTGTCAAGCATAGAAGCATCATCGAGTGTGCAGCAGTGCGCGGCGCGCCCGGTTCAGCGGCGCGCCGCGCACTGCGCAGCGGGGGTCAGCTCACCGATGTACCGGCCGGGCCGGATACTGAACTGGAGGAGCTAGATCCTGAGCCAGATACACCCGGCCTGATGACGATCAGGCGGGCGTCCTTGACCCCGTTGGTGACCGGACCGCCGGTGAACACGGTCTCGCCCGCCGCCAGCGCTCCGGTCGTGGTCTTCTTGCCGTTCTGCCTGACCACGGTGTTACCGACGATCAGCCAGATCCAGGTCGTGCCGTCCGGAGCCCGGACCACCACGTCATTACCGTTGATCGACGTGATCGTGCCGCGCTCGAACGCGAGCGTGCGGAAGCCGCCGTCATAGCGGAAGGTGGCTTCGCCGTGGACGCCGCCGAGCAGGCGCAGCCTCCCCAGCGCCCACCTGACCCGGCTGATCGGCACGGCCGGGGAGGTACTGCTCGCGGTATTGAGCGCCGAGTTCAGCATCGTCCCCTGAGCCTGGCTGGCCGGTGAGGCGGTGCCGGCGGCCGAGACCCCAGGGCTCCCGGACGACAACGCCAAGGCGATCCCGCCGCCGGCCAGGAAGCCGGCCAGGGTGATGCCCGCGCCCCAGCGGAGCCTGCGCTTGGTGCGAGACCGCCCAGAAGTATCGGTTGGGCCCGCCGGGTCGGGACCCGAGGGCCCGGCTCCGGCTGGCGTGTCATATATGTTGCTCATGCCAGCCAGGGTGCGCAGCCGGTCTTGGACGTCGCCCGGGTCAGGCTGAACGCAGCCTGTGAATGACCCGCGAGTTTGCTGTCCGACGGCAGGGCGGTACCGGAGAGCGCTCATGATTTTCTTGGTTTCCGCGGCCGGGGTCGCTGTCTCCGCGGCGGGTCGCTGTTTCCGCAGCAAGTCGCGGTCTGCGCGGCCGGGCCGCGGGGACGGCGCGGCGGCGGCGGACCCGTCCCGGTGAACCGGGGTCAGGCAGGCCAGGCCAGGGCCACCCGGCGGTAAACGCCGAGCGTGAGCTCCCAGAAGCCGTCCACGTCAATGTCCATCGCGACCTGGGCGTTGCCGCCGTCGATCTCGCCCGGCGGCTCGAAGTCGGTCACCGTCATCCCAGCGGTCAGCTGCCCGGTGGTCTCGACCTGGACCTGGGCCGGGACCAGCCCGAAGAGCTCAGGCTGCGCGACCCAGGCCACCGCGCAGACGTCATGGACGGCCGGCCCGGCAGGCCCGCGTACCGACATGTACCGGTCGAGGGCCGGCAGCAGCAACTCGGTGCCGAGCGGTCCCAGGTCGCGCATCCGCTGCAGCACCGCTGCGGTGGCCCCGGTCCGCAGGGTCACGTCCAGCCCCAGCTGGACGACGGTCCAGCCGGCCCGGAACGCCACCGCCGCAGCCTCCGGGTCGGCCCAGATGTTGTACTCGGCGGCGGGCGTGACGTTCCCGCGGCCCGCCGACCCCCCCATGATCACGAATCCGCGTACCCAGTCCGCCAGCCGCGGCTCTCGCCGCACGGCCAGCGCGATGTTGGTCAGCGGGCCGGTTGCGACCAGGGTGATCTCGCCGGGGGCGGCCCGCGCGGTGTCGATGATGTAGTCGATGGCGTGCCCGGGGGCCGGGTGGGCCACGGGCGGCGGCAGGGTGGCGCCGCCCAGTCCCGAGTCGCCGTGTACCTGCCGCGCGTCGAGGGCGGGACGCAGCAGCGGCCCGGCGCAGCCCGCGGTCACCGGCGTCCCGGCGGCGCCGATGAACTCGCATACCGCGAGCGCATTCGCCGTGGCCTGGGCCAGCCCCACGTTGCCCGCCACCGTGGTGATGCCGAGCAGGTCGAGGCCGGGATGCCCGTGCGCGAACGCGATCGCGAGCGCGTCATCGATCCCTGGGTCGCAGTCGAGGATGATTCTCGCGGACATGCCCGGACCCCAGCCTTCCTCGCATCTGTGGTGCTCCCGATGAAGGTACCGAACGATCCTTGGTGCGTGCCCTGGTGACCTAGGTGCGCCGGGGTGTGTAGCCTCATCAGCGAGGAGGTCTGTCATGCACATCCCGCCCATTCCGCACGTCGAGAGCTCTGATCCGGAGATCGCCGGGCTCATCCAGGACGAGGCTCGCAGGCAGCACGACAAGATCCGGCTGATCCCGTCGGAGAACTATGTGTCGGTGGCCGTGCTCGAGGCATCAGGCAGCGTGCTGACCAACAAGTACTCCGAGGGCTACCCCGGCCGCCGCTACTACGAGGGCCAGCAGTTCATCGACCAGATCGAGACGATCGCCAGGGACCGGGCGAAGGCGCTGTTCGGCGTGGACCACGCCAACGTGCAGCCGTACTCGGGCTCGCCCGCGAACCTCGCGGTCTACCTGGCGTTCGCCCAGCCGGGAGACACGATCATGGGCATGGCGCTGCCCATGGGCGGCCACCTCACCCACGGCTGGTCCGTTTCGGTGACGGGCAAGTGGTTCCGGGCCGTCCAGTACGGGGTGCGTCATGACACCGGCCGGGTCGACCTGGACGAGGTCCGCGACCTGGCGCTCAAGGAGCAGCCCAAGATCATTTTCTGCGGCGGTACCGCGATCCCGCGGACCATCGACTTCCCGGCCTTCGCCGCCATCGCCGCCGAGGCCGGCGCGATCCTCGTCGCCGACATCGCGCACATCGCCGGGCTGATCGCGGGCGGCGCGCACCCCTCGCCCGTCGGTCAGGCCGGCGTGATCACGACCACCACGCACAAGACGCTGCGGGGCCCGCGCGGCGCCATGATCATGTCTACGGCGGAGCACGCGTCCGCCTTGGACCGGGCCGTATTCCCCGGCCTGCAGGGCGGCCCGCACAACCACACCACGGCCGCGATCGCGGTGGCGCTGCACGAGGCCGCCCAGCCCGAGTTCCGCGACTACGCCCACCAGGTGGTCAAGAACGCCAGGGCGCTGGCCGACGCGCTGGCCTCCCGCGGCTATGACCTGGTTTCCGGCGGCACGGACAACCACCTGATCCTGATGGACCTCACCGGCAAGGGCATCGGCGGCAAGCCCGCCGCCAGGGCGCTGGACCGGGCCGGCCTCGAGACGAACTACAACACGGTGCCGTTCGACCAGCGCAAGCCGTTCGACCCGTCCGGCCTGCGGATCGGCACGCCCGCGATCACCACCCGCGGCCTGCGCGAGGAGCACATGGTACCGATCGCCGCCTGGATGGACGAGGCGATCACCGCCGCCGCCAAGGACGACGAGGTGATCCTCGAACGCATCGCCGCCGAGGTCCGCGACCTGCTCGCGGCCTTCCCCGCTCCCGGCTGGAAGCCTTAAACCCGCCCTGGCTCTGGCCACAGCCGCCGACGGGTGAGAAAATACGGGCATGGCTGACGCAGACCACCCGGCACGGCAGTTCGAGGCGGCCTGGCAGGCCGCCCAGGCCGCGCTGAGCGAGTGGCGGCAGCGGATAGCGGCCGCCACCAACGAGGCGATGGACAAGCTCGATCCGGCCGTCCGGGCCGCGATCGAGGCCGGGAAGGCCACGCTGACCGGGGGCTGGCGTGACTGCCGGTGCCCGTGCGGCACGGCACACCCGGATGACCAGGGCGTATGCGACGGCAAAGCGGTCCTGACCAAGCGGGTAAGCGGAGCCGACGTGTCGCTGTGCGCGCCGTGTGCCGTGGCGGTGGGCGTCGCGGAACTACCCAACTAGGACCTGGTTAGGCCCATCCAGCCCCGGCGCCCGTCGCCAGCATGCCCTCCGTCAGGACGGCACGCGGGCCACGTCACGAGCCGTGGGCGACCATCGACGCCACCAGGGTGCCCTGCTCGACTTCGCTGCTGTATTCCGTGCCGAGGACGCCGAACTGGAGCATGGCCGCGGCGACCCGCTGGATGCGGGTCTGATCGACCGGGCCGATCGGGAAACCAGGCAGCGCCATGACCGCGGTTACCTGGGACGACAGCTTGTCGGACTGGGCCATGGCCGCCTCGATGTCGGGACGGTCGCTGTTGGCGAGCGCCTGCCCCGCCTCGATCGCGCGCACGAACGCGGCCGCCGTCGCCGGGTTTTTCTCCGCCCAGGCCTGGGTGGCGACGTACCCGTCGATGGGGAAGTTCAAGGTGGCGCCCTGGTCGAGGTCCGCCAGCTCCTGCTCGCCGTACTGTTCGGCGGCGACGGTGACGTAGGGCTCGGCCAGGAACGCGGCGTTCCACGCGCCGTCGCTGAGCTGCCCGGGCATCGCCGGGAAGCCTCCCTGGTCGGTGACGAAATGCACCTTCCTGGGCGAGATCCCGTGCTCGGCCAGCAGCGCGCTGACCAGCAGCGTGCCGATGCTGTTGGTTCCG
>Ga0187780_10002543_pt1 | contig 13702 bp, 13 predicted proteins | sample 1015_Q2_SP10_20__FD_132429 | JGI IMG/M metagenome (GOLD analysis project Ga0187780, IMG submission 132429) | Tropical peat soil microbial communities from peatlands in Department of Meta, Colombia - 1015_Q2_SP10_20_MG | ecosystem: Environmental > Terrestrial > Soil > Wetlands > Peat | place...
ATTTAAATAAAAATAACGATTTACTTCAAGGGAATTTTAGAAAGAAACTATATGATTTTTCACTTAAATTAACTCATATGTACAACTTAACATCATAAAAATGCACCTCCAATCGATATTTGTAGCCTTCGATTGAGGTGCAGAAATTTTATTCTTCATGTGAATTAATATGAGGTCCATTTATCTCTTCTCGATCAAGCATTTCTGGTGGGATATGCTTCGGAATAACTCCATGAGGAACTTCACCGTCCAAGCTTAAATAGTAATGGCGAATTGGTTTAAGATTATCATCGAGCTCATATACAAGAGGTATACTTGTTGGAATATTGAGAGACGCAATGCCGTCAGCAGAAATTTTATCAAGGTATTGGATGATTGCTCGTAATGTATTACCGTGTGCGGAAATAATTATTCTTTGACCCGCTTTCATTGCAGGAGCAATTGCTTCGTCCCAGAATTTCAAAACACGTTTTTCTGTATCTTCAAGACTTTCACCTATAGGGAATTCACCTTCTTTTAAGTCTTTATAGCAAGGATCATGAATATCATATCTCGGGTCATCCCGTTCTAATGCAGGTGGTCTTACATACATAGACCTTCTCCATTCCTGCACCTTTGCATCTCCGTATTTTTTTGCTGTTTCTGTTTTATCTAGTCCTTGAAGAGCTCCATAATGCCTTTCATTTAATCTCCATGTTTTATGAACTGGTACCCAAACAAAATCTGTTTCATGTAAAATGATCCATAGTGTACGTATGGCTCTTTTGAGAACAGAAGTGAATGCAAGGTCAAAGGTATAACCATTTTTTCTCAAAATTATTCCAGCTTCTCTTGCTTCAGACAGTCCACTTTTCGATAAATCCACATCAGTCCATCCAGTAAAACGATTTTCAACATTCCAAAGACTTTGGCCATGTCGGATTAATACTAGTTTAATCATTAGAATCTCCTTTCTGGTCATCTAGTATAGTCTAGTTTGTTTAAAAATGAGAATTTTAATGCAGTTTTAAAAGGGGCATTTCACAAGGTGAATTTTAAAGTTCATTTAGATAAAAACTTATGAGTTAAGGAAGTTGTTGTTCCATTTCTTAAATAGGTATATGAAAATAATCAAAAAATAAAAAGAGGTGTAAAGTTGTATTTATATAATGATAAAAGTAAGCTAACCACTTTTCATGAATTACTAACGTCCATTAAAGAACATTCAAAAAAACACTCCACTTTTATTATTGGGATAGATGGATGTGGCGGATCAGGCAAAAGTACAATTGCAAACAAATTAAGTAAAGAATGTTCTAATGTGACTGTTGTTCATATGGATGATTTTTATTTGCCGTCTGCCCAAATTATAAAAATTCCTCCAAAGTATAAGGAAATAGGTGCAGACTTCGATTGGAAGCGTGTATTAAATCAAGTATTAATTCCAATCAGTCAAAATAGAGAAGGCAAATATCAACGTTACGATTGGGATACAGATCAATTGGTAGAATGGCATACTGTTCTAGTGGGAGGAATCGTTATGATTGAAGGTGTTTATTCCATACGTAAGGAATTAGCACATATATACGATTTGAAAATTTGGGTAAATTGTCCACGAGACAAAAGGCTTTTAAGAGGTCTTGAAAGAGATGGAGAAGAAGCACGTGATATGTGGGAAAATAATTGGATGATTGCGGAAGACATTTATGTGAAAGAACATAAACCAATTGAATTAGCAGATATTATTGTTTATGGGAATAATTAATTACAATTAATAACCAAATGAAAAGACCACTTGTTTTTTTGTGGTCTCTTAACTAAAAATAAAAAAATGATGGAGTTTTATTATCCGATACCCTCATATTTATCAATTTTATTCTTACTTCGAGAATAAATCAAAATTGCAATAATAGAAAATAATAAAGGTCCAGCAATCATCCAAATGGTAGAACTAGGATCACCTTGAATTGCAGGTTGTATAATTGTAAACAAGTTAGCAAATCCAACAACTAGTATAACTAGAAAAGTTGAGAGGACTGCTGCAGTTCTTGATTTATATACTTCGAAGGGCTTGTGAATATCAGTGTTAGCTTTGAATCTTATAAAGGAATAGGCCAAAAAGATATATGGTAAGGTCATCGAAACATTAGTCATGAGTGTAATTTTATTAAAAAATGCAGATGCTCCTTGTCCACCAAAAGATGTTAAAACAATAATAATTGCAACTAATAAAAATTGAACCCACATAGCGTTAACAGGCATACCAATATCATTTGTCTTCGATAATCTTTCTGGCCAAAGTTCTTTTGGCGTACCTTTAATAATTGTTTTTAAAGGTGAATAAATTAATGTGAAAAAAGCACCTGTATATGCAAGAAACATTGATAATCCTGTTATTCTTGCAAACCAAATCCCAATTATGTTTGAAGTTGAAGAACCAGACCCAAGAGCATTTCCTAATCCATTTCCTAATTGATACATGAGTACATACGTAATATTTCCTAAATTAGTTGTACTAGCGCTTAAATCCTTTTGCCAATTCGTAAAAATCCCGCAAAATAAAATTCCTAGCGAATATCCGATCGAAATAATAATCGCTGAAATTGAAATACCTTTAGGAAAGTTTCGTTTTGCATTTTCAGTTTGATCAACTAATCCACCTACTGCTTCGATACCCCCGTATGCAAATATTGCAAAAACAACAAATGAAAGTACTGAAAGCATAGAAGCATACGTTGAGTTAGGAGAGTGAACAAATGCATTACTGTTTGTAATTGGTTGCTGAAAATTTCCTTTATTTAAAAATAAAATAATTAGGCTAGTTATTAACAGGACAAGATTTAAACAAGCAACAGCAATTCCACCAATAGAAGTAACTTTGCTTATTTTTTCAATTCCTTTCGAAGCGAAAAATGTAACGACTGCCATCCATATTACAGCAAGTACACCTATCGTTTCAGTAGAAGACATTCCCAAAAAAGACCAGGTTTGAGTTTTATCAGAACCAAAAACAAAGGTAGATAATGGAATCCATACTTTTGAAGCTACACTAACCATCCAAATTACATAAGCAGAAAACCACATAAAGGTTCCTATGAAGGCAAACTGTGGTCCAACAGACCTTGCCATCCAAGTATAAATTCCACCTTCTTCATGTCTAAAGGCAGCACCATACTCGGCCATCATAAATGCATAAGGAATAAAGAATGTTATAGCGGCAAGGATATACCACGGAATAGCACTGTATCCCATTAGATAAAATGCAGTAGGTATGTTACCAAAACCAAAAACAGATGTGAAGACAATTAATATTAATCCAATTAAAGATAATTTTTTATCCATATGATCACTCCAAAATACTTCTCAAAAATGTTTGATAACATTACTATTTTCAAATTTAAAAGTTTTATCCTGAGAGAAATAAAATTACAGAAAAATTTGAGAAGGAAGAGGAGGAGAAATTTAGATAAAAAAAAGGATATCCTAGTCGTAAAAAACTAAGATATTCTTTAGACATTAAGCAGCTTTATTTTGCTCTATAACTTTCTTACGTTCACCGCGATTATAGATTAATAATGCAGCAATAGTGAAGAAGATAGGTCCTGCTATCATATAAACTGTAGAACTAATATCTCCATTAATTGCAGGTTGAATAATAGTAAAGATATTCGCAAATCCAACTAGTGCAACTACAATATATGAAGCAATTAGCCCAGTTTTGTTTGATTTATAAACAACAAATGGTTTTTCAATCTCATTATTCATTTTGAATTTAGGGAATGCTAATGCCAAAAATAGAATTGGTAATGTCATTGCTACGTTTGTCATTAATGTAATTTTATTAAAGAAAGCTGACGCACTGTCTCCACCAAATGAAACCAGTAATACAATGATACTAACAACAGCAAATTGTACCCACATTGCATTGACAGGCATACCATTTGAAGATTCTTTTGTCCAGCTCTTAGGCCAAAGTGTTTTTGGTGTACCTTGGATAATCGTTTTTAATGGTGAATAGATTAACGTAAAGAATGATCCTGAATAAGCAAGGAACATTGATAAACCTGTAATACGAGCAAACCAAGTACCAATTTCTTTAGCAGTAGAAACATCAACTCCTAAAGCAGTACCAAGTTTAAAACCTAAATTATTCATTAAAACATAAGTGATATTTCCTAAGTTTGTCGTACTTGCGCTTAAATCAGTTGACCAATGAGCGGAAATACCTGATACTAAAATACCAATTGAATACCCAATTGAAATAATTAATGCTGAAATTGCAATTCCTTTTGGGAAAGTTTTTTCTGCATTTTCAGTTTGGTCTACAAGACCACCAACTGCTTCAATTCCACCGTAAGCGAAAATGGCAAAAACGACAAATGATAATACAGCCAGAGGCGTACCATATGATGTGTTCGGTGAATGAGTGAAAGAATGAATACCAGTAATTGGCTCAGCTAATTTGCCGCCATTTAAGAATAAAATGACAATACTTACAAGTAATAATGCTAAGTTTAAGCACATGATTGCAATTCCGCCAATAGAAGAGATTTTGCTTATCTTTTCTAATCCTTTAGATGCAAAGAATGTAACGAATGCCACCCATGCAACTGCTAATAAACCAATTGTTTGTGTTGAAGATAATCCTAAAAATGACCACGTTTGAGTTTGGTCAGCACCGAAAATAGCAGTTGAAAAAGGAATCCATATTTTATTAGAAGTACTAACCATGTAAATAACATAAGATGCAAACCACATAAAAGTACCAATAAAAGCAAATTTAGGTCCTACAGATTTTGACATCCAAGAATAAATTCCGCCTTTTTCTGTTTTAAATGCAGCACCAAATTCAGCCATCATAAATGCATAAGGGATAAAGAACAATAATGCTGACAATACATACCAAGGAATTGCACCATAACCCATTAAATAATATGCAGTAGGAATGTTACCGAAACCAAACACAGATGTAAACACCATTAATATTAACCCAATAAGTGTCATTTTTTTTGTCATGAATTTCAACCCTTCTTTCTTTGTAAGATATTTCACAAATAAATTGAAAATACTAATTTGTATATTAAAATAGTAAAATCGAAGAATATTTGGATAGTAAAATATGAATTAAAGAACTATTAAAAATTAAGTACAAAGAGTAGTTTACTAAATACTATCTGTTAAATCAATAATCGAAACTAATTTTTATGAAAGAAATATGCAATATGTAAACGCTTAAATGACGGTTATTACAAGATTTTTAATTAGCGGAATATTCTTCAGGGATAATATTTATTCAAAAACTATGAGAGAAAGAAATGATTAATGAATTCTGATGGGAAAGTAAAAAGAGGGGGTGGGATGGTGATTAATTATCGAAAAAAGGACCCTAGCTATTTAAACCTAGAGTCCTTTGATTCATCATTTTTAGTTGTCGTTATTCGTAAATCGGCACCCAGCCTTCAGTTGTCACAAAAAGCCTGATTGCTACGACTTTACGATCATCTGCTAATGTAAAATAATGACGTACATTAGGTGGAACAGAGATTAAATCACCTGGCTCTAAATTCACATGAAAAAATCCTTCAGAACCTTGAATGATAAATGCACCGTGGCCACTTACTATGAAACGAACTTCATCATCAGTATGGTGATGCTCACGATTAAAGTTTTTAAGTAACTCTTCTAGATTAGGAGTAGATTCTGAAAGTGAGATTATATCACTTGCTAAATAACCACGACGTTCTGATATTGCTTTAATTTCATATTCAAAAGAAGATAAAATTTCTTCTTTTTCAATGTCACTTAATTGGAATTTTTCTCTTAACTGTTCAGGAAGGTTCGTAATGTTCCAATTTTCATAGATGACATTGTGCTCTTCCAAATAAGCTTTTACCTCAGTTTCACTAGTAATTGTGTAATCTTTTTCTTTAACATAGATTGTTGCCATTTTCATCTTCCTCTCAATGGTTTGTATAGTATTCTATTATTAATAAGTTCCTAGCTCTCTTATACTGACAAACTAGTCAATTTTGATTGTAAAGTAAGCTGAAATAAAAACTCATATGCTTCTAATTGCTTTTTGGCTTCAAATGCTGTCTCAGCCCAAACTGTAATCCCATGGTTGTGAATTAGTACAGCTCCTCGATCACCCGTAATGTGAGCGAGGAAAGCTTCACCTAACGTAGGGATATGCGCATGGTTATGAATAATTGGGATACTTACTTTTGCATTTTCTTCCCAATGACCAAGTGCTTTAATAATTTCACAGCCAGAGAAATTGACTTCCTTTATAGAAGGGAAGGAGTGGGTAATGAGATTATTAGCGATTGTATGGACATGAAGAACACAACCAGCATTTGAATGTTTGTAAATAAGTTTATGTAGTATAGCTTCAGCGGACGGTTTTTTAGTTTGATCCCAAATTGACTGTTCATTTTCGTCTACGAGAAGAAAATCACTACTTGTATGGATTGTCTTATCCTTTCCACTTGCTGTTACTAAAAAGAGGAGGGGATGATCATTTACTTTTATAGACAAGTTACCACTTGTTCCAAGAAACCAATCACGTTTTGCTAGTGTCTTTTTTATTTCTTTAATTTCTTCAAGTCGAGTAAAGAAATGTTCCATTAAATCACCTTCTTCGTTAATGACTGTAAAATTTCGTGAAAATCGTTAAAAGGTTGGTGAGGTAGATTAAGTTCCTCACATTTTTCTTTTAAAAAATCTCTAGCAAAGATAAAATCAGCTTGTTTCGCAATTTGTAAATCTGTGACTGAATCTCCAATTACAATAACTTTGTCTTTTGCTGAGCTCAATTTTCTCATAACACTTGGTTTACAAAGCCCGCAGTCATTCTGGCATTTTTCATCGCAAGAATGTTCCCAACGAATTTTTACAGTTTCACCTGTGAAATCAGTTCGATTGCATACAATGTGTTCAATCGGTAAATAGTCTGCTAGGATTGGATAAACAAAGAAATCTAATCCACCACTAACGATTGTTAATTCGTAATCTTCTGAATTCAAATACTGAACAAACTCATGAAATCCATCACGAATGATTGTATTTGACAGAATGTATTCAGTCATCTCTTTCTGATAAGCTGAAGGGATTGTAGAAAACATAGTTTCAACACCCTCACGAATTGAAATTGTTCCTTTCAATACTTCATCTTTTATCATTTGGATTGAAGGAGGGGCAAATTTATTAATTAATGAAACGATATTATCTCCTTCAGTAATTGTTCCGTCAAAATCGCAAAATACTTTTATTGTCATAATATTACACCCCATAAATCAATTGCCTTTTGTAAAGAAGGTGCTTGTTTTGCATAATCTTCTAAAGAAGTTCTACTTAAAGTAGCGGTAATTGCTTCTCTAAATGCTTTACCTCCACCAATTGGTCCATCAGGATGTCCGTGAACACCGCCACCAGCATTGATTACTTGTTCATTTCCAAAATCAGCAATCAATTGTGGGACAAGTCCAGGGTGAATACCTGCAGATGGAACAGGGAATGTTTTATGTAGGCCGTTTTCTTCAGTAAGATATTCTGCAATTTTTAAAGTTTTAGATTTTTCCATTGATACGCTTCCATATGGAGAAGGGAACAAGCTAAAATCTGCTCCAGCTAGTCTGACTAATTTTCCTAATAATAGACTTGATTCGATTCCATAATCTGGTGAAGAAGTAAATGCGCCTGAAATAGCAGGGTGCGCCATAATTGGGATAGAAATATCTGGATCTTCAGCAAGAGATTGAAGAACATCTAAACCATAAGCAAATACGTTAAATAAGAAGATATCTGCGCCTAAGTCTACAGCTCGTTTTGCTTTTTCCTTTAATTCGAAAGTACGACCCGTTAAATTAACAGCATATAAAGTTCGCTGTCCAGTTGTTTCGAAAACTTGTTGTAAAATATCTTTTCCATTTACGACTCTTTCCTCTAGAGAAGTACAAGTATCGAATAATATTTCATCATCCTTAATTAAATCTACTCCGCCAAGTGCTTGGTTGCGTAATTCCTCACCGATATAGTTAAGGTCACGACCAATCACTGACTTAAAAATACTCATTAAGAGTGGGCGATCATAAACTTGTAACTTTTCACGAATTGCATTTATTCCAAAATTAGGACCTGGAAATAAGGCGAGTAGATCATCTGAAAAATGCAAATCGATTAACTTTATTTCACCATCTAAAGATAGTTTTCCGAATACGGTTGTTAAAATAGCAGGCAAATCAGCGGTAAAGTTATGACTAGGATAAAATATTTTAATGATTCCTGTTGATCTATTACCATCTGTTTTTTCAGAACGAACAGAAATGACTTTTCCTTTATGCTTAAGTAATTGAATTTGATCGTTTTGAGGTAAATTTGTCCATGAGCCAACAGTTAATCCGAGTGCGATTGACTCTGCTCTTTTTTCTAAGTTAGTAGGTTGATCATAAATTTGATATGTTGCGATGATACCACTCACTCGTTTGAGCCTCCTAAAAAGTAATTTTAAAAAAAGAAAAAACCTCTCACAAAGGAGAGGCTTTTAGCTACTCCTTATCTTTCAGCATAAATTGCTGCAAGAATTAGCACCGTGCCATAGATAACTATGGTCGGTTGCCGGGTTTCATCGGGCTTGTTCCCTCCACCTACTCTGAATAAGAAGATATTTAATTTTGAATTTTTAACATAATCGGATTATTTCATGTGAATTTATAAAAGTCAAACAAAAATTTTATATTTTAGAAAATTTCTAGTTTAGTAAGTCTCTGAACAGCCTCGATTAATCGTGATTCATCTGTCAGTAAACCTACTCTTATGTAGCCTTCACCGTGTTCACCAAAGCCATTACCAGGAGCTACTGCAATATTGGCATTTTCTAGTAAATAATCAGCAAATGATTGTGATGTAAATCCATCAGGGACAGGTAACCATGCAAAAAAGGATCCAGAGGGTGCAGTGACATCCCATCCGATACTCTTACATCCATCAATAAAAACATTTCTTCGTTTTTCATAAATTGCTAATAAATCAGCTACACATCGTTGAGAACCAAGTATTGCTTCTGTTGCAGCATCTTGGATTGCTGGGAATAAACTAACGTATAAGTGATCTTGAAGAAGGTTAATCGTTTCAATGATTTCTGCATTTCCTATAGCAAATCCGACACGCCAACCAGCCATATTATAGGTTTTCGATAACGTGTAGATTTCAATACCGCATTCTTTAGCTCCAGGTGTTTGTAAGAAACTAAGAGGCTTTTTCCCATCAAAACCAAAAGCTCCATAGGCAAAATCATGACAAACTGCGACGTCATTTTGAGTAGCAAATTCAACCGTTTTTTCAAAGAATTGGCTTGTTGCTGTTGCACCGGTAGGATTATTTGGATAGTTTAAAAACAATATTTTACTAGCTTCTCTGACATCGTGTGGAATTAACTCATAATCTGGTAAAAATCCATTTTTCTCAAGAAGAGGCAACATGTATGGTTTAGTTCTAGATAATGAAATACCCGATAAGTAATCTGGGTAACCTGGATCAGGTACTAGAATTGTATCACATGGATCACATAAACAAAGGGGTAATTCAACTAATCCAGCTTTGCCACCGAATAATATTGCTACTTCCTTTTCTGGATCTAATTCAACCCCATATTCTGAACGGTAAAATTCACTTACAGCCTCTTTAAAGCGTTTGGTTCCTCGAAAAGGTGAATACCGGTGAGATGCTGGATTTGTAGATGATGAATGCAAAGCAGAAATAATATGTTCAGGAGTTGGTTGATCAGGATTTCCTTGACCTAAATTAATAACATCTCTGCCTTCATTAACAGCATTATTTACTTTTGTGACAAGTGATGCGAAAAATTGACTTGGTAATTGATCTAATAATTGGCTTCTTTTCAAACAAAACACCTCGATTTTATAAAAATAGTTTAAAAATTTCACATACCATAAGTTTTGATGAATAGTTTTTAGTTGCAATAATACACATCATCATATAAGCTGATTGATAAATTGTAAATAAAATTTCGAATAGGATGATTAGTTTGTTAACGATTTCGTGTGTTCAAATGGATGTCGAATTAGGGAATACAGGTGTTAATTTAAAAAATGCAATCCGAAAGATTGAAGAAGCTGTTCATGCTGGTGCAAAAGTAGTTGTGCTGCCAGAACTTTGGACCACAGGGTATTGTTTAGATGTGATTGAGAGGCATACAAATGAACAAGATGAAGTGATTGAAACATTAAAAAAAATAGCAAAACAAAAATCAATTTGGCTCGTTGGTGGTTCTTTGCCAATCAAAAAAGAAACTGGCGTTTTCAATGAATTAGTCATAATAAATTCAGCTGGTGAATTAATTAAAACATATGATAAAGTTCACTTATTCCAGCTAATGAATGAACATCACTATTTACAAGCAGGAACATCTGATGCATTTTTTGAGATAGAAGGATACAATGCTGCAGGATTTGTTTGTTATGATTTACGTTTTCCAGAATGGATTAGAGCACATGCTATTAGTGGGGCAAAACTATTATTTTTTGTCGCACAGTGGCCTATTCAAAGAATTCAACATTGGGAAGTTTTATTAAAAGCTAGAGCAATTGAAAATCAATGCTTTGTAGTAGCTTGTAATAGAGTTGGGAAAGACAATGATAATACCTTTGGAGGAAACTCACTAATCATTGATCCGTGGGGGGAAGTTCTAGCCAACGGTGGAATTGAAGAAGAAATTTTAACTGCACAAATTGAATTAGAAAAAGTACAAGAGATCCGTAAGACAATACCAATTTTTGAAGACAGAAAAATTGATTTATATAATAAATTCTAAAAAATCTGTTGACATTTGAATTTTTGCTAAATATAATTCAACTTATTAAAACTGAATAGTCGATTAACTCTTATTTTGAGTAGGCGGAGGGATTTGGCCCTTTGATGCCCAGCAACCGACCATAATACCATTGTGAAATGGGGCGTTTAATAAACGCCTGAGCGAAAAGCTCAGTAAGGCACGGTGCTAATTCCAACAGAAAGATTTTCTTTCTGACAGATAAGAGACGAAAATGGCATATTTTTTAACCTCTTTTCGTCTTGAAAAGGGGTTTTTTATTTGAAATTTTTAGGTTGAAAATTAGCTTTACATTTCGATAAAGGGGGAAATACAAATGTCTGTCATTCAAGAGAAAAAATATAAACCATTAACTGAGGAATCAGCCATCAGATACTTACAACAATTAGGCTATTTAGCAAATGAAGTTTGTGAATGTGTTGAAATCGGGGATGGAAATTTGAATCTGGTATTCCAAATAAAGGTGGTAGGAAAAAAGAAAGGCTACATTGTTAAGCAGGCATTACCATATGCAAAAGTTGTTGGGGAAAGTTGGCCACTCACAATTAAAAGAGCTACGATCGAAAGTCAAGCGATCGAACTATATAACAAGTTAATTCCTGAATTTGTTCCAAAATTCTATCATCATGATGAAGAACAAGCTATTACGGTTATAGAAGATTTATCTGATTTAGACATTCTTAGAAAGGGGTTAATTTTAGGAGAATCATATCCTTTGCTTCCAAAACACATTGGAAAATTTTTAGCCCATACACTTTTTTATACGTCTGACTTTGGTGCTTCACCAGCAAGAAAAAAAGAATTGGAAAGAATATTTAATAACCCTGAGTTATGTGATATAACAGAAGGTTTAGTATTCACTGATCCATTTTTTAATAGTGGAACAAATAATTTTGAAGAAGAACTGAAAAATTTTGTTCAAGAACTATGGAATGACGAAGAACTTCAAGTTGAAGTAGCAAAATTAAAATTAGGTTTTTTCACGAAAAAAGAAGCGTTAATTCATGCTGATCTACACACGGGAAGTATCTTTACTTCAAGTTCACAAACAAAAGTCATTGATCCCGAATTTGCTTTTGTTGGGCCGGTAGGTTTTGATTTAGGTCAAATTCAGGCAAACTTGCTATTCCAAGTATTTACTAGAGTAGAAAATAAAGAAGAGATACTTGATAGTTTAGTTGAAATTGAGAAAGTATTTAATGAGACATTCACTAAACTTTGGGAAGAGCATTCAAAGTATCCGTTGAATAAAAAAGCCGTTTTACATAATACGCTAGAAAATTATTGGATTGATGCAATCGGAGTGATTGGATGCGAGTTAATTCGTAGAAGTATCGGTTTAGCACATGTAGAAGATGTTGAATCACTACCGCTGGAAAGAAGGCTAGTCGTTAAAAAACGAATCCTTCAGTTTGGTGCAACATGCATTAAAAATAGATTAAAAATTCGTAATATTGGAACTTTAGTAAAAGGGTTAGAGGTGTAAATCATGACGATAGTACAACAAATTCCACAATCTTTAATTTGGGAAGATAGCAGATTAAGAATTTTAGATCAAACTTTATTACCAACAGAAATTCACTATTTTTATGCAACGACATTGTCTGATATTAGAGATGCAATCAAGAAATTACAAGTTCGAGGGGCTCCTGCAATAGGGATAGCTGCTGCATATGGATTATATCTAGGTGCTAATGAGATTGTATCCAATCAGTTAGAAGAGTTTCAGATGGAAATTCGTGAATTTGCTGATGAATTAATAGCTGCACGTCCAACAGCAGTTAACTTAGCTTGGGCTGTTGAAAGATTAATTAAAAAAAGTAAACAAGCGAGATCAGTAAATGAGGCAAACTTTATTCTTTTAGAAGAAGCGATAAAAATTCATTTGGAGGATGAATCAATCTGCAAAACAATTGGTGAGAATGCTTTGACCCTTTTAAATGATGGTCAAAAAGTATTAACGCACTGTAATGCAGGTAGTATTGCAACAAGTCGATATGGGACAGCGCTTGCACCGCTTCATTTGGCGAAAGAAAAAGGGTGGACAATTTCTGCTTATGCAACAGAAACAAGACCAGTTTTCCAAGGTGCTAGATTAACATCTTGGGAGTTACAGCAAAGTGGAGTACCTGTAACACTACTAACTGATAATATGGTCGGTTATTTACTACAACATCATGAAATTGATGCAGTAATTGTAGGAGCAGATCGTATTAGTGCAAACGGAGATACTGCTAATAAAATTGGAACGTTACAGTTAGCGATTCTAGCAAACTTTTATCAAGTACCTTTCTACGTTGCAGCACCTCTTTCGACAATTGACCTTTCGATTGAAACAGGAGATGAAATTGTCATTGAACAACGTGATTCAAGAGAAGTTACACATATTGGAGACATTCGAATTGCACCAACAGATATTAATGTGTTAAATCCTGCTTTTGATGTCACACCATCAAACTTAATAACCGCAATTATTACAGAAAAAGGAATTGTATCGGAAAATTTCAAAGATACATTTGTTAAATGGGGGTATAAAAATTGAAAAAATTACTTACTTTACTTGCTACAAGTACAGTGTTACTTACTGCTTGTGGAAACGAACAAGCAGAGGTGACGAAAAAATCTGCTTCTTCAAGTCAGCAATCGAAAAGTTCAGTCGCGGTATCTAGTACAGTCGCAAATGCTAAAATTCCAGATTCAGTGAAGAAAAAATTAAAGATTGCCTTGGTGATGGAATTTTCAATCGGTACTTTTTCATCTCAATATATTGAAGGAGTGAAGAAACAAGTAGAAAAATTTGGCGGGGAAGTTCAAGTTTATAATGCCGATAATGATTTATCAAAAATGGCATCAAACTTAGATACAGCTATCAAC
>Ga0187780_10002544_pt1 | contig 13699 bp, 16 predicted proteins | sample 1015_Q2_SP10_20__FD_132429 | JGI IMG/M metagenome (GOLD analysis project Ga0187780, IMG submission 132429) | Tropical peat soil microbial communities from peatlands in Department of Meta, Colombia - 1015_Q2_SP10_20_MG | ecosystem: Environmental > Terrestrial > Soil > Wetlands > Peat | place...
CCATACGATGGTTGTGCTCACTATCAGGAAGAAGACGGCGGGAGTAAAGAGTCCGAGCGTGGCCCCCCGGACGAGACGGGTCGCCGGCTCGGCCCCCTGCAGGCGGTAGGTTGACGAAGCCATGACGCAAACATAGACCGGGAAGGGGGTCAGGAGCCCGCTCAGCTGCGGACCCAGGGCCGCCGAGGCTTGAGTTATGAGCAGGACGAGCGCCGTTGCGGCCGCCATCCGGAATGCTATCTCCCACCAGGCGACAGGAGGGCTCCCCATGCCCGAAGCCGAAGCCATGGGTAGGAATCGATATGCGACCACAAGGAACAGCGCTGTCATGGCGAACGCGGCTACCGAAGGCACAGAGACGCCCACAAGGGCAAACGTCAGAAGGAAGAAGGCTACAGAGCCGAGAAGCACCGGGTAGGGCCATGCCACGCCCTTCCGCCGCAGCGCCAGCCAGCAGTAGACGAACGCAAAGAGGGTTATCGACTCCAGGCCGAGGATCACCCCCACCGCAGCGCTCGACGCGAAAGCGTCCCCCTGCTCGATCGCCAGGAAGAATACCACGGGTGCCGAGGTGAAGGGGAGGCTCACGAGCCAGCCGCTAACAGCAGGGCCCCACCTGTTCCCCGCAAGACTGGCAATCAGTATCAGCGTCGGGACCAGGAACAGCTTCAGCAGGAAGATCGCATCAAACAATCGGGGCTATCGGACTCCCGCGACCAGGCATTTGATTGCTTCCACTTCGAGAGACTTCATGGCCATCGAGCCGCCAAACCAGGGTCCAGCTTCACGGGACCCCTAGAGGCTGGATGTAGAGCGGTCTTTCGCTCGCGCCGGCACCGACGACCCGCCTGACGGCGGCCTCGCTGAATGCCCCCATCACGACTGTACCGATCCCCAGAGCGGTCGCCTGAAGGAATATGTTCTGAGCGACATGCCCCGACTCCTGATACATGTACTGGGTTCCCCTCGTTCCGTACTTCTCTGCAATCCTGGCACGCACCCCGGTTATCACGGCGGACGCTGCAGCAGCCTTCACGATCTCCTGGCCCCATGTTGCTTCCTCCAAATCTGCGGAGAGATCAGCTTCTTTGACGAGCCCCAGAGCATGCTCCCCGGGTTGGTAGTGATACACCCCTGCGGGAAGATCCTCCACTCCGCCCTTCCTGACCACGACATAGAGTTCGAGCGGATAGAGTGCCCCGGCCGAGGGAGCCGTCCTAAACACGCCGTCCGAATCCGTTATCCCCTGGGCGGCCCAGAGGATCTGCGAAAGGAACGGTAACGGCAGCGCCTTGGTACTGTAATGTCTGATTGACCTCCTCCGCGCCAGCGCTTCCTCAACTGAGGCTTTCCCCTTCAGCACAGGGGGTGGGAGCTTGGTCGTAGGCGGCCCGTTTGGGTGTGCGAGCATCCGGGATCGCCTGTGGCCACCCTCTGAAGGCCAGTTAACGTCGAGAGTCGATTCTCACTCGTGAGAAGGCGTTTTTGGCCCCGGCGCCTCTTGGAGCCCTTTACCCTTCGGGAGAACCGGTAAATATCCAGCCTTGGCCGTCGCCCCGATGGAGCTCCACAGCTCCACGGAGTCCGTCTGCCCGGTAGACGCGGAGCAAGGGGACCTGCGGAAGATCGAAGCGAAGCTGTGGATCGACCGCTCCACCAACGAGATCTGGATGACCAAGCACTGTGACCGCCACGGTGATTTCCAGGACCTCCTCTCCACGGACGCAGAAGAGTATCTCAGAGCGGAGGCGTTCTCCCAGAAGGGGGCCGGCGTCCAGAACCCCATCTCCTACACGACCGGCGAGTGTCCGACCCGGTGCGGTCTCTGCTTCGAGCACGAGTCGAAGACCGTCCTTGCGATAATCGACGTGACCAACAGGTGCAACATGCGGTGCCCCGTCTGCTTCGCCAACGCGGGCACGGCAGGCTACGTCTACGAGCCGACCATTGAGCAGATTGACGGGATGCTCGACGCCGCCACTAAGGTGAACTTCCCCAAGGGCATCCACGCCCTCCAGCTGTCAGGAGGCGAGCCCACCGTGAGAGACGACCTTCCCGAAATAATCAGGCTGGTCAAGCGCCACGGCATCAACCACATCGAGGTGAACACAAACGGCCTGATGGTCGGCGACCCCCAGACAGGCGCCGACTACCTCAAGGCCCTGGTGGACGCAGGCGTCTCGACCCTCTACCTGCAGTTCGACGGACTCACGCCTGAGCCCAGGATGGTCGCAAGGGTCCCGAACTCCGACGAAAGGGGGAGGTTCATGTCCTTCGAAGGAAGGCGAAAGCTGGCCGAGTACTATACCGAGCGCCAACTCAACGTGGTAAACAACGCCCGGAAGGCCGGATTCGAGAGCATAGTCCTCGTGGTCACACTTCAGAGGGGACTCAACGACGGCCAGATGGGAGATATCCTCAGGTACGCCGGCGAGAACTCGGACGTGGTGAGGTGCGTCAACTTCCAGCCTGTATCCATGGCAGGGAGGATGGACAAGAACAAGATCCGCGAGGTCAGGATAACCAACGCCGACGTGGTCAACGGAGTCGAAAGGCAGACCGGCGGCCAGATCAAGTCGGGCGACTTCTACCCTATCCCGGTGGAGGTGCCCCTGGCCAGCTTCATCGAGCTGGTCAAGGGCAAGGCGGACCACTATGACAGGTTCTCGACCCATTCTCAGTGTGGAAGGGCAACGCTTGTCTACGTCAACAAGAGGGACGGCAAGGTGACCTTCGACCCGATAACGAGGCACATGAACGCAGAAGGGCTCTATTCTTCGCTGGACAGGGCGAGCAGGAGCGGACGGGTCACCGGCACCCTGCGTGGACTGTACGGGGTCCTCAGGCACACCGACTGGAAGATGAAGCGAGACATGATCGGCCCGATCCTGCTTAGGGGGAACTACGAGGGGACGGGAGAGTTCATGCGAAGGGTGCTCATGATAGGTGATATGCACTTCATGGACACCTACAACTTCGACTTCCAGAGAGTCCACAAGTGCGCCATCCACTACCTGGTCCCCGACGAGAAGTTCGGGGCAAGGGTCATCCCGTTCTGCACGATGAACAACTTTCACAGGGCGAGCGTGGAGAGGTTGCTGGCCACGCCCCTTGCCACCCACGCGCCGAGATGAACAGGTGAGACTTCGTGGCCGACGCTCCTGAAGAAGCGGACGTCGCCGTCATAGGCGCAGGAATCATCGGGCTCACCATAGCCTACCGCCTGCCGAAAGCAGACAGAAGGATTGTCGTAATCGAGAAGGGGATAGAGCCCGGCAAGGGCGTCACGGCGGGCCAGGCGAACGTCGTCCACGTCATCCAACTCCCATTCGGCTCGCTAAAGAGCAAGCTCGCGAGAAAGGGGAACATCATGTACGACGACCTCTGCCGGGAGCTGGGGGTCAAGCTGGACAGGGTCCCATCCCTCCTCGTGGTGAGGGGGTGGCTCAGGCTGCCGGTCCTCTTCTTCGTCTACATCTACCTCAGGCTCGAGCTCCGGGGGCAGTTCAAGGTCCAGCTCATGCGGCGCGGAGGCCTGCGAAGGATGGAACCCATCCTCGCAGAGGGGGTCTCCGGGGGAATCGTCGTCCATGGGTACGGGACGGTCGATGCCCAGTCTCTGGTGTCCGGGCTGAAGGAGGCAGCCGAGGGGCAGGGGGTTGTTTTCAGGTTCGGCAGCGAGCTGACCTCCTGCGAACGGGAAGGTGAGAGCACTCTACTGAAGACAACGGGCGGGGACGTCAGGGCCAAGTTCGTTGTGAACGCCGCCGGCCTCTATGCAGACGACGTCGCAAGGATGCTGGGTAAGGACCTGGGGAGGCTCGAGCCAGGCCTGGGGGTGATGGCGGTCTACTCCGACTTGGACCTGAAGTGTATAGTAGCGCCTCTCCCCCTGAGCATCGGCTCTAGGACCAAGGGGGGCGCGATAATCCCCGCCACCGACGGAACGACCATCATTGGACCGACGCTGAGGGTGGCCGGCTCCAAGGAGGAGCACGAATACACCGAAGAGGACGTTGCCCTTCTTCGGGCCAAGTTCAGGCCATTGCTGAAGGAGGAGGGGAAGCTCGTCAGGGTCTACACAGGGGTGCGGCCCCTGTCCCCAACTCGAGATTTCATCATCGACTTCAACGGGGCCAGGAAGGTGGTCAACCTCGTGGGCATCGAGTCCCCTGGGCTCACGGCGGCTCCCGCCATAGCAGAGCTGGTCGTCGGCATGGTCGTTGGGACCAAGCCATGAGCGAAAGGCTCTACGCATGCGTCGACGTCGGCACCACCAGGATCAAGCTCAGCATATTCGACGAGAACCTGCAGAGCAAGCACGCCGAATCCCTCCACGTGCCCGTTGGCGCCGACGGCCTCCAGGATGCCGAGGAGCTCTTCCGCGCGGTGAAGCACCTCGCAGACAAGGGAAGAGAACTCGGAGCGAGATCCTTGGGCCTGGCGACCTATAGGGCCTCGACGGTGGCCTGGGACAAGGAAGGGAAGCCACTCACGCCCATAGTGACTTGGACTGATCGTGGCAGTGCTGTCACCTATAGAAGGCTCCCGGCGTACGTCAGGCTGCTGGGGAAGATCCCACCCTTCGACCTGATCATATCCCCCTACTCCCCGGTCCTGAAGTTCCTCAGGCTGAGGGAACTGAACCCGTCCCTGGGGGAGGGGAGCATGCAGTGGACCGTCGAGTCCTATCTTGCCTACAGGCTCACGGGGAAGCTCGTCTCCGACGCCACCAACGCGTGCCTGAGCGGTATCGTAGACCCCAGGTCGATGAAGGAGATCGGGATAGTGAAGTCCCTCTTCAAGCTCCGAATGGAGACGCCCGAGCTGGTCGAGAACGCTCAGACCATCGGCTCCTACGACGGGATGGAGGTCAATGCGCTCATCGCGGACCAGCAGGCAGCGAGCGTTGCAGAGGGGGCATACGAGGGAGACGTCGGCAAGGTGACCAACGGGACCGGCACCTTCGTCGACATCCCTACCACAGGCTTCGCCAGAAGGGGGGGGCTCATCCCGCTCGTCCTGCTCAAGCACCGGGGGAGGGTCTGGTTCGGCGTGGAGGGGTATCTCCCAACGACCGGCCGGGCTATAGACGCGATGATTACTGCCGGGCTGCCGAGGGACTACGCCGACCTCGAGGTGGAGCGGACTGGAGACGTCATCTTCATCCCCGCCCTCGCGGGGCTGCAGGTCCCCCGCATCCCGAACGCGAAGGGAATCATAGCCGGTCTTACGCTTGGGCTGGACAGAGCAGCGGTCGTTTCGGGGTTCCTGAAGTCGGTGGCGTTCCACGTGCGCCTCGTGCTGTCACAGTCAGGCGAAAGGCCGAAGACGCTGAGAGCCGACGGCGGCCTCTCGAGATCGAACGCTCTACTGAAGACGATTTCCGCAGCCACCCGGACCAGGGTGGAGAGAGACAGAGAGCTCGAGGCGACCTCGAGGGGGATCGCGATGCTGCAACTTGTCTCCACCGGCCAGTCATCACTGGAAGAGTTGACCAAGGCCAAGAGAGAAAGGGAGGCATTTACCGAGTCTGGAGACGCGAAGCTTGAGGAAGAGTACGAGAAATGGAAGAACCTGACAGGATTGCTGAGGAGCTCGAAGGGATCCTACCTGGCCGAGTGACCAGGGACGTAGGGCCTTACCTCAAGGACTGGTGGCCACTTACCTGGTTCAGCGACGAGCCTCTCGGGAGCGCCATGGCGGTTGCGAAGCCCACCAACGTCGACCAAGTCGCAGCCCTGGTGAACTTCGCATCGTCGCACGGCGTCCCCCTCTACGTCCACGGCGGCGGGAGTTCCGTGACAGGGGCTTCAATCCCCACCAAGGGAATCGTCGTAGACATGCAGGGGATGAACCAGGTGCTCGACTTCGACGACACAAACAAAACGGTCACGGTCCAGGCGGGGGCCAAGCTCAAGCAGGTTGAGGCGAAACTCGTCGAGAAGGGGATGTCGCTCTTCCAGTTCCCACAGTCGCTGGAGCTCGTAACCGTCGGGGGCTACATCTCGACTCTGGGCACGGGCCAGTACAGCAGCCTCTACGGCGGGGTTGAGGACTCGGTGCTAAGGCTAGAGGTGGTCCTACCGACGGGCGAGGTTGTTTGGACCCGCAAGAGGGGTACGCCCAGGTCTTCCGTGGGGCCCGACCTGAGCAGGCTCTTCCTTGGCGCCGAAGGCACGTTCGGAATCATCACCGCGGCTGAGCTCAAGGTCCACAGGCTCCCCAACCGCGAATGGAGGGCCGCCTATACCCTGCCGAACTTCGAGTCCGGGGTCGCGGCCGCCAAGCTTCTCATGGAGCTGGATGTGAAGCCTGCAGTGTGCAGGCTCTACAACGAGGTCGAGTCCGCCTTCCAGTTCCAGGGGGACAAGCCAATCATGCTCCTCATCTACCACGCAAGGTCGTCGAAGATCCTCGAGGATATCCAGGAGCAGGTGTCGGTGCAGATGCAAGGGAGCGGGGCGCCCGCGGACCCGGCTTTGGTCGACAGATGGCTTGAGAGGAGGTTCAACTTCAGGGACGACATCGAGACCGTGAAGAAGATGGGGTACACTCTGGAGACCATCGAGGTCGCGGCGAAGTGGAGCAGGATGGTGGAGATGTACGCTGACATCATGATCAGCCTGTCGAACGTCAAGGGTGTGGCCGGCGTAGGGGCACACCTGTCGCACATCTACGACCAGGGCGCGTGCCTCTATCTCACCGTCCTCTTCGAACCAAACACCGACGTCTACTGGAGCATATGGGAGGCCATGGCCAAGATAACAGCCACCCACGACGCCACGATATCACACCATCACGGCGTCGGCATCCTCAAGCGGGCATATGCCAGGGACGAGGTCCCCATGGGACTCCTCAAGAAGCTCAAGCAGGCCCTGGATCCAAAGGGGACACTTAGCCCCGACAGGCTCCCCTAGGCGCCTCTCCGAGCCCCGAACCTCATTCCTGCTTGTAACTGGACCTTATCTTCCGGATCTCGTCGTCCTTCAGCCCCGCGATTCCGCCGACCTGCCGGCCAGCCAGGAATATCTTCGCGCTCTCCTCCAAGACCTCCAGCCGGGATGCCGCGTCGTGGAGGTCAATCCCGAGAGAGAAGAAGCCGTGGTTCCTGATGCCCACAACGTCGCATCGCTTGAGCGATTTCTTCACCGCGCTCGCGCCCTCCTTCCCTGGCGTCGCGAATCCCACAACCTCCAGATTCCTGACCATAACTGCGTGCTCCGGCGTCATGACTGGAATGGAGACGCCTGCAGTCATGAGCGCGACCGCAGTCGGCGGGTGTGCGTGGACCACCGCCTTTACGTCCTTTCTCAACCTGTAGGCCTCCAGGTGGGTCGCCAGCTCGCTCGAGGGCCTCCCCTTCCCGGCAATCCTCCCCTCCAGTTCCACCCTGACGAGGTCCCCTGCTGCCACTCCTCCCTTGAAGTATCCGGCAGGGGTGATGAGTATCTGCTTCCCCGAGGGGAGGAGCACGCTGGCGTTGCCGCCGACCCCCGAGACCAGCCCCCTCTCGTACAGCCTCCTGATCGTGTGGGCAAGTTCCTCTTCGAGCCTCGCTGTCTTGTCCTTCATTGCAGCTCCTCCAGGGCTTCCGTGTACGTGTTGAAATCTTTCTCGCTGTAAAGCACGAATGTGACCTCGGCGGGTGCCCCCTCTCTCTCGACGAAGCTTCTGACAGTCTTCAGAGCGGTCCTGCTCGCCTCGCCTATCGGATATCCGTACCCCCCGGTGCTTATCGATGGAAAGGCCACGCTCCCAGGCCGTGCTGCACCGCGATGCGAAGGGAACTGGCGTAGCATTCGGCCAGTGATGCGGGTTCACCGCTCAGTCCCCCCGACCAGACGGGACCAACGGTGTGGATGACGCTGCTGGCCTTCAGAGAGCCGCCTGTGGTTATCACGGCCTTTCCCGTCGGCAGCCCGCCTGGCCACTCCCTCTGGCGAATCCGCCGGCACTCCTCGAGTATGGCAGGGCCTCCTCTCCTGTGTATCGCACCGTCGACGCCACCCCCTCCCATCAGACTGGAGTTAGCGGGGTTGACCACCGCGTCAACGGCCTGGTCAGTGATGTCTCCCAAGACCACCTTGACAGACGTCTTCCCCCAGGTTGCCGACATCGGCACTGCCCTCCTGCGGGCTGCCACCTAATCAATTGGACGGAGCCCTCGAATACGCACCACCTTCCACGCTGCTTAACTACACTGGGCACAGCATTGACGCCGGACGCCTTGCGCCCCTCCCGCGACGAGCTGTTCGACTGGATCCTGAGCCTAGGGCCCGCTTCGAAACACAACCTCACGGCAAGCGGGTTGTCAGAGCCTGACCTGAGGGCCATGGGAGTAGACACCTCCTTCGAGCACTTCGCGTCAGAGAAGGACGAGCACGAGAGGGTCTTCGCGGAGGAGCTGGCGCGGCTCTATGGCGCGGAGCCCGAGAATGTCACGCTGACCAACGGGGGGTCAGAGGCGATATTCCTGGCATTTTCAGTCTTAGGTGCCGCCGGGAGGGCGGCCGTTCCAATTCCAAACTACCCGCCGATGTTCACTGTGCCCAGGTCTCTCGGAATGAACGTGCAGGGGTCGCTGAGCGCGAAGTCATGGGAGCGCGGATCGATGTTCGGCCTCACGGATCCCAACAACCCCACCGGAAGGAGCCTCGATGAGGGCGCTGCAGACACGCTCATCGACTCGGTGAAAGGTTCTAACGCGGTCGTCTACATCAACGAGACGTACGCGGAGTTCACATTCTCTGAACGCCCCCACACGCACTTCGGACGAGCCAGCAGCGTCGTCACCAGCGGGACGATGACGAAGTTCTTCGGGCTGGGTCGGTTCCGGGTGGGATGGGTGCTCTCAGACAAGCACAGGGCGCGCCGGCTGCTCTACGCGAAGTGGGCCGTCAGCGGACATGACTCGGCCTATTCCCTATGGATAGCTACACAGGTTCTCAGGAAAAGGCCAAAGTTCGTCGAGCGGGCCCGCCAGATCTACTCCCGGAACGCGAAGCTCGTCCGGGGGTTCCTTGAGCAGACCAAAGGAGTGTCGGCCGAGCTCGGCGTTGCACCCTTCTGTCTCGTCCACTACAGGGGGAAAACGGATTCTATTTCTCTCGCCCACAGGGTGCTTGACAGGACAGGCGTCCTCGTCGCGCCAGGAGACTTCTTCGGCGCCCCTGGGGCGTTCAGACTGTGCTTCACTACCGACGAGGGAACGCTTGGGGCCGGCCTCGGGGCCCTATCGAGATTCTTCAACGAGCGGTCATCTTAAAACAGACCGGCACCGAGCGGTTCCTAGCATGTCAGTAAAGCCCGCCGGGAGAGTGAAGCCGCAGAAGGTCGACAAGGCGGTCAAGACGGAGATCGAGTGGCTGCTCGACAGGCATGATGGGGCCACCAACTTTGAGATGCGTAGGTTCACCATCAAACCAGGGGGCAGCATCCCCGAGCACTTCCATCCTGACATTGAGCACGAGCAGTACGTCCTCAAGGGGAAGTACAAGGTCGGCCTCGGGAAGAAGGTCCACGAGGTGAAGGCCGGGGACTCGATCTACATCCCCGCAGGAACCCACCATTGGTACGAGAACACCGGGAAGGAGACTGCAGAATTCCTGTGCATCATCCCCAGAGTCGATAAGTACGACTCGGTCTACGTGAAAAAAGGCCGGAAGTAGCCGCAGCCCTGGTCGCTACCTCTGACGCAGCAACACGCCCATTCCCCTGTACTGCACGATGTATGCCAGGAACGCGGCGGCACAGAGTAGGCTGCAGAGCGTGAAGAGGGCCGGGAATCCGTATTGCATCGAGAAGTATCCGCCCAGGAACCCTCCGGCTGCGCTTCCCAGGCCGACCAGGGCTCCGTAGAACCCTGCCCGCCCCACCTTCGCGGTCTCCAAATAGGCGAAGGTGCTCGAGACGTCAAAGAGAGACCAGAGGACCTCCATCACAGCGAGAACTATGGCCGCCGCAGCCAGCCCGGGTGAGGCTCCGATCGCAGCCAGGAGCAGCAGTGGGAGGACCACCATCCTCGAAATGGAAGAAAGCAGGAGGTTCGACACCGCGTCCTTGAGGACCCGCCCGACCAGAAGGTACCCCAGCGCCCCCGCGAGAGAGCCTGCGAAGAAGACGAAGAAGACCGCCTGCGACGAAAAGTATTGCAGGAAGTAGGCAGGGAGGGGCGCGTAGTAAGCAGCCCCGGCGAGGGAGAAACAGAGAATGCCGACGAGGAGGAACTTCGTCGATCTGTTCAGGGCGCTCAAGATGTCGGCGCGCGGTGCGCCCGCTGGGGAAAGCCTGGGGTAGCCTGCGTACTCCGACAGAGCCATGATTGTACCGAGCGAGCGCTCAAGCGAGACGAGCCTCCTCTGAATCATGAATCCGGGCTCCTGGGCGAGGACGCTCAGGAATCCCGCAGAGGCCAGGCACAGAAGGCCGCACAGGAGGAACAGCTCGTCGAAGCCAAGGCTCACGACGACCGCGGTGCCGAGCCCCATCCCAATGGTCTCCCCCAGGGCGGTCAGGAACGACATGTTCGCCAGGGCCTTCTGCCAACCGTCGCGCTGCTCAGATTCGACCGTGAGCAGCTGCCTCGCGGGGAGCGTCGCCGCGTAGAACACCGACTTCAGCGACACGACGACGAGCAGCTCCAAGACATTTGATGCCAGCGGGATGGCCGCCATGGAAGCGCCGAACCCGATGAACCCGAAGATGAGGAAAGGCTTGCACCTCCCGGTCGAGTCCACCAGCCTCCCCCAGATCGGCTGCGAGGGAATCAGGGCGAGGGCTGCGAAGCCTGTCAAAAGGCCGACGTCTAGGAGGCTCCCGTGCAGGACCTGAAGGAGATAGAACAGGACCAGTATGTTTGTGAGCCCGTTCGCCACCGACTGGGGTACGAGCCCGAACTTCCAAACGGTGGTTCCAGGGAAGGCCATCCACCATGAGACGGGACAGGGGAAGAATAGAGACAGAATCTAAAACAATTGCCCGGCGGGTGAAGACGAATCGCGATGGGCGATTCAGCCTCTGAGGGTACCCGCAGGCGCCATTCGCACCCGATACCCCGGGCCCTCACCCATGACGATTTCATTGGCAGGGGCAGAGTTGTTGGCGTTCCCCTCATCACAGGCGGTACGATAGCCACCATTAGCAGGATGGTCGACGGGTAGTACACCGACCGGATAGAGTTGATGAAATCCCGCCCAGGCGACGAACGGCACACGCGTCATTAGGCGCATCCCTTAATTCCGCGCCTGGCGAGATTCCTGATTCATGGTGAAGCTGAATGTAGTCTCGTTCGGAGTGGGCGTGATAGGGGGCCTAACCGCGAAGTTCATCCTGGAACACAAGCAGAGGCAGCTGAACCTGGTCGGAGCCTACGACATCGATCCGAAGAAGGTGGGCAGAGACCTGGGTGCTGTGATTGGGGCGGGCCACACCACTGGCATCAAGGTCTCGGACGACCTCGACAGGGCGCTGACAGGAGGCGTCGACGTTGCGATCCATACGACATCCAGCTACCTCAAGGGCGCCTACCCACAGCTCGATTCAATCGTCACCCGCGGCGTGGACGTCGTCTCCTCTTGCGAGGAGCTCTCCTACCCATACGTCGTCGACAGGCCGCTCTCCGCGAAGCTCGATATGCTAGCCAAGAAGCACGGTGCTACGGTCCTCGGGACTGGAATCAACCCCGGTTTCCTCATGGACGCCCTGCCCATCGCACTGACCGCCCCCTGCGAGAGCATCAAGGGGATCAGGATCACTCGAAGGATGAACGCGGCCACGAGGCGCGTACCGTTCCAGAAGAAGGTCGGCGCAGGGATGACGAAAGCGGAGTTCCAGTCAGCGATCAGGAACCATCAGATTTCCGGCCACGTGGGTCTGGAGCAATCCGTCTCCATGCTCGCGGACGCCATCGGGTGGGAGCTCAGCAGGGTGGAGATAGGTAAGGTGGAGCCTGTCATCGCCGAGAAGGCCACCAGCGAAGGCTACGTCAAGATCCCAGCCGGCCGAGTGGCAGGAGTGAAGCAGGCGGCCAAGGGCATGTCTGGCCGGAAGCCGCTAATCGAGCTCAACTTCGCAGCCTACGTGGGTTCCGCAGAGGAGTACGACCAGGTGGATATTGACGGGACCCCGCCCGTGAACTGCAGGATAAGCCCCTGCGTCCACGGCGACCACGGCACAGTCGCGATGCTGGTCAACATGGTCCCGAAGGTCGCGAACGCGCCGCCGGGCCTCATGACCATGAAGGACATGCAGCTGCCCTCTGCCTTCCTCTGACCTGCGCTTCCGGAGCCTGAAGCCCCAGCGGAAAGTGTAAACTGTGACCTTCAGACGGCTGATTTGAATGGTCGCATTAGTCGAGGTTCTCGGCCTAGCCGCGGGGTTCCTTGTTTCCCTAGGCCTCGTGCCACAGATTCTGAGAGTCTGGAAGCTCAGGGACGCCACGGAAATCAGCCTGCCGTTCAACCTGCTGTCACTCGGAGGGACCGTGCTCTGGCTGATCTACGGGCTTCTGCTCGGGCTACTATCCGTGATACTGTGGAACGGCGTCAACTGTATCCTGTACATGATCCTGTTGTCAGTGAAACTCAGGTACGGTATGGGCCCCAGCGACCATGAGCGTCCGCCTTGCTTCCACTCTCAACGGTGAAAATCGATTTCAATTCTTAATAACGAAAGGAGGAACGAGAGAGCGCCGTTGTCTCAAGTCCCGCGCTATTTCTTCCTGACAAAGGGATCGGGGAAGCACAAAGAAAACCTCGCTTCATTCGAGGTCGCCCTGAAGGATGCGGGCATCAGCTCCTACAACCTTGTCACCGTCTCCAGTATCATCCCTCCCGGTTGCAAGCAGATCACCAGAGAGCAGGGCACCGCGATGCTGAAGCCGGGCGAGATAGTCTTCCTCGTTCTGGCGAGGAACTCGACCAACGAGCCTCACAGGCTGCTGGCGTCGTCCATCGGCCTGGCAATGCCCAGGGACGAAACCGTTCACGGCTACCTCTCGGAATGGCACGGGTTCGGTGTGACGGAGGACGAAGCGGGGGAGTACAGCGAAGACCTGGCCGCGCAGATGCTCGCCTCAACGCTTGGGCTCGACTTCGACATCAACACATCGTGGGACGAGCGCGAGCAGGTGTTCAAGTCGTCAGGGAAGATAATCAAAACTGCGAACATCACCCAGAGCGCCGTGGCACAGAAGGGGCAGTGGACCACGGTCGTCGCTGGGGCGGTATTCGTTCCCTGATTCGATGCCTGTCACACGGCTACTTGTCCAGACCCACGAGGTACTGCTTCACCCTCGCTGCGACCAGCACGTCGGCCGAGTCTCCGTCCTTCTCGTAGGCCTCCAGCGCCTTGTTGCAGAGGGGAAGCGCCTGCCTTGCTTTCGACCTGTTGTCCGCGTCTGTCCGAAGGATGATTCTCACTGCTTCGATGTACCAGTCACCAGCCTCCTTGTAGTCCTCCAGCCTGTGGTTGCACTCTGCGAGCCACCTGCAGCACTCGACCCTCGTCTGCGGGGGCTTCGACTCGTCCTTCACTTCGAACTCCAGAGACGCGATTGCCCTCCCGTATTCCCCTTCGTGGATCATCACGACTATCTCCTGCAGGCTCATACGGGTCGGATTGACGGCGCCCGCGAGCATAAGGGACGGTGTATCCGAGAAATGACTTCCGACTCAACAACGTGTCTGCGGGAGAAGGG
>Ga0187780_10002545_pt1 | contig 13699 bp, 12 predicted proteins | sample 1015_Q2_SP10_20__FD_132429 | JGI IMG/M metagenome (GOLD analysis project Ga0187780, IMG submission 132429) | Tropical peat soil microbial communities from peatlands in Department of Meta, Colombia - 1015_Q2_SP10_20_MG | ecosystem: Environmental > Terrestrial > Soil > Wetlands > Peat | place...
CTGATGACGATGGATGCAGGTGGAAATCTGTATCATGGCGACCAGTTCACGAAGGAGAATTGGCTGTGCTATGGAGCGCCAGTTTTTGCTCCCGCTTCCGGAACGGTCGTCGAAGCAGTGAACGATATCCCTGAAAACTCATACCGCGACCGGCATGTCGTGGGCGCAGAAGTTCCTGAGGGGGTAGACCCAATCGGATTGGGTAATCACGTCACGATTGATCACGCGAACGGTGAGTTTAGTATTCTCCTTCACATGAAACCCGGTAGTGTCACCGTGAAAAAGGGAGACCACGTATCGCAAGGACAGCAGATTGGTGCCATAGGATTTTCCGGCGACACTTTCCTTCCGCACTTGCACTATATGGTCATGGACGGGCCAGACGAACGAAGTAGCCGTGGTCTACCTTCGTACTTTAGTGATTTCAAACGCGTGCTGGGAACAAAAATGGAGAGCGTCAGCCGTGGACAGATTGACTCGGGTGACATCATCGAATATTCGGGCGGTCGGTGAGACCAAAGTCGTTGTCATCATGGCGACCTAGTGACACGTATGGCTCTTGTCGTTTTCGTTCGAGGTGTGAACGTCGGCGGATACAGGAAGTTTCGCCCGATCATCCTCACACAGAAACTAAGCGACTATGATGTCGTGAATGTCGGTGCTGAACACAATCCTTGCCGTTGTGCGCATTTTGAAAGGCGAGCAGAATAAGGCCACTGACCAAAGTCACTGCCAGTTTCAGCCCACAATCCCTTTGACACACAACCGCTGACGGCTGGAACGACGTCTACTGCTTTTCGGTAGCGGATTCGCTTTCAGGCTTCCTCATTCCATCGTCTCGGTTCAAATCCACAACTTAGGAGCAACACCCATGCGAATGAACACGCAGGAGGCGACTTTGGCATGTTGCCTACTCACCGCAGGCAGGTCTGCCTACATCGCAGTCTTCTTCCCCGCACTCCGGCCCGCTCGCGGGGACCCCGTCGGTCTGCGCGCGCCGACATTCGCAGAGCGAACGCCAGAAAAACTCAGCGCGCTCCGCTGGGAATGACAGATGGCGGGTGAGGGCGTTGGTGGATGCCGAAGGCGAGAGGGAAGGCAAAGAGCGGGTCTGACGACCTGCGACTATGAAGACAGCAGTTCGCTCACTAGGTACTCTTTTAGGCGGCAAACGGCAACCACGTATTTCGACCTCCATGGACAAGCTTTTATTGGAAATGTGACAAATGTCACAACGCAAAGTGATAGTCTCCCTAGAAGCCCAGGGAGACTGGGCCTAAAAAAGTAAAGAACTCGCATTTGCTACGCGCCCATGGCTTGGGAAGTAAGGAGGGCGCATGAGGCGGCCATATCGGATTTTTCCCCTTGCGCTTCTTTCGTTGATGTTCCTCGGATTTTCCGTTTTCAGCCCCGCACAAACTTCGAAGACGAAGGCCAGCTCCGGCCGCTGGGGAGTGAAGAACTACTCGCGATTCGTGGAAATTCCCGGCGCGAAACGGCTGGGGGCGGACACTTGCGCCACCTGTCACTCGGAAGTGAGCAAGGATTTTCAGCATGCGTTCCACGCGCAGCAGGGGGTGGAATGCGAAGACTGCCACGGCGCGGGCAGTCTGCACGTGGACGGGGGCGGAGACGTCACGAAAATCGTGGCGATTGGCAAGCGGACGGCGGCCGAGGCAAACGGAGTGTGCCTGAGCTGCCACTCGCAGGATGAGAAGGTGCGCCACTGGATGACCGGCAAACATAGCGCGAATCACGTGCGCTGCCTGGACTGCCACCAGATTCACACGAAGGCGCTGCGGGAGGCCAGCGTCAGCCGGATCAGCTTTGATACGGCGACGCGGGCGGCGTTTGCGGCGGCTTCGGTGTCGCCGGAGACCAACGTGTTCGTGCGGGCGCCGTCGGCGACAAACGAAGCATGCCTGAAGTGCCACCAGACCGAGGGCGCGCAACTGAGCCTGCCGTATCATCACCCGCTGCGCGAAGGAAAGATGAGCTGCAACGATTGCCACGACCCGCATGGAGGGCCAACAGGCAACAATCTGAAAACCGCGAATGTGAACCAGCTCTGCCTGACGTGCCATGCGCAGTATCGCGGCCCGTATGCGTATCAGCATCCGCCGGTAACGGAAAATTGCCTGACTTGCCACACCGTGCATGGCTCACCGAACACGAATTTGTTAAAAGTGAGCGAGCCGGCGCTGTGTTTGCAGTGCCATGCGGGGCACCACAATGGAGCAAGTTTGCCGCTGCCGGATCGCTGCACGAACTGCCACCTGTCGATTCATGGGACGGATACTCCAACACCAAGCGGAGGGAGCAGATTCATCGACAAAGGGCCTTCGGAAGTGGCGTTGCGTGCAGCCGCCGGAGCGGGACCGGTGCCGGAACTGATGCGCGCGCGCGCGATGAACGCCAGGGCTGCGTCGTCCGTGGCCATGGCGCGAACGAATATGAGTATGCCGGCATTGCCAACTTCTGCGGCGGCCATGGGAAATTGGGCAATGGGATTGATGCCGATGGGATTCATGGCGCCCTGGCAGGGCGGCGGGAATCCGGCGGCGGCAAATCCGATTCCAGGAGGCATGGAGGCAGCCACGGGCGATTCGGCGTACTCGATCACGCCTGGCGCTTACCGGTTTGTGAGCGGGACGGGCTTTCTGGGCCGGGTGGCCGAATATGACAGCCTGCAAGAGGCAGCGGGAACGGATGCGGAGCTTACCTTTGTGTCGCCGGAAAAGCACATAACGATCGTCTCGCGCGCGAATGTGCTGAGCGGCGATGACTACACTTCCGCATTGCAGCTTACGGCGGGCGAACGGCTGCGGGTCGGGCTGGCGATCCGCAGTTTTGAGCAACAGCAGGATCACTATGCGTTCTATGCGTTTCCATTCCTTGACGTCGCGCCCGGCACTTCCACCCCGTGCATACCAAACGTAACTTGCGTGGACAGCACTATCGATCTCATTACCTCCGGTAGAACATTTGCCGTAACGCGGCGGCTCGGGAACGCTTATGCGCAGTTCAAAGTGCCGAAGCTGCCGGTGCATCTGTATGTGCGGGGAAATTGGGAGGCGAGAGCGGGCGTGAGCCAACTTGCGTATCTGGATGAGAACACGGTCCCGATTACCGCGACGTCGCCGTGCGGCACGCAATGCCACTTCCAGTCGCAGTTGCAACCGATGAACTATACGACGCGCAACATTGGAGGCGGCGCGGACGTGAAGCTGGGGCAAATGCTGCTGAGCTGGGAACATTATTTCAGCAGCTTCAATGACCGGCTGCAGTTTCCGGTCGGAACATTCACGGGGGATTTTGATCCGACAGTGGAAGGGATTTCGAGCACAAATCCTCCTCCCGTCGGGCCGGCTCCGGGCTATGTGCCAGTGGGAAACTATCCAATTAATCCGCCTTCGCCAAGCCAGTCCTCAACGGACAGCGTACGAATGAACTGGACGGTGTCGCCAGAGTTGAGCTTCAACGGCGGCGTGAGCTACACGCGGCTGCGCAACCAGTTTACGCAGTACCCACAGAACCTTTTTAGCTCCGATGAGACGTTGAACTGGCGGCCAATGGATCGCTTGCAACTGACGGCGGACTACCACCAGCATAATTTGGTTAATGATTTCACGCCGTACTACAGCATGTTCGGCAATATCTCGAACCACTAACATTGGGAAGGGCTGCGGCTGGATTACGAGTTGCCGAAGGGATTCGATGTGGAGGCTTACTACCGGCGGAGCGGGATTACCAGGTCGAATGCACCGTTGTGGGAACAGACCAGCGCGAATGGGCTGGGAATCCCGTCACAAATCTATTCGATCAACAATTCGGATTTAATGAAGGTTGTGCCAGCTTCGTTCAGCAACACAACCGGGTTGGATTTGCGCTATCACGACCGGGGGCACTGGAGCGCACGAGCCGGGTATGAGTGGACGGGCACGCATGCCCCCGGATATTTGACCGAGCCGAAGAGCAACAACCGCGCGTTTGCGAGCGTCTCAGTCACGCCAGCCAACTGGATTGTTTTCTCGAATGATATCAGCGTCATCGTGCAAAACGCGTTCCCGGCGATTCCGCTGCTCCGACCAGACGGAAACGGACTTTCCGGCGATTTTCAGAGAAGCAATCGCTTTTATGATGAAACCGCGAGCGCGACGTTGCGCTTTGTGTCGGGCTGGAACCTGGGGCTCGGATATTCGTACCAGCAAAACAATCTGACCACGTATATGGCGTTCCAAAACGATGCCGGCGCCGGGTATGTCGTGGACGAACCAGCGGTGCCGTACAAGCAAATCACGCAGGCGTATTGGGGCGAGACGACCTACACGGTGAAACGGCGACTGGGGCTCAGCATGAAGGCTACGTACAACTCGGCGCGCAGCGGAATGCGGCCGGACGTGAATCCGGCGGATGCGGCGGAGCTGGGGAACGCAGCGCTGCTTGCGGGGCCGCCGGGAACGTTCGACCCAATGGGCCTGTTCCCATCGGCGCTAAACAACTTAACTTTCGGGTCTACGAAGGTCTCCGAAGTAATCGTTCCCCAATGGATCGGTCAGGGGAAGGCCTACTATTTGTTGCCGCGGAAATTTGAAGGCGGATTCGTTTTCTACTACGGCAGTTACCGCGATTACTTTAACTCCAACCTGAACGGCGTGCTGCGGACCTACAACGTGTATATAGGGCGCTCCTGGTAGCGCCATTCCCAACAGGGGCCAATTCAAAGATTCAGTGATCGGGGAGTGACTTGAGGGCGTCGAGGCGGCCTTGGAGGCGGGCGACCTCGGCGGTTTCGTAGTGTAATTCATCCTGTTCGTAACGACGCTGCTCGCGGGTGGTGGCGTCTTCGTTGGGGTTAGTGGGATTCAGCAAAAAGGCCTTTTCATCAGTAACGAACAGGCGCATCAGCAACTCAACCTTGCGCTTGCGCTCGCGAATCTCCTTTTCGAGTGCGGCAATCTCCGCCTTGCGCTGGGCGGGATCGCTGGAGAGAGCGGCCGCGTCGTTGGGGGCCGCAGGCGGCGGCTGCGGAGCAGGCGACTCGGCGGGGCGGTCGCCCAGGCGGATAATCGGATCGTTGCTCTTCACGACGCGCGTTTTGTGCACCGGCTTTTTCACCGGAGCGGGGGTTTGCGGCTTGCCAGTGGAGGAAGGCGGGTCCTGGCTTTGCGCGGAAGAAGCGGGAGAGAAACCGAGAAGTGCGGCGAGGGAAGCGGAGAAAAGAAGAGAGCAAAGCGGCCAACGGAAGGGACGCATGAAAACTCTCCGACATTTCTGGAGCGACTGAGTTAATTATGAGCGGATTCCAAGATTTGTCGAGGTAACGAAAGTACTACGGGAGGTAGTACATTACGGGGAGGTAAGCCCCGGCAGGATTCATGGCGAAAATCCCGCCATGGTGAAGAAAGCATCGCTTGAGCCGTGCGATGGCGCAGAGATGACAGAAGTGGATGGCGGCGGGTGGCGGCGTGAAGCCGCCGCTACAAAGAAAAGACCGAGGAAGGCTAGGGATTGCGGTAAGCGCCGACGAGAGCGACGGCGATGACGCAGTTCTGAGAAGAACGGTTGTGCCAGGCATGACGAGTGCCGTTTTGAATGACGCAATCCCCTGCCTTGAGACGAACTTCCGCGCCGTCATCCAATTCGAGGCAAATTTCTCCAGAGAGCACCACGTCGAAGTCGACGGTGTCGGTTGTGTGCATGCCGGGATGGTCGCGTTCCAAAGGCTCGAGCAGGCCGGGCAGCTTGAGTTGAATCTCTTGGATTGCGGCGGGAGTGTTGAGCTGAGCGATTCGCGCAGTCGAATCGGGCGGAACGGTGAAGAAGAGGAAACGGAATCCGTGGGTTGGCGGGAAATAGCGGAGAGGAGGCGGCGGAGCGCCGTCGGAAGGAAGCTGCGTGGTGGAATCGCTTCCCCACAGACAATGAAACGCGTAGCCGGGAAAAAGGCCGAGGGTTACGGGCGGAACGCACGAGTCGCGAACAAATACGGATTTGCCGGAAGGGGTCTGGCCGGTGACGACGCAGCGAATGTCCATAGAAGCTCCTTAGGCGGCAGGGATTATACAGGGGAGAAACCGGAAAAGAGAAAGACAGAAAAAGCAGATCCCTCGACTACGCTCGGGATAACAGAAGCAGGCGGCGTTAGAAGGTTGGAACGTGAGAAGGTTGCAAGGGAGGGAGGCTGGCGAGCGGCGGGATGCTATAGTACGCGGCGCAAGAACGGTGTGCGGGGGGAAAAGGTGAAGAGAGGCGAGACGATGGGGCGAGCGTCGGGGCGGCAAAGAAGGAAGCTGGCCGGAATTCTGGCGGTGACGGCAGCGGCGACGCTCGGCGCAACGCTAGCAGTGGAGGCATGGCCCAAGCCCGGCGATGACGCAGCCGACGCGGCGATGGTAACGATCCGGCCGGAGGCAATCCGGGCGGGGATGCGGTTCCTTGCCGACGATTTGCTGGAGGGACGCGGAACGGGAACGCGCGGATACGACATCGCGGCGAAGTATATGGCGACCGAGTTTGAGCGAGCCGGGCTGCAGCCGGCGGGAGAGAACGGTACGTATTTTCAGCCGGTGCCGTTGCGGCAGGGATACGTCGACGAGGCCAAAACGAGCCTGAGCTTCGTGCGGAACGGAAAAGAAGAGAAGCTCGTGTTCCGGGAGAACTACATTACGTTCGCGGACCCGGGACGCCCGGTGACGAGCGTGGAAGCGCCGGTGGTGTTTGTGGGCAACGGCGTGACCGCGCCGGAGCTGGGGTACGACGACTACAAAGGCATAGACGCGAAAGGAAAAATTGTGGCGCAGGTGTATTCCGCACCCAATTTTGAGAGCACGCTGAAGGCGCACTACACATCGTTCGCGGTGAAGCACGCGAACGCCGCAGCGCACGGAGCGGTCGGGCTCATCCTGGTGCACGATCCCGAGTTCGGGAAGGTCTATCCCTTCTGGGAAATGGCGCGCGACCTAGTCTTCCCACAATTTCAGTGGCTGGACAAACAAGGGCGGCCGAATGATTACTGGCCGGAATTGAAAGGCAATGCCGTGCTGAACCTGGAAGCGACGAAGAAACTGTTCGAGGGGAGCGGGCATACGACGGAGGAAGTGTACGCGGCGCTGAAGGCGGGGAAATCGAAATCGTTTGACGTGGGAGTGACGGCGAAAATCCACAACGAAACAAAGCTGGCGGACGTGCAGAGCCCGAACATCGTGGCGAAGCTGGAGGGGAGCGATCCAGCGTTGAAGAACGAGTACGTGGTTTACAGCTCGCACGTGGACCACGTGGGCATCGGAGTGGCGGAAAACGGAGACAATATCTACAACGGGGCGCTGGACAATGCGTCCGGGTCGGCGATCCTGCTGGAGCTGGCGCGGGCGTTCCGGCACATGAATCCGGCGCCGCGACGGTCGATCCTGTTCGTGGCAGTGACAGGCGAGGAAGCGGGGTTGCTGGGGTCGGATTATTTCGCGCATTATCCGACGGTGGCGAAGGAATCGATGGTGGCGGATTTGAATATGGATGAGGACCTGATGCTGTGGCCGCTGGAAGATGTCATCGGGTTTGGCGCGGAGCATTCGACGCTGCAAGGAGTGATGGAAACGGCGGCGAAGCGCATGCATATGAGCCTGAGCCAGGATCCCATGCCGGACGAAGTGATTTTTATCAGGAGCGATCAATATTCGTTCGTGAAGCAAGGCGTGCCGGCGGTATTTCCGGTGCCGGGATTTACCTCGAGCGATCCGAAAATCAAGCCGATGGAGATTTTCAAGAATTGGGAGGCGACACGCTATCACCACCCGGGCGATGACATGAATCAGCCAGGCTTGCTGTTTGACGAGGCGGCGAAGTACGCGCGTTTCATGTTTTTGTGCGGGTACCTGGTTGCGAATGAAACACAGCGCCCGGCGTGGAACAAAGGAGATTTTTTCGGAGAGCACTACGCAAAGAAGTGACGGCTAGGCAGTTTGAATGCGGGCGACGTGTTCGAGGCCGCGCTCGCGAATTTCCTGTTCACGAATTTTGAACTTCTGCACCTTGCCGCTGACGGTCATGGGATACGAGTCGACGAAGCGGATGTGCTCCGGGATTTTGAAATAGGCGATTTTGCCCTCGCAGAAGTCGCGAATCTCTGTTTCGGTGCAGGACACACCTGACTTGAGGCGAATCCAGGCGAGCACGACTTCGCCATGTTTTGCGTCGGGGAGGCCGAGGATCTGAACGTCCAGGACTTTCGGATGCGAATGCAGGAACTCCTCGATTTCACGCGGATAAACGTTCTCGCCGCCACGGATAATCATCTCTTTGGCACGGCCGGTGATGTGAAAGTAGCCGTCGGGGCGCATTGTGGCGAGATCGCCGGTGTGCAGCCAGCCGTCGGCGTCGATGGCGCGACGAGTGGCGTCGTGGTCTTCGTCGTAACCCTTCATGACGTGATAGCCGCGCGTGCAGAGCTCGCCTTGCTGGCCGATCGGGATCGTTTCTCCGGTGGTGGTGGAAACAATCTTGACTTCGATGTTGGGGATGGCGCAACCGATCGTGGAGACCCGATGGTTGAGGCTGTCGTGCGTGCGAGACATGGTGATGAGAGGCGAAGCCTCCGTCTGGCCGTACACCACGACCATTTCCGGGCAGTGCAGCTCGTCGGTCACGCGCTTCATGACCTCAATGGGGCATGGCGCGCCGCCCATCGCGCCGGTGCGGAGAGAAGTAAGGTCGAAGCGGCGCGATTCGAGATGCGCCAGCTTGGCGATAAACATCGTGGGGGTTCCCATCAGCGCGGTGGCGCGCTCGGCCTCCACGGCTTCGAGCGCTTTGGCGGCGTCAAACTGCGGCGAGGCAAGTATGAGCGTGGCGCCGCTGGCGAGACAGGTGAGAATCCCCAGGTTGCACCCCGCCGTGTGATAGAGCGGGAAGCAGTTGCACATGCGGTCGCGCTCGGTGAAATTCATCCACTGCGCCGCGACAAGAGCATTATTCAAGACGTTGTGGTGGGTCAGCAGCACGCCCTTGGGTGAGCCGGTGGTACCCGACGTGTATTGAATGTTGAAGATATCGTGGCGGTGCCCGCCATGGTGGGGAACGTCCGCGCCATTGGCGAGCATGCGGTCCCAGGAAGATTCGCCAAGAAAGATGATGTGCTGCAAAGGAAGTTGCTGGCCGGAAGTGGTTTCCTGAAGGATTTGGCTGTAGTCGACGCGGGCGTCGGCGCGATGGAGAAACAGAGCTTTGATCCGGGAGCGCCGGATGACGTAGCCCAGATCCTGCGAACGATAAGCGGGATTGACATTGACCTGCACAAGGCCAGCGCGAGCGCAGGCAAGAAAGAGGAGCACCCACTCGAGGCATCCACTGGCCCAAACGCCGATGCGGTCTCCGGGTTTGAGGCCCAGGCCAGCGAGGCCGCGAGCAGTTGCTTCGACGTGCTCGCGCAACTGGCGGTAGGTGAGGCGAATATTCTGATGACGAACAACGAGAGCTTCGTGGTGAGGAAGGCGCACGGCAGCGGCGGAAAGCGCCTCGGAGATGGTGTGCTCCAAAAGAGGAGCGTGGGGCCCGCGAGAGTAACTTAACTCAGCCATATGCCCTGCCGGTGAACGATTGCGATTGGAGCCTGCGTCTGCGTTGGGAACAGGCGGAAAATTCTATCGCACGAAAATCAAAAAAGGAAAATGGAAATTGGGGAAGGCCAAGCTGCTACTGCTGGGGATTTTGCTGGGGCTGCTGAGGATTTTGCGGATTAGCGGGATTTTGATTGGGCTGCTGGCCAAAAGGAGTCTGGCCTTGCGGCTGGCCGGGGAGAGTCGGGTTAATGGGCGTGCCGATTTGCGCGCCTTGCTGGCCGACGACCATAACGTCCTTGGACGGATCCCAGATGAACTCGTAGAGCAGATAGTTTTTGGCTTTGTCATAAACGATGACAGATCTTTTGTTGATCTTGCTGCCGACGCCGATGATGTTGCCGCCGATGATAGCGGGAAATTCGCCGTTGGGCGGGAGCTGCGGCGTGGCGTAGGGGTCGGCCGGTTGGTCGGTGGAAACGGGAGTGCCAGTGGCATCAGCAGGATTGGTTCCTGGCGCCGTGCCCGCAGGCTGCGTCCCAGGTTGGGTTCCCTGTGGTGTTCCTGGCATGGTACCGGGCTGGCCCGGCTGGCCCAAGCCGGAATTCTGGATGAGATTGCTCAAGCCGGAGCTGCCAAGAAGGCTCGCATTGCCGGCTGCTGACGTGGGCGTGGCCGCCTGGCCGAACTGAAGATTTTGCTGGGGAGGCTTCAAGCTGCCGATGAGTTGTCCCGCAGGACCGACGTAAATAAGGCGCCAGGAGCCGTCCTTCTTGTTCATGGGATCCTTGTAGGCCTGGCGCATGAAGCGAAGCGAGCCGATTTTGGGCTTGATGAGATCGTCAAGACTGGTGGGAAAGTGGCCCGTTTTCCGGTAAAAGAGTTTCACGCCGCGCGCGTATTGTTTGCCACGCCAGATCATTTCCTTTTCCTGCTCGCGCTTGCCTTCGGTTAGGATTTTCGGGGCAACCATCACGGCGAGAATCAGGAGTGCGGTGGTCATGAAGACAACCATGAGGAGTGCGTAGCCGCGTTGCCGGCGTGCTCGCGTTTTGCGTTGGGCGACCGAAGTCATGCGCAGAGACCTCATGAATTAGGCGAACCGCCGGGAGCTGCCTGCTCTTCGAGGGGAGTCGTGCCGCGTATGCCCGCAGAATCTTCATAGTCGAGGTTGGCGTTGCCGATTCTGAGAATGCGGAAGCGGTTCATCAAGAGTTCGCCTTCGGGAACAACGAAGACGTCTTCGCCGTTGGTGAAGAAGGCGATGCGTGTTCTGCCGCTTGGAGCTGTGCCAAAACCAAAGAACTTGGCGGGCAGGGGCTGGACTTGAGGAGGAGGCAGGGGAACCGGTTTCTGCGGACCAATGTTAGGAATGGTCGAAGCCCGAGGAGTTTGAGGGCGAGATGCTACGGGAGCCGGAGCGGCGACGACACTGAAAATGTTGCGGCCTGCGCTTTTGTATTCGGTTTTGCGGGCGCGTGCAATTGCGTCCACATGCAGACCCGGACTTTCGACGTCGATGCCCTGAAAACTGGGAGCCGCAAGGGTGATAGCCACGTTGACGTTGCGCTTGTCGCCACGGAAGTAGGACCACCACGTGAAGGCAGCGACTACAACCAAAACGGCGAGGACCATGACTTGACGCTTCTGTTTCATGCGGTGGTCCGAAGATAGGTCTTAATATGCAAGCCGACCTTGAGCGAGTTGGCGGGCCCCTGACCGGCGCCCTCCGCGCCCAACGTCAACGATTCTACAATGAAGTTGTTTGGCGAGCGCTGCAAGCTGTTGAGAAATTGAATGACACTCTGGTAGTTGCCGACGATGGAGGAGTCGACGGCCAATTCGGTCATGCCCCGTTCGGGAACAGGAGTGGGTTTGAAGGTGAGGTCGTCGAGACGCGCACCGCTTTTCCGAGCGATTTCGCCGAGTTCGGAGGAGATCGCGGAGGAAGCGGAACTGGCGGGAAGAAAGCTCTTTTCAAACTTTTCATACTCCTTTTGATTGTTGGGCAAACCCTCGCGAATTTCCTGCGCGCGCTTGATTTGCGCTTGCATCTTCTTGAGCTGGAGCGACTGCTGCTTGAGTTGCGGGTCGGAAGGGCTGGGAGTGGAGGCCAGTTCCCAACTGTAAGCGCCGAGGGCAAGGTCGGCAATGACAAGAATTGCAACGGCACCGAGAATGATTCGCTTCCGAGTTGTGAAATCGCGGCGCATCAGCTCCCCAAGTAAGAAGTCGTCAGCAGAACGATTTTCTGGTCGCCCAAGGTATTGTTGCTTTGAGAGGGCGTATATTCCCGCTGCTCCTGAACATCGGAGAATTGTTTGGATTGTTCGAGCACATGGAGAAATTTTAGCTTGGCTTCGTCGCTGGTCGCGCCCACGGTCAGTTTCAGCTCGGCGTGGCCGGCAAACTGCTTAGGTTCAATGCTGATCACGCGAACGCCGGCGGGAAGAATTTGCTCGAGATCCATGAACATCTTGGTCCAATTAAAGCTGCGGGCATCGATGATGCCATTGAGAAAATAGGCGCGGTCTTTCAGGCTGGCGATGTCTTTTCTGTTGAAGAATTTCACCAAATCCTCGCGTTGCGCTTCATATTGCTCGAGTTCCTTACTCATGGCTTCCGTATGGATGCGGACTTCCGTGGCGGCGCTGCGAACGGTGTAAACGTGCCAGCCGAGATAGACAAGAAGAACCGCGGCAACGAAAGCGACCAGGCCGGAACCTGCGAGGAATCGGCGATGCGATTCGAGCGGTTTAGTGGCTAAGTTGAGGCGAACTCTCATGTTCATTTCCACCGAACGCTTTTCATGGCGGCGTGTCGATTCATTTCAACCGCGCTGCAACATCCAGCCGACCAGGCCTTCAAGCTCGCGGTCGGCGAGTTGGCGCGCATCGTCCTTGATGCGCCCTGAGGAAATCGCGGCCTGCAACAAGGACCGGACTTCGCAATGAAATTCGTCTTCTAGCGGCTTGGCGAATTCGGAGAGGCGCGGGCCGAGACCTGCGAGGCGAACCGAAGCGATGCCTTCGTGCCAGGTGTCCTGATAGTAGGCCGCAACCGGAAAGATTTCCTCGAGAAGCATTTGCGGGGTCAAGCTTGCGCCTTGGGCAGGCAGCTCGGTGCAACGATAGCCGCACAGGACGCCGGAGCGGACGATGGCGGTGGTCAAAGCAGGACCTGAGACGCGGGCAAGAAGTGTGGCTTTGTCGTCGTCCAAGAGCGAAATCGCAGCGACCGAAGAGCTGAGAACGACGCCGGGGAAAAGGCCCGCCGCTTCGGCAAGGGATTCGTATTCGCGAATGATGCGCTGGCGAGCGAGAGCGGTGACGACATCGACGCCGGCTTCACGAGGCGGCTGACGCATGTACGAAATGATGGTCTCGTCGGCCTCGAAGGGAATGCTCTTCTTGAGCTTCCAGCGAAGCATGGGAATGGCTTCTTCGGCGGAGCGCGGAAACTCTTCAAAATGCTGAACGAAAACGCGAATCACGGGATCAGGAAGAATTAGGGCAACATCTTCCTCGCGAGAGCGCACGCGCTCGCAGACTTTGGAAATGGCCAGCCTAACTGAGGCGGCGTTCACCAGATTGGTCTCGACAGCCGAAGGAACAATCGCGCCAAGCGGCAGAAGTTCGACGGCGAAGCTGTCGAGGGAACCGGTGCGGCTCCAGCGTGCGACGGCAATGCGATCCGGAGATATCTCCAGGGCTAGCGGCGGATGCGGGATGGCGTCTAGCCAACGCGCGAGACGACGGACGAGGCCGCTCTGATAAACGCCTTGTTGGAATGTGGCGGCACTAGTCAACGAAAGTCACCTTGTTGATTTCCTTGATGGTGGTGACGCCAGCGCGAACCTTGGCCAAGCCGCTTTCGCGCAGAGTGGTCATGCCTTCCTCGCGGGCGACGCGTTTGATTTCGGAAGTGGGGCGGCGATCGACAATCATCTCGCGAATACGATCGGTAAGATCCATCAATTCGCAGATGGCGGTACGGCCGTGATAGCCAGTGCCTGAACATTCCAGGCAACCGGCACCTTCGACCAAGGTTATGTTGGACCAAACCGTCGGATCCAAACCAGCGTCCTGAAGTTCGGCCGGGGTGAATTTTCTCGGGCGCTTGCAATTCGGGCAGATCACGCGAAC
>Ga0187780_10002546_pt1 | contig 13697 bp, 12 predicted proteins | sample 1015_Q2_SP10_20__FD_132429 | JGI IMG/M metagenome (GOLD analysis project Ga0187780, IMG submission 132429) | Tropical peat soil microbial communities from peatlands in Department of Meta, Colombia - 1015_Q2_SP10_20_MG | ecosystem: Environmental > Terrestrial > Soil > Wetlands > Peat | place...
CATCCCGAGCAGCGGTTGGATGATAAACAGGTGAGCCGTGGACGGCGTCGCCTGCAGGGGAAGCCGACGCGAATAGGCATCGAGTTTAGAGAGAGCACTGGCCAGCGCGTATGGATTACCAGTGTAGTGCGCGCCGCTTGCATCGGCCTGATATTCGCGGGTTCGCGAGACCCACAGCTGTATGATTGTAGCTGCGATCGGCGCCAGGATAAGCATAATCAGCGCCGCCAAACCCCCGCCGCGGTCGCGATCATCGCGATCGCCCATGCCACCGAAGAACAGCGCCCAGCGTCCCATACTGGCCAGCATCGTGATCGCACCCGCAACTGTAGCCGCAACCGAACTGATGAGGATGTCGCGGTTACTTACGTGGCCTAACTCGTGGGCGAGGACGCCTTCGAGTTCCTCATCATTGAGCAAATTCAAAATCCCCTGAGTCACAGCCACAGATGCGTGGCTCGGATTCCGACCGGTAGCAAAGGCGTTCGGGGAATCGGTCGGGATAACGTAAATCTTCGGCATCGGAATGCCGATTTTTTGCGTCAACCGCTCGACTACCTGATAAACCCGTGGCAACTCCTCGCGCGAGACGGGTTGCGCGCGGTACATCGCAAGGGCAATCTTGTCCGAATAGAAGTACGAAACGAAGTTCATGATCGCCGCGAACACCAGTGCGATGATCATGCCGTTCTGCCCGCCAAAGGCCCTGCCGATGAACAGCAGTAGCAGGGTTAAGAGCGTCAGCAAGAACGCCGTCTTGAATGTGTTCCCCATGGGAGCTTCTCGATTAATTAGATGGTACACCTTAGCCACCGATTCATAGCTTCCCGCCGGCTGTATTTATTACAATAATTAGCTAAAATTTATTAAATAATTCAATTTATATATTGATTTATTAAATTATCCGTGCGATTATAACGTAATAATCAAGCTATGGATATCTCGAAATCAATTTGCCCTGATTGCAGTGAACCTCTGAAAGTGGTCCGCATGGCTTGTCCGTCCTGCGGCCTCTCGGTCGAAGGCGACTTTGAAGTCTCGCCGCTGGGGAAGCTCAGCATCAATGACCAAGCCTTTGTGATCGCTTTTGTGCGACATCACGGCTCAATCAAAAAGATGGAGAGCATTTTTGCCATCAGCTATCCGACGGTGAAGAACCGGCTGAATGCGATTTCGGCGACGCTCGACAAGAACTTTCAGGCGCCGTCGCCAAACCTCTACGTGTTGGAGCAGTTATCGCGTGGGGAACTTACGGTCGAAGAAGCACTGGAACGATTAGTGTAAGCCAATTTATGAGGAGGAAAACATGTCGGAGGAAACCCGGAAAGTATTGGAAATGCTCGCAGAAGGAAAGATTTCTGCGGCCGATGCCGAGAGGATTTTGGAAAAATTGACGGGCTCGGCACAAACATCCGCTGGAGAAGCAAAGGCGGAATCGTCCGAAACGGCTTCGGCCAGGAAGCTGCGGTTTCTTCGAATCGTGGTAGACAAGCCGGGGCAGGATCCGGTCAACATTCGCATGCCGCTGGCGTTTGCGCGTACCGGAACCAGTCTGCTGGCAGTGCTCCCCTCGCGGGTTAGCGAGAAGCTGACGGAACTGGGCATTGACGCGGCGGTTTTGGGCTCGAAAACAGACTGTGATTGGGCCGAAGCCTTGGGCAAGGCCGAAATCAACATCGACAAGGGAGACGGAAAGAAAGTCCGAATCTTCTGCGAGTAGATTTAGGCCGAATTCAGTGCGTAGACGTGCCAGCTTTCATAATGTCGCGCTTGACTGCGCGCTCCAAAGTCTGGTCCAGTGCCGCTTTGGCCTTCTGGTATTCCTGCTGCGAGATGCGTCCCTGCTTGTGCTCCAATTCAAGCTGGAAGATTTCCTCTTTGAGTGCGTCTAACAACATCGACGAGCGAGGAGAAGGGGCCGCAGAAGGCTTGGGATTAGGCGGCCGAGCAGTTCGCGGAAGCTCGATATCCGAAGAAGCCAATTCGGATACCGCAACCGCAGGCGAGCGCCGCACGATGTAGACGGCTCCCGCCGCCAGCACGATTCCGAAGCCGCCCAGAATGTACCAGCGGTACTTCTCCAATGGGTCAGGAGCATCGATCGGCGGACCCAACCCGCCGCCAGGACGCGAATCGCGTCCGGTCACGGTAGCGCCTTCGCTGCTACCGCCCTGCTGGCCCTCACCCGCGCCTTCGCTCAGCATGCCCGTTCCTGAGATCGTGAAATCCAGAGGCTGTCCTACCGTCGTGTTAGAGGCGACCTCCACCTGAGCATCCGTCTGCCGAGGATCCTGCATCGACTGAAATGAAGCGCCCTGGCCTGCTGCAAACTGCATGCTCTTGGGCAGCATCACGACGAAATGCTGCGATCCGTAGATAGCTCTGGGATTGATGCTCGCCTGCCCGTCATACGACATGTGAAAACTGATCTGGAACTGGGTCTCTCCCGGGCGAAGCGGAAAGATGAACGCGTACCGATTTCTTTCTTTTTGCGGGACCGGAGAGGCGTTGATTGGCTGCCCCCCGGCAGTCATGGCCATCGCCTGATCCACGCTCGCGCCGCCCGGCAGATAGAATTCGAAATTCTGATCGTTCATCTGCGTGCGTGGTGGATTCGACTTGTTATCAACCGCAAACAACCGAATGCCCTGAAGCTCATTGCCCTGAGCCTGAAAGCGCATTACATCTGCCGTCACGCTGATTCCGGCAACCTTCTTGGAAACGTCGTAAACCTGCACTTCCACCGAAGTGGTTCCAGGAGGAGCCATGCGGTGGTAGGTAACGCCCTGATGGATCGCCCGCACCAGATGGGGAGAACTGGAATCGTCGAGTTTGAGACTGAAGTGACCCTTCGCGTCAGTGGTCGTGCGCCCGGATTCCTGCATACCTTGCGACAGGCTGAGGAGAACGACGTCATCGCCTGCCGCCGGCTGATTGGTAGTCGCATTCGTAACTGTGCCGGTCAAGGTTTGAGCGGATCCGGCAACGGCAAGGGCAACGACGATCAGCGTCGCGCGGAACATGGATGGCAACGGGTGCGCTCGCCCGTTTAAAACGAGCCACCGCTCGGCAACAGGGTTCAACCGCTTCAAACTCGTGCTCCTTTTTTGCTTACTGTAGGAGGTGTTGCTTCCAAACGCGCAATTTCTGCGAGTACGGCGGCCGCCTCCTCTTCTAGAGAATTCTTGATGGCCAGGTAGTCGGCATCCGGAAACTTGCCCGCCTTGTATTCGAAATTCAAGTCGCGCAGGTTCTCGTAGACGACCTCCCGCCGTTCACGCAAATAAGACAGGCGCGTTTTTTGTGGTCCTAGGTGCAACTTGCCCGGAAGAGAGAAAACGTAAACCAGGACGCCGAATGTGATCAGCATACAAGCCAGCAGGGCGACTGTCATACTTCGGTTTCCCTTCTGGCCTGCTCACGAAAACGTTCCAATTCCGCGCCCTCCACGGAAGCTGGGAGCTCAGCAGGTTTAAGCAACGGTCGGGAGCGCCAGGCGCGCACAATGAAACCGACCAGCCCGAGACCAAACAGTAAAGCAACGTAGGGGGTGATCCACGCAACTCGGTCAAATCCCGTCTTAGTCGGGGCTGCGAGCACCGTTGGTCCGTATTTCTGTACGAAAGACTGCAAGGTCAGATCGTCGTTGTCCCCGCGGTCCACGGCAGCGACCAATTCTGCGCGCATGCGATCAGAATAGCTACAGCCCACGTGATTACATTCCAATAGGATTTGCCTGCAGCCGCAAGCGCACATCAGCCGGTGGCCCAGATCGTTGAAGCGGGACGAGTCGTCTCCCGCACCCGCGAAGATGAGGACACCAGCAATCAGCACGAAACTTTGGAGCAAGCGCTTTAGAAACGACCTTGGATAGTTGGTGCCTGAGTTCACTTTTAGTCCCCTGCCCCAACCGGCTCGGCGTGCATAGGTACGGGGGCAGGCACGCGAACAGGAAGTGAATTGGGAACGAGCGCCAGCAAGGTACCGGCAATCATGATCCAGACCCCTACCCAGATCCACATCACCAGCGGATTTAAATGCGCCTTAATGATGGGGCGACCGGTATCCTGGTTCAGACCTTCATAGACCAGGTAGAGATCTTCGGCGGCGGTGGATCGGATGCGCGGCATGGTCGAAGTTTGCTGGCTTGCCTTGTAGAAGCGCCGCTCGGGATAGAGCGTGCCGATCTGCCGGCCGTGCTTCCAGACGTTCATTACTGCCCACTCGCTGCTGTAGTTCGGATTGTCGTCCTGCGTGTAAGACTGACAGACCAGCGTGTATGGGCCGATCGTCATGCGGTCACCAAAGGCCATCTCTTGCTCTTTGTCCTGATTGAAGGCGGCCCCAGCGAAGCCGATCATGATGACGATCACGCCAAAGTGGACGATGTAACCGCCGTAACGGCGCGTATTGCGATGCGCGAGCTGGCCCATGCCAGCGAGCAAGTTCTGGCCGGTATGACGGGCGATGACTCGGCCGCCACGGACAAACTCTGAAACCACTGTCAGGCCGACCAGAACCGAGAGCATTACCGTCATGAGTGAGTAGAAGTACGAAGCGTCCCTCCATGGCTTCATGCCGAAAGCGACCAGTAATGTGCCAACCCCGAGCGCGCCAACTGCCGGCCACAAAAAGTTACGTTTCAGACTCTCGACCGATGTTCTTCGCCAGGCAAGCAATGGGCCGAGAGCGGTCAGCAACAGAAGGAGCAGCGCAACAGGAATGTTTACCCGATTGAAAAATGGAGGCCCCACCGTGACTTTATTTCCCTGTACCCACTCGGACAGAACCGGGAACAAAGTGCCCCAAAGAACCGTGAAACAGGCGACCACGAAAAGCAGGTTGTTGAACAGGAAGCTCGATTCCCGCGAAACCAGAGATTCCAGCTTGTGCTCACTGCGAAGATGCGACCGGTTCTTGACGTAAAAAAAGACGCAGGTCGCAAAAATGAGGGCGAGGAAGGCAACAAACCAATCCCCAATGGACGACTGCGCAAAGGCATGAACCGAACTGACAACTCCGCTGCGGGTCAGGAAGGTTCCGAAGATCGATAGCATGAAGGTCGAGAAGATCAGCCACATGTTCCAGGTTTTCAGCATGCCGCGCTTCTCCTGCATCATGACTGAGTGCAGGAATGCCGTGCCCGTCAGCCAAGGCATAAGAGAAGCGTTCTCGACGGGATCCCACCCCCAATAACCACCCCACCCCAGAACCGAGTAGGCCCAATGGGCGCCCAGAAAGATGCCACAGGTCAAAAAGCCCCAAGTTACCATCGTCCAGCGGCGGGTGATATGAATCCACTTTTCTCCCGGATACCGCATCACCAGCGCTGCCAATGCGAAGGCAAAGGGAACCGTAAACCCCACATAGCCAAGGTAGAGCATGGGGGGGTGAATCACCATCTCAGGATATTGGAGCAGGGGATTCAAACCGTTGCCGTCAGCTGGCAGGGAACCCTGCATCACCGCGAACGGATGTGCTGCAAAATTCAACAGCAGCAGAAAGAAGACCTGCACCGCCGCGATAATGACGGAGGCATAGGCGAATAGACGCGGGTCGGTCTTGTATCTGAGGCGCAAAACCAGGCCATAGGCTGCCAGCAGCAACGACCAGAACAGCAGTGAGCCTTCCTGACCTGACCAGAGTGTGGCGAATTTATACGGTGTCGGAAGATCGCGGTTGCTATGGTGGAAAATGTAGGCGATCGAGAAGTCATTCTGGAAGGCGGCTACGACTAGCACAAGGGCGGCCAGGAAGACCACAGCAAACGCTGCAATCCCCGCTCGTCGAGCCGTCTCACTCAACCGGGCGGAGCTTGGACCTTCCCGAACCAATGCCAGCAGACCGGCCAGAAAGCAATATCCGCTCAGCGCCAACGCGAGCAGGAGGGTGAAGCTACCAATCTGTGACATGGAGAGCCCAGCAGTATTTTTTCAGAAACACTGAGTCGAGGCAACTACAAACCCACTGATAAGGACATTCGTCCGCGGAGGTAGGCACTTTCCTTGCCGGAGAGGAAGGAGTTCTGCCGAAAGGAAAGCAGCGGAGTAGGCAATTTTAACCGGTGAGGGACAGATTCCCGTTCTTCGCGCACAGACCACACCCATACGACCGCTCTTATGAGCTCCACCGCTTGTAGTTGTTCCGACTGCTATGTTTGGGACAAACCGTCTTGCGAGCTAGGCGGTTTGTTGATGGTTACTACGGGCGAGCACTTCGCGCTCAGCACGGAACCAGTCTTCTGTTTCCTGTCCCGGTGTGCATCCGCGCTCTTCGTACAGCGCGTAAGCCCGCTCCCGAATCTGTGCTTCGAGATCGATAGGAGTGGGCGTCGCCGATCCACCGTTCTTGCGAACTGCCACTACGGCAGTGGCGTCCGGCATGGGTATCACTTGTTTGTTGGATGGAGTGTTGCGAGTGGTTTTGACTCTTGGCATTGTCAGCTACTCCTTACAGATACAGTCCATGAAGAACTGAATTATGAATTCCCGAAAACACAATAACTCACGAACCTTATGGTTGGGTCCACTTATATGTGACGGGTGTTGACTAATCATAAACCGAGCGGCTGTGGATGTGAGCAGATTGTAAGAAAAAAATTCATTAAGGCGAACACTATAGGACAGAGGCATGTGCTGTCCCAAATCAGTAGAAATCGTGGGAGCTAGTCGGTGCGCGGGTAATGTCCAGAGGAAGAACGCGTTCTGCCTTGACCGAAATGACATTATCCTGGTTCTGCAGAATTCCCTCAATCATGAGGAATTGCTCGGAACCTACCAGCAGTCGATTTTGTTGAAATAAATCGGGATTGATAATTGCATTGGCAACTCCGGTTTCGTCCTCCAGGCTTAAGAAAACAAAACCTTTTGCGGTACCGGGCCGCTGGCGGGCAATGACGCATCCTCCGATTCTGAGATGTTGCCCATTTGGAATGCGACTGAGGTCGCTGGCACTATAAATGCCCATGTGCTGCATGCGTTGGCGATGATAGGCCATGGGGTGAGGTCCAACTGTCATACCAGTACCACGAAAGTCTGCTACCAGACGTTCTTCGGCATTCATGGGGCGCAGCGGCGAATTCGTATCCGACTCAGGTAAGCTATCCAGCAGCGGCCCAGACAAACGAACTGCGCGTTCGACTTGCCAGAGAGCATCTCTTCGGTGGAAAGAGAAGTCACCACGGAGGCACGGAGACGCAGAGGATATTTGATTGTTTTTCTCCGTGCCTCTGTGTCTCTGTGGTAGATGTCCAATCGAGTTCAGCGCACCTATTTCGGCCAACGTGTTCAGTTCGTCTTTGCGCAATTCGGGCACACGATGAACGAGGTCACGAATCGAGGCAAAGGGCGCCCGACTGCGTTCCCGGACAAGCGCTTGACCGGCCTCTTCGCGCAGCCCGCGTGCGTACCGCAAACCAAGGCGAAGCATGATTTTCGATTTTTGATTTTTGATTTTTGTAAACACGCTGAATGCTGACTGCTCCTCCAGCGTGCAATTCCACTCCGACTTGGTCACATCGATGGGCAACACTTTCAGCCCGTGTCTCTGCGCATCTTTCACGATGGTTGCAGGACGATAAAAGCCCATGGGTTGATTGTTCAAAAGCGCAGCTGTGAAAGCGGCCAGATAATGGCACTTCAAAAAAGCACTGGCGTAAGCAATCAGTGCGAAGCTGGCTGCGTGCGATTCGGGGAATCCGTAAAGCGCAAACGAAGTGATGGAAAGAACAATCTGTTCTTGTGCTTCCCGCGAGATGCCGTTCTGCTCCATCCCGGCGCGGAGTTTGGCTTCAATTTCACGCATGCGCTTTTCCGAGCGCTTAAAACCCATGGCCCGCCGGAGTTCCTCAGCTTCGCCGCCAGTGAAATTCGCAACCACCATCGCGATCTTCAGCAACTGCTCCTGAAAAAGCGGCACGCCCAGAGTTCGTTTCAGCACAGGCTCAAGCGAAGGATGTGCGTAGGTCACCGCTTCACGTCCTTGCCGCCGCTGCAAATACGGGTTCACCATTTGTCCGACAATTGGGCCAGGCCGAATGATCGCGACCTGCACAACAATGTCGTAAAAACTCTTGGGCCGCAGGCGCGGCAGACATGACATCTGTGCCCGGCTCTCGATCTGGAACATGCCGATGGTGTCAGCTTTCTGGAGCGTCGGATATACGACAGGATCGTTCGCCGGCAGATGTGCGAGATCTACTTCTTCCTGATGGTGGTTGCGAATAAGCTTAAGCGAATCTTCCAACACCGCCATCATGCCGAGCCCGAGCAAATCGACTTTGATGATGCCGAGATCTGCGCAATCTTCTTTATCCCATTGCACAACGACGCGCCCAGGCATGGAAGCAGGCTCGAGCGGGACTACGGAATCAAGTTGTCCTTGGCAGATCACCATCCCGCCGGAGTGCTGACCGAGATGGCGCGGCAAGTCCTGAACGGCAATGCATAGTTCGAAATATTTTCGCAAGCGCGGATGATTCAAGTCCAATCCAGCGTCTCGGAAGCGGTGATCGAATGTATCGTTCTGATCGCGATATTCCCAGGTAGAAACGGCGGCGGAAACTTTGTCGAGAGTTTCGGGGTCAAAGCCAAGCGCTTTTCCCATCTCGCGACCCGCCATGCGGCTGCGATAGGTAATGACATTCGCCGTCATGGCAGCGCCACGCTCGCCATAACGCTTGTATAAATATTGAATGACGCGTTCACGCTGATCGCCGCTGGGCAGGTCAAGGTCAATATCGGGCATCTCGCCGCGCTGCTCCGAAAGGAAGCGCTCGAAGAGTAGTTCCATGCCGACGGGATCGACAGCAGTGATACCGAGCGAATAACAGACTGCGCTGTTGGCCGCAGAACCCCGTCCTTGCACCAGGATTTTTTCTTCGCGACAAAAGCGCACCAGATCCCAAACGATCAAAAAATATCCGGGAAGATCGAGTTTCTCGATTAATTTCAGTTCGCGCTCAATCTGCTGGTGCGCGCGGCATTGCAGATCTTTTGTAGCCCGTCCGTAGCGTTGCTGAAACCCTTGCCAGGTGCGTTCCCGCAGGAACGACATCATCGTTTCGTCTTCTGGCAAGGGATACCTGGGAAATTCATATCCCAGATCTTCCAAAGTGAATTTCAAACGGGAAGAAAGTTCGATGGTATTTGCAATCGCATTGGGTACATCGATAAATAACGATTGCATTTCTTTCGGCGATTTTAAAAAGCGTTCGGAATTGCGCGCCAATAAACGCCCCGCCGTAGCCAGCGTGCGATGATTGCGGATAGCAGTGAAAACATCACACAGCTCACGTTCGCGTGGGGTCGCATAACAAGCACCATTAGTGGCCAATAAAGGGAGGCGCAGCGAACGTGCAATTTCGATGGCAGCGCGATTGCGAGCTTCTTGCTCGCGATGAAAGTGTCTTTGCAGTTCTACATAAACATTGTTCCTTCCGAAAATTCTAGCGAGATGTTCTACAGATGTTTTTGCGGCCGCGACGCCGCCATTTCTGAGCGCAGCAGCAAGAGGTCCATCATTGCCGCCTGTGAGGCAAACTAGTCCTGCCGCATGTTCCTGCAGTTCTTCTTCCCGCGCTATGCCTTCAGCTTTTTTGTTTTCACGTAGTTTCATTTTCGTGATCAGGCGGCAAAGGTTCTGGTAACCAAGACGGGAAGAAACCAGAAGAGGAAGGCGAAAGGAATTGGAGAATGCGGTTTTTTGATTACCGAATGCATCGGCGATTGGCGATTGGCAATTGGCAATGGGAAATTCTTCGCATGGGACCTCAGCCCCGATATGGGCTTTGATCCCTGCCCTACTTGCCGCCATGTGAAATCGTGGTGAGCCATAGACGCCATTGCGATCCAGCAGTGCCATAGCGGGCATATTCAAATCGGCGCAGGTATCGATTAACTTCTCCGGCAAGGAAGCGCCTTCGAGAAAGCTGAATGCGGAGCGGGAGTGGAACTCAATGTACATAGCTTTTGGCACTTAGCAATTAGTACTTGGCATTTAGTTGTTTAGGGATCGAATGGAAGCTCTGCGATCTAAATGCTAAGTGCTAACTGCTAATTGTTAATTGCTAATTGCTAGTCATAACTTCCTTCCAACAACCATCGTCCGCTGAGCAGATCATGGACAAGGCGAAAGAATGCGATTGCGGATTCTTGCTGAAGTGCGATATCCCATTCGTCCCGTGACCAGCCATCCTGCTCCCACCAATCTCCTGAAGATCGCCATGGTCCGGCAGTCCACAAAATCTCTCCTCCTATTTCTGTGCGCTTTTTACTATGGATATGCACCGGCCGGCCCTCGCGTATCATTACTGTGACTACGAGGGGTGGACGGAAAATGCGCAGCGCGGTAACCAGGTCATCAGAGCTTCGCTTGCCATGAGAATTGCCGTTTGTGCTGGACTTTGCCGGATCATGGATACCAAAACGCTGCACGCGAAATCCTTCCGGGCGGTGCGTGTCTAATATTTGCAAAGAACCAACTTTATCTTCGCCGATAATTGCCGCGATTCTGGCCAGTGTGAGTTCGAGCTTCTCCGGTTCCGGAGAGGGCGGCGAAAAAAGACCGTTCTGCGCCGGACGTGGACGCGCCGGTTCTGCGATAAGCCGAATTTTGCTGATGGGGGCTCCCGGAGGATGGGCCTTCAAATCCAGCTGCAGCAATTTCAGAAAAGTTTTGCTGTCGAGCATAGGATTGGGAAGGCGGATGGTGCGGGAAAAGTGATTGTGTGGGGACGGGCGCTCTCGCAAGCCTGCCCTGAGCGAAGTCGAAGGGTTCGAACCTGGTTCATCTTCGCTGCGCCAGCCGCTTACCAATTCCAGCTCCAGCCGCAATTCCTGGGTCGCCAAAGCATGCGCGCTCAAACGCGCACACAATTGCTCCAGTATTCCGTTGAGTAAAAAAGCGAGCGGCTCCAGTAGTACTAACGGATGCTCTACCTCAATTACTTCTTCAAAATTCAGGGGAGGATCAACCGGCACCAAGGTACGAACAGTGTTACCTTGTGCGAGTTTCTGCAGAAAAAGGCCGTGCTCCCCCAGGCGTTCGCTCAAAGCGATATCGGGAAGGGCAGCTAATTCGCGCAAATAGCGGATTCCCCAGCGCTGAAAAGTTTCTAAAAGCTGTACGGATTCTTCGTCATTCTTACCTGCAAACAAAACTTCCACCGAAAGACTACCCAGTTGTTCTTCAACTTTTCCATCCGGAACCACAGTTACACCAGAAAACCCGCGCGCTACGAGCGTTGCGGTATCTGGGTTGTCTGCAACTGCAACGCTCGTCTCCAGGCCAATTTCGGATGCACGCCGCATGAGATCGCGCGCAATTTTATGTAATGGACCAAAAAGTGATTTCATTCCGGCAAGATCCAGAATGACTGTGTCGGGAGCTGTATCTTCTACTCGCGGCGTGAAGGATTGCGCGCAATCGAGCAGTGCCGCATGCGCGGCTGATTCCTGCTCTAAAGAGCGCTCGCGCAACATGAGATCAGAGCAAGTTTCTGCTTCCAGCTTGCTCATGCCGCACTCTACACCGGCAGCGCGCGCGTATTCATTCATCGCAAACACTTTTTGCAAAGGTGTTTTGCCTTCGAGCACGGCTAATGCCTGCATACGCAAATTCGGTTCAGCACGCAGCAACGCCTGTACAGAAAACTCAGGAACGAATATGCAGGCAAAAGACATAATGATTAGCGATTTTGATTGTTGATTTTCGATTAATAAGAGCTCATCCTGCGGCTGCTTTTGTCGTGAATGTCTCACTGACCGATCTTCCAGGTTTCCGCGCTGTTCGCGATCGCAGGACCTCGGTGCGAGTTTCAAAACCCTGCAGAAGCTCCGCATGTGCCGGAATGTCACAACCGGAAAACTGAGAGCTGAAAGCCGGTGGCTTTTTCTCCAGCGACTCCGCTTGCATCTTCAGCAGCAACGCAGCACAACTCTGAGCACAAGGCGCCGGAGTGATCACCAACAGCACAGTAGATGTGTGTTCCACAGCTCGTTGAAAACGAAACCATGAAGCCAGCGGAATGCACCGTGCAATGTTGAATGGCCCATCAGCCAGATCGATCGCCACCAGACCAAAGCCACCGCTTTGCAGAAGCAGATCCGTTACTCGCAAAGCCTGCTCGATGCAATCCAAATTTTTCCCCGGCTCTCGGTGTCTTCGTGGGGAAGAGGTTTGCTTTTCTCCACAGCGCACCCACAATAATTTTTGAAAATCCACTCCTGCTGAAGCGGCCGAAGCGGGATCGAATGCGTCACTCACGTCTACCAACGCGCAAACTTCTGCTCGTCGAGTGGCTGCAAGTAATGCAGCCAATAACAAACTGGTACGGCCGGAAGAGTTTGGTCCGCAGACTTCGGTCAGGCATCCACGGGGAAAACCACCAGCAATCACATCCACCTGGCTAATGCCACTGGAGACCAACTCCGGTGTTGGGCGCACTGCTAATCGGGATGCTGGAACAACGTTTGGTAAAGATCGTTTAAGCAATGCCTCCGCAGAAAATAGGTTTGAAGATGGTGCCGCAAAAAAAGGACGGCTTACGGTGGGGCTCGAAAAAATCGGAGAAGACGCCATGACGACCTCAGATCAATCAAAAAACCAGCGGCGGGATGGCACCCCGAGCGAATTCAGAGTAGATTCGCTTTTTATTCGCCTGATAGATTCTGATACGCCGCGGCAGGCTTGTCAATAGGCTGATTTCAATGATCGCTTAAGTACTTATCACGAAAGGGTAAGCACCTGCTGTTTGTTATAATCGCGTTGGCCCGTGGCGCTATCGTCTAGGGGTTAGGACGGAAGATTCTCAATCTTCAAACCCGGGTTCGATTCCCGGTAGCGCTACCAAATTCCTTTACAAGATCGTGCATCCGAGGTCCCTCGCTACGCTTCGGGATTTCGGCAGCGGGCTCAGACGCCCGCTAAACGCCTCAAGTTCGATTCCGTTAACAAGAGTTTGCAACTTTCCTGCTACCCTGTATGACACTCGAAGAGGAGAACTCATGCGAAAACTTCTGCTGGTCATTTTGCTGTGTCTTATTGCTCTGCCCGGCTTGTCTCAGGAAAAGCAGTCCTCCGACAATCCCTTCAGCGCGATCAATAAGCGTGGCTATGAACGTACAAAGGGAATCCTGCTTCGCTCTGCTGAAAAGATGCCAGAGGAAAACTACAACTTCAAGCCAGTCGACACGGTCCGCACTTACGGCCAGATCATCGGACATCTCGCGGACGCGCAATATCTGTTCTGCTCTACTGCATCCGGCGAGAAAAATCCCGGTCTGAATATTGAGAAGACCAAGAGTTCCAAAGCCGATCTCGTGGCCGCGCTCAAAGACGGCTTTGCGTATTGCGATAAAGTTTATGACTCGGTGACCGATGCTGCGGCTACTCAACCGGTGAAGTTTTTCGGAAATGACTTGCCGAAGTTTGCCGTGCTGAGTATCAACATCGGGCACAACATGGAGCACTACGGCAACCTTGTCACCTACATGCGGATCAAGGGAATTGTCCCTCCCACGAGTGAGCAGCAGGGAGCAATGCCCGCGCAAAAGCAAGACAAGTCCGATACGCAGCCTAAGAAGTAGAGCGGCGGGTATTTCTGGGCACTGCGCCAGCGCTGGTGATTCGATCATCGAAACCGATAGTGCTGGTTTACCAGGGCGGGACAGCGACAGTTAATCTTGAATTTTCTCTAA
>Ga0187780_10002547_pt1 | contig 13696 bp, 10 predicted proteins | sample 1015_Q2_SP10_20__FD_132429 | JGI IMG/M metagenome (GOLD analysis project Ga0187780, IMG submission 132429) | Tropical peat soil microbial communities from peatlands in Department of Meta, Colombia - 1015_Q2_SP10_20_MG | ecosystem: Environmental > Terrestrial > Soil > Wetlands > Peat | place...
ACTGAAGTTGTATCCAAGCACAGGGATGCCGGCTTCGCCCATGCGGCGAATGATTGTCTTGACGTTCTCGATATGCTGCCGACGGAGCGGACCATCGAGAAGAATGTCATGCCAGTGCGCGGGGTCCAAGTTCTCGATTGCGGCAAGCGCCAGGCCCGAGGCTTCAATCTCGTCGCGAAGCTGTTTCAGTTCAGAGACGGTCCATAGTGTCTCGGGATCTCCGGCCACCCCCCACGGCTCGTATTTCGCGCCGGTCGGCTGATTGTGACGAGGATTGCTCCCACCCTGATTGAAATAGTCCACCAGGTGAACGACAACGTGCGTACATCCAGCCTGCCGCGCGAAGTCGTAGTAATCGCGGGTCAGCATGTGACGGTATAAACCAAGCCCGACTTTCATAGGCGGTTCCCGATACCAGATCCGTAGTCGGCGCTGAGGATTTGTCCACTGATTTCAGCACCCATCGGCGAGCACAGATAGACGAATGCGTCCGCAATCGATTCCGGGCTGTTGCGTTTTCCCAGAGTAACGCGCAGGACGAAGTCCCGGTAGGCCTTATCTTCATCGAAGACTTTGAGGGAGCTTCCAGCCGCAACATTGCCAGGTGAAATCGCGTTCACGCGAATCCCATGCTGCGCATATTCCAAAGCCATACAGCGTGCGAAGTTCTCAAGTGCCGCTTTGGCGGACGCATAAGCGGGGATCAAGGTGTGCGGAACCCGTGCCACATAAGAAGACGTAAAAATGAGATGGCCCGGCGTCTTTCGCGCTACCCATTGCGCAAACACTGCGCGCGTCAGCACCACCTGCGCATGAAAGTTGAAGCGGAATACACGATCGAACTCCTGCTCAGTTGTACTAGCGAAGGGATGAAGCCCGCATCCTCCGGCATGGCCGAGCACTGTGTCCATCGTGGGAAAGCGCTCGAAGGATTCGTCGACCACCCGCGTCAGCTTGGCTGAATCTGTGATATCGAGCGAGTGATAGACATAGGCCTTCTCCGGAATGCTCCACTTGCGCAACGTCTCAGCGACTTCAGTTGACGCTTTCAAATCAATCAGAACTAAAGTAGCCCCTGCTGCATGCAGGCGCTTTACCATGTGCTCAGCAATCGCGCCCATGGCGCCGGTAATCAGAATCACTTTTCCCGAGAGATCAATCTGGATCATCTTATTTATCCTGAATCGCAGGAACATTACATGATCCCGTATTTTTCAAATGCGGCAACCGCACTGCTTCCCTGCTCCAGTGCTTTCTTCACGAGCTTTTCACCGCGCGCCTTTTCCAACGCTTTCGCAAATATTTCGTCCGCAGCTTCCACTGGAACCACGCAGACTCCGTCGATATCGCCAAAAAGAAAGTCGCCTGGACGAATGCGAATCGCGCCAATCTCAATGGCGATACGAAAATCGACTACTTTGTAACGTGGAGAGGAATCCTGCGCGTACGAACCCCAGCAGAAAGTAGGGAAATTCAGGTTCAAGACCGCCTTGGTATCACGTATGTACCCATTCAATACAGCTCCGGCCGCTCCTAACTTTATCGCACGAGTGCTCATCAGTTCGCCCCATAGAGCATTGCGCGGAGAAGAGCCAGTGCTGACGTACACCTCATTAGCTTTCAAATCGTCCAATGCTTCGAGCATCATTCCAAACGGCTTCTGCATAAGCTGATTATTTGTGCCTGCGACCTTCTCCTCGAAAACGTCGACTGCTAGAACCGGCATGGCGCGCCCGATCACCACCATGTCCGAGCGCAATGGACGAATTTGAGGCGGCAAGAATTGGTGCTGCAAGCCCATCTTGTCCATCACGTCGCCCACTACGCAGGTAAACAGTTCCCGGCGGACGATCGAGAACAACTCTTCGTCGCCTTGCCACAGTCGCGCTGCGTTTCTTGTACCGTTCGTCTTGGATTTACTCAAAGAATGGTTCCCCCTTGCGTGCATATTTGCGGGCAACTTCCTCATTCAATCTCACCCCCAACCCCGGACCGTCGGGCACACCAAGGTACCCGTTTTGAATGATCGGCTTCGGAATTCCATCCACCAGATCATTCCAGAAAGGCACATCGGATGCATGAAACTCGAGCACCAGAAAATTCGGAATGGCGGCGCAGAAGTGTGCAGATGCCAAAGTCCCAACTGGACTGCTGATGTTGTGGGGAGCGATAGGAATTGTCTGCGAATCAGCAAATTGGGCAATCTGCACGGCAACCGCCAGGCCGCCGACTTTCTGCAGATCGGGAGTGGCAATGGCCACTGCATGCCTCCGCAACATCTCTCGAAACCCTTCGAACAGGTACAGGTTTTCCCCGGTGGCGATTGGAACGCGAACCCTCGAGCTCACCGCTTGTAATGCTTCCGAACTGTCAGGAGGAACAGGATCTTCAAGCCAAAGAAGGCGGAATGGCTCGAGCGCATGCGCAACTTTCACTGCATCGCTTACGGTGTAACGCCAGTGGCAATCGACCGCGATGTCGAGCTGGGTGCCGACGCCCTCACGAACCGCCCCGACCAGTGCCACCATGCGATCGATCGCACAATTGGAGAGGCCACGGTTGTAAAAATCCGACCCCTGCGTTCCCGGGACATCGAGATCAAACTTGAGCGCTGTGAAGCCTTGGGCCTTCATCGCCAAGGCGCGTTTACAGTAGTCCTCTGGAGTGGCAGGAATCGCGTCGTCTGCATCTGCAAAATAGTCTCGCGCGCGGACGGAGGTTTCCTGCTTCATCCAGGACGGCTGGCGCGAACGAAGAACTTCGTCCAGGCTCTCCAGCGCCTCTCCACCATGACAGTCTGCGTAGATGCGAATCCGATCGCGGAACTTGCCGCCCAGCAGCGTGTATATCGGAACGCCAAGGGATTGCCCCAGGAGATCCCAAAGTGCGGCCTCGATTCCGCTGATCGCGTTATAAATGATTCCCGCCACTGAACCGGCGCCTGAGGTGGCCAGTTGCAGCTTTCGGAAAAGGCGATGCACGTCGCGCGGATTCTCGCCAACCAGCAACCGCTCAAGCGACCTGAGGATCGCGGTCAGGCCGGGAGCGAAGAAGCATTATCCGAGACCCTGAATCCCCTCATCGGTTTCAATCCGAACGAAGGTCCAATCGAAGTTGCCTTCGATGACGGCGGTCTTCAGGCGGACAATCTTCAAAAATCACCTACCTTTATCTATTCAATGGGCGCGCGGTTGTTGAAGACAGCTGACCGGCCGCAAAACCAAGCCGCGGCGAGTTGCATGGCCAACCTCCTCGTGGTTTCGTCCGCAACATTCTACTCTCGGAATAAAGAGTGACAATACAAAGCGGCAGTAATGGAATCCCAGTTGCGGTTGTATAATCCTGCTCGCATTCGCCAAGGAAATGAATCGACGCATGTTTTTTTCACTTTGCGGTGAGGGGTCATCGAATCCGCCGGAAAAAACTGCTGCGGATTCCTGATCATGCCAAAGCTCAACATCAAACCGAAGCAGGGTTGCATGTGGGATTTAGTGAGTCTTGGCGAAGTCATGCTGAGGCTGGACCCGGGCGATCAGCGAATCTCAACTGCGCGGCAATTTCGCGTCTGGGAGGGCGGAGGAGAATATAACGTCGCCCGGGGTCTGCGGCGCTGTTTCGGGATGGATACCGCGGTTGTGACTGCATTAGCTGACAATCCCGTTGGACGCCTCGTCGAAGATTTTATTTTGCAGGGAGGCGTGAGCCAGAAATACGTGCGTTGGGTGCCGTACGATGGCGTAGGGCGAAGTGTTCGCAATGGTCTGAATTTTACGGAGCGAGGGTTTGGTGTGCGCGCGCCGTTAGGGTGTTCAGATCGAGGTCACACGGCAATCTCCCAGCTCAAAGCCGGTGAAGTCGATTGGGAGCAAGTCTTTTTCAAAGATGGAGCGCGCTGGTTTCACACTGGAGGCATTTTCTGCGGCCTTTCCGAGACCACTCCGCAGGTTACTCAAGAGGCCATGCAGGCCGCGCGAAAAGCAGGAACGATGGTTTCTTATGACCTCAACTATCGTGCTTCTCTCTGGAGATCCATTGGCGGAAAAAGCAAAGCACAGCAGATGAATCGGGAACTTGTTGCGCTCACCGACGTCCTGATAGGAAATGAAGAAGATTTCACTGCTGCGCTTGGATTTCCGGTGACTGGCCTGGACGAAGACCACTCCCGCCTGGATGCATCCAGCTTCGAAGGCATGATCGAGAAGGTGGCGACTCAATTTCCTCGCTTGTCAGCCATTGCGGTCACGCTGCGGCATGCACGAAGTGCGAGCCTTAACGATTGGAGCGCGATTTGCATGTACGACGGTCAGTTCTATCGGGCACCGGTGCGCGAAAATTTGGAGATCTATGATCGGGTCGGCGGAGGCGATTCATTTGCCTCGGGATTGTTCTATGGATTTCTGACTGGGAAGGAGCCGCAGTGGGCAGTGGAATGCGGAGTGGCTCATGGCGCGCTCGCTATGACAACTCCGGGTGATACCAGCATGGCGACGCTTGAGGAGGTGCTGCAAGTGATGCAGGCACGAACAGCAAGGATCGCCCGCTAATGACCATCGAAAACGTGATTGCGCGAATTGCGGAAATTGGAATCGTGCCCGTTGTTCGCGCTGCGACCGTCAACGATGCCATGCGCGCGGCAGATGCAATTTCTGCTGGAGGCATTCCGATTGTTGAGATCACTATGACCGTTCCGGATCCTTTCTCGGTGATTCAACAGGTCGCCCGCGAGTTCGGGTTAAACATCTTAGTGGGTGCCGGTACTATCACCACAGCCGAGCAGGCAAACCGCGCCATAGATTCAGGAGCACAATTCGTTGTCAGCCCCGGGCTCTCACTCCCGGTACTTTCGGTCGCGCAGGCTGGCGGCGTTCTGGCAATTCCGGGCGCGTTGACTCCGACTGAACTCATGACTGCACGTCAAAATGGCGCCAAGCTGGTCAAGATCTTCCCTTGCGGGAATGTTGGCGGGCCCAAGTATCTGAAATCCTTGAAGGCGCCTTTCCCCGATGCCAATCTGATCCCAACGGGCGGCGTGAATGTCTCCAATGCTGCAGAATTTATTGCTGCGGGCGCATTTGCACTGGGCGTAGGCGCAGATCTTGTGAACGAAGCTGCACTTCGGGAGGGCAACTCCGCGCAAGTCTCGCAGATCGCACGCGAACTCGTTCATCAGGTTGCAAGTGCCCGTGAAATTGCGGGACGCACGACGCCTCGTTAGGCGTGACAATGCTCAACCGCCATCGTGGGTGTGGCCTCAGTGATTCGTGTGACCGGAAATCCCAAAATTTCAAATTATCTTGAAGCCAGGGTTGCAGTGTGCTAGGGTGGCCCTCCAGCGATTGGCACCCTGCGGCACATTAAGTCTTGCATTATTAGGCGAGAAATTTGCGGGACGCGAACTATTAAAGTATCGTTCGAAGCTCGAACCCTGGGGTGCAAAGCGATGTCGGTGATGTTCTCAACTAGTCTTGTTCCAGCATCCGATCGCCTGGATGCGTGGGAATGGAATGCCCGGCAATTCTGCGGTGATTGCCGTTTCCACTTTCCAAACCGCCGCAAATTCCATGGCTCCATTCAGACCAAGAAGCTTGGGGATTTGGAACTATCGTTGTTCTCGTCGACTTCAGTTTCATTCACGAAATTTCCGATTAGAGATAGCCATCCCGAACACCGCTTCTGTACCGTGATTACGCAGCTTCAGGGCACCAGAACATATTCACAGAACGGACACGCAATTACTCTAAATCGAGGGGACAGCACAGTTATTGATTCTGCGTTTCCCTGGTCCTCTGAGTGTCAGGGAAATTGTGTTCGCCTGTACCTCAAGACGCCTCGCTGGTTGATGGAAAATCGGCTTCAGACCAAAGTTGTTCCAAACGCAAGAGGCATCTCTGGCAGTTCAACTTTGGGAGGGGCGCTATGTCACCTCGCGAATTCTTTGTATCGCGAGGCCAACAGCTTGACCTCCGAAGAAGCTATTGCGCTCATCGAAGCCTACTTCGATGTACTCGGAGGCTGTCTTCGTAATCCACACGACAATTTTGGCCGGCCCTGGAATGAGCCTGACCTGTGCGTGCGCATGGCGAAATTTATTGAAAAGCATTTAGCGGATCCGACGCTGGGACCAGCAAGCATTGCGGCAGCGTTGGGTATTTCGACGCGCCACCTGCATCGCTTGTTTGCGAAGCATGGCAGGACGGCAGGAGAATGGATTCGTGAATGCCGTTTGGAGCGCTGTCGAAGTGACCTTTCCGATTTACGCTTGCGGCAGCGCAGTGTTACCGAAATCGCGTTTTCCTGGGGGTTTTGCGATTCCGCGCATTTTAGTCATGCTTTTAAGAAGCGTTTTGGAGTCTCGCCCCGCGCATTCCGGGATCACCCCTTGACGGAATCGTGGGGTGAAGCGGTATCAGCAATCAAGGTAAGAGGCCTCGTCGCCGACGTTCCGGCTTCAAAGCTAAACTGACAGTAATTTATTCGGGCGAAGGTCCCGACCTCAACTCGGCTGCCCGAAGCTCGACTTCTGCCGAATTTTGTCTGGACGTTGCAGAAGTCCGCATAAGTACGCCGGCGCCGATCCATCCAATAAGCGCAATCCACTCATATTCTGTAAAGTGTCCGGGAACAAGCGGAATGACTTTAACCAGAATCATCAAAGTGGTCACAGCCATTCCGAATGTTGCCGCAACCCGACCTGCCATCGCCGGCCTCATACAAAAATAGGATGCACAAGCGGCCATCCATCCCACCGCTGAGGCGACGGCGCCGACCTCAAGGATAGGAATTAATCCAGCTTGCCCGACCAGAATCGCCGCTGCGGTGGTCGCGCCAACCAGGATGATAGCGGCTGACGGCGTTTGGTTCTTCGGATGAATGATTGCCATCCGATGATCGATGAGATTGCGTCTGCCCATCGCGAAAAGCAGCCGTGAAGACGTAATCATGTTTCCGTTAAACGTTCGCAGCACCGCGACCAGTGCAGAAGCCATAATAAGGTCAACAATCCAGTGGGCATGCAAAGCGCGCTCAAACGCCACCGCAACCGGAAATGGGTTGGCACTGTTTAGCGCGCCGGCGGGGGCGACGTAAGCTACAGCGAGAATCACAAATGCGAAAAAGGCAAGACCGACGAAGATCGTGAGGATTACGGCCACTGAGAAATCATGGTTCTGAAAGTCCGGGCTGGCTTCTTCCGCGCATTTTCCAACCGATTCAAATCCAGATAGCAGCCAGGGTACGATCTGCCAGACGAGCAAAACAGATACAAGAGGCGAATGACTAAACAAAGGATGTAGATTGGTGGGGCTGCCGTGCTCTGCGCCGGCAAGAGCGAAGATCACAACCAACGTGAGGAATGTCAGAGTGGTCCACTTCATGAATCTCGCGCTGGCTTGAATGCCCCGGTAGTTGAGCCAGCCCAGCACAGCTGTGATTGTCAGGCCAAGGACCACGTGCGGGAGGTAGACCGGGTAGCCTCCCACGCGGTACAGTTCCAGGCTGTTCATCGAGGGAAACAGGTAACCGGTGATTTTTCCGGCTGCGAGCGCTTCGAAGGGACAAGTCAGCCAATAGCTCAGCAGCATGATCCAACCGGTTGCAAAGCTAACGGAGGGCGGGAAAAAGCGGGCAGTATAAGCAACCTCGCTGGCGGCGTCGGGAATGGCTTGCACCAGCTTTCCATATACATAACCGACGGGCAGAAGCATGAGCGCGCCGGCGGTGAATCCGAGAAGTGCCCCAACTGGGCCGCCGCGGTGCAAAATGTCGTCCATGACGACGAGCCAGCCGGTGCCGACCATCACCCCGAACGCAAGGGCGAAATAGTCGAACAGATGCAGCTTGCGTGCCAGCTTGGTCATGTATGCAACGAGCAGGTTACCAGATACACATACGCTTTCCGAGGCGGTGGAGACGCAGTGTGAATCTAATGGCTCTGCCCTTAATCAGAATTCATACCGCAACGCGAACTGCATGACTCGCGGTTGGGTGAGCAAACCGGTGTAATTCCCGAACGTGCTCGGGACTTGTTGCAACGACGCGATGCACGCACAGGCTTGAGTCCCCAGGCCAGACAAGGCGTTGAAGCGCACCTGATTGAAGACGTTGAACACTTCCCAACGGAATTGCAAGCTCTGGGACTCATAAATTTTCCATCGTTTCGCGAGAGCCATGTCGACGCCCGCGAAGCCATCGCCCCGAACCACGTTCCGCGATCCGCTCTGGCCAGGAAACGGATGCGCGAAATCCGTAAACGCGGTGGTGGAGTTTGAAAACACGCTCACCGAACCATCTGGCTGCTTGAAGTGTCCGGTGGTGGGGCGAACCAGCATATTGGCGATGCCTTGCTCATCCCAGTCGGTCGGCCAGAAATTGCCGTTATCGACGGTGAAGGGGAATCCGCTGGTCCAGCGTGCCAGACCCGAAAGCTGCCAGCCGCCAATGAATCCGTTGAGTACTCCCCCAGCATTGGGTGCGAAATGTTTGCCTCTGCCGAATGGCAACTCTGCGATCCAATCGGCATTGATCTGGTGCGTGGTGTCGAAATCGGATACGGCGCGGCGGCCACCGGGATCAAATGCATTCACCAGCCGGCTGCCCGGAGCGCCGACGTTCACACTCGAGCTGAACCCCAAACGTGTGGCATTCGAAGTAATGTCAATGGATTTCGAGTACGTGTAGTTCAGGTCGAACTGCACGCCGGTTGCGAGCTGCTTTCTTAAGCTGGCCTGCAAACCGTTATAACTGGAGTTTCCGATCGAGCTCCAGCCGTACATGCTGGTGGCTTGCTCGTTCAGCATGTTGCCGGGGCACCCAAGAGGACTGGTGGGGCACTTCGGACTCTTGAAGTAATAAACGTTTCCCAGGTTGTCACCCAGCCCGCCGTAGATATCAATGTCGCCGAGACCCACCACCTCATTGCCGACATATGACAGGAATGGATCGTAGTAAAGGTCATAAACGGCTTGAATCAGATTTGGGAAGCTTAGGCCCGAGAAGCTGGTGTAGTTGGTTGCTCCGGGCTGCAGTGGAGGCAGCATGTTATGCCAGAAGGCCGCTGTGGGTCCTACCGATTTGTCTGTGACCTTTGTGGCATCGATGCCGCCATTCGCCAGCTGGGAATATGCCACTTTCGCCAAAGCCGTTGCGGCTGAAAAGTAATCAATTCCGGTTTTTGGGTCGCGTAAATCCAAAGGTTGTCGCAAGTCGCGTTGGGTGAGCAGATGTCGGCCCAGGCGGCCTACATACGAGAGCTGAAACGAAAATTTTTGGGGCAGCTCGCGCGCCACGGAGAAATCAAAAGCCCATGCATAAGGGGTTTTCAGCGACTGATCAACGCCCCAGGTGATGGCTTGGCCAAACGGAGGCGGCGTCTGCGGAAAAGCTCCGGCAGGCGCTGGTTCAAAGAACACATCACCGAATTGGTTCACCTTTGGAATGGTGTTGATGTTCGTGATTCGCGGCACCCCAGCTGCGTTGTCATAGGCAGTGCCGGCAATTCCGCCTTGTCCGGGGAATGGAAAGTACGCCGGGCTGCAGCAGGGGTTCTGCACTGTTGCGGCGAGGCCGCCAGGTGCGTTCGCGTCGAAGGTGCTGAGCAACTCCATGCCAGCCCGATCGTATACTCGACTAAATCCTCCACGGATGACAGTCTTGTCGTTATCGCCGACGAGGCTTCTTAACCATCCCCCTTCTGGTCTCGGCGAATATGCAAATGAAATGCGGGGTGAGAAGTCGGACTTTTCAAAATTGTAGAAGCCAGGGCCGTTGTTTGCAGCTCCGCCGAGCCTGAACGACACGAGTGGAGTGCCGCTGTATCCAATCCCATTCAGCATATTAAGTACGTTTTGGCTGAACTCGGATCCAAGATTGGAACTTCCCGCCGGGCATCCGATTCCTGGATTTAGTGCGGTTACGCAAGTTGGCACGGCCTCATATCCGTTCACTTCCCACGGGGCTGGGAACAGTGACCAACGCACGCCATATGTAATAGTGAGGTTGGATTTCACTCGAAATGCGTCCTGCCCGTAGAACTCGTACCAGTTCAGGCCGTAGTTACGCTTTACCGGAACTCCCGGCGCAAGCACGTTCCCGCTTTTGTCATAGTTGTAGTTGCCAACTATGTCAGAAACCATGCCCAGCAAACCGAGAACAGGGTAATCGTACTGTGAAGCTGAAGCCGGCTCTGGGAACAGCTGCCCGGTGCTGGGATTGATAAAGGTTCCCGGATCCAGGTATCCACCCGTGTTCGCAAAACCGGTTGGCGACATCCAGTTGGTTGCCCCTTTGCCTACACTAAACGAATGCTCAAGACTGACTCGCGGATCACGCGCGAATCCGATGTTGGTTCCGAACTGGAGACTATGCTTGCCCTTGGTCCAGGAGATGTCATCGAGCAGGTTGTGGACGGGTGTTTGCGCGTTGTGACTATAGTTGATGCCTTGATCAAGTCCGTAGAACTCGTTCCACTGCTGATTAGTATTGCCGAGGATTCCGGTGCTCTGGCGCGTGAATCCCCAGTGAAAGTTGTTAACCATGGTGGACGTGAGGACAGCGGTATAGCCGACGACGAATCCTTTGCTGTGGTCGGTGACAGTCTGCTCCGGCGGTGCACCTGGCAGAAACGGTGCTTGCGGATTGAAGATGTTCTGCAGGGCGCCACGCCAGAACAGGGTGTGTTTGCCGTCAGACGTTAGGTGGTAGTCGAGCCGGGCGATAAAGGCGTTATTGTTCAGGCTGACGGGAGCGCGGAAACGAAAACCGGAATAGTTTAGACCATCGCCCACGGAGGGATCGTTCGTGACGAATTGTCCCGTGCAGAATGTCTTATCGAAATATCCGGTGTGTTGCGCATTTTCGATCGCGGAATTGATCCCGAGGCCGAGAGGATCTAGCCCCTTAAGTTGAGCAGGCGTGATGGTCTGAATCGCGCCTGTACCGGTCACATACTGGATATTTCCTGCGCAAAGGCTTGGGGTCGGGATCGTACGGACCGTGCTCTGTTGCTCGCGCTCGCGGGTGCCTTCGTAATTCAAAAAGAAAAACAGGCGGTCTTTTTTAATCGGACCACCAATGGAAGCCCCGAAAATATTTCGCAGCAGCTTGTCAGGTGTGTTTGGTTCCCCAGTCAAAAGTTCCGCTTGCTTGACAAAATAATCGTTGGCGCTGGTAATGGTGTTGCGATGATATTCGTATAGGGATCCGTGAAAACTGTTGGTCCCGCTCTTCGTGACCAGCGCAACCTGTGCCCCGGATCCTTCGCCCTGATCGGCATTGTAGTTACTGGTAGTGACACGAAACTCCTGAACTGAATCCAGCGTGACCGGCAAAACAGAGGTAAACGCATAACCGCTGGATTGGTCGTTGACATCGACACCGTCGAGGGTGATGTTGCTCTGGTCGCTGCGCGCTCCATTCACCGCGCCGTTGCGCGAGTCCTGGTCTTTATCTATATCGGGGCGGTTGCCGGTATATGCGACCCCCGCTTGCAAGCTGAGGAGGTCAGGCACGTTGCGGCCCTCCAGCGGAATCTGCCGCACCTGGTTCTCGTCGAAAGAGTTGCCGAGTGAAGCGTCGACTGTGTTCAGTACCGGAGCCTCGCTGGTGACGCTAACCACCTCAGTCGCCCGGCCGAGCTTAAGCCGCACATTGGTAGTTGCCGGAGTATTGACCAGCAATTCCAAGCCAGTTTGCTCATAACCTTCGAAGCCTGGCGCGGTAACTCTCAGCGAATATGTGCCGGGAGGAAGAAACAGAAACTGGTAGTCGCCTTGAATTCCGCTCTGGGTGGTGCGCTTGCTATTGGATTCCGTGCTCTGCAGAACGATCGTGGCACCGGAAACCACGCTTCCGGTGGGATCCGTGATCGTTCCCCGCAACGAAGTCGATGAGGTTTGCGCATGCGCCAAAGTCGTCCAGATCGTCGAAAGTGCAAACCACAAGAGGAAATGCTTTTGCAGCTTCATGGAGGCCCCCAAGCAAAAATCCGACAAGATACTACTGCGATTGGGGGCTGCAAAACTTGTCTCAGAGTGACATCAGCTTGGCTAATACTGGCGTGAGGTCACGTTGCCGATTTAGACCTTCAGGAAAATCTGCTTTCGCCATAGGAACCAGAGGAGAACCCAACAAATCAGGACCGCACCGAGCGAATATACGAGTGACGCGTTGGCGACGCTCAGCCCAGCGGCTTCGAGATGGGCCTGTGCGGCTTCGTGCCAATTCATTCGTGAGCCATTCGCACCTGCGACCGTAAATGTGTAACCCGGGCCGTAAATTAGCGAGTCAGCCACAAAACCTGCGATGGCGTTCATTCCGAAGACGAGAATCGGCATGGTCCACTTTCCGCGCCATAGCTTCACCTCAGTCACCCAGTAGAGCAACGAGAGGAAGAGGAGACAGAAGCCGCCGCTAAACAGGACAAAAGAGCTAGTCCACAGATTCTTATTGATCGGAAACCAGCGAGCCCAGAGTTCGCCGGCCAGTATTCCCAGGATGCCAAAACCCAACATAGCGGCAATCAGCCGCGAGGCACTGCGTTTTGATTTGAGCCAGTGACCCGTGAATACCCCAATGAGTGCCGTTCCGACCGCGGGAATTGTGTGAATGATTCCTTCTGGATCGCGGGTCCCATCGTACAAGTGGCCCATAAAGAGTTTTCGGTCGAGCCAAGCAGGGAGATTCTGCACTTGATCCATAAAAGGAATGTCCCGACCGGGAATACCGGCGCCAGGCACAGGTACAAAACGCAACAGGGCCCAATAGCCAAGCAGACACGCGAAAAAGGCCAAGATTTGGCCACGACGACCGGCCCACAATTCCAGGATCGCAACCACAAAATAGCAAAGCCCAATACGCTGCGTGACACCCTCGAAGCGCCATGTACGCAGATCCAGCCCATAAATTGGAGAAGCATTCACCAGCAAGCCGATAGCGATCAGGATCAGGCTCCGGTTGAAAGCGTGCAACAGAATCTGCTGGTTAGTCTGGCTGCGCCGGCGCCGCGAATCGACCGAGTACACGAGAGAGATTCCTACAAGGAAGAGAAAAGAAGGGAAGATGAAATCGGCCGACGTCCACCCGTTCCACTTCGCATGCATGATGGGCGAGTAGGCATGTTCGTCACTGCCAGGGTTGTCCACGACTATCATCGCCGCGACCATCAGGCCGCGGTAGACATCGAGACAAAGCAAGCGTCCGGGCACCCCGGTAGCAGGGTTGAGCGTGAAATCTTTGGCGGGTTGACCGACGCGCTCCGCCGTAGCCATGCAGCCCACTATATCTGAGACTCTTTATCACCAAAGCTAAGTTCGCAAGGAGTTTCTAAGATCCAACCGGCCTCAGCTGAGACGATACTTAGAACAGGAATTTCGCTCCCACCTGCATAATGCGTGGATCGCGGGCTGAAGTAACCAAGCCAAATTGAGTGGAATTAATCTCTCCACCTGGCCCATTGAACTGAGCGTGATTGAAGATGTTGAAAGCCTCGAAGCGCAGCTGCAATTCCTTGGCTTCTGTAATCTTTGTGGTTTTCAGCAGAGCCATATTGAAATTGTTGAGGCCGGGACCATGGAAAAACCGCCGCCGCGAATCGCCGAATTGCCCGACCTTCTCGTTGCTGAACAGCGCGGTGTTGAAGTACGGTTTGCCGTCGCGTGGATTGGTATCGAGCAGTACTTTGCCCGGAGTAAAGTTCGGAACA
>Ga0187780_10002548_pt1 | contig 13695 bp, 14 predicted proteins | sample 1015_Q2_SP10_20__FD_132429 | JGI IMG/M metagenome (GOLD analysis project Ga0187780, IMG submission 132429) | Tropical peat soil microbial communities from peatlands in Department of Meta, Colombia - 1015_Q2_SP10_20_MG | ecosystem: Environmental > Terrestrial > Soil > Wetlands > Peat | place...
ATCATACGGACTGGAATAGATCGGTTCACCGCGGGCGTAGTCATTCCAATGATTTTTGTCGTCGTTTTCCTGGTTGTTCCATTCATTGACACGAGTAGGAAACTGTTTGTCCGCGACCGTCCCTTCTATACCGCGATGGGTGTTGCTGGGCTGGGTCAACTCGCCCTCACAACTGTTTGGGGTTTTAGGGCGAACAATATCTTCTTGCCCCTCGACAGCATTCCGCAACTTGAGATCGACCCCTTCGTTTTCTTTGCGTCAGTCATTTTCATCGGTGCCGCCGCATACGCATTAGTCTACTTGTGGATAAGGGCCACAGCGCCGCCGCCTGGCGCGCGACCCATGCACGCACGGAAACAGTTCCCAATCTACAAACTTACTCAGAACGAATGGCGGGCCGTTGTGCTCTCCTTGCTAGGATTCCAAGTACTCTTCGACATATACTCGTTCCAAGCATTCCTAGCAAGTTTCAAAAACGTGGTTCTTTTGCAAATCGGCATAGGGTTAATTGCATTTGGAATACTTGTTCATCTTTACCGAATTGGGGCGGAATAGCGGTAGGAGGATTGTTTCAAATGTCTCAGGCGGAAAATGTTCATGGTCCTTGGGTAGGAGCTACAGCCGTACTCCTACTGCTGCTCATGGGCACTGGCATGTTCTACTACCAGTACTACGTGTTACCAGCACAGGCAGGTCCGCCGCACGTACCCCAGAATATCACAATCAACATTGTTGCCCAACAATGGGCCTTCATGGTAAACGGCACAATAGACACTCGCAATGTTCCAATCGTGGTCCACGTCGGAGATAACGTCACATTCCATGTCCATGGCATATGGCAGCAGGATCCTTCGTTTAGCGAACATGGATTCTTCATTCAAGGCATCATGGATGCTCCGATGACAGTGGCCAAAGGCCACGATATTACTGTCACAATTGTTCCAACGCAACCGGGAGAATATACGATTATTTGCACGATCTTCTGCGGTGCGGGTCATGGAGATATGCATGGGCTCCTAGAAGTTCTTCCCTAGGAGCACGATGTATTGCAAGTAACCATAACGCAGCAGGCCAGAAATTACTTAGAAGTTACAAAACCGCCCATAGTATTCCTGCTCGTCTTTACCTCCATCGCCACAATGATCATTGCTTGGAGGCAGACGCTCCAACCCCTCACCCCTACGTTGCTCATCGTGGCCACCTGTGCGATAGCCGCCGCGAGCGCGGGGTGCGACACTCTCACCTCATATCTTGACAGGGATATTGATGCCATAATGCACCGCACGAGGCATCGCCCGATTCCAAGTGGTCGAATCTCACCAAGGAACGCCCTTCTGTGGGGCCTATTTCTAGCCGCCATCGGGCTCGTATTGGCCTACTCTATCAATCCATTATCCTTCCTTTGGATCGCGCTGGGAGTGCTCGACAACGTAGTGGTCTACAGCTTGTTATTGAAACGCAGAAACCCTCTGAACATCATCCTAGGCGGCGTGAGCGGGGGATTGCCCGTAATGTTTGGTTGGAGTGCCGTCACCAATGGGACGGAACTACTTCCCGTTCTACTAGCGGCCTTGGTAGTTCTATGGATTCCAGGCCATATTTGGAGCTTAGCGATATTCACGAAGGCCGATTACAAACGTGCCCGCATTCCCATGTTGCCAGTGGTCACGAAGCTTCGGACCGCGTTGAGATGTATAGTGTCAACCGTTGTGTTAATGATTCCCTTCTCGCTGTGGATTTGGGTTGTCGGGCGGTTTGGTTGGCTCTACTTGGCCGTTGCAACGGTATTTGGGCTCTGGGTGCTCTACATCAATGCCCAGTTGTTTCTTCATCCAAACGATGAGATGGCTTACAAGGCGTTCAAAGTTTCCAGTCCTTACCTGTTTACTCTATTCCTTGCGATGATAATTGACAGCCTGATTCATGCCATATAGAGCTAGGAGACAAACGGCCCTAAGCCTCTCGGTGCCCTACACGTAATTACGTCCTTAATTCCTTGCGTCCCAAGAATTCGCAGTAATATGTGGAAGACTAGGTCGTTTCCCATGAAGTGGTCCGCGAGTCTTCTCAACTTGGTTGAGACAACCATCTCCTTGCCCAACGCTTGCTTCCACCTCTTTTCGTATTCGGAAAGCGGCGCGCCTTCCTGAATGTGGTCGGCGGCAACTTGTCCTGCGATCTCGCCAGTTATCATCGCCGTTGAAATCCCCCCTCCATTCGTCGGCATTACCATCCCACCGGCGTCGCCAACAGCCATCACACGCTCGGAACAGGTCCGCGGCAATGGTCCATCGACTGGAAGGACATCAGCGATCATCGGGCCCGATTTGCCGTTTTCAAGTTTCAATTTCGTCAGGGAACATTTGTCGAGGAAGAAGTGAAGGTAAGCTCTGCCATCGTTCTTCTTTGAATACGGGGTCCTTATTCCGATTCCTACGTTTGCGGAACGATTGCCTTTAGGTATAATCCAACCATATCCGCCTGGCGCAAACTCAGTGCCCATATACATCTCTGTCACACTCTGGTCGACAGACAAATCACTCATCAGATATTCGTAATTAATCGCGACATTGTTAGGTGTCATGTAGTCGTCAGTGAGAATACCCGCCGACTTCGCTACTTTCGATGGGAACCCGTCCGCAGCAATGACTACTTTTGCCCTGACGCCAGCGCCCCTGCTCCTGCCAACCGTTAGGTTGCCGTTTTCATAGTATAAGTCGACGGGTGTTTGTAGTTGAACGGTCCCTCCTAGTTTCTCGACCTGTTTAGCCATGCTTTGCTCAAGTTTGGTTCTATCTAGAACGTAAGCTTCGAAATCGAATTCGAACTCTTTTCCTTTGGGCGATATAACGCGAATAGTCTTGCATACATTGTCGACTGCCTCTTGTGGGACATCAAAGACATGCATGTAGTCACCTGCGCTCGGGAGTAGGTACTCCATCTCTTTTCGAACTGGGAAGTATTCACCGCACTTCACCGGTATCCCGACAACCATCTTCTTGTCGAAGACGTGAACCGTTAGACCTCTGTTGAGAGCTTGCACTGCGGCATAGAGGCCACCCGGCCCGGCCCCGGCTACAACGACATCTACCTCCCTTGGCAAGTTTTTCACCGCACGCAGCTTACTTCTTTTGAACGGATGGGGACGTGAATAAAACGGTTCGGTCTGTGTGTGTTAGGTAGCGGCGGGCACTAGGTACTTTGCCACTTGGAACAGGTAGTTCAGAATGGGCCCCGGGTACACGCCCACGCCCACAATGATTATGACACAAACAACAAGCACAGCCACGAGCAATGTTGGTTCTTTCAACCTACTACTTTCAGTTGGTTCGTCGAAGTACATGCGCTTTACCACCCAACCATAATAGGCCATTGAGAACGCGCTGTTCAGGACGCCGGCCAACGCTAGCCACCACAGCTGGCTGTCTACAGCAGCTGTGAACAGGACGAGTTTACTCATGAAACCACTCAGGGGTGGAACGCCGGCTAGTGCAAACAGTGAAATCGTAAGAGTGAAGGCTGTGATCGGCATCCGTTTTCCTAAACCAGAGTATGAATCGAGTGATGTAGTCGAGAGGCGGCTGTAGACCGCGGCCGCCGCAATGAATGCTGCCGTTTTCATTACACCATGGTTCAAGACATGAAACAACGCTCCCGCAATCCCGATTGGGTTGGGCGCGGCTAAGCCTATGAGTATGTAACCGGCCTGGGCAATGCTTGAGTACGCTAACATTCTCGTGAAACTCTTCTGCATTAGGGCTGCGACGTTACCGAGGGTCATTGTCAAGATCGCTATTATCGCGAACGTGCCTGACCAATCCAAGCGTAGCACAAACAATGCAACTGCGAAAACCCTGATGAGGGCTGCGAAACCGCCGTTCTTGGTTCCCGCGGCAAGGAAAGCACCGATAGTAATTGGTGCTCCCTCGTAGGCGTCAGGTATCCACATGTGGAAGGGCACAGCTGCGACCTTCATACCAAATCCTGCCACGAACAAGACCATCGCAAGAAGCGCCAAGGGGTTGAGGTTCGGAAGGGCGGTCCCCATACCTTGTGCAACAAGGGCCAGGTTTGTGGTGCCGGTTATACCGAAGGTTAAGGAAATCGCGTATACGATCAGCGCTGATGATAACGCACTGAGTATGAAGAACTTCAGGGCGGCTTCGTTCGAAATCGGGTCATCTTTTTGGATTCCAGTTAGCACGTAGCTTGGGATGTTCATTAGCTCCCAAGCAAGAAACAAGGCGATCAGATCAACCGAGAGAGAGACTAAAATCATGCCAAAGGTGGCGAGTAGGAGAAGCGCAAAGTATGTGTCGAGGTTCTTGTTGCTTCGCATATAGTAGATTGAAGCTACTCCAATGAGCAGCGTGATACCGACAAAGATGGCGGAGAAGTAAACAGAATAGCCGTCTATGGAGAGAACGTTGAGAATCAGCTGAGCCTGTGGGAAACCTTGCGTGAGCATCACGGCTATTGCACCAAAGGTTAGGAGTAGCCCCGCGATTGACCAGTAGGGAACAAGAGAGCGAACATGAATTTTGTTCGACAGCCCCTGGATTAGAGGGACAAGGATACTGAAAAATGGCAGTGTAAAGAGCAGGAGGGCCGTCGTCAGCTGCATCAAATTCGCCTTTCCAAGAACTCCCTAGTTGAATTTCCTTCACGTAAATAACGTTTCCCAGTGAGATAGCAAACGTTTTTCTTATTGACTCCGTGTTTCAAGGCGACTTCCAGAATCGCGTGAGTAATTGATGTCAGGAATCGAGACGGTCAAAATAATAGTCGACGCCGAGAAAGAAGCGGCGGAAATGCTGCAGAAAGCCCACGCGAAAGCGACGGAGATACGCAAGGAGCTGGATACGCGTATCAAGAGGGAGAGGGAAGAGGTTTTGAAGTCAGCTAGGAAGGAAGCTGCCACCATTATTGAGCATGCGCAGAATGATGGGAAACTTGAGGCGGCGGCTTACGAAAAGGAAGCTGAACAGAAAACCAGGGAAGTCGTTTCGAAAGCTTCGGCAAAGAAGGGTCCTGCCGTCGACAAACTAGTTAGCTTGTTTTTGGAGGATAAGACCTAGTGTCCGAGACAAGCAAGTTCACCGAGGATATTCTAACAGCCGCTAAGGAGAGGGCAGAACGGGTAGTCAGCGAAGCAGGTACCGAGACACAGCATGCCTTCGAGGAAGCCAAATCCCACATGTCCAGGGAAGCTGACGACATAATTCATAATGCGCAGACGGAGGCGGAGGCGGTCAGACGGCGAGAGATGAGCGAAGTCAGGCATCGATTGAAACTTCAGGAGCAAGTGGAAAAAGGTAAGGTATTGTCAGAGGCCCTTGAGTCGACAAGGAAACGCATTACTGAGATTGCGAACGATGAGGGCAAGTACTTCCCCTACTTGGCAGGTTACATTGAAATCGGGATTCGTGAACTCGGCCTTGAGAACGTCACCGTTCACCTGAATGCCGCTGACCTGACGCGAATCGATGTTGGCAAGCTTGAACGTGAGATCGCCAAGCGGATTCAGAAGCAGGTCCGAATTGAATGGTCAAAGGAGCCAATTGAAGCCATGGGCGGTGCGGTCATTTCCAGCAAGGACGGTAAAACGCGAATAGTAAACACCTTTGACGAACGCTTTGAGGCTTTAGAGTCGAAGCTCCTTATGGAAGCAGGAAAGCTACTCTTCGGGGAATGAACGCGCCCCAGCGAGCTAAAGGTAGACATGACAGGAGCTGGAAGGTACGCCGAGTTAGCGGCCGCCGTCCGTTCCTTCAAAGCTGAACTCATTCGTCCAAGCCAAATAGATCGACTTTTGGAAGCTGGTTCTCTTTCTGAGACCGTTAACATGCTTACCCGCGGGAATGTGACGAGTGCCGACAGCTCGGACCTCACCTCAATAGAGTCTTACCTAATTCAGAACATCATCGAAATTACACATAGGCTGACGGCGTACGCCCCTTACGACTCGCGGGGCCTAATCAAATTATTCGCGGCTTCACACGAATTAGCTTGCGCCAAGGACATACTCAAGTCGATTGCTGATCAAATTGACCCTGAAGAAGCAATTCGTCAGATTGTGCCCGCTGGCAAGTTCACACTTGATAAGTGCAAAGAGCTCGTCGAATCACATAACCCAATCAGGGTCATCGAAACTCTTGATGACGAAGGCCTCAAACGCTTCATAATCCCAAAGCTAACAGGCGAAAGGGGAGGAATGCTCGCAGTAGCCACAGTGGACCAATATTACTACAGCAGACTGTGGGCGGCATCAAATCTACCCGACCCATTGGACGCCCAGTCTGCGAGAGGATTGGTGGGAGAAGTGATTGATCATCTGAACATTCTCCTGTCCTTTCGGGCTCGTTTGATCGGTCTCGATGCGCGCTCCACTTCAGATATGATGATCCCTGTGAACTACGCTCTGGGCCACGCATATACTGAACTTAGCGAAGCCACGAATGCACAGAGCCTGGTCCGGGTGCTTGACAAGACGCCATACTCCCATTCAACGCTGGGGCTAGGGCCCATGGAAGGTGCTGCCGTGGGTGTTGAACGCTCACTGAACCGTAGCCACGCAAATACCTGCCTAAACGCTTTCGCGGGGTCGCCTTTCAACGTTGGACTAGCCTTGGCATTTCTCTTTCTCAAAAATTACGAGCTGCACGACTTCTTTAGCATAATAAACGGCAAAGCAAACAATGTCCCCGCGGACCGAGTGTTGGAATCCTTGATTCTACGCACCGGTTGAGTTAAGCAAAGGATTATAATGCGATGCAAGTTCTTAGCGGAATCGAGCGGTGCTGAGCAGTAGTGAAGCCCAAACGCCAACTAATGTTGAGCTTCTTGTTGATGCTAGTGGGTGTAATTGCAATCTCCTCGATGGTAGTTGTAGCCTTCTCCCAAACCCCCACACAGACCGACCAAGCACTCGCGAGCGAGAAAGGACTATTCCTAGTCGGCGCGGGGATTGCTGCTGGGTTAGCATCTTGCGGTGCAGGAATAGGTCTGGGTACCGCAAGCGCAGCAGCTATCGGAGCCATAGCGGAGAAACCGGAAATGCTCGGCAGAACCTTATTGTTCGTCGTCTTGATTGAAGCAATCGCGATATACGGCCTCGCGATGTTCTTCATCATCTATTCGAGGATCTAGGCATCGACGCTATGATGAAGGGCGTCACGGAATTCAAGAAAGCGCTGGAAAGTAAATCTCTTACAGCCTTAACTAAGGCTCTAAGCGAAATTGCAGGCCAACTGGCTTACCAGCTGAAGCCCCCTTACACTGAAATCCTTAATTTCCGAGCAAGGGAACAGTCCGGTCGTTTCAGGGTCCACTTCAGTGCGAAACTGTATCTCCATTACTCCAGCCTCACAAGCCAACTGGAGGGTCTCCTTTTCATAATCCAATTCGGTGGAGACGCCCTATCAGATACACCCACCCCGCCATCCGACGAACTCTTCTACGCTGGGGTGGTGGAATCCTTCAGAGTTCACGCATACGGTTCCAGGTGGATTGGTACCGCGATAACTATGAGCGAGGAAGTCGCGAAGAACCTGGAAGTCCCGTCAAAAGCGCTCACCGATATCGGCGTTAACCGTTTCGTTAAGCAATTGCAAGGAATGTAGTTTAGTGCGGTATGGATTGGATGGCGGGAAGAATTACACTAAGCAGTAGAGCCGGGTAGAGTCCAAGAACTATCAATGGAACCAGGAATGCGGCTAGGGTTATGAGCGTATAGTACGGCGCTTCCCTCGATTCCGTAGGCTTGGCTTGAGGCGCAAAAAGAACCCGACGCAGCATCCATACAAAGTAACCTGCGGTAATTCCTGGAACAAGCACGGCTATCGCGTAAAAGGCGTTAATGGAAATGCCAGCCAAGATTATTGTGTATTCACTGATGAAGTTGCTGAAGCCTGGAAAGCCCATGGCACCCAGGGACGCGAGTACAAGCAGAAAACTCGTCTTAGGCATGGCGCTTCCGAGGCCACCCAATTCCTTGATTGTACGTGTTCCCATGTGTTCATGGATTACCCCTGACATCAGAAATAATGCCCCTATCGCCAAGGCATGGTTGAACATTTGAAAGACAGCGCCGCTGATTCCCGCCGTGGTCAACGTGAAAGCTCCTAGGAGAATGTAGCCCATGTGGTTTATGCTAGTCAAAGCGACCATTCGCTTGAAGTCCTGCTGAGTTAGCGCGACGATGGCCCCATAGAACATCGTGAGCAGTCCGAAACCAATGAAAACGGGGGCTAGGAACTTGGAGGCTTCGGGCATAAGGAAGAGGTTCATCCTGATGAAACCATACGCGCCCATTTTCAGGAGCAAGCCTGCGAGTAGGACACTAATGGGCGCAGGCGCTTCAACATGGGCGTCGGGTAACCAAGTGTGAAACGGAACTATCGGTAGCTTGACGCCGAACCCAATGAAAAAGCCTAGCGAGATCAGGATTTGTAGAGTTAGAGGAAGATGCAGATTCATAAGATCCATGAAGTTGAAAGTGTGGGGACTTGAAGCAACATAGAGTGCGATGAAGCTCAGGAGGAGCAAAATACTTCCCACATGTGTCATTATCAGGAATTTCATTGCGGCATACTTCTTGCGTGGCCCACCCCACACACCGATGAAGAAGAACATCGGGATTAGCACAAGTTCCCAGAAGACGTAGAAGGCGACAAGGTTCAGAGACGTAAACACCCCGATTATTGCGCCTTCAAAAAGGAGGAGTAATGCGTTGTACTCTTTCACCTTTGAAGTGATCTGCTCCCACGACCCAGCAGCGGACAAGGTCGTCAGGAGTGTTGAGATTATCAAGAGGGGTAGACTGATGCCGTCTACTCCTACAACGTACGTTAGGCCGAAACCCTGCGCCCAATCATAGGTTTCAACAAGTTGGAATCCTGGCTTGCTCCAATTGAACGTTAAGAGAATGAATAGCACCACTGCAATGGTGGACGCGGAAATCAGAATCGTGAGGGCTTTAGAGACTTTGTCTCCCATATACCCGGCTAGGTATACCACAATTGCCCCGATGAAGGGCATGAAAATTAGTAGAGAGAGTAAGTACAAGCGTTCGCCCTCATGTTAAGAAGAACAGAATCGCCACAACTAACGCGAATAATCCGAGGGCGAAGACCGCTACGTACTCTTGCGGTATTCCGCTTTGGAGTTTCCTAAGCGCGGAGGAGAACCTTCGGCCGGTTAAGGCAATTCCGTTGATATAACCGTCAATAAAGCCCAGGTCAATTCCCTGCCCGCCTCTGGATACGTCGATGGAAGCGAGGGCCACAGCGCCGCTGATCTTGTCGAAGAACCCGGTCTCAATCGTATTCTTCACGGCCGTTGCGGCTGATATAGTTCCGTAAACGAATACGCGGTAGTATAACGGGTTCATGTACCAGCGGTTCCAGAGAAAGTTATAGACCGTGCGGCCGAAACCCGTCTCGCCCACAATCGCTGTGGGCTTCAGCCGGCCTGAAATATAGATTAGGTAACCCAACGTCCCACCTACGGCGAGCATGACGAGGGATCCGACTGTTGCGGTTAATGCGGCAGTCTGTTCAACAGCAGGGTTAAGCTCGGGGCCCGACGTCATAAGAGGGGTTGTCGTTAGGGCCAGGGCGTGGGTAAATGCGGATTCCACGAAAGGTCCAGCCAAACCGATGGCGACACTTGCGAGTGCCAGAATTAGATATGGCACCCACATTAACTTGGGCGCCTCATGAATCTCATGTCCCTCTTCCTCCAACTTTTTGACGTTCTCACTCTTTGGCGCCATGAAGACTAACCCGATTACTTTCAGGCTGTAAAGGAAAGTTAGCGCTACGGTACCCCATGCCATTAGCATGAGTGGTATTTGCCCGGTCAGGACGGTTACAGCGATTACTGCGTCTTTGCTCCAGAATCCGCTCAGCGGGGGCACTCCCGAAAGTGCAAGTAAGGCAATTACCATTGAAGCAAAGGTGATCTTCATTGATTTGCGTAGTCCGCCCATATCATGCATGTACCTTGATTCCACCGCGTGAAGTATTGCCCCCGCCGCGAGAAATGCGGCGGCTTTGAAGAGCGCGTGGGTCATAAGGTGGAAGATTCCTGCCGTTAGCCCTGTGACAAATTCTGATGCCATGCCTCCAGCTCCAATGCCGAGCATCATGTAGCCAATTTGGGAGATTGTTGAGTACGCGAGGAGTTTCTTCAATTCCTTCGATACTACTGCTTGAGTTGCCGCCATGAAACATGTGAAGGCGCCAACCCAGGCAACTGCCTCAAAGAAGTACGTGGGCTGAGCGTACTGCAAAACTGAGTTGTAGAACATGGGGCCCGCCCTCCCAGCCAAATAGACACCTGCCGTGACCATGGTTGCCGCATGAATGAGAGCCGAAACTGAGGTTGGGCCTGCCATCGCGTCCGGAAGCCATTCATGAAGTGGGAACTGCGCTGACTTACCGATTGGTCCCCAGAAGAAGAGCAGGGCCACGGGAATCAGCAAACCGACTCGGCTCAGCGGTAGCGCCCAAGAGACATTCTTGGTTAGCTCGACGAAGTTCAAAGTCCCCGAGTAGCTATAGATCATGAAAATTGCAATTAGAAGGCCAATGTCCCCGATTCTTGTTACAATGAGGGCCTTCATTCCAGCGTGGCTTGGTGAGTAGGCCATCGGTACGTTAAGCGATTTATCCCCTATGGTTCCGACCCATTTGTCAAGTGGGTCCTTGTACCAGTGTCCGATGAGCGCGTACGAGCAGAGGCCTACTCCTTCCCATCCGAAAAAGAGTTGAAGAAGGTTATCGGACATTACGAGGAGTAACATGCTGCCTATGAAGAAGTTCATGAAGAACCAATATCGGGTTAAGCCGTCGTCGCCCTTCATGTAGGCGAGGCTGTAGACCATTATGAGGAAGCTAACCCACGAGACAACGTTCGCAAGGATTATGCTGAGGGGGTCAAGAAGGACTCCTGCTTTGATGTTCAAGCTCGTTATCCAGTTAACTTGAACATCTTGCACTGACCCGGACATGACTGAGGGAATCAGTAGTGCCGCCGAGATTGCTCCGAGTAATGCGAATGCGACCGCGTTGTAGTCTCTGAGCTTTGAGTGTATGCGTGCCATTACTGGGGTTAGGAGGGCGCCAACGAAGGGCAGTATCCAAGTTAGCCAACCAAAGATTTCGTTCACGTTCTAACCTCCCAAGATCACTTTCACGGCGGGTAGGAGCAGTTTCTCAACGAGGTCTGGGTATATGCCGAGGACAAGTGATATTGCGGCCAGTACAAGAAGCGGCCCGGTAACGATCCAGGGCGCCTCCGTAACGGTGCTCAGCTCATCAGGCAATTTGCCGAAGAAAATGCGCTTCACAGCCCAAAGTGAGTAGCCTGCAGTTAGAGCCGTTGAGACCACACCCAAGAAAGAAAGCCCAATCCGCAACATTGAGTTTAGCGCAAAGGCCTGGTTGAAGCTCCCCGCAAAGATTAGGAATTCGGAGATGAAGCCAGTTGTCGGCGGGATGCCCATAATCGTGAGGAATCCGATTATTGCAGCGGTAGTCGTGATGGGCATCTTTGAGGCGAGCCCGCCCATTTTACCGATGCTTCGTAGGCCATGAGCCTGCATGATTATCGTGCCGGCCACCATAAAGAGAATCCCCTTTCCAAGCCCATGGGTTACATATTGAAACATGCTACCAGATACGCCGAGAACTTGAACCGATGAAATGCCGAGCAGAATGTATCCCATCTGACTTACACTCGAATAGGCCAGCAGCCTCTTGATGTCGTCTTGCACGAGCGCCATAGCTCCGCCGTAAAACATCGTAACTACAGCCCAGATTGCGAGGGCAGTAGAAATCTCAAAGAATGCGCTAGGTAGAATTGTCATGACAAGCCGTACGATCGCGTACCCGCCTATTCCGATCATTGCCGGTGATAGGAGAGCGCTGATAGGTGTCGGAGCTTCGGCGTGGGCGTGGGGCAACCAGATGTGCAAGCCAAATGCAGCCATCTTGACCAAGAGTCCCACAACCAACAAACTGACAATCCAAATCCGAAGATTCGCTGGGATAGCTGAGGCTACGATTTTTGCTAGGTCGAATTGAAATCCGTTCAGATACCCGACCGAGAGGATTCCCGCAAGGAAGGACAATGCGCCGATATGCGTCCACATGAAGTACATGAAGGAAATTCTATCCCTGTCGCCGTACCCCCATTTCGCTATTAAGAAGTAAGAGGGTATGAGCATAAGCTCGAAGAAGAAGTAGAATTCTATGAGGTTCGTGGCCAGCACTGCTCCCATCATTCCAACTGAATATAAAATGAAGAGCGCGTAAAAGAGGCCGAACTGTTTCTTATTGTCCCCAATGATGTGCTGCATGTAGGGTATTGAATAGATGGACATCAAGGTGCACAGTAGTGCGATTGTGAAGAGGATCGGGACACTCAATCCGTCAGCGTTGAAGCCGAATAGCCCTATGGGGCTCCAGTTATAATATTCTTGAACCCCTCCCTGCGAACCCGCGAGAAGCGTCAAAAAAGTCGAGTAGGCGAGAGCTGCGAAGGCGAGCCAACCCGCTTTCGCTCCCCATCTAATGCCAGCTGCATAAGTGATGAAAACGAAGAGAAGTGGGACTACAAGAATTTGGAGGAGCTGCATGTACAATGGAGTTCATCCCTTCAGTTTGTTGAGTTTCCTAACGTCTATGCTGCCGTTAAGTCTGAAAGCGACGAGAATGAGGGCTAAACCGACCGCCGCCTCCATGGCGGCTGCTGCGATAGAGTAGAATACGATAACCTGGCCGGATACCTGGGGCGGGCTCATGTACCGTGTGAATGCTGCGAAGTTCAGGTTAGCTGCGTTGACAATGATTTCAATAGCGAATAGGAGGCGCATGGCATTTTTCTTCACGCTAAGCCCATAGACACCAATTCCGAGTAGCGCAGCTGAGACTATGATGTAACTGGTTAAAGCGACCATTTATGGTTCCCTCTCCAACTTAGCTAAGACAAGTGCACCGAGAAGTGCGGCGGACAGGAGTAACGCGAGTATGACGAGCGGAACGGGGTAGGTTATCGCAAGAACAGGCCCCAACTCTGAAACCGGCAAATTAGCAGGTGGAGCCGTTTGCGGGAGGCTAGGACCTGCTAGGGCAGCGACGCCAGCGATTGAGACCGCGAGTAGGCCTGCGATCCACAGGCCCATTGAACCCTCGCCGCCTTCTTCACGCTCCACTGTCTCTCCCACAACTTCGCGTCGTACAAGCATGATCGTAAAGAGAATTAAGACCACGACAGCGCCAACGTAAACCGCGATTTGAAGCATCGCGAGATAAGGTGCGTCCAGAAAAACGAAGAAACCTGCAACCCCGATGAAGCTGATCGCGAGTGAGATGGCTCCATAGATGAGCTCCTTTGCTTGAAGAGCCATGATTGCGGCAACGACGGTTACTGTGGCAAGTATGATAAATGGAACGTCAGGAGGAATGCCCAAGTCCACTAGTTCAAAGCCCCCACACAGAGAGTATTCCTGAGTTAAGCATGAGGACGGTCAGAAAGACGTTAGCTATGGCGATGATGAGCAACCGCGTCCACCCAATTCTGATGAGCATATCAACCCTAATCCTCGCGTAGACCCCGCGAGGTATGATTATGAAAGTTGCAACGACTAAGGTTTTCATTATGAACCAGACCGGTTGAGGAAGGAACGCA
>Ga0187780_10002549_pt1 | contig 13695 bp, 13 predicted proteins | sample 1015_Q2_SP10_20__FD_132429 | JGI IMG/M metagenome (GOLD analysis project Ga0187780, IMG submission 132429) | Tropical peat soil microbial communities from peatlands in Department of Meta, Colombia - 1015_Q2_SP10_20_MG | ecosystem: Environmental > Terrestrial > Soil > Wetlands > Peat | place...
AGCCGGCTCGAGCGCATCCAGTACCGGCCCGCCCTCATCGACGGGTTCCTCGCCCAGACCGGCCTCACCCTCGAACCCCAGCCACCGTAACGAGGCGCAAATGCTGGCTATTCAACCTCTGTAGCGGCTCTTTTCGGTTACTACGGCCATGTCCCAGGGAAGCACCGCATGACCTGGTGCGGAGAACTCCCGCACCGCCCGGATGGTAAGGCCTGCTTCCGCGAAGGCCTCAAGGAAGCTGGCCAGGGTCTTATGGTGGAATCCGACCCGGCCCCCGATCATCGACGCGTCGCCCGAACCGCGATTGGCCCACCCGGCCACCCCGTACCCGGTCCTGAAGCTCAGCGAAAGGTCCTCGTGCTCGGTCATGCGGTACACGAACGGCCCGACGAAACACGGATGCACGCCCAGGTAGATGAAGCGTCCTGCCGGGCTAGTCGGGGGCGGTGCCTTCGCGGCTGCGCAGCAAGCGACAGAGCGAATCCAGCCGGGCCTCGGCGTGGTGCTCGCGCGCCCACTGATCCAGGGCGCAGCCGGGGGAGAGGTGGTCGCATCCGGGCGGGCACCCGGCCGTGCCTTCGGCCAGATCCCCGAACGCTTCCGCCACCCGTTCCGTGCTCACGTGGCCCAGCCCGAACCCGCGCAGTCCCGGCGTGTCGATGAGCCAGCCGTCACCCAGCGGCAGTGCCACCGCCGAAGACGACGTGTGCCTGCCCCGGCCGGTCACCGGATTGACCGTCCCGACCGTCCGCGCCGCCTCGGGGATCAGGGTATTCACCAGCGTGGACTTGCCGACGCCGGACTGCCCGATGAGCACGCTGATCCGGCCGGTCAGCACGTTCCGCACCCGGGACAGGGTGCGAGGCGGCAGCGGGCGCCTGGTGGTCAGCATCGGGATACCGAGCGGCGCGTAGCAGGCGCGGACCCTGCGCGGCGAGGCCAGGTCGGCCTTGGTCAGCAGCAGCAGCGGGTCGAGCCCGGCGTCGTACGCCGCGACCAGGCAGCGGTCGACGAAGCGGAGCCTGGGCGGCGGCGCGGCCAGCGCGCAGACGATGACCATCTGGTCGGCGTTGGCCACGATGATCCGTTCCTGCGGGTCCGTGTCATCGGGGGATCGACGCAGCGCGCTGGTCCTCGGCTCCACCCGGACGATGCGGGCCAGCGTCCCGTTGGCGCCGGATGTGTCACCCGCCAGCGCGACCCGGTCGCCGACCACCACCGAACCCCGGCCGAGCTCGCGGGCCTTCATGGCGACGACGAGCCCACCGTCGGTCATGCACCCGTACCGGCCGCGATCCACGCTGGTCACGAAGCCCTGCAGGGCACTCTCGTGGGCCGGACGCCGCCTGGTGCGCGGCCGGGAGCCGCGGCCGGGACGGACCCGGACGTCGTCCTCGTCAAGCTGGGCGTAGCCGGGCCGCGGGCTCACAAGCCGGGTCCGCTAGGGCGGTCTGGAGAGGTCCGGGGGCACGGGTCCCCTGCCAAGGGGGATCCCAGGGGGGTTCCCGGGGAGGTCTGGGAGGATGGGTCCCCTGCCAAGGGGGCCCCCAGGGGGGTCTGGGGGGGAGGGTTCCCCCCCAGGATCGGGGGGATCCCGGGGGGTCGTCCCCCCGGGGCTGCAGAGCCCCCCCGGACCAGCACACCCCACACGTCGGTGAAGCCGGGAAAGGTCTTGGCCACGGTGGCCGCGCCGGCGACCCGGATGCCCGGCACGGCCAGGCCGAGCACGGCGGCGGCCATCACCATCCGGTGATCGTCGTAGCTGCCGAACGGCCCGTCCGCCGCCTGGGCCCGCAACGGGCGCGGCCTGATCCGCAGTCCGTCGGGCAGCTCGGTGATGTCACCTCCGAGCGAGTTGATCTCCTTGGCCAGCGCGGCCAGCCGGTCGGTCTCGTGGCCGCGGGTGTGTGCCAGCCCGGTGAACACCGACGGCGATTCCGCCAGCGCCGCCACCGCGGTCAGCACCGGCGCGAGTTCGTTGACATCGCGCAGGTCCGCGGTGAGGCCGTGGATCGTGCCGGTCCCGCTAACGGTCAGCCCGTCCGCGCTGAGGTCCCACCGTGCGCCCATCCGGGCCAGCACGTCCAGGATCTGTCCCGCCGCCTGCAGGCTGTCCCGCGGCCAGCCGGGCAGGGTGATCGTCCCCCCGGTCACCAGGGCCGCAGCCAGGAACGGACCCGCGTTGGACAGGTCCGGTTCGACGGTCACGGCTCCCAGGTCGAGCCGCCCGGGGCGAACCCGCCAGGCGTCCGGCCGTCCCGGCGCACCTCCCGGGCCGGCCTCGGCGCCGGAGCACGTCTCCGCCACCTCCGCGCCGGCGGCCCGGAGCATGCGGACCGTCATGGCGATGTGCGGTGCCGAGGGCACCGGCGGCCCTTCATGCCGGATCTCGATGCCTTCGTCGGCCCGGGGCGCGGCGAGCAGCAGGCCCGAGACCAGCTGCGAGGATCCGGAAGCGTCGAGCGTGACGGTACCGCCACGGATCGCGCCGTGGCCGCGCACGGTGAACGGGATCGCGCCGCGGCCGTCATCGTCGATGCGCGCGCCGAGCTCCCGCAGCGCGGTCAGGATCGGACCGACCGGGCGCTGCCTGGCCCGCGCGTCCCCGTCGAAATGAACCTCCGCTGAGGTCAGCGCCGCAACCGCGGGCAGGAACCGCATGACCGTGCCGGCATTGCCCACGTCGATGCTGACCCGCGAACCACGCGCCGGTTGCCCGGGGGTGACACGCCAGCCCGTTCCGAGTTCAGGGTCTTGTCCGCTCTCGGTGATCGCGGTCCCCAGCGTGCGCAGCGCCGCGACGGCCAGCAGGGTGTCCCTGGCGCGCAGCGGGTTCGCGATGGACGCCGGCCGGTCGCTGAGGGCGGCCAGCACGAGGGCGCGGTTGGTGATGGACTTTGAGGCGGGCAGCCGGATACGGGCGCTGACCGGACCGGCTGCGGCGGGAGCAGGCCAGGTCCGGTTCTGGTCGTCATCGGCGTGCATACGGTTGAGCGTATCGTTGCGCGCCGGGCTCGAGGGCCTGGCTCGGGATGCTCGCGGACCGGCGCGTTGCGGGTTTGGCGGACCCGGATTCTGGTTATGAAATGCCAATCCAGGCTTAACGGGACGTGTCCGGATCGTGTTCACCGAGGGAAGATTGCATGTGCGGTCGGTTTGTGTCGGCGCGTAAGCGCCTCGAGCTCCTCGAGGAGTTCAGCGTCGAACGTGACCGCGTGGATGACGGACCCGACTCGGAGCCCGATCCGGACTACAACGTGGCGCCGACCAAGAAGGTGTACGCGGTCATGGAGCGGCATGGCCCCGACAACGGGCCGCTAGGCCGTGAACTGCGCGTGGTGCGCTGGGGCCTGGTTCCGTCCTGGGCCAAGGATGCCTCGGGCGGCGGCAGGCTCATCAACGCCCGGGCCGAGACCGTCGCGGTCAAGCCGGCGTTCCGGCGGGCCTTCGCCAAGCGCCGCTGCATTCTCCCCGCCGATGGCTACTACGAATGGCAGACAGTATCCGAGCAGGGAAAACAGCGCAAACAGCCTTATTACATTTACCGGAAGGACGGTGGTGCGCTGGCCTTCGCCGGAGTCTACGAACTCTGGCGGGATGAGACGCTACCTGCTGATCACGAGCGCGCCTGGCTGTGGACGGCCGCGATTATCACGACCCAGGCAACCGACGACGTCGGCCAGATCCACGACCGCATGCCCATGGTGGTAACGCACGACCATTGGGCCGACTGGCTCAACCCGGACGACTCCGAGCCCGGCCAGCTTCAAGCGACGATGCTGCCCGCGATGGCGGGCGGCCTGACATCACATCCCGTATCAACGGCTGTCAACTTTGTGCGGAACAACGGACCCGACCTCATCATGCCGCTGCCGTCGGCAGCACTGCCTTCGGCGGGCGGCGGTCCTGGCGTGGCTTCCGCCGACCAGGAGCGGCCGTCCGGCGAGTTGTTCTGAGTCCGCGGCGCGCGGCCGCGGCTCACCCGAGCCTCGGCTGCGGTGGGCACGCGGACGGGAGGCGAGGACACTAGTGGAAACTACCGTCGCCCGTAAGCGCCTTGAGGAGATGCGCGACGACCTTGACCGGTCGATAGCCATCCTGCAAGGCGAGCGCCCCGCGCCGCTGGCCGGCGAGGGGTATCCGCACGACTCTGCCGATGCTGGTTCCACTTTGTCCGAGACCGATCGCACGGAGGCGATCCTCCACTCGGCCCGCGGCCAGCGGGACGAGGTGCTCGCCGCGCTCGCCCGCATCGAGGACAATACGTACGGACGATGCGTCGACTGTGGGAATGAGATCCCTGAGAGCCGGCTCGAAGCGCGGCCCGACGCGGCCCGCTGCGTTAACTGCCAGGCCAAGCACGCCCGGCGGCGCTAACCGCCGCCCGTCTGCCCTGATGCTTTCGGCCTGGCCTAATTGAGCTGGCGGAGCTGCCCGATCGCGGAATGACAGGCCGCGCCGCCGTGTTGAACGCGGCATGGCAGTCGCCTCGCCGCCTCATGGCATGCTGACGGTAGCTTTCGACCCGGGCACGGTATCCTCCCGCTCATACGGTCTGCATGCCCGCAGCCCGGACTCGCGCTACCTCAAGGGGGTGGGTCCCGTTCCGGACACTGGTTCCGTTCCGGAGACTGGTACCGTTCCGGAGACTCTCGAAGAGCGCAGTGAGCGCTTCGAGCGGGAGGTGCTGCCCTACCTGGATCAGCTGTACTCCGCGGGGCTTCGGATGACTCGCAACCCGGCGGACGCGGAAGACCTGGTACAAGAGACCTTCGCCAAAGCGTACGCGTCGTTCCACCAGTTCCAGCAGGGTACGAACCTGAAGGCATGGCTGTTCCGGATCTTGACCAACACCTTTATCAACACCTACCGCAAGCGGCAGCGTGAGCCGCAGCGGTCCGGCGCGGAGGAAGTCGAGGACTGGCAGCTGGCGCGGGCGGCGTCGCATACCTCGGGGGGATTGAAGTCGGCCGAAGCCGAGGCGCTGGAGCGGCTGCCCGATTCTGACATTAAGGAGGCGCTCCAGGCGCTGCCTGAAGAATTCAGGATCGCGGTCTACCTGGCCGACGTAGAGGGGTTCGCGTACAAGGAGATCGCGGACATCATGGAAACGCCCATTGGCACCGTGATGTCACGTTTGCACCGCGGCCGCCGTCAGCTGCGGGAACTGCTGCAGGATTACGCATCGGAACGCGGATTGGCCAGAACCGGTCCCGATGCTTCCTTGCCCGGGGAGGATGGGCGATGAGCTGCGGAAACCCGCATGAGACGCCGTGTACCGAGGTGCTGGACCGGGTCTACGGTTACCTAGACGGCGAGCTTGACGACCTGGACTGCGCGAAGATCCGCCAGCATCTGGATGAATGCGGCCCTTGCTTGCGCGAGTACGGCCTCGAGGAGGCGGTTAAGCGCATCGTGCAGAAGCACTGTGGCTGCGACCCGGCGCCCGCTGAGCTGCGCGCGAAAATTCTCGTCCGTATCAGGGAAGTCCGGGCGAGCATCGAGTTCGCTGAGTAGCGGCCTGCCATCCGATTTGCCTGGAGTGAGGCAATTGCGCCGGATGTGCCACTATTGATTGCCCATTGTGACTATCCTGCTCACGGTTTGTTCACGATGAGAATTGGGTCTGCGAGAAGTGTTGTGGCCACGTTATCCTGACCTTGGACGATATCCGTTGAGCTGTAGGTAGTGGCACGTTTAGGGAGGTCAGCTCCATGCGTCCATCCAGCGGAATAACTCCTGCTGCGGCTGAGGTGACGGCGAGCCGGGTCTGTACGGCCGCCCTGTCCGGGAGCACGTGGGGGTAAAGGTATTGGAGCATAGCCCCGCGTTCCACGCTCCTGGTGATGAGGGGGGAGGCCTGGCTAGGCTCTCGTGGCCCGCACGAGTGTACATCGGCACCGTGGTAGCCGCCACCGCTGTGGTGATCATCCGTGGTCCGTTCGGCGGCATCGCCTGGTGGCGCGAGGTGGCGGTCCTCGGCTTGCTGCTCGTCGTCTTCGAGTCGACGGCGACGCTGCTTCGGCCCAGGGAACTCGCGTGGTCTCCCAATTCCTCGGCGACCCTGGCCGCCGCTGTTCTGGTGGGACCGGTCGGCGCGGCGCTCGTCGGCGCCTGCACCGTGTTCGGGATGCGACGCGGCCCCTCGCCGATTCAGCGCGCGTTCAACACGGGCATGATGGCCCTGTCCGCGTACCTGGCCGGCTGGGCGTTCGTCGCCATGGGCGGGCACGTCGGGGTGCCGGACGCCACGTCGTTCCCGGCGGTCATCGCGCCCTTCGCGGTCGCGGCGGTGGTACACGCGGTCACGAACCACGCGCTGCTCGCGGGCGTGCTCTGGCTGACCAGCACCCCCGACTCCTCGGGGCGCCGCACCGCAGCGGGCGTGAGTTTCAAGCTGGTCGCATCCGACCTCGGATACGGGGCGTTCGGGCTGCTCATCGCCGCGCTGTGGGGCGTGGTCGGGCTGTTCGCGCCGGTGCTGGTGCTGATCCCGCTCTTCGTCGCCCGCTGGGCCGTGGCGCAGATCGCGGAGCAGCAGCGGGCCTACGAGGCCACCGTGGGCGCGCTGTGCCAGGCGGTCGAGACCAAGGACTTCTATACCCGCGGTCACAGCGACCGGGTATCTCGCGGATCGGTCATGATCGCGCGTGAGATCGGCATGCGGGGCGAACGGGTGGAGGCCATCAGGTACGCCGGTATGCTGCATGACGTCGGCAAGCTCGGCGTGCCGACCAGGGTCCTGCAGAAGACGGGGAAGCTGACCGAGGAGGAGTACGCGGCGATCCAGCTCCATCCGCTCCGCGGACTCGACATCATCAGGGAGATCGGGTTCCTCGACGAGGCCCTGGCCGGGATCGTGCATCATCACGAGCGGATCGACGGCCGCGGCTATCCGATGGGCCTGGTCGGCGGCGAGATCCCCGAGTTCGCCAGGGTACTGGCGGTCGCCGACGCCTTCGACTCCATGACCTCCACTCGGTCATACCGCGGTGCCCGCCCGGTCGAGGACGCGATCGAGGAGCTGAGGAAATGGTCGGGCACGCAGTTCGACCCGGAGTTCGTCGAGGCGTTCGTGGCTGCGATCAGGCGCGAGGGCTGGCAGCATCCCGAGCCGACCGTTCTCCCGGCCGGTGACCTGGACACGATCGCGGCGCAGGACCACGACGACCCCGGTGCGCCGCTGCGGGTGATCGATAGCCGCTGAGGCCGTGATGACCGATCAACGAGATGAGCTCCGCCGGTTTCCCTGGCAACTGAGGGAATCCGGCCTGCTGCTGCTCGTGGTGGCGGCCGGAGTGGTACTCGTCGCCTCGGTGGCGCAGACCGCGGTGGCAGGCCTGCGGGATCCCCGCATCGCGGTGGCGTTCGGCGTGCTGATCGCGTTCGGTGAGGTGCTCCGGCTGAACCTGCCGGGCGACCGCGAGTCGGCCCCGATCGGGATGGCCGGAGCGCTCGCCTACGCCCTGCTCATCCGGGTCGGGTCTCACCCGGTTCACTACACCGCCGAGCAGGTGGTGACGGTCACCGCGATCGGCATGATCGTCGGTGCGCTGCCGCACCTGGCGGTGGGCAGGCCAGCCAAGGTGAGCGGCATGGCCTCGCGCCTGCTCTGCGTGGCGTGCGTCGCCTTCATCTTCCGCCCGCTCGCCGGGAATGGCGCCGTCGTCAATCACTGGGGGCTGGCCTTTTCGCTGATGACGTCCCTGGCTGTGCTCGCCCTGCTGCTCGAGGTGGTGCTCACGGCCTTGGTGAGGGTGGATGAGCAGCGCGCCAGGTTCCAGGTGGCGCTGGTGGACGAGATGCGCGTCCAGCTGCCGCTGGGCGCGGCGGTCGGGGCGTCGGCCCTGCTCATCGCCTTCGCCGCCGAAGTCATGGGGCTGGCCGCGCTGGCCGTGTTCACCGCCCCGCTGCTCGTCACCCAGGTCGCGTTCCGCCGGTACGCCGGTATCCGGGCCACGTACCTGCAGACCGTGCGCGCGCTGGCCAAGGTCACCGAGATCGGCGGTTACGTGGAAGCCGGCCACTCCGAGCGGGTGAGCAGGCTCGCGGTTGCGGTCGGCAGGGAGCTGGGCATTCACGAGCCCCAGCTGCTCGAACTCGAATACGCCGCGCTCATGCACGATATAGGCCAGCTGTCGCTGCACGATCCGATCCCGGGCGGAGCCACCGTGCTGGTCTCCCGCCAGGACCAGCAGCGCATCGCCGAGCTGGGCGCGGACGTCATCCAGCAGGCGCAGGTCCTCGGCTCGGTAGCCGAGATCGTCCGCAGGCAGAACGAGCCCTACCGTGGCCTCGAGGTCGCGCATGAGGGCTACAGGGGACGGCCGGGTCCCGCGGATCGTCCGGATCGCGTCGACGGTGAGTCCTCCGTGCCGCCGCTGAGCAGCCGCATCATCAAGGCCGCCAACGCCTTCGACGACCTGGTGGGCAGCTCGCTGGATCCTGCCCGCGCGGCGGCGGCGGTACAGCAGCTCCGGCTGGACACGGCCAGCGAGTACGACCCGGATACGATCGAGGCCCTGAGCCGGGTGGTGAGCCGCAGGTCAGTCATTCACCTGTGACCGCCGTGCGCTGAACCCGGGCTGGCCCGAGCGACCGCGGCGGCTGAAACCCGGCTGGCCCGCGCGGCCTGCGGCGGGCTGAGGCAGGCCGACCCGCGCGGCCGCATCGCCGGTCGGCTGCGCCTGCGCCCCCGCGCCGCCAGTAAGCTGGCCTGATGTTCGATTCGGTGCTCATCGCCAACCGGGCCGAGATCGCCAGACGGGTGGTACGCACCGCCCGCCGGATGGGGATCCGGGCGGTCGCGGTGTATTCCGATGCTGACGCGGATCTGCCGTATGTCCGCGAGGCCGACGAGGCGGTGCGCCTCGGCCCGGCCCAGCCCGCGCAGAGTTACCTGGACGCCGCGGCGGTCATCGACGCGGCCCGCAAGACCGGGGCCGTCGCGGTGCATCCGGGCTACGGCTTCCTCGCCGAGAACGCGGACTTCGCCCGCCAGGTCATGGCGGCCGGCCTGATCTGGATCGGCCCGGACCCGGCCGCGATCGAGCAGATGGGTGACAAGATCCGGGCCAGGAACCTGATGGAGCGCGCCGGAGTGCCCGTCTCGCCGGGCAGCCGCGAACCCGTCGCGGACGTGGCCGCGGCGGTCGCCGAGGCCGGCCGGATCGGCTATCCCGTCATGGTCAAGGCGGCGGCCGGCGGCGGCGGGATCGGCATGGGCGCGGCCGCCAGCCCCGCGGATCTTCGCGCCGCGTTCGAGACCGCCCGGTCACGCGCGGAGCGTTTCTTCGGCTCGCCGGCGATCCTAGTCGAGCGCTACATGGAGCGCGCCCGTCATGTCGAGGTGCAGATCCTGGGCCTGGCCGACGGACGGGTGCTCGCGCTGGGCGAGCGTGACTGTTCGGTGCAGCGGCGCCATCAGAAGGTCGCCGAGGAGACGCCATCACCGGGCGTTTCCGCCGGGCTGCGCGAGCGGATGCTGGCCGCCGCCGTCCTGGCCGGCCAAGCGGTGGGGTACCGGGGCGCCGGGACGGTCGAGTGTCTCGTGGACGCCGGCACCAGCTCGTTCGTCTTCCTCGAGATGAACACCCGGCTGCAGGTCGAGCACCCCGTCACCGAGCTGGTCACCGGTATCGACCTGGTGGAACAGCAGTTCCTTATCGCCGCGGGCGAGCCGCCGTCCTTCGACCCCGCCGCCGTGAGCTCCTCCGGGCACGCGCTTGAGCTGCGGGTGTACGCGGAGGATCCGGTCCGGTTCCTGCCCCGGCCCGGGCAGATCACGGAATGGGTGGAACCCTCGGGTGAAGGCATCCGCGTGGATGCCGGGTACCAGGCGGGCAACACCGTGACGCCGTTCTATGATCCGCTGCTGGCCAAGCTCTGCGCCCACGGCGCCGACCGCGAGCAGGCGCTGGCCCGGGCGAGGCAGGCGGTGGCCGCCTTCGACATCGCCGGGCCGAAGACCAACCTGCCGTTTCACGCGGAACTGCTCTCCAGCGCGGAATTCGTCGCCGGGGACTACGATACGTCCCTGGTGAGCAGGCTACGTCCCAGTTAGGACAGTGCCTCATGGGGCGCCGGGCGGTGCGGCCCGGCCAACAGACAGGAGTCGCCGTGGCTGAGGTCCGCGCGGAGATGGTCGCGAACGTGTGGAAGGTGGTCGCGGCCGAAGGCGATCACGTCGACGACGGCGACACCCTGGTCATCCTGGAGTCGATGAAGATGGAAATCCCGGTCCTGGCCGAAACCCAGGGCGTGGTCACCACGATGCATGTCGCCGAGGGCGACGTGGTCCAGGAAGGCGACCTCATCGCCGTCATCAGCTAACCCAGCGGCGCACGCCTCTCGCGCCGTACCGACCTAGTGCCGCCGTACCGACCTAGTGCCGCCGTACCGACCTAGTGCTGCCGTACCGACCTAGTGCCAGAGGGCGCAGGCTAGACCCCCGTGGTGGACCGCGGGTACGCAATCTCGGGGTCGGTCACCACGTTGACCAGATAGGGGGCGTTCGCGGCGAAGGCGCGGCGCAGTGCCGGGGCGATCGAGGCGGGGCTGGTGACCAGCTCGCCCGCGCCGCCGAGGGCGCGGACCACCTCGTCATAGCGGCAGCCAGGCCGCAGGTCGGTGAGGACGTCGTAGCCGTACAGGGCTCGCATCGGATGCTTCTCCAGGCCCCAGGCGCCGTTGTTCCCGCAGACGATGACCGCCGGCAGCCGGTGCCGGACCAGCGTGTCGGCGTCCATCAGCGAGAATCCGGCCGCGCCGTCGCCGAGCAGCAGGACGATCTGCGCGGACGGGCGCGCCAGCCGGGCCGCGATCGCGTAGCCGAGCCCGGTGCCCAGGCAGCCGAACGGTCCCGGGTCCAGCCACCCGCCGGGACGACCGGGTTCGATGTACTTGCCCGCGAACGAGACGAAATCGCCGCCGTCGCCGATGACCACCGCGTCATCGTCGAGCACCCGGAGCAGTTCGGAGTAGATGCGCGCCGGATGCACCGGCTCGGCGTCACTGGCCATGAGCCGGGCGTCGAGCGCACGCGCGGCCCGGACCGCCTCGGTCAGCTGCGGTGCCCAGTCTTCGGCAGCCGCGGTCGGCGTCCGGCCCGCGGATGCGGGATGATCGGTGAGCTCTGCCACCAGGCCGGTGAAAAAGGCGGCCAGGTCGCCGGCCGCGGAGGCCGCGAGCTGGCCGTGGGCGGCGATCCCGCCCGGCACGTCAGCCACGTGCACCACCTGCGCCGGCGCGTCCTTCGGGCCGAACGAGCCGTACCCGAGCCGGAAGTCAAGGGGCGCGCCCGCCACGATGACCAGGTCGGCGTCGCGCAGGGCCAGCGACCGGGCCCGGGTCACCAGCAGGTCATGCCCGCCGGGCAGCACCCCGCGCGCCTGCCCGTTGGTCACCACGGGCAGGCGAAGCTCCTCGGCGGCCCGCCGGGCCACGTCCTCGGCACCCCCCAGCCACACGTCCGACCCCAGGACCAGGACCGGCCGTCGCGCCGCCCGCAGCAAGGTCGCGATCCGGCCGATATCGCCCGCGTCGGGCGGCGCGGCGACGGGCGGATCCGGAGCCGAAAGCTCCGCCTCAGCCTGCCCGTAGATCGCCTCCAGCGAGATATCGAGGAACACCGGCCCGCGGTGCGGAGCCATCGCCAGCCGGAAGGCCTCATCCACCGAGCCCGCGAGCGTGGCCGTGGCGTGCTCGGTCCAGGCCCGCTTGGTGACCGGCGCGAGCAGCAGCGGGTGATCAAGCTCCTGCAAGCTGCCCGCGCCCCAGTGGTAATCGGCCGCGCGACCGCCCAGCACCACCACCGGTGCGCCGTTCAGCCACGCGGTCGTCACCGCGCTCACCGAGTTCGTGACCCCCGGCCCCGCGGTCACCGCGGCCAGCCCGGGTGTCCGGGTCAGCCGCGCGGTCGCCTCGGCCGCAAAGACAGCGGTCTGCTCGTGCCGCACGTCCACCAGCCGCAGCGGCTGCCCCCCGCCCGCCTCCCCAACCCCCTTCACTGCCGCGTCATAAAGCGGGAAGATATGCCCGCCAGACAGCGTGAACAGGGCCGACACGCCATGCCGCCGCGCCGCCGCGAGGGCATGCATGCCACCGTGACCGGAGATCCGCACGGTCACCGTCGGAGTCGGGTGACGAACTTGTACCGGTCACCCCGGTACCAGGATTGCGCCCACTCGACCGGCTCGCCGGTGACGTCGAACGCGTGCCGGGACAGCAGCAGCAGGGGCAAGCCCGGGTCCACCCCGAGCAGCCGCGCGTCATGGGGGTCGGCGAGCACCGTCTCGATGGTCTCCTCCGCCTCCGCGAGCTGGATGCCGTACGCCGCCCGCAGCGTCTCGTACAAGGACATCTGCCGCTGGAGCTGCTTGCGCAGGCCGGGGAAGCGCCGGGCGGGCAGGTGCGAGGTGTCGATCGACATCGGCTCGCCGTCGGCGAGCCGCAGCCGGTGGATGCGCAGCGCGCGGCCGCCGGCGCGGATGCCGAGCAGCGCCGCGAGCTGCTCGTCCGCGGTGACGTACCCGATCTCCAGGATCTTGGTCTGCGGATGCAGGCCATGCGCCCGCATGCCTTCGGTATAGCTGGCCAGCTCGAGCAGCTGAGCGACTTTGGGCTTGGCGACGAACGTGCCCTTGCCCTGCATGCGCAGCAGGCGGCCTTCGATGACCAGCTCGGCCAGGGCCTGCCTGACCGTCGTCCGTGAGGTGCCGTAGGAGCGCGCGAGCTCGCGCTCCGGCGGAACCGGGCTGCCGGGGTCCAGGGTGACGACCAGTTCCAGCAGCTGCCGCTTTACCTGGTAGTACTTGGGCAGCCTCGGCGTCACGCCCGCGCTGGGTTGGGGATCGGTGTCGTCGGTCGGCAGCAGAGAAGCGGTCATCTGGAATCATTGCCTTAATGAAGGGTTAACGTCAACTCTGACATAGTCGCGCGCCGCCTGAGCAGCGGATGCGGAATGATGTCGGCCCAAATGCGATGATGAGACCGTGCCCACGCTGAACGACCTGGCCAGCAGCCGTACCAGTCTCGGGGAGGCCGACCTTGACTGGCTGCACTCGCTGGTCTCGGACTGGCAGCTGCTCGCCGACCTGTCCTTCGCCGACCTGATCTTGTGGGCGCCGGCCCGCGACGACGCCGGCTGGCTGGCGGTGGCCCAGATGCGGCCGACGACCGGTCCGACCTCGCTCCACGATGACATCGTCGGGACCTTCGCCGGCCTCGAGGACCAGCAGCTGCTCGACATCGCGCGAGACGAACGGCGCATCTGCCGGGAGAGCGACCCGGACTGGACGAAGGGCGTCCCGGTCCGCACCGAAGGCATCCCGGTGACGCGGGCCGGCCAGGTGATCGCCGTCATCGAACGGTGCACCAACCTGAACTCGGCCCGCACCCCCAGCCGGCTTGAGCTCACCTACCTGCAGGGCGGCGACGACCTGGCCAGGATGGTCGCGGAAGGGACGTTTCCCTTCCCGGGCGAGGCGGCGATGCTGGTCAGGTCACCGCGGGTGGGGGACGGGCTGCTGCGGCTGGACAAGTCGGGGCATGTCACCTACGCGAGCCCGAACGCGCAGTCGGCCTTCCGCCGCCTCGGCCTGGCCGCCGACCTGATCGGCGCGGAGCTGGCCGTGATTACCGCGGGGCTGTGCGCGTCCGACGAACCGCTAGACGAGTCGCTGATGGTGGTGGCCG
>Ga0187780_10002551_pt1 | contig 13693 bp, 11 predicted proteins | sample 1015_Q2_SP10_20__FD_132429 | JGI IMG/M metagenome (GOLD analysis project Ga0187780, IMG submission 132429) | Tropical peat soil microbial communities from peatlands in Department of Meta, Colombia - 1015_Q2_SP10_20_MG | ecosystem: Environmental > Terrestrial > Soil > Wetlands > Peat | place...
CCCGGGCCGACAGCCACACCACCAGCAGCACCGTGGCGGCGGCAATCACCAGCGACAGGGCCAGCTGCGCGGTCGGCACGTCTGAGGTCGCCACCCGCACCGGCATGATGATGGGCGATGAGACGGGGATCATCGAGGTGACCACGGCCATCTGCCCGCTCGGATCGCTCAGGGCCGCGAACGACACGATCAGGGAGAAAACCAGCAGCATCATCACCGGCTGCTGGGCCTGCTGCGCCTCGGAGTCGGCCGTGACCGACGCGCCGACGACCGCGAACAGCGCGGCGTACAGCAGGTACCCGAGCACGAAGTACGCCCCGACGACGGCGAGCAGGGTTCCGCTGATGGCGGGGAAGGTGAAGCTGCTGATCTGCTCCAGCGGCACGTGGAACGCCCCCAGGATCTGCGCGCGGAAGTGCAGCATCAGGTACCCGGTGAACGTCCAGATCCCGAACTGGAACAGCCCCACGCCGCCGACCCCGACGACCTTGCCCAGCATGAGCTGGAACGGACGGAGGCTCGACACCAGAACCTCAATGATGCGGGTCTGCTTCTCCTCCAGCACGCTGCGCATCACGTTGATGCCGTAGATCAGGATGATCATGTAGAGGACCAGCCCGACCCCGTAGCCGAGGAAGAACGTCACCATCCCCGACTCGCCCGTGGCTCCCCGCTTCGTGACCCGCAACGTCTTGAGATCGATGCCGCGCTGCGCCTCCTGCACCACCCCCGGGTCCACGCCGCGGCGGGTGAGGCGCTCGGTCACCACGCTCTGCCGCAGCGCACCCTCCATCACCGCCATGTCGCGCAGCGAAGACACGTTGCGGCCCCGATACTCGGCCGTGCCGGATTCCAGCGTCGCCGACGACACCGTCAAGAACCCGTCCAGCGCCTCCGTCCGGACCTCGTTGGTGAGCGAGTCCTTCACCGCGGTGTCCTGACCCTCTCCGGATTCCAGCAGCTCCACCGTGAACCGACCCGATCCCGCGAGCTGCGTCCTGAGCCGCTGCGCGAACGAGTCGCTGCCCTCGTCGACCAGCACGATGTGGTTCACCCGTCCCGACCGCGTCGCGAGCAGGCTCGGCAGGACGGTCACGGCGATCATGAACACCGGGCCGAGGATCGTGGACACCAAGAACCACTTGGATCGCACCCGCTCGACGAATTCCCGGCGGATGACCGCCCAGACCTTATGCACGGGCCACCTCCGGCCCGGCGGGGGCCGCGGCGGGCCCCGCCTTGTCGAGGAAGATCCGGTTCAGCGACGGCTCGATCCGCTCGAACCGGCGCAGCCGCGCCCGCGTCGCCATCAGCCGCTCCAGGACGAGCTGCGGGTCCACTCCGGGCTTCAGCTTCAGCTCCGCGGACACGCCCGAATCGTCGGCGGCGGCCACGAGGTCGCTCACGGCGGCCATGGCCTCCGCACCGGCGGCCGCGTCCTCGAACGCCACCGCGACGTGGGTGCCGCCGTGCTCCCGCTTCACCTCCGCCAACCCGCCGTCCAGGACCTTCCGGCCCCGGGCGATGATGCACACGTGGTCGCAGATCTTCTCCGCCACGTCCATCTGGTGGGTGGAGAAGATGATGGTCGCGCCGGAGCGGGAGAGGTGCACGATGATCTGCTTGAGCACGTCCTGGTTGATCGGATCGAGGCCGGAGAACGGCTCGTCCAGGATCAGCAGCTCGGGCTCGTGCAGCATCGTCCCGATGAACTGCACCTTCTGCTGCATGCCCTTCGACAGCTCCTCGACCTTGCGCGAGCCCCACTCGGCGAGGTCGAGACGCCGCAGCCACTCGTCCGCCTTCGCCCCGCCGCGCACGCGATCGACGCCCTTCGCCTCGGCGAGGAACACCAGCATGTCCCGCACCCGCATCTTCCGGTACAGGCCGCGCTCCTCGGGGAGGTAGCCGATCCTCGCGCTGTGGTGCCGTCCGCCCATCCGGTCCCCGAACAGCTCGATCGTGCCCTCATCCGGCATCGTGATGTTCATGACCATCCGGATGGTGGTGGTCTTGCCGGCACCGTTCGGGCCGAGCAGCCCGTAGACGGCGCCCTTGGGGACCCGGAGCGAGAGATCTGCGACGGCGACGTGGCCTGCGAACCGCTTCGCGATCCCGTCGACGGCGACGACGTTGTCTGGAGTCATGGGCTGAGCAGCCGGGCCAGGGTTTCGCCGAACGCGGCGGCCGCTTCCGGGCCGCTGGCGGTGACGATCGTTCCGTCGAGCACGACGGGCTCCTCTACGTAGGTCGCGCCGCCCCGTTTCAGCTCCACGATGGCGCGGCGCGAGGGATAGGACGTCGCCCGCTTGCCGGCCAGCAGGCCGGCGCGCGCGAGCACCGCCGGAGCCAGGCAGATCGCCGCGACGGGCTTGCCGGCAGCGTGCACCGCCCGCGCGAGCACCTGCAGCGGCTCGCAATCCCAGAGGTGGGCCGGCGCGCCGGCGCCCCCGGCGATGGCGAGCGCGTCGCACGACGCCGCGTCGGCCTGCTGGATCGTGCAATCCACGCGGACCTCGGCGCCGAGCATCCCGGTCGCGACCCCGCCGCGGGTCGAGGCCACGGCCACTGTGGCGCCTGCCTGCTCGAGCGCGCGTCTCGGCTCGAGCAGCTCCTCGTCACGGAAGCGCTCCGGCGCAATCACGTACACGACCTTCGGCGGCACGGGAAGATCTCCGGCGCGGTCACCGGAGAGGGAGAATAACAGCGCAGACTTCGGGGGGCGACTAGGACGGGATCTTCGCGCTCTCCTCCAGAGCGTTCCAGCCGAGCAGCGCGCACTTGACCCGGATCGGGAACTTCGCGACGCCGGCGAGCGCGCGCGCCTCGCCGAGGGCGCGATCCCGCGCCGCCTCCGCGGAGCCGTGCATCATCTCGCCGAACCGCGCGCCGAGCGCGCGAGCCTCCGCCACGGTCTTGCCCTTGATGAGCTGCGTCATCATCGATGCCGACGCCTGGCTGATCGAGCAGCCGCGACCCGAGAAACGCACGTCGGCGATCGTGTCGCCGTCGAGCAGCAGGTCGAGCTCCAGCTCGTCGCCGCAGGTGGGGTTCGACAGCGCGACACGGCGGGTGTGCGCCTCGAGGCTGCCCTTGTTCCGCGGCCGCCGGTAGTGGTCCAGGATCAGCTCCTGGTACAGCTCGGCGAGGCCGGAGTCGTCGCGCTCAGGCATGGGCGTAGCCGAACAGCGCGCGTGCCTTCTCGAGCGCGGCGACGAGCGCGTCCACGTCCTCGCGCGTGTTGTAGACGTAGAACGTCGCCCGGGCGGTCGCCGCGACGTCGAGCCGGCGCATGAGCGGCTGCGCGCAGTGGTGCCCGGCGCGAATCGCGACGCCCTCGCTGTCCACGATGGTCGCGAGATCGTGGGGATGGATGTCCGCGAGCGTGAACGACACGACGCCCGCGCGCTCGGCGGGCCCGTACACCCTGATGCCCTCGACGGTCGCCAGCCGCTCCAGCGCGTAGCCGGTGAGTGCCCGCTCGTGGGCCGCCACCTCGTGCATCCCCAGGCCCTGCAGGTACCGGATGGCGGCGCCCAGCCCGATCGCCCCCTCCACGTTCGGCGTGCCGGCCTCGAACTTGTGCGGCAGCGGCGCGTAGGTCGCCGTCGTGTCCTGCACGGTGCGGATCATCTCGCCGCCGCCGTGATAGGGCGGCATCGCGTCCAGCAGCGCCGGCTTGCCCACCAGCACGCCGATGCCCATCGGCCCGAGCATCTTGTGACCCGAGAAGGCGTACAGGTCGCAATCCAGGCCCGCGACGTCCACTGCGAGATGCGGCACCGCCTGCGCGCCGTCCACGACAACGACCGCGCCGGCATCGTGCGCCAGCCGCGTCAACTCCGCCACCGGATTCACGGTGCCCAGGACGTTGGAGACGTGCGGGAACGCGACGATCCGCGGGTGTCGCTCCAGCGCGCGCCGGAAATCGTCCCCGTCGATCCTGCCGTCGGCCGTCAGCTCGACCATCACCAGCCGCGCGTCGCGCGCCTCGGCCAGCAGCTGCCACGGGATCAGGTTGGAGTGGTGCTCCATCGCCGTGACGACGATGGTGTCGCCCGCGCGCACCCGCGAGCGGCCCAGGGACGAGGCGACCAGGTTGATGGCCTCGGTCGTGCCGCGCACGAACACCACGCCCGCGGGGTCGGGCGCGCCGACGAACGCCGCCACCTCGGCGCGCACCGCCTCGTACGCCTCGGTCGCCCGGACCGCGAGGTCGTACGCGCCCCGGTGCACGTTCGCGTTCAGGGTCCGGTAGTACTCCGCGATCGCCTCGATCACCTGGCGCGGTTTCTGGGTCGTGGCCGCGGAGTCGAGGTAGACGAAGGGACGGCCGTGGATCGCCTGGTGGAGAATCGGGAAGTCCGGCCGAACGTCACGCACGCGGGTCACCTTCCGCCGCGGCGGAGCCCCGGCGATGGAGCCACATCACAAATCTGCTCCTCCGTCCCGGCGCGGACCGGCGACGTGCCCTGCCGCGAGACGTCCGCGCACCAAGCCGTCCAGGCACTCGCGCAGCGGCGCATGCCGCAGCCGGCCCAGGATCTCCGCGCCGAATCCGTAGGTCAGCAGCGCCCTGGCCTCGGCGGGCCCGAGTCCGCGGCTCTGCAGATAGAACAGCTCCTTCGGATCGAGCGGGCCGAGCGTGGCTCCGTGGGTGCACTTCACGTCGTCGGCGTAGATCTCGAGCTGGGGCTGGCTGTCCGCGCGGGCCTCTTCCGACAGCACCAGGTTGTGATTGGTCTGCTTGGAGTCGGTGCGCTGCGCGCCGGGACGAACCACGATCCGCCCGTTGAACACGCCGCGCGCCGCGCCGTCCAGGACGCCGTTGAAATACTCGTGGCTCTGGCAGTCGGGCTGCGCGTGGTCGATGACCGTGTGGTGGTCCGCGTGCTGCCGCCCCGCCAGGAGGTACAGGCCGTTGAGCACCAGCTCTGCGCCGGGCCCGTCGAGCACCGCGGTGATGTCGTGCCGCGCAAGGGCGGCCCCGAGCACCACCGGATGGAGCCGCAGCACCGAGCCGCGCCCCTGGCGGGAGCGGGTGGTCGCGACGTGACACGCGCCGGCCGCCTCGCGCTGCACGCGGGTCAGCTCAAGGTGCGCTTCGTCCTCCACGACCACGTCCGTCACCGCGTTGGTCCAGTAGCGCCCGGCGCCGAGTCCGCCGTACCCCTCGATCACCGACACGCGCGCGCCGCGCTCCACGACGATCAGCGCCCGCGGGTGCGAGACCGTCGGGCCGGTGCCCGGCACGGACAGGAACAGGATCTGGAGCGGCTCGTCGAGGTCCACGCCGGCGCCCACCCGGATCAGCGCGCCGTCGCCCAGGAACGCCGTGTTGAGGGCCGCGAACACGTTCTGCTCCCCCGCGCCCAGGAGGGGCTCGACGAGCCGCGTCGGGCCGGCCAGCGCGGCAGCCAGGCTGCCCGCGCTCACGCCCTTCGGCAGATGCGCCGACGACAGCGCCGGCGCGAACCGGCCGTTGACGAACGCGAGCCGGACCGCCTTGCCCACCGGCAGCCAGGCGGGCTCCACCTCGCGCGTCGTCGGCTCCGCAGCCGCGGCAGCGGGAGCGAACGGCGTCTCGACGAGCGGCGCCACGCTGGTGAAGCGCCACTCCTCCTGTCGCGTGGTCGGGAATCCCGCCTCGGAGAAGCGCGCGATGCCCGCCGCGCGCAGCTCGCGAACCCACGCCGGCGCCGCGCCGCCGCCGTTCGCCGCGAAGGACTCGTACTGCGCGACGTACCGCCGCACCGCGTCCACGGATCCGCTCACCGGCGCCCCGCCCTGCGGCTCACGCCGCCGCCTCGCCGCGCACCCAATCGTAGCCCCGCGCCTCCAGCTCCAGCGCCAGCTCCTTGCCTCCGGAGAGCACGATCCGGCCACCGCTCAGCACGTGGACGTGGTCGGGCGTGATGTAGTTGAGGATCCGCTGGTAGTGCGTCACGACGATGGTCGCGTTGTCGGGGCGCCGCAGCTTGACCACCGCGCCCGCGACCGTCCGCAGCGCGTCGATGTCGAGCCCGGAGTCCGTTTCGTCGAGCACCGCCAGCTTCGGCTCCAGGACCGCCATCTGCAGGATCTCGTTGCGCTTCTTCTCGCCTCCCGAGAACCCGTCGTTCACCGGCCGGTTCATCAGGCTGTCGTCGGAATCGATCGACTTGAGCTTCTCCGCCAGCAGATCCATGAACTCGAGTGGGTCCAGCTCCGGCAGGCCGCGGTGCTTGCGCACGGCGTTCAGCGCCGAGCGGAGGAAGTACGCGTTGGTGATGCCGCGGATGGCGACCGGATACTGGAAGGCCAGGAACACGCCCTCCTGTGCCCGCTCCTCGGGATCCATCTCGAGCAGGTCCCTGCCGCCGTACCGGATGGAGCCCGCGGTCACCGTGTAGGCGGGGTGCCCGGCCAGCACCTGGGCGAGCGTGCTCTTGCCCGACCCGTTGGGGCCCATGATGGCGTGGACCTCGCCCAGCCGCACCACCAGATCGATGCCGCGCAGGATCTCCCGGCCCTCGACCGACGCGTGCAGGCCCGAGACCTCGAGAATCGGAGCTGCCGCCGCCGCGCTCATCCGACGCTCCCCTCGAGGCTGATGCCCAGCAGCCGCTGTGCCTCGACGGCGAACTCCATCGGCAGCTCGCGGAACACTTCCTTGCAGAACCCGTTCACGATCATGCTCGTCGCGTCCTCGGCCGACAGACCCCGCTGCCGGCAGTAGAAGATCTGGTCCTCCCCGATCTTCGAGGTGGAGGCCTCGTGCTCCATGATGGCCGTGCTGTTGCGCACGTCGATGTAGGGGAAGGTGTGCGCGCCGCACTGGTCGCCGATCAGCATCGAGTCGCACTGCGAGTAGTTCCGCGCGCCGCTCGCCCCCTTCATGATCCTGACCAGGCCGCGGTAGGTGTTCTGCCCGCGCCCGGCCGAGATGCCCTTCGAGACGATGGTGCTGCGCGTGTTCTTCCCGATGTGGATCATCTTGGTGCCGGTGTCCGCCTGCTGGCGGTGGTTCGTCACAGCCACCGAGTAGAACTCGCCGATCGAGTTGTCGCCCTGCAGGATGCACCCCGGGTACTTCCAGGTGATCGCGGAGCCCGTCTCGACCTGCGTCCAGGAGATCTTGGAGTTGCGGCCGGCGCACTTGCCGCGCTTGGTGACGAAGTTGTAGATGCCGCCGCGCCCCTCCTCGTCGCCCGGGTACCAGTTCTGCACCGTCGAGTACTTGATCTGCGCGTCGTCGAGCGCGATCAGCTCCACCACGGCCGCGTGCAGCTGGTTGGCGTCACGGATCGGCGCCGAGCACCCCTCGAGGTAGCTGACGTAGCTCCCCTCCTCCGCCACGATCAACGTGCGCTCGAACTGTCCCGACGCCGCCGCGTTGATGCGGAAATACGTCGACAGCTCGAGCGGACAGCGCACGCCCTTGGGGATGTAGGCGAACGAGCCATCGCTGAACACGGCCGAGTTCAGCGCGGCGAAGTAGTTGTCGGTGTACGGCACCACCGAGCCGAGGTAACGCTCCACCAGGTCCGGGTGCTCGCGCACCGCCTCCGAGAACGAGCAGAAGACGATTCCATGCTGGGCCAGCGTTTCCTTGAACGTCGTCGCCACCGAAACGCTGTCGAAGACCGCGTCCACCGCCACGCCCGCCAGCCGCTTCTGCTCCGCCAGCGGAATGCCCAGCTTCTCGAACGTCTCCACCAGCTTCGGATCCACCTGCTCCAGGCTGTCGAGCGCCTTCGCCTGCTTGGGCGCGGCGTAATAGACGATGGACTGGTAGTCGATCGGCGGGTGCTTGACGTTCGCCCACGCGGGCTCCGTCATGGTCAGCCAGTGGCGGTACGCCTTCAGCCGCCACTCCGTCATGAACGCCGGCTCCCGCTTCTTGGCGGAGATCAGCCGGATGATGTCCTCGTTCAGCCCCGCGGGAACCACCTCCGACTCGATGTCGGTGACGAACCCGTACTTGTAAGGCTGGAGGACCTGGGCTTCGATCGAGGTCATGGGTGCTCCTGCCTCGCTTCAGTGGACGCCGTGTCGCTCGCGCCCGGGGTGATGGAGTACTCGCAGGCGTTGGAGCCCTCGGTGATGTGCGTGCGCCGCTCGACCTGCGCGGCCAGCACCTCGGTCAGGAACCGCCGCTCGGCGGCGCATACCTCGGGATACCGCTCCGCCACCGCCCGTATGGCACAGTTGTGCTCCGCCAGACGAATCGTGCCGTCGGCGGTATTCCATTCCGCCATGTATCCCTCTTCCGAAAGCATCCGCACGAGGCGCTGAAGCCGCACCTCGACCGGCTGATCGGCCAGCTCGCTCTTCAGCGACTCGCTCCGCGAGCGGAACTGGTCGACGAACATCCGGCTGATCTCACCGCGGCCCGCCCGCTCCTCCACGTGCTGCAGCAGGCCCTTCAGCGCGTCCTCGTACCGGTTCGGAAACAGGCTCTCTCCGCGCTGCGTGAGCCGAAACACGAACGCCGGCGCGCCCATGCCCCGCTGCTCCCGGCCATAGCTGACGCACCCGTCGAGCTCCAACTCCTTGAGGTGGCGCCGAACCGCGTTGGCCGACACGCCGAATGCGACGCTAAGTTCTTTCGCCGTAGTCGGTTGAGACTTCTTTATCTGCAGCAGGATCTGCGCTCGAAGGCCGCGATGGCCGGGGATCGATGGTGCGGGAGTTGAGAACGCCATGGATACGTTGCCCCACTTTGCCAATGTTTTTGTTGGCGAAGTAAGGTAACCCTAGTAAAGGAAGGTCCGCAACGCCGCGGCGGAGGTCGCCCCGAGCGCGGCCAAGATATCGGCCAGCCCGATCCAGTCGTTCCGGTGCTCGACGGCGAGTGTCAGCAGCGCCTCGCGAAACAAGGCGTCCCCCGCCCCCCCGCGCGCTGCTTCGAGGGCGGCCACACCCTTGGACCTCAAGAGCGCAACCGAGGAGTCGCCAACCGGGACCTGACTCAAGGGGAGGTCCATCCCGCTCGGCAGAGAGCGCCACGCGCTGTCGGCCTGCTGCATCAGGCGCTGACGCACGGAGTCCCCCTCGATCGCGCCTCGAAACGCTGCTCCGGTCCACTCCGGAATCACTTCGGCGATCCAAGCCGAGCCTGGCCCGGCGGCCGCCACCGAGTTGCCCCACCAGGTGCGCGCGAGCTCGCGCGCAACGTCGGCACTCGCCGGGACGAACTCGGCGTTGGCGGAATCGACCGCAAACCCGTACGGGTGCCCGACCAGGAGCAGGCCGGCGAATCCGCGGACTTCGGGCGTGCCGGTGACCGCGACGTCGACCTCGTCGAGCGGCAGCCGGCCGAACGCACGAGAGCAGAACAGCCACGCCGTGCGGACCTCCGCGGCGAGTGAGTCGACCGTGGCGCTCGACGGCGAATCCTCGGCCGTCAGCCATACGGACACACCGACGCCGCCCTCCGATCGCGCCACGATCCGGAATGGGCCCAGGGCGAAGGCTGCTCCGGCCGTCGCGATCTGGTCCGCGCTCCACGTCACGTGCCGCCGGCCGAGCGAGACGCCGTCGGCGGTCAAGCGCCCGGGCGCCACGGCTCGCCACGCATCGGGCAGATCGAAGCTCAAGGTCACCCGCGGGCGCGGCGTTCGCACGAACTGGAACGTCGAATCGAGGGCCGGTTGGACTCTCGGCAGCCAGTCCACGGCGGCGAAGGCACCCCTCGTCGACAGCTGCATCAGCCGGGGCGGCAGGTGATCCGTTCCCGCCGCGTGGTAGTGAACGGTGAACGTGGTGTTTCCCCGCGGCGGAACGGCACCGGGCAGACGAACCCATGAGACGCTGCCGGACGAGCGAGACGGCAGCAACGCGGAGTCGCCACGCATGGAGTCGACGACGAACGCCGGCCAGACCCAGACGGCCACGGACTCCGCCGGTGAGGCTCCCTGGTTCACCAGGTCGACCGTGACGGCGAAATCGACCCGCACCAGCTGCGGATCGTACCGCACCAGCGCGTCGAACGACGTGGCCTGCCACCCGGTCGGCGGAACGACCTGCGCACTCGCGACGCTTTCCGCCACGGCGAGCGGCGGCGCGGGGCTGACCGGCGCACCGCCCCGAATCCTCAGGCCGGCGATGACTCGCTGGTATCCGGCCTCGATCGAGTCCCGCGGCAGCCCGCGCGGGTAGCGCAACTGCAGAATGATGAGGTCGCCGCCGCGGGCGATGGCGTATTCGTCCACGTCGAGGACCACATGGTCGATCGCCCCGCTCATCCGGGTGCGCAGGGCCGGGAGGCCGGACACCCCGAGGGAATCGCTTGCCACCAGCGTGAACGTGCGCCCCAAGCGCCGGCGCCAGGTGGTCTCCACGCGGCTCTCGACGACCCGCTGCAGGGGCACCTCGCCGGGGAACGTGGTCAACACCAGGGCCCCCCACAGCTGCTCGCGGAGCGCCGCCGCGCGGGGGTGGAAGATTACGGTCGTGGTCTGGGGCCCGGATCCGGGCTCGAAGACCCAGTCGGGGAAGGGGCGGGGAAGCGAAACCCCGTACGCCTCGTTCGCGTAAACCGGGGCGTCGAGCGTCGCGGTATCCTGCGGGGTCGGAAGGCCGGCCAGGACGGCGAGCACCATCCCGATCATGGCTCGATCCTACAAGTCGGACGAAAAGCGCGCTACATTGGCCGGGCCCATGTTCCTGCTCCTGCCCTTCGCCCTCGGCATCGCGGTTGGCGTCCTGTACTGCGCCCCAGTCGGGCCCGTGAACCTGGAGATCGTCCGGCGCGGCCTGACGGTGGGATTCCTCGCCGCGTTCCTCGTCGCGCTCGGCTCGGTCATCGGGGACTCGTTCTGGGCGGCCGTCGGCATTCTGGGCTCCGGTCTGCTGATGGGGTCCATTCCGCTCCGCGTGACGATCGGCTTCATCGGCGTGCTGATCCTCCTCTTCCTTTCATGGAGCGCCTTCCGGGCATCCGCCCAGAATCCCGACTATCACCTGTCGGACCCGCCCCGCAAGCGGGTCGGATTCGCCGTGGGCGTGGCCCTGTCGATGGCGAACCCGTTCGCCGTCTTCTTCTGGCTGTGGCTGGCCGCGTCGGGCGCGATGGCGTCCGCCGGCGTCGACAGCGCGCACCACGTGGCCCGGATGTGGTTCTTTACCGGCCTGGTAACCGGCGCCGTCCTGTACGGCCTCGTCCTGTCGGGCGTCGTGGCGTGGAGCCGGCGCTTCATCTCGGCCCGCATGATGCGAGCGATCAACGTCGGCGCGGCCATCGGGCTCCTGGCGCTCGCGGTCGTGATGACCTTCCGGATTCTCAGACTCGTCAGAAGGATGTGAGCCTGCCGGCCGTGGCCACCCCCTCCTCCCCAGCGCCGCCGTTGCTCGCGCTGAGCGCCGTCACGAAGCGGTTCCCGGGGGTCGTTGCCCTCGATGCGGTGGACCTCACGGTGCTCGCCGGCCGGGTGCATGCGCTCGTGGGAGAGAACGGGGCGGGCAAGTCGACGCTGCTCAAGATCGTCGCCGGCGCCGAGCGCCCCGACGCCGGGACCGTCGCGCTCGACGGGACCACTGTGTCGTTCGCGGCGCCGCGCGAAGCGCTGAGTGCAGGCATCACCGTCATGTATCAGGAGCTCTCGCTCGTCCCGCAGCTGGGGGCCGACGCCAACATTTTCCTCGGGATGGAGCCCGGCCGCCACGGGCTGCTCGACCGCCGCCGCGCGGCCGCCAGCGCCCGGGAGGCGCTCCGGGCGCTGGGGGCGCAGTTCGACCCCTCGACGCCGGCCGGCGAGCTGTCGGTCGCCGAGCAGCAGCTCGTCGAGCTGGCGCGTGCATTGGCTCGCGACGCCCGCCTGATCGCCCTGGACGAGCCCACGGCCGCGCTGTCCCACGTCGAGGCCAGCCGGCTGTTCGAGCAGATCCGCGGCCTGTGCGCGCGCGGCATCGCCGTGGTCTTCGTCTCGCACCGCCTCGAGGAAGTTCGCCGCATCGCGGACGAGATCACCGTCCTGCGCGACGGACGGCGCGTCTTCTCGGGGGCCGCCGCGGAGATCGACGACGCCGGCCTCATCCGCCAGATGGTCGGCCGCGACGTCGAGTACGCGCGCCTGGGCGCCGCGCGGCCCGTCGCAGGAGATCCCGCGCTGGAGGTGCGCGCGCTCGGAAGGCGGGGACGCTTCTCCGACGTCTCGCTGAGCGTGCGTCGAGGCGAGATCGTGGGACTCGCCGGCCTGGTCGGCGCAGGCCGGACGGACGTGGCGCGCTGCATCGCCGGCGCGGACCCCGTCCACGCGGGAACGATGTCGCTCCACGGCGCGCCGTACCGGCCGGCCACTCCACGCGAGGCCATCGCGCGCGGCGTCGTCTACCTGCCGGAGGACCGCAAGACCCAGGGATTGGTGCTCGGGATGAGCGTTCGAGAGAACGTGACCCTCGCCTCGCTGGCGGCCTTCTCGCGGCGAGGGGTGATCCGGCCGCGCGCCGAGCGCGAGGCCGCCTCGCGTCAGACCCGCGCGGTGGAGCTCCGGCCGCCGGAGATCGAGCGGGAGGCGGGCACCCTGTCCGGCGGCAACCAGCAGAAGGTTGTCCTCGCCAAGTGGCTGCTGGCGGATGCGGACGTGCTGATCTTCGACGAGCCGACCCGGGGTGTGGATGTGGCGGCCAAGTCGGAGCTGCACCAGCTGATCCGCGGGCTCGCCGACGCGGGCAAGGCCGTGCTCGTCATCTCGTCGGAGCTTCCCGAAGTGCTCGCGCTCGCGGATCGCATCGTGGTCATGCGCGAGGGCACGGTCGCGGGAGAGCTCGCCGCGGCGGGCGCCACCGCCGAGGGCATCCTGGCCTTGGCCTTGCCGGCGTCGCACGCCGCATGACGGCTCCGCGGGCGGCCCGGTTCGGCGTCCCCCTCGCCCTGGCCGGGCTGGTGGTGGTGGCCGGCGTGCTGATTCCCGGTTTCATGAGCAGGGCCAACCTGACGACCATTCTGCTGCACGTCTCCATCAACGGGATCATCGCGCTCGGGTGCACGTTCGTCATCATCACGGCCGGCATCGATCTGTCGGTGGGCTCGGTCGTGGGCCTCGCCGGCGTGCTCGCGGCCGCGACGCTGACCAGCGGAGAGGTGCTGCGGCTCGTCGGACCGGGGTTGGCGGCCGTGCTCGCCGGCCTCGTGGGCATCGGCGCCGGCGCCGCGGTCGGCGTCCTCAATGGAAGCGTCGTCGCCCGGCTCGGGGTGGCCCCATTCATCGTGACGCTGGCCACCATGACGGCCGCGCGCGGCGCGGCCCGGCTCGTCACCGGCGGCGTGCCGATCGGGTTCCCCGACCCCGGTGATCCGCTCTACGCCCGGAAGATCGCGGCGCTCGACGCGCTGCACACGGTGGGCGGTGGCCGCATCCCGGTGATCGGCCTGCCGAGCGGCTTCCCGGTGCCCGCGCTCGTCATGCTGGCGTTGGTGGCCGCCGGGGCATTCGTGCTCGTGCGGACGCGGTTTGGGCGCCACGTGTACGCGGTGGGCGGCAACGAGGAAGCTTCCCGCCTCTCGGGCGTCGCCGTCGGCCGGATCAAGCTCGGGACCTACGCCATCTCCGGTGCGTGCGCCGGCCTGGCCGCGGTGCTGCTGGTCGGCCAGCTCCGGAGCGGCGGCCCCGGCGCCGGCATGCTGTACGAGCTGAACGCCATCGCCGCGGCCGTGATCGGCGGAACTTCGCTGTTCGGCGGCGTCGGAACGGCCTGGGGAGCCCTCACG
>Ga0187780_10002552_pt1 | contig 13691 bp, 10 predicted proteins | sample 1015_Q2_SP10_20__FD_132429 | JGI IMG/M metagenome (GOLD analysis project Ga0187780, IMG submission 132429) | Tropical peat soil microbial communities from peatlands in Department of Meta, Colombia - 1015_Q2_SP10_20_MG | ecosystem: Environmental > Terrestrial > Soil > Wetlands > Peat | place...
CCCCACCGCGACATGGCGTCTTGGTCCTGAGCAACAACGGGAGCCGCCAGAATTGCGGATGCGATACCCAAAATTAAGAAGACGTGACGCATTGCATTCCTTTCGCCGGCCCTCGCTTCTGTCACTGTTTGACGAGTTCGACGCGGCGATTCCTGGCGCGACCGTCCTCAGCCTCATTCGAAGCTACGGGTGACGAAGGGCCATCGCCGAGCGCTTTCAACCGCGCAGTTGCGACGCCATATTTGGCGGCCAAAACCTGCGAGACTGCGTTGGCACGCCGCATCGAGAGGTCCATGTTGGCTTCCAGGGTTCCCTGGTTGTCGGTGTGGCCGACCACGTAGAGCTTGAGTTTTGCGTCTTGTTGAAGAAGCTTGGCGATTTCCTTCAAGGTGGCGTCCGACTCGGGCTTTACATCGGCCTTGCCAGTATCAAAATAAATCCCGTAGATGGAGGCATGGCCGGTTGTCGAAATGCTATTTGCCAGGCTTGCCGCATCCACCAGATCCTTGTTTTCCATCGGCTTCACTTCGATGACGGCAAGGTCTGAGCCTCCGCCCGTGCGTCCTTGTGCGTGCACAAGCAGGCTCACATAGACGTCCCCTTCCGGCCGAGCAAGCTTCGCCGCCAAATAACGATTCGACCACCCTACGTCCTGTGTGGCATAGAACTTGGGAACAATGCCGTCTTCCGAATCACCACCGCATTCCGCAGCATTGCAAGCGAAGAGTGTTTGGAATCCTGCTTTGCTCAGCTCCTGCTGGTAGTTTTTGTAAATCTCCAGGACGGAGCGATCGTCCGGGTTGCTGTAAGGAGCAATAAAGACCTTTCCTTCAAGATGGACTGTCTTTGTAGGCTTTCCATTCTTGATGGGACCCGTCACCAGGTTGTACTCGTCGAATTGAGCGACGGTTATGGCATTGTCGCCGCCAAAGACGCCGGAGCCGGGGTATCGCTTGACCAAGGGATGGTCCTTGTTTTCCTCCTGGGCAACAGCCAGGGCAGCGGAAACGACCAGCAAAGCTAGGAACATCGCGACTTTTTGAGCTGCTTTGATCATAAGAACGCTCCTCGATTTAGTCATGTCTTACTGATTGCGCTTTCCAAACATGCCGCCAAGGCTCATCTTCTGGTAGCCGGCCGGAACTTCGAACAAGGAAGAATCTTGCGGCCCCAGCTGCACGTTTTTGTATTCGGTGGACCACTTTCCCTTTTCGTCCTGGGATTTGACGGGGAGGCCGTCGAGCTCCTTCGCATCCCACTCGAGACTTGTAGCTTCATGCCCCATTACTTTCATGTGGACGCGGAATTTCTCGCAGTGATATTCACCCACTTGCTCCATCCCAAGCGATTCCCGCTGAACGCCTTGCGTGTCGGCCCACGAAGCCCAATCGGAGAGGCTTGCGCCCGGCATTTCGACGTACATCTTCTGCGCGGGAACCACGTTCCACATCACTTTCTGGTCAAAGCGCATAATCTGAATGACCGGGTTGCCCTTGGCGTCGACACTCTCAATCCGCGCAGCGTTGGGAGTGAAATAGATTTTTCCCGTGGTCGTTTTGTTATTCATTGTGCGGATCTGGTCGGCGGAAAACGGACGAAGCTTCGAAACCTGCTTTTCAAGGGACTGCGAATACAGAGACGTAGTGAGCACGCCCAGCGCAACAGCACCGCAAACAAGAAGAACGAATCGCCTCATTTCGGACCGAAGTTTCATTTCCTTTGCTCCTTTTGGGCGCCGCGCGCCCCGCGTTGTTTGGCGAATAGTCATCCAGGTGGTGGAATCGCTCACTTGGACTCAGGCTTGCTTTGCGGCCAGATCTCCAATCACCGGCAGCCTGAATTGCTCATTGTTGTAGGCCTTGAACATGAGGAATAGCCACAAGCAGAAGAAGCCGAAACCAACCGCGGAGTTAAGCATCCAACTGATGCGCCAGAGCATCCCCGGAAGAACGCTGAGGAAAATGCCAAGCACAAAATACACGGCAACCCACGCAACACTCAGGAAGATAGCCTGGAACGCATGGAATCGCACGGAATGGTCGCGCTTGTACGGTTCGGCAACGAGAAAGAAAATGCCGGTAATGAATCCTGCGAGATAACAGAGGCCGCCGGCAACGTTGGATGGCAGGGAACTGCTAGCTTGAGGCGCTGGTGACGCTCCACTTGCCTCACCTGCGCGCACACCGCATTTTGCGCAGAAGCCCGCCCCCTCCCCCAGTTCCACTCCACAATTTACGCAATGCATCGGTCTTTCTCCTTTCCTCGTAACTGTGTGGTTTCGTTTCTGATTGCCTGCAAGAGATCGTGCGGTCAAAGCCGTCAGCGGTCCGCACCGGGGATCGCCCGCGATCTTCGGCAAATCGTCTTTTGCAAGCTGTTTCTAAGAGGAGTACGGCAGAGAAGGGAAAAAGGAATAAAAAATTTTGGGCTCAAAAATAACGACTCAAGGTTCGCCCTGCAGCACGAATCCGGCCCAGAAGACAGGATCCTCGGGCAGAACGACGGAACCCACAGGAGTATTCACCTTGATCCGACCAGAGCGCAGCCGCTGAATCAAATGAATCTGAGCTATCTGCAAAGCCTGGCTTTTGTCCGCGTCACCCTTGAGCGATTTGTAGAAGTCGGTGATCAGGAAGGAGGTAGGCTCGTCGGCAACGTCCCACATGGTAGCCATTACGGAAGGCGTACCGCCATAGAAGAACGCTCGCGTGAGACCGGCGATTCCATCTCCCGAGAGCTTGCCGAGAGCGGTGCGGCAAGCACTCAACACAACGAGGTCCGCGTGCAAGTCCAAGTTATAGATTTCCTGGACGTTCAGCCGTGCATCGCCCGGCGGCGATTTGATCCCAGCGCTGAGCACAAGAAAGGAATCGAATGGCCGATCATCCCTCACGATCGCGTGCGTAGCGAGATGCAAGACCGTTTTCCCAGGTGCACGCTCGCGGATTGCCGCCTTCGTGGCATCCGCGCCCATGAGGAGCGTGGTTTCCCCGCCGGGGAGTAAGCGAAGCAAGTTCCGCGCCTCATTCCGGGCGCCGGGCAGAGAAGGCAGCCCCGGATCCTTGGCTAAATCGGGAGCTATCTGCGGATCGGCGATGATCAGGTAGCTTGGCTCGCGTTGAGCGAGTTGTTGTTTTTGCTCGCCGGTAAGCCGCAGCACGCCCAAGGAGGGCGCATAATTGAGGGCGTAGTTCTCAATCAAATAGTGCCCTCGCTCGTCCTGGAGCGCCGCAAACGACAATCGAAAAAGCGGACCTTGCGGCACAATCGTCAAATGACTCCCCGGAGGAGGCAAAGCCTCGCGCAGGGGAAGAATGAGAAGCTTGTAGAGTTCGCGCCAGGCTTGTTCCTTGCTGCCGCCTAGCACCAATTCCCCGCCGCCACGAAGCCGCAGCGCTTGCGCCCCTCGCGTTGCAGCGGTTTTGTGGATTTGCACCTCTGGTTTCGAATCCGATGGAACAGCCGCGGGAGATTCCGCTTCATCTTCTCCGTAAGAAGTGGCTCGAATCAATTTGGAAAGTTGCTCAGGAGTGACGGTAATCTTCTGACTGTGCACCGTGCCGTCCGGCTTCAGCAGCCAGGCAAATATCGCATCTTGCGTAACCCAATAACTTAACAAACTGGAATCCAGGCGCTTCGCGGTGGAAATCAATTCGTCGAACGTCGGAGGCGCCGCCGACACTCGGCTTGAGAGCAGCGGGGATCCCGTCGCGCCGTGAAGCAGCAGCGGGTTTGCCCCTCGAGTCGGCAAAGCAACCGGTCCTGGTTCCTTGCTCCCTGCAGCATCTGCGTTTTTGGCCGGTGAGCTGACGCTGGGATCATTCTCCGCTGCTGAGGCTGATGGTTGCTTGTCTTCCTGGCCTATCCCGCGGCTTGCCAGCAAATCCAGAAATGCCCTTGCGCGAGCCTGTTCGGCCGCGACCATGGCCTCTTTATGCTGGCCGAGTTGCTCGTGCAGTTCGACGGTTTGGGCAAACAAGTCCCGGTTGCCTTCCGCGTAGTCTTGTTTGAGATAATCCGCCGGCATCAGATGGGCGCGGATTTTCTCCTCAACATGAATGGCTTCTTCGAGATCCTCCAGAGCGTCAGGCAATTGACCGAGTTTGCGATGAATGACAGAGCGGTCCCAGAGGGCCGCCAACAAAATCTCCTGACTTCCGGAGTCGTGGGTCAATGACAGCGCCTTTTCGACCGCCTCCATCGCCCGGCTGGTGTCTCCCATATTTGCGAAGCACATGCTTAGTGTCGAATAACGTTGCCCGGCGTAACTTGCGGAAGGATTCAGGCGGAGCGACTCTTCGAGCAATTCCGCACCACGGCTGTAGTTTTTCTCGCTTTCGCAATATGCATTTCCCACATTCCCGGCGATGAACGCGATTACGCGGGAAGAGCCCGTTTCTCTTGCTAATGCCAGAGCCCGTTCGTAATGCTCCATGGCTTCCTTGCCTCGCCCGGAGTATTGGTAGGAAATTGCCATGGCGTTAAGCGATTGGATGACGCCCTCTTTGTCGCCCAGTTCCTGCTGGATGCTCAAACCCTTCTGATAGGAGGCAATTGCGTCGTCGAAGGCGCCATGTGCCCGATACAATCGGCCCAGGCTTGTCCAAACTCTTGCCAATGCGGCCCGGTCGTTGGCTTCTTCGAAGGCGGTGGCAGCCTCGTTCAGCTTTTCCAGAGCGGTGGCATAATCGCCACTGTTAAACAGATGGTCGCCAATCGAATGAAGAAAGTGCCCCGCCAGAGCCTTGTTTCCGGTCTGCCTTGCCAAAGTCAGGCCCTTCTCCGCGTAAGCATCTCGCTCGCTCATGGGCAGGGAGTCGATAAACATCAAGCCTTCGAGAACGAGCGCCTGATCTATCACGTCGTGGAGTTTTTCAAACTCGGAGAGGCCTTTTTGGTAGTAATCCACGGCTTGCGCGTAATGCCCCAGGCCGTTTTCTACCGCACCGAGGTGCTTGTGAACAAAAGCAACGCTCCAAGTCGCTGATACCGACTCGAAAAGCGCGAGGGCTTGTTCCAACTCGGACTTTGACTCGGGATATTTGGCTTCCTGCAAGGCAAGCAGTCCGAGAATGCGATGCGCTTCGCCCTCGCCCCAGATATTTTTTTCTTCTTTTGCCAGTGTTAGAGCTTTTTCAACATTCTCTCGCGACGCATCATCCTGGCGCTTGATGTATAAATTCCATCCATCCTTCAGCAGGCCTTGGAGTTTCGGACTTAGCACCGGGGCTTTAGGTTCGGCAGGCGCGGCGGGTTCGGGACTTTTCTCTTGCGTTTGCGAGAACAAACATGGCGCCAAAGCAAGAACGCAGACGGTTGCGCAGAAAAGGGCCGTTCTCGTGGGGAAGGGCCGGTAATGGAACCGCGGAACGTGCATGGTTAATTCGGGCGTTTCCTTTCACCAAGCGCTGACAGCGATTTGTCGGCAGCGCAGGCCCGGGCTGCGTAGCCGCTCTTTCCAACGCACAATTTCTGCAACTCGGCCCGCCCGCTCTGTACCTCTCCCGTGCGCAAGTACGCGAGAGCAAGGTACCAGGTAGCGTCATCGCGATATTGCTCGGGCCCCAGTTTTTGAGCCACCTGCAAAGGCACAATTGCGTCCGTGTTCTGCTGCAATTTCAATTGCGAAATCCCTAAGTACAACTGCCCCTCGACGCCTTTCGGAAAATCCTGTGTGACCTTCCCGAGTTGCCCGACGGCTTCTCGGAAATGGTCATCACGGTAGAACGTGAGAGCAGCCGTAAGCTCCGAGGCATACTTTTCCTGAGCATTCCGCGGATTGCCCCGCCAAATCAAGATCGATTGCGCCTGCAATTTGATGGGAAGTTTTTCCCATTCCAGCACCTTCGCGGGATCAGGTTTCGGTCCCGGCTGAACCACGGCCACGGGCGGAGTGACCGTTGAAGAGGTCAGGTGCAGACGAGCCCAAACAAAAAGAGCAATCACGGCTGCGGCGAGAGCACCTACTGGAAGAGCCTTCCAGAACCAGATGGAAAACAAACCTCCCGGCGCAGCAGCCTTTTTCGTGTCGGGTTTTGCCGCAGAACGAATTCGTTCGCGCACTCGTTCTTGGTCTTCGACTGTTGCTCCGGCTAAGCTTTCCCCAGCCATATCTTTAAGCAGAATTTGGCAAAAGCCGCACTTCGCCACATGCGCGGAGACTTTTTGCGCGGCCTCTTCAGGCAGCACTCCCTCCTGCGATGCCAGCAGGACCTCCGGGCGCGGGCAATCCGAATGCCGCGCGCGCAGAGCCTCGAGTGAGGCACCCTGCTCTCTAAGCAGTTCCTTCTCTTCGGGCCCCAAATCATCCATTGCTTCGTTCATTGCTGGCCCTCTCTAGGCGGCCTGGAAGATTGTTGCCGCAATAGTTCAAGCGCGTACTGCAATGTTCCCTTCACTTGGTTATCGGTCATTCCCAACTCTCTGGCGATCTCTTCGCGGGTCATGCCGTGGACGTACCGGAGAATCAGGCAAACTCGATGCGCCGGCTTGAGCGATTTATTTTCCAGAAGAAAGTGGCCAAGTCGAGAATCGAACTCAGTGGCTGCTTCCGCGGGAGGCTCGGCGAACAATTCTTCCCGGGCCGACCGGCGCCAGTGGTCTACCGCTCGGTTCTTGACGACAGTAATCAACCACCCGGGCAACTGTCCTGGGTCGATCTTGCTCCAATTCTGGTATAGCGCCAAGAAAGCCTCGCTCGTTAAGTCCTCCGCCAGCTCTCGTTTGCCCACGCAGCGGAGGGCAAAGCGGAAAACAGCCCGGAAATGCTGACCGTAAATCTCCTCAAATCCACTCATGACGTATACGTTTTTGGGGCTGCTCCGGAAGAAAGTCCTCTCCGTACTAGTAACAAGAAGCTTAAGCTGGCGCAATCGCGGCGCTAGGCGTTTGGGACGAAACGCTATACCCCGCTGCCATCCTCGTCAAGCGAACACTAGATAGGCGCGTACTGATGCGGAGGGACGCTCTTTCAGCCATGGATAGTTCTGGATTCGTGTGCATCACAGAGGCATAATACGAGGAGTCAGCAGGGTGTTGCTTGGCAGTCCCCGCCGGGCCCAACCGCCTCTCTCCCGGGCGTGTTTGCGAAGCGACGCTGCGTCAGAGGGCAGCGCCATGATCATTCAAGAGCAGGGCGATCATCTTGTCCTGATACGGCAAACCGACCACGCTGCGCTGGCCGGGCATTTCGCGCGGGAACTTGGCAATGACACCTTTCTGGCGCCCCAACCGCAAGACTCTTTTCGGCTCGCCGCCACTGAGCATGACAATGGATGGAGTGAGTGGGAGCTGCTGCCCGAGATTGATCCTGTCACGTTCCTGCCATACAGCTTCATGTCCATTGCGACACAGGACCACATTGACCTCTACCAGCGCGGAATCGAGCGGTTGGTGAAAGTCGATCGCTACGCCGGCCTGCTCGTCAGCATGCATTGCCTGGGACTGTACGACCGCACGCGGGCTACCATGCCGGGATTTTCCGCAAAATACATCAAGTCTCAGGAAACGCAGATCGTGAGCGATTTTTTGCAGACCCTGCGGCTCCAGCAATTGCGGTTGAAAGTGGATTTGCGCGCGGATGCGAAATTTAAAGATTTTACAGATGAGAAGTGGCTCCAGGCGAACGCCCTGCGGCTGGAGGCGCTGGATCGCCTCTCGCTGTACTTTTGCATGGGGCCGCTGGAGCCGGCGACGATTGATGGAGTTCCGGCCGATTACAAAGGCACAGAGGTGGATTGGGAACTGCAGCCGGAGGAAAATAACGCGGCGACACTCGAACCGTTTCCTTTCCGCCGCGATCCATTGGAAATCAGCATCCTGGCCCGCCGCATCCCAAAGCGGCGTTACGCGGATGATGGAGATTTGCAAAAGACGTTGTCGCAGGCGTCCTATTTCGCATTGAAGTTCACCCTTCGCGCCGGGGGTGCGCGCACGCGAGCGCAAGCGGCAGGAATCTGATTAGGTCAGCTCACGCCCTCGTGTTTCCGGCAGCAGCAGCGCCAGAAGAGCAGCCGCAAGAAACGCTCCCGCCAACAGAAAGAACGCGGGGAGAAAGCCAAAGCGTGACGCCATCGCCCCCACCGCGAAGGGCGCCGCTGCGGAAAGGCCACGGCCTACGTTGTAGCTGAGTCCCATAGCCGCCGCGCGGATCTCTCCAGGAAATAATTCGCTAGCGATCGCGGCGTAACCGGAAAAGAAGCCTGTGCCAAAAAAAGCCACGAATGGGCCAAGAAGCATGAGCAAGAGTGGGGTGCGAATAACGCCGTAGAGCGGGACGAGAAGGGCGGCGACGAGAAGATACGTGAAATACGGTTTCCGCCGGCCAAAGGCGTCCGCGAAAAACCCAAACGACGCATATCCAAGCCACTTGCCCGGCGAAAGCACCAGATAAAATGTTGTGCCAACGACCAGGCCCAGCCCGCGGCCGCCTTTTGAAACGGGAAGGGCCAAAAAACTAGGAATCCAGGTGAACAGTCCCCAATAACCGAACATGCCGCAGGCGTTCATAGTCGTGGCAAGCAGGCCGTTACGAAAGACATCCTTCTGAAAAAGCTTCCGCAGCACGCCAGACTTTTTTTCTTTCGAGCGGTTCTTCCACAACTCCGGTTCCGGGACGCCCTTGTAAATCCAAAGAACCAGGAGCGCCGGGAGCACTCCGGCAAAAAAAACGGCTCGCCAGCCGAAATGAGGGAACACAATTAGGACAATGACGGCGGCCAAGGCTTCGCCGATGGCATAGGTCGACTGCATCAGGCCAAGAGCCTTGCCGCGATGCTCGGCGCGCCAGGTCTCCGCGATGAGCGCCGCGCCCGTGCTCCACTCGCCGCCCATGCCCAGGCCGAGCAGAAAGCGAAACGCAGCGAGTTGAGGAATGGATTGGGAAAGACCGCAGGCGGCGCTGGAAATGGAATAAACAAGGATGGAAGCCATCAGCGCACGAGTGCGGCCAATGCGGTCGGCGAGCACTCCGAACAGTAAGCCGCCAATAGCGGAGGCCGCCAGAGTCAGCGAATTGAGAAGACCTCCAGTGGACTTGCTCATGCCGAACTCGCTCATCAGGTAAGTGAGAACGAACGAGTACAGCATCACGTCCATGGCGTCGAGCATCCAGCCGAGGCCGCCGGCGATGAGCGATTTTCGTTCCGGGGGAGAGATGTCGCGCGGCCACGCGAATGGAGACGATGTACGCCGCGAAGCGTTTGCCGATGTGAGGGAGTCGCCGATGGCCATCTCGTGCTTTCGTTAGCTTCCCGGACGAGTGGCGCGGTCGATGCCGTCCGCAATTCGCATCACCAACAGGGACAGCTCCAACAGCAAGCGTAGAACCAGTATGCTCACGAACAGGGCAACGATTCCGGCCACGAGATTGATCAACCCCTGCGCCGGCGATTGCTGGAAGCCGAGAACAACGCATGTAACCACGGCAATTCCTCCGGCGAGAATCCCAATGATATAGAGAACCTTCACGAGGCGCCGCGTGAGCTGCTGCTGGAATGAAAAATCAAAGAGTCCCGCAAAGAAGTTCTTGTCGTCAGGCATGTAGCCTCCTGGGAATAGTTTCGATGGCGAGCCAGGCAAGGACTTAGGTACGGCCATTTAGTGATATAAGTCAAGGTGGTTTATCGCGGCTGCGGGCCGTTTCGTGGGTGCCTGCCGTAACGCGCGGGCGCCGAATCACGTCCATCTTCTGCGGGGGCAAGACGGGGCTGTTTCCATTTGCAAATCTTTTATGGAGAGAATCGATGAGTGGTCTAAAGCGAAGTGTGTCTTACGCATTGTTTGTGATGCTTTTGGTTTTGTTTGGTTCCGCGAATTTCCAGATGCAGGCGCAGACGCTGGACGAAAACGCGCTGAAGGCCATGAAGTGGCGTCAGATTGGGCCATTCCGTGGCGGCCGCGCCCTGGCAGTGACGGGTGTCGCAGGCGATCCGGAAACCTACTACTTTGGCGCCGTCGCTGGCGGCGTGTGGAAAACCACCAATGGTGGGCTCACTTGGGCGCCGCTGACGGACAAAACCGGAATTATGTCGATCGGCGCGATCGCCGTGGCGCCTTCGGATTCCAACGTCATCTATGTTGGCACCGGCGAATCCTGCATCCGCGGAAACATTTCCTACGGCGATGGCATGTACAAATCCACGGATGGCGGCAAGAGCTGGGCACACATCGGTTTGGAAGATTCGCAGCACATCGCACGAATCGCAGTTCACCCGCAAAACCCGGACATTGTCTTTGTCGCGGCGCTCGGCCATGCTTACGGTCCTAACGAGACGCGCGGGGTCTTTCGCTCGAGCGATGGCGGGAAAACCTGGCAAAAAGTTTTGTTCAAGGACAACAAGACCGGCGCCATCGATCTCGTCTTTGATCCCAATAATCCGCACATTTTGTTTGCGGCGCTTTGGGAAGCGCAACGCACGCCTTGGGGCCTCACGAGCGGCGGCCCGGGCAGCGGCTTATATCGCTCCGGCGACGACGGCGCCACCTGGAAGCGGCTCGAAGGCCACGGTTTGCCGAGCGGCGCTCTGGGCCGCATCGGTGTCTCCGTTTCCGGTGCGGACGGCAACCGCGTCTACGCGATCATCGAAGCCGAGAAGGGTGGCATCTACCGCAGCGACGACGGCGGCGAAAGCTGGAAGCTCATCAATCCGGATCACCGTTTCACACAACGCGCCTGGTACTTCCATCACATCTTTGCCGATCCCAAGAACGCTGACACGGTCTACGTGTTAAACACGGGCGTGTCTCGTTCCATTGACGGTGGCAAGTCCTTCGACTTCGTTCGCGCGCCCCACGGCGATAATCACGGTTTGTGGCTCGATCCGACGCACCCACAATGGATGATTGTCGCGAACGACGGAGGCGCGAGCGTGTCGCACGATGGCGGCAAGAGCTGGACCACGGAAAACAATCAGCCGACCGCACAGTTCTATCACGTCGCCACGGACAATTCCGCGCCTTACAAGGTCTATGGCGCGCAGCAGGACAATTCCACTGTCGCCATTGCCAGCCGCAGCGATGACTTTGCAATCGATCGTCCCGATTGGTACGACGTCGGCGGCGGTGAATCCGGCTTCGTCGTTCCAGATCCGCGCGACGCCATGGTCGTCTATGCCGGGTCCTACGATGGATTGATTACGCGATTCGACAAAAGAAACGGGCAGGAGCAGGACGTCTCTGCTTGGCCGCTGAATCCTATGGGGTCCGGCGCGGCCGAACTAAAGCATCGGTTCCAGTGGACCGCTCCAATTTTGATTTCGCCCAACGATCCCAGCGTGCTCTATCACGGCGGCGAAGCCGTCTTCAAAACCACCGACAACGGCATGAGCTGGACCGCCATCAGCGGCGACCTCACGCGCAACGACAAAACCAAACAGCAATCTTCGGGCGGTCCGCTCACGCAGGACAATACCAGCGTCGAATACTACGACACGGTTTTTGCTCTTTCCGAATCGCCCGTCGAGAAAGGCGTCCTCTGGGCTGGCACCGATGACGGCCTCGTGCAGGTCACTCGCGATGGAGGCCAGCACTGGGCGAACGTCACCTCCAAAGACTTCGGCGAATGGAGTCTCATCAGCATCATCGATGCTTCGCCTCACACTGCCGGTGCGGCGTACGTTGCCATCGACCGGCACAAGCTCGACGATTACCGCCCCTACCTTTTCAAGACCACTGATTACGGCAAGAGTTGGACGAAAATCACCACCGGCCTGCCCGACAACAGCTACGCCCACAGCATCAAGGAAGACCCTAAACGCAAAGGCCTTCTCTTTGCTGGCACCGAAACTGGCGTTTACGTTTCTTTTGACGATGGAGCGCATTGGCAGTCGCTCAGGCTCAATCTTCCCACGACGCCGATTCACGACTTGACCGTCAAGAATGACGATCTCATCGTTGCCACGCATGGCCGCGCATTTTGGATCCTCGACGACATTTCGCCGCTTCGTCAGATGAGCGCCTCGACCGCCAACGAGGACGCGCATCTTTACCAGCCACCGGTCGCGATTCGCTATCGAGGACCCGGCTTCACGCTTCCCGCCACCGTGCCCGTCGGTGCGAATCCATCGACCGGTGTCATCATCGATTATTTTTTAAAAGCTGCGCCAAAAGACGGCCTGACTCTCGAAATTGACGATGCCAAAGGCAAACTCGTCCGCAAGTTCTCCAGCAAAAAAGCGGCTGAAGGCGGCTCGCCCGACCTGGAGGAGTTTGGCATCGAACTTCCCGGCGAAAAAGTGCCCTCCGATGCGGGCCTCAACCGTTTTGTTTGGAACATGCGCAGCGAAGCTCCTGCGACTGTACCTGGAGCCGTGAGTTGGGGCGGCCGTCCGACCGGTCCGCTGGTTGTTCCGGGAACGTATCAAGTCAAACTAACCGTTGGCGGCAAGTCGTACACAGCGTCCGCCGAAATCCAGAAGGACCCGCGCGTCAACGTTTCTCAGGCCGACCTCGAGAAACAAAACGAATTAGCCATGCGAATCCGCGACCGTGTCGATGCCGGCCACACTGCTGTCAATCAAATCCGCAGCGTGCGCATTCAACTCGATGCGCTCAAGAAGCGCCTCGCCGCCGATTCTTCCGCCAAACCAATCCTGGATGCTGCTGACGCCCTCAAAAAGAAGCTCGACGCCGTCGAAGAAAGAATCATTCAGCCCAAGTCTAAGAGTGGGGAGGATCCGCTCAACTACCCCATTCAAGTCGTCGACCAGCTCATGGCCTTGCAGGGCACGGTGGAAAGCGCCGACGCCGCTCCCACGGCGCAATCCTACGTTGTCTTCGACGAACTCAATAGCCGTCTCGAGCCGCAACTCGTTGCCTGGCGCGATCTGCAATCCAAAGATCTCGTCGACTTCAACGATCTCATGAAAAAGAACAACGTTCCGCCCGTCGCCCCCGCCGCGCAAAAGTCGGACGAAGGGACGCAATAACAGGCAAAAGATTCGATCGCAACGTTCTTCCTAACGAGAAGTCGGCCGCCAGGACGGGCGACACCGGCGGCCCGCTATTTCTCCTCTTGACTTTCTTTTATCCCGCGTACATCTTGGAAGGCTTTGCACCTTCTCCCGTTTATGGCTGTGACGGAGAGGGCAAACGTCTACCCATGACCAAGGTTCGGTTGTGTTTTCACGATCGCTGTTTTGATGGCACCGCATCCGCCGCTCTCTTTTACCGTTTCTACCGGGAACGCATAAACTCGGCTGCCGAATTCGCTTTCTCCGGCATGACGCACCGCGCCGCACAGCCCTGGGAATCCGGCCTTTTCGACGGCGATGAGAATGTCATCGTCGATTTCAAGTATTCGAACTCTCCCAAGGTCACTTGGTGGTTTGATCATCACCAGAGCGCATTTCTCACTCCCGCCGACGCCGAGCACTTCCTCATGCATCGCACCGCCCACATGTTTTACGATCCCGAATACAAGTCTTGTACCAAACTGATCGCGACGGTTACCAAAGAAAAATTTGGCTTCGACACCGCTCCGCTCGCCGATTTGATTTACTGGGGCGACATCATTGATGGCGCGCAGTATCCCACGGCGGAATCTGCCGTCGAACTCGTTGAGCCCGCTACCCAGCTTGCCTTGGTCATCGAAGCCGCGCCGGAAAACGGCTTGCCTGCCCGCATCATTCCGGAGCTGGCCTATCGCCCTCTCGCCGAAATGGTCAAGCTGCCGCTGGTCGCGAAACATCTCG
>Ga0187780_10002553_pt1 | contig 13689 bp, 16 predicted proteins | sample 1015_Q2_SP10_20__FD_132429 | JGI IMG/M metagenome (GOLD analysis project Ga0187780, IMG submission 132429) | Tropical peat soil microbial communities from peatlands in Department of Meta, Colombia - 1015_Q2_SP10_20_MG | ecosystem: Environmental > Terrestrial > Soil > Wetlands > Peat | place...
AACGGAGTGCGTGCCAAGGTAATCCCCGGGGGGCAAAGGATCTCTTTATGGTTCGGCATTTCTCTTCTTACAGAATACTAGCTTTTCCGCCATCGATGCGGCTTGCTTTGCTGGCCCGGGTTTCGGCCTCGGTTCGGCGCGCCTCACGCCCCGCCGCCTTACGATGCCGACTCGGTCCACCGAGTTACCCTCCGTGGCATAATCATCTCGATGGCACTCGGCCTGTACATTTCCCTCCCCTTTTGCCAGACAAAGTGTTCCTACTGCAACTTCGCCTCGAATGTCTCTTCCAGGTCGGTTTTCGCGCGGTACGTAGATCGAGTCTGCCAGGACATGACGCGGGCTTCGACGCTCGCCGAGCAGATGGGCGGACATTTCGAGCGCGCCGTAGACTCAATCTACCTCGGCGGCGGCACTCCTACTCTACTTGATGTAACCCAGCTGGAGCAGCTGTTTTTCGCAATTTGCCAAAATTTCGAGATTCAGCCGGGCGCGGAAAACACGGTTGAATGTGCCCCGGGGACGCTCGGCCCCGCAGTCATCGATGTTCTCGGGCGCTCTGGCGTGAACCGGGTAAGCCTAGGAGTACAGTCGTTTGTCGACCCGGAAGCCGCCTCGGTAGGGCGATTGCATACTTGTCGGACGGTCCTCGATGACATCGCCCGCTTGCGCTCCGCGGGAATTGCCAACATCAACCTCGACCTCATCGCCGGCCTCCCTCATCAGAGCTACGCGAGTTGGAAGACCTCGCTCGATCGGGCGATCGCAAGCCAGGTGCCCCATGTCAGCGTCTACATGCTGGAGGTGGACGAGGATTCCCGCCTGGGCCGCGAACTCATCGCCGGAGGCACACGATACCACGCCCACGCCGTGCCAGACGAAGATCGCACGGCAGACTTCTACATGATGGCCTGCGAGCAACTGGAGAACGCAGGTGTCAAGCAGTATGAGATCTCGAACTTTGCCCGCGAGGGGTACGAATCGCGCCACAATCTCAAGTACTGGTCACGACAGCCCTACCTCGGCTTTGGTGTGGATGCGCACTCGATGCTCCTGGTGTCGTCCTCTCTGAACGGCGCAGCAAGCGACGGCCTGGGGGGGGCAACCGGACGGTCCAGCCTGGGCTCGGGGTCCTGCCTCGGCGGCCAGGCGGTTCGCTTTGCCACCCCAGATTCCCTGGAGGAGTATCTCGCCGCAGCACCCGCGAAGCGCACTCTCGTCGACAATCGGGCCGCGCTCGAAGAGGCGTTTTTCCTGGGCCTGCGGCTGAACGGCGGCACGGACCTCGCGAAGGTTTCCGCCGATTTCGGGATTTCCCGAGTGGCCGCCCTTCGCCCCACCGTGGTGGAGCTGGTTAAAGCCGGCCTCCTCGAGCAGGAAGAAGACCGCATCCGCCTGACCGCCCGCGGGCGGCTCCTATCGAATGAAGTATTTGAGCGCTTCGTTTCGATTCCCTCCTGATCAACGGCCTTCTCCTGGCGGAACTCCCGCTTCATCAAGGAGCTCGCCACGGTCAAGCTATAATTAGATCAGGCAGATTTTCGGACCGGGTATGAGTCTCTACTCGCACTATGACGGTGCGCATAATCATCCTGTGAATCGTGCCCTCCATATGATCGCGATTCCGGTCGGGTTCTCTTCTCTGGTCGTAGTCTGGTTTCACTGGATCCTGGGTCTGCTGCTGATTCCGGCGGCGTTCGCACTGGCTTGGCTTGGGCATTTGATCGAAGGAAACCAACCCGCCTTTCTGACCAACCCAGCCCACATCTTCGTGGCTCCTCTATGGATGGTCAGGAAGATTTTCCAGCCCGCCAAGAAGGCTGACTCCTAGGGAGCTCGTGGGCGACCAATCGGTCGGTCACACCGTTCCCACCGTAACTTCCGCTCTGATTCCGCCTGTGTTTTAATCGAATTCTGCATCAAAATTACCGGGAAGAGGATTCGACCGGTCGCAAGACCCGCCGGAGGAAACTTGGATTTTCAATTGAACGAAGAACAGCTGCAGCTCAAAAAGAGTGTGCGGGAGTTCGCCGAGCGCGAAATTGCGCCCAACGTGATGAAGTGGGACGAGAGCAGCGAGTTCCCCCTCTCCACCATCAAGGAATTGGGCAAGCTGGGCCTGATGGGAACCATTTTCCCCGCCGAATACGGCGGTGCTGGCATGGGCTACGTCGAATACGTTACCGGCATTGAGGAACTTTCGCGGGTGGACGGCTCGGTGGGGATTATCGTGGCGGCGCACACCTCGCTCTCGACCAACCATATCTTTTTGGTGGGTACGGAGGCGCAAAAGAAGAAATACGTGACCAAGCTCGCGACCGGAGAATACATTGGCGCCTGGGGCTTGACCGAGCCGTCGTCGGGATCGGATGCGGGCAGCGCACGCATGAGCGCGGTACGCAAGGGTAACAGTTGGGTGTTGAACGGCACCAAGACCTTTTGCACCAACGGGCACTACGCCGACGTGCTGGTTGTGATTGCCGTGACCGACCGCGCCGCGCACACCCACGGCCTGTCGGCGTTCGTCGTGGAAAAGGGGACGAAGGGCTTTCGTCCGGGGAAAAAAGAGAACAAGTTGGGGTTGCGGGCCAGCGACACGGCCGAGCTGATCTTTGAAGACTGCGTCGTTCCGGCGGAAAATCTGCTGGGCAAGGAAGGCGACGGCTTCATCGATGCCATGCAAGTGCTCGATGGAGGGCGCATTTCAATCGCAGCCTTGTCGCTGGGGATGGCCGAAGGAGCCTACGAAGCTGCCCTGAAATATTCGAAGGTACGCCGCCAATTCGGCAAAGCCATCTGCGACTTCCAGGCAATTCAGTGGAAACTGGCGGACATGGCAACCGAGATCGAGGCGGCGCGGCTGCTTACCTTTCGCGCAGCGTCGATGAAAGATGCCGGCATCAAGTCGACCCAGGAATCTTCGATGGCGAAGCTGTTCGCGAGTGAAGTGGCCGTGCGCTGCGCCAATGAAAGCGTGCAGATTCACGGCGGTTATGGATTTATCAAGGATTACCCTGCGGAAAAGTTCTATCGTGACGTCAAGCTCTGCACGATCGGAGAAGGCACCAGCGAGGTGCAGCGCTTGGTGATCGCAAGACAACTGTTGAAGGATTAGAGGCCTCCCGCGATCGCTCGGCCGCCTTTCTCATGCTCTGATCGACCACCCGGAGAAAGCCATGAGCAGCCCTGGTCGCAACCTTATTCCACCACCACCTTGGTGCCGCGTTGCGCGGCGCCGGACAGATGCTCGATCCGCGCATCAATGACCGCACGGATGGCCTTTAGGAACTCGATGCGGGAATTTGCCAGGTGCTCGCGCACGGCCGGGGAAACCTTGAAATGTTCCCGCAGCTGGTCCAAGGTTTCGCGGCAGAGGCAACGTTCGTAGATCACCCGCTCGCCCGCTTCATTCTGTGCCGTTTGTGCTTCGCTCATTGTGCCTCCCTCATTTCGACCGTCAAGACCCGGCTGTCAAGTTTCGCTCGCGCCGGCATCAGCGCCGCCATCGATCGGGGCAGACCGATGTGGCGTCGGAAGGTTCCGATCTCCACCACCAACTCGTCGCCTTTCTTGAACAGTCCGATCTCCCCCTTCGTGGCAAAGGGCAGAAGAACGCGTACTTCATAAATCCCATTTTGCTTAGCGAAGGTATACGGCTTCTCCGTCCGAGTAACCGCCGCCGGGTCTTCTGTTTCAGCATACAGCACTCCGGCGAGATCCTCCAGACGCTTCTTACCCAAGATCTCGTGGGCGAAAAGGGGTACCCGCTTCACCGGCACGGGCGCGAAATATTCTTCGATTTCGTGCAGAATCCCCGCCTGGGAACTATGCCACTCCTCGAACCAAGTATCGAGGACTTCGGCAGGCAGCACCCGGTTCACGACCACCGCATCTACGGTAAGCCCATGGAGAGAGAAGTACACAAACGCCCGTTGGGTCTCGCGCAACACCATCCTCTCCGGGTTAGTCACCAGCCGCACGCTGGTGATGCTTGGATCTTCCAGGATCTCGTTGACGCCTTCGAGCTTCTCGAAAAGGTCGCGAATGTTAAGGAAATAGCTGTCGGTGGGAAGTTCGAAAGGCGACACGCGGTTGGCGATGGGCCGCACTGCCTTGAGCAGGTTCCGCTGGAAGGGAAATATATGCTTCATGTACCAATCGAGGGTGGTCGGCATGCTGATGAAGCGCATGGACTCAGCGGTCGGCGCCGCGTCCAGAACCACGACATCGTAGCGCTCCTCCCGCCGGTACTGGTTGATGTACATCATGGCACTGAGCTCTTCCATGCCGGGCAAGATGGCTAATTCTTCGGCTTCTACGCCGCTGATCCCCGTGGTACGAAGCACCGAGATCACATAACCGGATATTTCCTGCCAATGACGCTTGACCTCCTTCTGAATGTTCAGTTCGAGAATCGAGAGCCGGTCGGTGACGGAGAGCGGATCTGAGGTTTCCCCATGAAACAAATCCGCGTTCAGGTTGAAGGCGTCCGCCAAGCTGTGCGCCGGATCAATGCTCATCACCAGCGTACGGTAGTGAAGCTGCGCCAGCTTCAATCCAGTGGCAGCTGCCAGGCTGGTCTTCCCTACTCCGCCTTTGCCGCTGAAGAGAAGAATCCTCATGCCACATTGTAGAATGGAAAGGTTTCGCTGGGATCGCACTGCCGGCAATTTCTCGGGGGGCAACCGGAGGAAAAAGTGGATCGGCCTTCTTACTCCAGCCGTCGCGGCGAAAAAACGGCGGCCGAATCCTTCGACTTCGATCGATTTGAAGCTCTCACCTTCGATTGCTACGGTACGCTCATCGATTGGGAGAGCGGACTGCTAGCCGCGTTGCAATCAATTCTCAGGTCCCACGGGCAGAGCTTGAACGACCGGCAGATTTTGGAGATCTACGGTGAACTGGAGCCAAAAGCCCAAAATCCGTATCGGCGCTATCGTCAGGTACTGGCCCAGGTGGTACGTGGGTTTGGAGATCGGCTGGGGTTTCCCGTGTCGAATGCGGAAGCCGAGTCTCTGCCCGAATCGCTGAAGGACTGGCTGCCGTTCCCGGACACCAGGGCGGCCCTGGCAGTGTTGAAGACAAGGTACAAGCTGGCCATCATCTCGAATACCGACGATGACCTGTTCGCGGCTACCGCTCGGCACTTCGAGGTCAAGTTTGACGAAGTGATCACGGCGGAGCAGGCCAAGGCGTACAAACCGTCCACGGCCCCCTTTGTTCTGGCCTTGGAGCGGCTTGGCTTACCGCCCGAGCGTGTATTGCATTGCGGTCAGAGTATTTATCACGACGTGCTACCGGCAAAATCCTTAAAGCTGGCCACCGCGCTGGTCTATCGCCGAGGCTTCGGCGCAACCCGCCCCACGGAGGGCAAACCCGACCTCGAAGTCCCCGACCTCGAGACCCTCGCCTCGCTTGCGGTCAGAGAAGAAAAGCAGTCCGCCGGCAAGCGCAGGCGATCGTCCTGAGCGTTCAACCGAAACTCTGGTATTGCTTCCAGAACTCAGGCCACGGCAAGCGCGGGCCGCCGCACACAAAAATGTCGGGATGTACGCGACTTTCCTCATTCTCAACCCCATAGGGATTGCCGTTGTGTCCCGCCAGGCGGCACCCGGTGAATGTCTCGTCGACATATCTCTGCCCCAACCCGAGCACGATGAGAGTTGAGGGTGGCGGTGTCGGATACCCGCGGAGCCAGGCCGAGTTCGTTCCGCTGATCGGAAGGGGCAGGCGGTAGGCCGAACCCAGGACCTCGATGGCACCCTGCTCGCCATAGTTTCCCACCACGATGCCCAAACCCTTCTGCTCCTCTTGAGGCAGGCGATCCCGAATGTCGGCTACCGTCTTGACCAGTTCGCTCCAGCCAATCTCCTCGCGCAGATCGCCGTTGTTCTTCAGGGCGAAGTCCCTGAGCCCACCGGCGGAGGCCAGCGGAACGATCACCGCGGCGGCATACAAGCCACAACCTAGCAAGCCGGTAAAGAACGTGCCCTCGACAACCCCACGCCACAACCGCGACCGGGATCGGACCCAGCGTTCTCCCGCGGTTGCGCCCATCGCCACCAGCATCGGATAAGCCGCTGCCAAGTAATAGAATCGCCCCTTGGCAAGCATGAATAGCGCCAGCGGGATCACGTACATCCAGGCCAGCATTCGATATCGCCGATCGCGAAAGAAACACACCAAACCGCCAACCCACAACGGCGCAGCCAGCGCATTGGCGCAGACCCAAAGCTGCTTGGCCAAAAACCCATCGGCCCGGCCCTCGCCGACATCGCGTGCGTGAATGTGCCGGAGAAAATCGAGAGAAATAAACCCATGCCGCACCTGCCACAGAAAATTGGGCAGAAAGATCACAAGCGCAAGCGCCATGCCTGCCCAGAACCAAGCGCTCCGGAGAAAACGGCGTTCCGGGGTCAGCAGCAACCCACCCAGAACCCCGGAGAGAAAAAAGCATATCGTGTACTTCGTCAGCAGGCCGACACCCGCGGCCGCGCCGATCGCCAGCCACCACCGCGGATTCTCCGTGTTCAGCAGACGAATCACGAAATAGGCAATCAACACCCACCATAAATAGTCGAAACTCGTGTACTGGAATTCCGTACCCTCGAACAGGGGCAGGGGGGAGAGCGCAATCGCCAATGCCGAGGCGACCTGGGCCAGTCTCCCGCCACCGAGTTCGAAGGCCATGAACCCGGTCACGATCACCGCCAGCGCCTGCGCGATCGTGGAGAACAGCCGCAGCCCCACCAACGACAATCCGAACATTTCCAGACCAACGCGCTCGACAAAGGGAGTCCACGGCGGGTAGGGCACGAATCCCCAGTCGAGATGCAGGGCGTCGCTCAAAACTTGAAGCTCATCGCGATGAAAGCCGTAGCGGTGATTGGTTAGGAGATGAACGAGCGCCACGGCAGCGGCGACACCGATCAACCGCCAGGTACTGTCTTGGCGGCGCGTGCGTCCAGTCGCTAACGGCACTCTCATGGATTCCTTCCCGGTAAATATCTTGGCGGCCACAGTCTATCGTTAGAGCGTTTGTTGCCTCAGCGTCTGCTTCTACTCCGCGCATCCAACCTCCCCGGCGGCCACGGCCTCGACCTCGGTTTTCGTTGTTTCTCCTCTCCGGCTCGGTGCTTTACACTGAATCGTTGAGCGACGATTGTCAAACTCTGATCCAAGGCCTGCGCAAGGGCGATCACCGTGCGCTAGCCCGCGCCATCACCAGGGTTGAAAACCGAAGCCCCGGTTGGTCAGAACTGCTGAAGGCGTTATTTCCGCTGACTGGTAAGGGCGTAATGGTGGGTGTTACGGGTGCTCCCGGGGCGGGCAAGAGCACGTTGGTCGATCAACTCGCGAAGCACTATCGCCAAGAAGGTCGCACTGTCGGCATCATCGCGGTCGACCCCACCAGCCCCTATTCGGGCGGAGCCATCTTGGGCGATCGCATTCGCATGCAGGAGCGCTTCTGCGATCCAGGAATTTTCATCCGCAGCATGGCCACCCGCGGTTCCTTGGGTGGTCTGGCGCGCGCCACCGGCGACGTAGCCACTGTGCTCGACGCCTCAGGCCACGATCTGATCATGATCGAAACCGTAGGCGTTGGGCAAGATGAGATCGATATCGTGCGTCTGGCCGATGTCACCATCGTGATGCTGGTACCGGGAATGGGTGACGACGTGCAAAGTATCAAGGCCGGGATCATGGAGATCGCAGACATTTTTGTGGTCAATAAAAGCGACTGGGCGGGCGCCGAGCGGGTCGAGGCCGAGATTCGGGCCCTACAGTCGCTTGCCGTGCGCAGCGACGGTTGGACTCCGCCGATCGTCAAGACCATTGCCAGCGAAGGGAAAGGGCTTTCGGATCTGGTGGCTACCCTTGCCCAGTACCGGGCCTATCTCGAGCAGGCAAACTTAGCACTCGAGCACAAGCGGCAAAACTGGCAGGAGCGGCTGCTTGAGATGCTGCGCGATCGACTGTTCGAGATGGTGCATCGCCAATTTAGCGATGGAACGATGGCCCGTTACGCGACCGAGGTGGCAGAGCACAAACGCGATCCCTATACCCTGGTAGAGGAGCTGGCGGCGAGGGTTAGGCCCGGCGACATGGGTGCCGCCGTGGCCAAGCAAAATGCGGCGACAACCAGGACGGCTTCGAGAATCGGCACCCGGCGTCGCCCCCGGGCCAGAGACCGAAAGCACGATGTTTAGCATCGACCATCTCGCCATTGCCGTGAAGTCGCTCTCGGCAGCAAAGGACATTTACCGAAAGCTCGGCCTCAATGTCTCGGAAGAAGAGGTCGTCGATGCCGAGCAGGTGCGACTCGTCATGGTTCCGCTGGGTGAGAGCCGGCTGGAACTGCTCGAGCCCACCTCGGAGAACTCCCCGATCGCACGGTTCATCGCCCGGCGGGGAGAAGGATTGCACCACATCTCCTTGCGAGTTCCTGACCTAGCCGCCGCCGTCCAGCGGCTCAAACAGAATGGAGTTCGCTTGATTTCTGAAGAAATCAGAATTGGCGCCGGCGGTCATCGCTATATCTTTGTGCATCCGTCGAGCGCTGCCGGAGTGCTCATCGAGTTGGTTGAGTCTCAACACTAGGCCGATTGAGGAATTGACCGGGATTCGAGTGCATGCTTCTTCTCGCCACCGACACCTCCGGAGCGCATGGTAGCCTGGCGCTCGCCGACTGCAGATCAAATAAAGACCCTGCGATCCTGGAGCTGGTTCCGTTGACCGCCGGAGCATTTTCCGCGCAGCTGGTGCCCCAGATCGCGGCGTTGCTCGAGAAACATGGCTTCACCCGGCACCAGCTCGGCGGATTCGCGGTCGCCTCCGGCCCGGGTTCGTTCACCGGCTTGCGGGTAGGACTGGCGGCCATCAAGGCATTCGCCGAGGTCCTCGAGAGACCGATCGCCGCCGTGTCCCTGCTCGAAGCTGTGGCCTCCGAAAGCCGAACCAACGGCAAGATCCTGGCCGCTCTCGATGCCGGACGAAAGGAGGTCTACCTGGGCGAGTTCGCCGGTCGAGGCCGGGAACGCCGCGCCATTTCCCAAAGTCTGGTCAGCCGCGCGCAGTGCTTTCGAGAAGCGACCTTGACCCTGGTAACGCCCGATCACGAGCTTGCCGAGGCAGCCCTCGCTGAGGGCCTCCAGGTGGAGGAGGTACGGCGTCCGCAGAGCGACGTGATCGCGTGCCTAGGCTGGCAGAAGATTCAGTTGGGCGAGACCGTTTCCCCGGGAGAACTCGAGGCTAACTACCTGCGGCGGTCCGATGCCGAGATCTTTGCCAAAAACTTCTAGCCAGGTTGCCCGGTGGAAGCAAACATGCTCAACCCCTCCGATGCGCTGAACGAGCCCCACTTGCATATCCGATTGGCGACGCTCGCGGACATCCGCTCAGTGATCAACATTGAGCAGAACGCCCTCACGGCTGCCCACTGGTCGCTCGAACAGTACCAGGCCGCGTGCTCGGAACTCGGGCCCAAACGGATCCCCCTTGTGATCGAGGAAGATTCCGCGATTCAAGGCTTTCTTGTGGCCCGAGCCGTCGGTCAAGAGTGGGAGATCGAGAATCTTGCCATTGCCGGCCCGGTGCGGCGCCGAGGGCTCGGTGCAGGTCTCGTCAGACATTTTCTCAATCTGGTGCGTGGTCAGGCCGCGGCGTCTGTTTTTCTCGAGGTGAGAGAATCGAACCGTGCCGCACGGGGCCTGTTTGAGCAGTGTGGCTTCACCGAGACCGGCCGGCGGCCCGACTATTATCGTAATCCGCAGGAAGACGCGGTGACCTACGCCTTCCGGGTCTAGATTGCACCAGTCTCTGTGCTTTCGGTCACAAGTGGCTAAAAATCAAAGGTATCGTCCGCAATTCCCGCGTAGAAATTCGCGTTGAAGCAGTTCTGGTCCTATGGTACTTTGAAGACGAAGCCGGTTAGGAGGTCTGCTGGATGCTAACTTCTAGGGACCAGCTCCTCGCCAGCCACGAAGAATTCCGGAAATTGGCGATGGAGCACACGGAATACGCAAAACGTCTCGATTTACTCACCCAAAAGCGCTATCTCACAGACGACGAAAAACTAGAAGAAGTACGGCTGAAGAAGCTGAAACTCCGTCTCAAGGACCAAATGCAAACTATCGAGCGACAGTTTCAGCAACAACATCAAGTCGCGTAATCTCTTCCCGGTTCTGGCGGCATCGAGGCCGCGGTAGCTGATGTGTCATCTAACCCCGGCTCCTGGTAAGCAGTTTGTTTTCTTGTTTTAGGCAGGCCATGAGAGTTTCTCGGCTTGAACTATAATTGAGACTGCTCCCCATGGTTCGCGACGCTTACCGCTACGCTCTCCCACTCGGTGCCGCGGCTATATTGCTTGGCTGGCTGACCAGTCCCGCTTGGGCATTGCCGGCCTTGGTTGTGGCTTTGTTCCTGTTGTGGTTCTTCCGTGATCCGGAGCGGGTCATTCCCAATGCAGCCGGAGCCTTGGTATCCCCAGCCGATGGGAAGGTCACGCTTCTGTCCCAGACCGTCGAGCACGGTTTCCCGTATCACCGCATCAGCATTTTCTTGAGCGTGTTTGACGTCCACGTGAACCGCTCTCCGATCGGCGGCGTGATCCGCGAGGTTCGCTATCAGAAAGGCAAGTTCCGCAATGCCATGAGCGTCGCCTGCGCCGAGGAAAATGAGCAGAACATTGTAACCGTGGAGGGGGATGGCCAGACGGTGGTGTTCAAGCAAATCGCGGGGCTTCTGGCGCGAAGGATTGTTTTCACGAAGAACGTAAGCGACCGGGTGGAACGGGGCGAGCGCATCGGCATGATCAAATTCGGATCGCGGGTGGACGTGTTCGTTCCCAGTTCCAGCACGATCCAAGTGAAGGTGGGCGACAGGGTAAAGGGTGGCTCGAGCGTACTGGCCTATCTCGATTCTGAGCCGCAGCTGGTCTTGTCCGGGGCTGCACGCAGCCGCCAAGGAGTCGTTTAAAAATGGATCCGCAGCTTGCGCAAGTTCCCAAGCGGAGAAAAGAGGACAAACCTCCGAAGCGACTTCGCCGGGGGCTGTACATCTTGCCGTCCCTGTTCACCACGGCGAACATAGCCCTCGGCTACTATGCCATACTGCAGGTGACCCACGGAACCCCGCAAGATCCCTCTCATTTCGACAACGCCGCCAAGGCCATCGGATTTGCGGTGCTGTTTGATGGGCTGGACGGTCGGATTGCGCGGATGACCCACACGAGCAGCGATTTCGGACGAGAACTGGACTCCCTGGCCGACGTCATTGCCTTCGGAGTCGCGCCCGCTCTACTCGGTTGGATGTGGGGATTTCGCCAGCTGCCTACCTTCCTGGGATCCTCTGAATTGAGCGGCAAGTTGATTCAATTGGGCGCGGTTGCCAGCTTTTTATTCGTAATCGCCGGGGCCAGCCGCCTGGCCCGTTTTAACATTACAACCAACGCGCAGCCCTCGAATCCGGGCCGCCCGGGCAAGAAGTATTTTGTGGGCATGCCCATTCCTGCCGCGGCCGGTGTCATTGCCGCCGTCGTGCACTTTTCCGGTGGAGATCCGCTCAGTTCTTTGTGGGCTTGTCTCACCTGGATGTTCATCATGATCGCTGCCGGATATCTCATGGTAAGCACCTGGCGCTTCTATAGTTTTAAGGATATCGATCTGCGTGCCCGCCAACCGTTCCGGCTGATGGTGCTGATCGGATTGTTGTTTGCCGGCATCTGGTATTTTTCTCAGTGGCTGCTGTTCTTGACCGCCCTCGCGTACATGGCTTCGGGGGTGATTTGGCGTTTGCAATGGATCTTCCGGCGTAAGGGCAACTCGCCGCCACCTTCTTATCGCGAAGCCTCCCCGATCTCATGAGTTCGAAGGTGAAATCTCGGGCCCTGCCCCACGCCGATCCCGCCGATGACCATCCTCTCTTCCGGGTAGCCATCGTCGGCGGAGCCACGCTCAAAGGCAAAGAAGTCGCCGAAATGCTCGAAGCCCGCAGTTTTCCCTTCGCCGGTATTAAGCTGCTGGATGACGACGAGTCCCTCGGGCAACTAGAGGCCGTGGGCGACGAAGTCACCTTTATTCAAAAGGTCCGGGCGGATGAGTTTCGCGGTATGGATGTCACGTTCTTTGCCTCGGACCCGGAGTGCACCCGCAAGACCTGGAAAATCGCACGCGACGAAGGCACGGCGATTGTCGACTTATCCTTTGCCCTGGAAGACGAGCCGGACGCCACCCTGCGATCGCCGTGGGTTGAGCGCCAATTGGGAAAGCCCTTCGTTCCAGAATTGCAACCCGGCCCCTCGGTGGCGGCTCACCCGGCCGCGGTGGTACTGGCGCTGCTTGCTCTGCGCGTGCACCGGGTGGCCCCGGTGAAGCGAATCACCGCTACCGTGTTCGAACCCGCGTCCGAGCACGGGCAAAGAGGTTTGGATGAGCTGCATGAGCAAACCGTGAACCTGCTTTCCTTTCAGCAGATTCCGAAGACGGTCTACGATACCCAGGTTGCCTTCAATCTGGTCGCCCGATATGGAGAACAGTCGGTACCTGCTCTGGCCGATGTCGAGCGCCGCATTCGGAAGCATTACCGGACGATTGCCGGCCAGGATGCGCCGCAACTATCTCTTTTGCTGATTCAAGCTCCGGTCTTTCACGCTCACGACTTTGCCATCCACGTAGAGAGCGATCAGTCGGTAAATGTGGAGGTCATCGCGCAAGCGCTAGCCGGTGAACATGTAAACCTGGTCCCGGGCACCGAAGACGCTCCCAGCAATGTGAACGTGGCCGGCCAGGGGGATGTGCAGGTAGCCGTGATTCCCGATGCCGAGCAGCCGCAGGCGTTCTGGCTATGGGCGGCGGCCGACAACCTGCGGATCGCCGCCGCGACCGCAGTCGAAATTGCGGAAAACATCTTGGCCAGTCGCCCGCGAGGCAAGATTCAATGAGCCGTGTGGCCCGCCCGCAGGTGGCCGTCGAAGCCGGTTCTCGCGTGCCCTTCGCCGCCTTGTTGTGCTCTTCCCTTCTGCTCGCCGGCTGCGGCTACCACACCGCCGGACATACCACGACGATTCCCCAGGATGTCCGCACGATCGCGATTCCGGCTTTTGTCAACCAGACTCACACCTATAAAATCGAGCAAATGCTCACCGCCGCGGTCGCGCAGGAAATGAATACTCGCACCCATTACCATGTAGTTCAGGGCCCGGGAGCTGGCGCCGATGCCACGCTCCACGGAAACGTCCTTTCCGCCTACACCACCCCACTAACCTATGATTCCACCACCGGGCGAGCGGCCAGCGTGCTGGTCGTAATCTCCCTGAGCGTGTCGTTGGAAGACAAAGCCGGCAAGATTCTTTATCGCGATCCGGATTATCTGTTCCGCGAGCAATACGAAATCTCTCGCGACCCCAACAGCTTCTTCGAGGAAGACACTCCGGCTCTGGCACGGCTGTCGCGTGACTTTGCCCAAACCCTGGTCTCCAACATCTTGGAGGGCTTCTGATGCGGTCTTTCGCGCAGACCGACCGTTTCCTGGCCGACGTCCAAGCGGGCAAGCTGCGACCGGCTTACGTTTTCGTGGGGGATGAGGTGTTCTTTCGCAAACGCTGCCGCGAAGCCATTCTCGAACACCTGGTTCCTCCCACCCTGCGCGATTTCGCGCTCTCCGAATTTGATCTGGCCGAGACCGAGCTGG
>Ga0187780_10002554_pt1 | contig 13689 bp, 10 predicted proteins | sample 1015_Q2_SP10_20__FD_132429 | JGI IMG/M metagenome (GOLD analysis project Ga0187780, IMG submission 132429) | Tropical peat soil microbial communities from peatlands in Department of Meta, Colombia - 1015_Q2_SP10_20_MG | ecosystem: Environmental > Terrestrial > Soil > Wetlands > Peat | place...
ACGACTGATGCTGACTCCCGGGCCGTCGTCGATGGACCCCCGGGTCTATCGCGCGTTGGCGACCCCGTTGGTAGGTCACGTGGATCCCTGGTTCCGTGGCTGCATGGACGATACGCAGATTCTTATGAGGCAGATTTTCCAGACGGAAAATCGCATCACCATGCCGCTTTCCGCGTCCGGTTCGGGCGGGATCGAAGCGTCGGTGGTGAACGTGCTTGAGCAAGGCGAGGAAGCTATCGTTGCGGTGAACGGTGCGTTCTCCGAACGCATGTACGAAATGGCCACGCGGGCCACCTCGAAAGTCACCAAAGTCGAAGCGCCCTACGGAAAACCTGTCGACCCGGAAGAGGTGCGCCGGGCGGGCCAGGGCAGAAAAATCAAAATGATCGGGCTGGCCCAAGGCGAAACTTCCACGGGCGTGCTCACGCAGATCGCGGGGTTTCGCAAAGTCGCGGACGATTTGGGCGCTCTATTGGTCGTGGACACGGTCGCTTCCTTGGCCGCCGTGCCGCTGCACGTCGACCGCGAACGCGTCGACGTCTGCTTCAGTGGCTCGCAGAAAGCCATCAGCGCCCCTCCGGGCATGTCGCCCATCACCGTCAGCCCTGCTGCCGAAGAAGTGTTTCGCAACCGCAAGACTAAAGTGCAGAGCTGGTATTTTGACCTGACCACGGCGATGAATTACTGGGGCAAGGACCGGCTCTATCATCACACGCCGCCGATCTCGCTGATTTATGCGCTGCGCGAAGCCATGCGGCTCGTTATCGAAGAGGGATTGGAAGCGCGGTGGGAACGCCATCGCGTGAATCAACTTGCGCTTATCGCCGGACTCGAAGCGATGGCGCTCAGGTTGCTTGTCGAAAAGCCGGCGGATCGCCTCCCCACCGTCACGGCCGTCATGGTGCCGAATGCCATCGATGAACTGAAAGTGCGCAGCCAGTTGCTCGACGAATTCAACATCGAGATTGCCGGCGGGTTCGGGCCGCTCAAGGGAAAAATCTGGCGGGTCGGCTTGATGGGCTACTGCAGCCAGAAGTCCAACGTACTGTTGTTCCTGGCGGCGCTTGAAAAGTGCCTGACGGATCAAGGCTATCGCGTCGGCAGCGGCGCGGGAGTCGGAGCCGCGTTGAAGAACTATTCGCAAGTCGAAGCGGCTGTCGCCGTCAGCCGGTAAACGCGTTGAAGAAGTTGAAGAAGAGGCGAGGGACAGATCAACCCAAATCTCCCCTCTCGATTTTCTTCTCCGGCTAAAAACTTATCACTAAGAACTTAGAACTATTCGGAGAGACAGCGTGACAACCAGACCAGTCCTCGCAAACGCCGGCGCCATGAGCCAGTTCATCGGCGCCTTTGAAGTCACTTCCAAACTGAGCGGGCAAACCTACCAATGCCGCTTTTCGCACATGTGGAACGGCATCGCCACGCGCCACTCCGACACCATCGACACCAAATTCTTCGTCGACGGCCAGGCATACGTCGTCGGGCTGGCACACACCGGCTTTGTGAAATTCCGCGACAAATCCAAACGCGATCTAACGGACCGCGAAGCCAGCTTTGTTGCCGCCGAGTTCCTGCGCGAACGCCTCGAAGAAGAGGATTTGCGCCCGCTCTACGATGTTCCCGAGCTAGAGGTCACTCGCCTCATTCAGCAAATCGGCATCAAGTAGCTGTCAGGATTTCAGTCGTGGGCTTCGGCGTGGAAGGCTTCGAGAACCGGGTGGCGAATGCCGTCGCGCCGGATGAAATGAATGACCAGCAGCATGAGCAGCGCGCCGCACACCATCACGGCGACAGCGATTTGCAGGCCGAACTGCAGGTCGTGTAGGTCGGAAATCCTCCCGATGATGTTCGGGCCCAGCCCCCCGATCAATTGCGTGGCAAACATATACACGCCGACGGAAGTTGCATAGGCGCGTCGCGGCATCATGTCATGCAGAACGGCGGTGACCGGCCCGTGATACCACGACATGAAAAAGCTGGCCACAAACAGGCCCACCAGCACCGTGGATTTTTCCTCCGACTGAATAGCCAGCAAGAGAAAAGGCGCTGCGAGAAGGAACCCTGCCGCCACCGCGACGATGCGCCCGTAAGCGAACGAGCGATTCAGCCAATCCGCGACGTACCCTCCCACCAACACTCCCAAAACCAAAGACAAAAGCGTGATCAGTGCCAGCGAGACGGAGGCTTCGCGCAAGCTGAAATCCTTGTAGGTCTTGGCGAAGTCCACACCCCAGGTGATGAGAGAGACAGTGGAAAACGTAATGCAAATCCCCGCGCCAATCATGGCAAGAAATGCGGGTACGCTGAGAAGCCGCACGATCGGCACAACTTCCGAGCGTGGGCCGCGAGGCGGATCCTCCAAGCCGATCAGGGCAAGGGCTGGCAGCACCCCAAGAACGGCAATAACAAACAGCGCAGCCTGCCATCCGTAATGCGGCCCGACGAGTCCCCCAAAGGCCTGCCCCGCCGCGCCGCCGAGCAACATTCCAGATGCGAAAATGGCTTGCGCAAAAGCGCGGCGCTCTGGCGGGAAAGCCCCGGAAATCATCGATTGCGCAGCCGGGGCGTAAGCAGCTTCGCCAAGTCCGACCAGCGCGCGAGCAATCAGGAACGCAGAAAACGTGGTGACCAGGCCACCGGCAAAACATGCCGCGCTCCAGAGAAAAATGCCAACCGCGATGATGCCTTTACGGCTAAGCCGGTCTGCGAAAAACCCAAACGGGAAACTGGCCAGAGCGAGGACTACGAGGAGCCACGTTTGCAGAGACCCAAGTTGAGCATCGCTAGCGTGGAAATAATCGCGCAAGAGAGGAATGAGGGGCACAATCGCGAGCCGCGCCGCGAAGTTGACAAAATTCGTCAAAGCAAGTACAGCAAGGAGTCGAATCTGGAAAGAGCTCAGCGCAATGGGCTTGGTTGGCATGCCAGTCTGTTCGGCGACCTGTTCGCGACCCGGTGGAGCGGATTAGGAAGTTATCAGAAATAATGCGAAAGTCGAGAGAGTTTCGTCCGCCCTACCAACAAAGATTATAGTACGACCATGAACGGCTCCCCTTCACCGAACGCGACGACGAGTGACCGCCTTACCACGGTTCTTTCGTACGGCGTGCTGCTGCTGCTCATTTATCTTGTGTTCCGCATTTACGAGCCATTCCTCACGGCTCTGGGGTGGGCAGCGATCCTGGCGATTTTCTTCTATCCACTGCACCGGCGGTTGTCCCGCAGGCTTTCGGAAACGCAAGCGGCGGTGCTGAGCACGATTGCGGTGACCATTCTGCTGATCGCACCAGCGATGCTCATTACGTCCTTGTTCGTCCGGGAGGCCTTTGCCATTTCGCGCGGAGTGCAGAGCTCGCTGGTGGAACAGCACGCTCCGGTGATCTCGAAGAGCTGGTCCTGGATCGCCCATCATGTACCGGGCCTCGATCCCAATGCCGACGTCTTCGACATGCTCGAGCAGGGAATTGAAAAACAAGCAGGCTTCCTGGCAGAGCGCTTGGGGACCGTGTTGCGGAACATCGCGGCCTTCATTTTCGATTTGTTCGTAATGATCTTTGCGATGTTCTACTTTTTTCGGGACGCAGCGAAGATTACCCGCGCCGTCCGCAGCGTCTTACCGTTTGACGCCGAGCATCGCGACGCCATGCTCACCCAAGCCCGCGACCTTATTTCCGCAAGCGTGCTGACCAGCTTAGTCATCGCTGCAATTCAGGGTGCGCTGGGAGGCTCGGGCTTCGCAATTGTGGGGTTGCCCGCGCCAATCTTCTGGGGAGTGGTCATGGCGTTTTTTTCGCTCGTGCCGGTCGTGGGATCGGGCCTGATATTCGTACCGGCTTCGCTCTGGCTCGGATTCACCGGCCACTGGGGGCGCGCTGTTCTCCTGTTGGTGATCTGCGCGGTTGTCTCGACTTTAGTGGACAACTTCTTGCGGCCCATTCTGCTCGGCGGCCGGACCCAATTGAGCGGACTGGTGATTTTTATCAGCGTCGTCGGCGGTGTCGGCTTGTTCGGGATGCTGGGATTGGTGCTTGGGCCAATCCTTGTTGCTACAGCCGCAGGAGTCTTAAACGTGTACATGGACCGGGCGGACAGTCCGACAATAACGCCTGCGAAACAGTGAAGTAGCCCAGGCGCTGGGTGCTTCCTGGGTGTGTTAGAGTAGCGCGCTCGAAAGGATTGCATGACCATCAAGCCGGCCCCGCAACCCAACGAACTCCCCCCGGCAAAACTGCGCTGGAGGTGTGAGCTCTCGCGCATTCCCTTTGAAACCACGGCGCAGGCGGATCTGCGCGAGGGGTTCGTCGGGCAAGAGCGGGCGCTGCGCGCCTTGAAAATGGGCGTCGAGCTTTCCGCGCCCGGTTATAACGTGTTTGTCTGCGGACTGGCAGGCACCAGCCGCGGCGGCACCATCGCGCGCATGATCCAGGAGCTTCATCCGCAAACCAAAGAGTCGCTCGACCGCTGTTACGTCAACAATTTCAAGCTGACCGATCGCCCCCGGCTGCTGACGTTGCCGCGCGGCCAGGCTAATTCCTTCAAAAAAGACATGCAGGCGGGAATTGATTTCCTGCGGCGGCGCATTCCGCAGGTGTTTGAAGGTGAACCGTTCCAGCGGCAAAAAGGCCGAATCGTGGAACGGTTTACGGTTCGCGAAAAAGAATTGATGGACGATTTCACGCGGCGCATCGCGCGCGAACAATTCGCGTTGGGCCACATGCAGGTTGGCGCCGTGGCGCTGCCGGAGATTTTTCCCGTGCTCGAAGGGCAGATGGTTCCTATCGAGGACATTTCGAAGATGGTGCACGAAGGGAAGCTCGACGGAAAAGTCGCGGAAGACATCGAGCGCAAATATGAGCAGTTCCGCCAGGAATTCACGGTGGTGTACCGCAAAACTCTGACCCTTTCCCGCGAATTGGCCAGCGAGCTGAGTTATTTGGAGCAGGAAGCCGCCTCGGTCCTCGTGGACGGGGTTATCGAAGAGCTAAAAGAAAAATATCCCGGCCCGAGCGTAGCGGAATATCTCGAGGAGGTCCGCCACCATTTGCTCGACAATCTCGATCCTTTCAAGGAACGCGAAGGCGAAGGCGAGCACGAAGAAGAGTCGCAGGACGGCTCGCAAAAATCTCCCGGTGGCCCTGAGCGCGACCCTTTTCGCGTCTACGGCGTCAATGTAATCCTCGCGCACAACCATGAAGAAACTTCTCCCGTGATTTTCGAGACGACGCCGACCTATGCGAATTTGTTCGGAACCATTCAGCGTGCCTACGACGCGCGTGGCGGATGGACCAGCGACTTCATGGACTTGCGCGGCGGCTCGCTCCTCCGCGCCGATGGTGGCTTCCTCATTATGTATTCCTTGGAAGCGCTCTCTGAGGCAGGGGTGTGGCGAGCGCTCAAGCGCACCCTGAATCACAACCGCCTCGAAATCCAACCGCTCGAAATGTTCTACCCCTTTGGTGGGAGTGCTCTGAAACCCGAAGCCATTGACATCAATGTAAAGGTCATCCTCATCGGCGACCGCGAATTGTACGAACTGCTTTACGAGTACGAAGAGGATTTTCGAAAAATTTTCAAAGTGCGCGTGGAATTCGACGAAGAAATGGCCATGAGCGACGGCGTCATCGCCGAATACGCGGGGCGTTTGCGCGCGCTTTCGGAAAAGGAGAATTTGTATCCGTTCGACCGGGGCGCGTTTGCCGCCATGCTTGAGTATGGAGTGCGGCAGGCGGGCCGGCGCAACAAAGTGACGGCGCGCTTTATTGAGATCGCCGACCTGGCGCGCGAGGCGCATTATTGCACGGCGGCTGCAGGGGAGACCACCGTGCGCGCAGCGCACGTCCGCACGGCGTTGTCTTCCAAAATGGAGCGCCACAACCTGATTGAAACGCGCATCCGGGAGATGATCGAAGAAGGAACGCTGCTGGTCGATGTTACGGGCACACGCGTCGGGCAAGTAAACGGACTAAGCGTGCTGGAGATCGGCGGCTATTCTTTCGGCAAGCCTGTGCGCATTACCGCAACGGCGGCGCTCGGCAAAGCCGGGCTGATCAACATCGAACGCGAGTCGAATTTGAGCGGACGATTTCACGACAAGGGCGTGCACATCATCGCAGGATATTTGCGAAGCAAATTCGCGCAGGACAAGCCGCTTTCGCTGGCCGCGAGCATTTGCTTCGAGCAGTCCTATTCCGGCGTGGATGGCGACAGCGCCAGCTCCACGGAAATTTATGCGCTCGTTTCCGCACTTTCCGGCTTGCCGTTGCGCCAGGACATCGCTGTGACCGGTTCCATCAACCAGCAGGGCGACATTCAGGCCATCGGCGGCGTGAACGAGAAGATTGAAGGCTTTTTTGACGTGTGCCGCATCAAGGGGCTCACCGGCGAGCAGGGAGTCATGATCCCGCAATCCAACGTGGAAGATCTCATGCTGCGCGAAGATGTTCTGGACGCGGTGGCTTCAGGAAAATTTCACGTTTGGCCAGTCTGCAAGGTCGAACAGGGGATTGAAATCCTCACGGGCGATGCTGCGGGCGAAAAAGATGGTAACGGGAAATTTGGCGTGGAAACCGTGTTTGCCCTGGTCGACGACAGGCTCCGTGATATGGCCAAGACCCTGAAGGAATTTGAGTAATAAGGCATTTGAATAACCCTGGGACGCCAAATTTCTTTCGCCTGCGGGGTTATTTCTGTGGCTCGGACGGCAGAGGGGCCACATACGCCTGGCGATGGTTGACGTGGCGGCCAGTGCCGTTCACCCGCACTTCGATCTTGTGCACCTGCCCATCTCGAACCGGTGGGGCGTAGGCCAGGCTGTATTCGTGGCGCGCTATCTGCGCAATTTCCGCAAAAGCCGCCTTTAACTCGCTCGAGTTGGACGGAAAGTAGGCACGCCCTCCGGTGGATTCAGCCATGTCCTTCAAGAGCTGATGAACCTCCGCGAATTGCGCGTCCATTTGCATGGACTTTGCATTGCCTTTTTTCTTTTTGTCCGCGGATCCGGCATTTTCCAGACCGCCCGTCAAAGAGACCGCCATTAAGAGGACGTCGCCCGTGGCCAATTCCCGCAAGGCTGACGCTGTTTCTTTGGTGGGAGATGTATCCAGACCTGTGGACAACAAGACGATGCTTTTCTTGCCCGGAACTGGCGCGAGCCACTCGAGGACTTTCGCGATGCTCGAAGATAAATTCAGAGTGGCAAACCCGAGGTTGAAACGCACCTGATCGAGGGCCTCGGCGGCGGCTTGCTTTTCCGTCGTGAAGGGCAGGAGAACTTGCGGGCCTTCCGCATACTGCACGACAGAAACGCGGTCATCGGGAGCAAGTCCGTCGAGTAAAACATGGGCGGCTTGCAGATGCCCGCTTTCCAGAAGGTAAACGGCAGGGCCCGCCTCGATCAGGACTAAGACCTGGGCTGGCGCCTCGACGTCCGCGAAGTCGGTCAAAGGCTGATCGACGCCATTGTCGAGGATGTGGAAGTCTTCCCGGTGAAGGCCGGCTACGAATTGCCCATGCAAGTCGGTGACAATCACGCCGACGTCGACGCGATCCACGGTGACGCGAATGGCCGGTTGTTGTTGCGGATTTTCCTGGCCACCCTTTGCTGGAAGAGCAAAAGCCAGCAATACGGCCAGCAAACGTGCCCGGAAAAACGCAAGCCTCATCGCGCCGCTATTCGATCCACTGATCCCAGTGCATGCCGTTGGCATCTTTCCAGGAAGCGCTCCACGAAGTGTGGAGATGCCGGGACAAAACCTGGGGATTCACCTGAGAGAGCCAGTCCGGAAGCTTCGTGTTTACAGTTGGATTGGAGCCGGCAGCGCTCTTGGCTACGGGAGCCTTTTTCGCTTCCGCGGCCCAGTGATCCAGCGCGGCCCGCCAGTCCACTTTTTGAAAATCGAAATAGCTCAGGCCGTCGACAGTGACTGGAAAACTCCCTCGCCTTTCCTGAAACTGTTGCAGGCTTGCAAGGCTTGGACCCGCGGAAACACTCGAGCGATTAGCCAGCACTTCATGGACGGTTTCGATGCGGCTGGCGCCGATGATCATGTCCGGAGTTACCGCAAGATGATAGAAACGCCATTGCGCCACGCCGGCGCTCCCCTGATTTCCGCCGAGCGAGATTTTCAAGAACGTTACATCGCCTTCGTTCCGCTCGGACGTGAGTTGATCCCCCAAAAGGGACCGGATGAGTCGAAGGGTTTCCGGCTTCTTGTTGATACCCAGGAAAAACACCTGTTTGCTGCTATCCAGAGAAGGGCTGGTTTGCATGGAAGCAAATTCCCCGGTGAAAACGCTTAATGCGTCGCTGAGGGGCATGCCGAGGCGCGTTTTCGCGGCGCTTTCAAGCATATCGGCAGTGCCTTGCTGGCCCTGAGGCAAGACCGATCGCACGACGCGCTTTGCCGTGTCGTAGATTCCCGGCAAATTGATCCGCGCGGCATTGTAGGAGACCGCTGTCGCAGGCACGAGCGCCAGAGAAGCCGGAGTGGCTTTGCCCTCGGCCCAAATGTCAAACAAGGTTCCTGGAGCGGCCTCGCCAAGGACGGCGGCCTGCACGTGTGTTTTCGCACCTTCGAACGTCACGTGGCCGCTGAGGGAGTGGACCGCGTCGAGCCGCACGGCATCCAGCACGGGACGAACCTTGAATCCTCCGGCCTTCGAATCCTCAACAAAGTCCTTCAAATCCGGAATGCGCAGAAAGAATTCGAGCAAGCCGCTTCCAACGATGGGCAGCGCTTCCTGATAGGCCGCGGATTGCGCGAGAGAGGTGGCCGGGGCCGACTTACTTGCAAGCCGGTTCAGCAATTCTTCCATCACCGCCGCTTCACCGGCTCCGATAGCATATTTGCCGTTTTCAGCCCAATAACTTGAGTTGGTCTTGCGCTCCAGCTTCAGCACTGGAACGCCCGCAATACTTACCTGCGACAAGCGGGGAACCTCTTTCTCCGAGCCGCGCAGACGGAGAATGGCTTTCGCCAGCAGATCTTCTTTGCCGGCGCGGTTATAGACGAAAAACATGCCATCCCACTTGTGTGGGTTTGTCCCGGAAGAAGCAGCCGAGGCTGGGGCGTGGCGCCTGGGGGGTTCTCCGATGTACCCAAGGGTGAACGAATTCTCCAACAACGCCGAAAATTCCCCCAATTCCTGGGGAGTAAGCTTGGGCTCGGAGGATTTCTGCTCGGAGGAACTGAGCATGCTGGCAGCAAGCGCGGAGCGAACCGGAGCAAAATCCGGGTCATCCCAAAGGGCGAGCAACGAATTGGCGCTCCGGACGTCGGCGGCAGGCGCGCCTCGCCAGATCAGATAAAACGTGGTGCGAGACGGAAGTTGCGCAGGCTCGAGCGGGGCCTGGGCCCAGGAGGGCGTTGCGCTCACCAGGACAAGGAGAAGGGTCACCAATAGGGAAAAGTGCAGAAATTTCGATTTCATCGGGGTACTCCGGGTGGAGAGCCAGTCAGGTGGGCCCTCTTTTGAATGCTAGCGCGGCTCCCGGAAAGCCAAAAGCCCTGTTCCGCGCGGTGTTTCCAGAACGCAGAACAGGGCTTTTGTGATTCGGAGTGCGAAAAAGGAGCTAGGTCATGGCTTTGTTGGGGTTGTCGATGCGGCAGCAGGCGAGGGTGCCGGAGCTGGTGCGGCGGACCCGGAGTCCTTCGGCGTCGCCAAGTATCCGGTGATCTGGCTCTTGCTCACGTCGAAAACCACGATTTCGTAAGGCGCCAGCCGCGAACTGCCCTTCACATAGAATTGCACCGGCTCACCGGAAGTTTTGTCCTTTTTTTCGATGGTCTTGTCGTCGGCGATCACCGTGATCGTGTATTTGGATTTTTTGGGATCGGTCTTGTTCAAGGAAACCTGGACTGGGCCGACGCGCGACGCCGACTTTGATTTTTGCAGAGTGAACTCGTAATAGTTGCGATCTCCGCGGCGCCGCAATTCTTCCAGGTCGTCGCGGTTGCGGGCGATCAGGCCGCTCATCACGTTCATATCACCCATGCTGCGTTCGAGTTTTCCCTTGGTGGCTTCCAGATCGTTCTTGGTTGCTTCGATGTCCTTTTTGGCGCCGCCAACTTCCGTCGCCACCGCGCCAATTTTCTCTTCACTTTCCTTCTGTACTTGGCCGATCTGGCTGGTAAGCCGTTGATCGGAAGCTTGTTGTTCCTTGCGAATGGATTCCGCGCGGCTCTTGGCCTGTGCTATTTCAGCCTGCGTCAAGCCGACCTTTTGCGTCGCGATTTCCATCTGGCTCTTCAAATCCGCGATGCGCGAGTTGGCTTGGTCCAATTGCGCCGTCAGGATCTTGTTTTGCTCTTGCTGCTTGGACAGGTCCTGGCTCAGGCGGGTTTGCGTGGTGTAGCCGGCCACTCCCAGCACGGCCAGCGCGGCAATCACCACGCCAAACAGCACCGCGATCCACCGGGGCGTGCCCGTGGATTCGTAGTGGTAGGACTCCTGCGGGGTTGGTACGTTTGGAGAAATACTCATTCTCCCTCCTCAGTTATAGGTACCCTTTTCGGCGCTGGGCGCCGAATCAAAATTATGGCTTGCAATCGTCCTTCTGTCCATCCGCTGTTCCAAAGCGGTTCCCTAATGCCCTCGAGTCTTTCTTGCAGGTTTTTCCTGCGGATTAAGGGACGGCCAGCGGGAAATAACGGAAGTTGTGAGACCACCCCGCGGAGTGAATTCGCCGCGAACCAAGCACCATTCCGGATGCACGGCATCCACAATGTCGCGCAATATTTTGTTCACAGCGTTTTCGTAGAAAATTCCCAGATTGCGGTAAGCCAGGAGGTACATCTTCAGAGCTTTGAGTTCAATGCACTCCTTCCTGGGCATGTATTGAATGGTGATGGCGCCGTAATCGGGCAGTCCCGTCTTCGGGCACACCGAGGAATACTCGGGAAATCGCGTGGTGATGACATATCCGGGAAACTGGTTCGGCCAGGTTTCGAGTGCCGGCAATTCAGCGTCGATGCCGGCGCGGGCGTGCTCAGTTGTGTAATCGGACATATGTGCTCCTGAGGGTTATTGTATCGTGTCCAGGGGCGCACTGCCTCTTGCTGCTGGACATCGTTTTCGCCTATCCTTTCCCCCGGAGATCGCAGATCGAAACCTCCCAGTTGCAGTGCCCAGCCTGTCATAGCGCGAGAGCCCGGCGCTCGCGGCGCCGCACAATCTCTGACTATCTCCTGGCGCTGACGGGCGTTCTGCCGTGGCGTTGCGAATCCTGTGAAACCAGGTTTCACGGGCGGCCATTCCCTCTTCGCGATTTGATTTACGCGCATTGCAGGATTTGCGGGAATTTGGAGTTGGAACGCATCTCGCCACACCACGTCCAGGGCGCAAGCTCGATTCTTGGGAGAATCTTAGGTCTACCAGCGTTGCGCTGCGCGCCATGCCGGCACAAGTTTTTTTCCATCCGGCCCGTTCTTCGGGAGCCGCCTGGGGAAGCGGCGGCACAAAGCGAGTAGCGGAGAAGTACCAAAACCGTACCGCTGATCGTTGAGGTCGCTCAGTATTGCCGTTCCTGTTCCCAGTACTTCTCGTTCGCACCGTTTCCAATCTTCTCCTGGTTCCTGCCGCCAAGTAAGCTTCTGCTCCACTTGTGCACCCCATGGACACGAGCGTGCGCGTTCTAGTCGCCAATCGTCCCCGTCTGCTGCGGGAACTCGTGCTTTCAACCCTTTCGGAGCAGGCCGGCATCCGCGTGGTTGGCGAAGCCAAAGACGAACAGCAAGTTCCGACGCTGGTTGCGGAGACCAAGCCCGATTTTCTGCTGATTGCCTTGGACGAATCGCAGAGACGGCCGGCCCTCTGCGACGTGCTATTGCATGAGTTTCCGACGTTGCGAATTATCGCAGTGGCTCCCAACACGAGCGTGGGTTTTTTCTATTGGGCTTCGCTCGAGATTCATTCGGAAAGGATGGAAGCGAGCGAAGAAGCATTGCTTGAAGCGATCCGGAAGAAGGCGGCGCCGGGCCGAGGAAGTGCAGTATGAAAGAAAAAATTCTGCTTGCTCTTTCGCTTTTACTGCTCGCCGGTTGCGGGGTGTGCGCTTTTTCCCATGGCCGCACTTGAGGCCCTTTCTACGGGCACGCCACTGATTGTTCCCGATCATGGTGCCTTTCCTGTCATGGTTTCAAACGGGCGAGAAGGGTTGCACTTCTCGCCCGGCGACGCCGCCTCGCTGGCCGCAAGCTTGCGCGTGGCCCTTTCCACGCCGGAGCACGTCTGGATGGAGTGGTCTGCCAATGCTCGCGGCAAATACCTGCGGGAATACACGGCGGAAACGAACTATTCGCAACTGCTGGCTATCTACGAAAAAGCAATCGCTTTCTCTCAAGCGCGGCGCAAATCCCATTCTCGTCTTGCGTCCGCGAAATCTGGCGCCCCCAGCGCAAGCGCGTTGCGGAGAAATTCTTGACCGTGCGGCAAAACTCCAATCTTCGCGTGGTGCTGCTCTCCGAAGTTTTCTGCAGAAACATGGGCTATCTCGAAAACATGTTGCCCAAGTCTCTCGCCCGCTTGGGTGTGGAAGTCCACGTCTTGGCCACCGATCTTCCTCCCGGCTATCGCCAAAAATCTCCGGCAGACTTGTACGAGGGCTTTCTCCAGTCTTGGCAACCCGGCACAGCCCAAACTTCGGACGGATTTACGCTGCACATCCTGGGCCATAAACAAGTGCTTGGTCACGTTCGCATCGCGGGATTGCGCGAGAAGCTGCGCGAACTTTCTCCCGCCATTGTCCAGACCATGACCCCGATTGGCTGGATCGCGCTTGATGCTGCCTGTTCCAAACTGTCGCGTGGCTACAAGCTCTTCACCGGATGCCATCACCACGCCTCCGTGTTTCCTCTCGCATCTCGCACCGCGCCCATTTGGTCCGCCGCGCGCCTCCGGTGTCTTGCGGTTAGAACCTTGCCCGGCCGCCTCGTGAGCTTGGCCACCGAAAAATGCTACGCCATTACCGCGGATTGCGCCGGTGTCGCATCACGCTTTTTTGGCGTGCCGCGGTGCAAGATTGAAATCTCTCCGCTCGGCGTGGACACGGAAATTTTCCACCGCGCACGCGGCACCCGCGAAGTTGTGAACCAGGCTGCCCTCCGCCGCAAATTAGGGTTCTCCGATTCAGACATCGTCTGCATCTATACCGGCCGTTTCACCAAGGACAAAAACCCCCTCCTTCTCGCAAACGCCATCGCGCAGCTCCAGGCTGCGGGAAAATCCTTTCGAGGACTTTTCCTCGGCAATGGTCCGCAAGCCGCGGAGATTCAAAAATGTCCGGGCAACGTTACTCATCCCTTCGAACCGGTCCACGAACTCGGCGTCTTTTTCCGCGCTGCCGACATCGGCGTATGGCCTGCTCAGGAATCTCTCTCCATGCTTGATGCCGCAGCGTGCGGCCTGCCCATCATTGTCAATCACACTATGAGCGCGCCCGAACGAATCTCCGGGAACGGCCTGACCTACCGCTTGAACGATCTGGACGATCTGATTCGCGCGCTTCTCGATCTGCAAAACTCATTGAGGCGCCGCGAAATGGGAGCCATCGGCGCCGAGAGAATGGCTCGCGAGTTCAGTTGGGATTCGATAGCCCTCCGCCGCTTGTCCGATTACGAAACGGCTCTGCACTCAAGAAGTTGCGCGCCGGAAAGCTCTCTCGGGGGCCGCTCTTTCGAGGGCACTTCCTGA
>Ga0187780_10002555_pt1 | contig 13688 bp, 9 predicted proteins | sample 1015_Q2_SP10_20__FD_132429 | JGI IMG/M metagenome (GOLD analysis project Ga0187780, IMG submission 132429) | Tropical peat soil microbial communities from peatlands in Department of Meta, Colombia - 1015_Q2_SP10_20_MG | ecosystem: Environmental > Terrestrial > Soil > Wetlands > Peat | place...
CGCTATGACAAGCCCGGGTGCGGCCTGTCCGACCGGGACGGGATCGATCTGTCGTTCGACGGGCAGGTGGCCGCGGCGCTGGCGGTGGCCGATGCGGTGGGCGCTGGCCGTTTCCGCCTGTTCGGGGCCTCGCAGGGCGGTCAGCTGGCCGCCGTGGTCGCAGCGCGCTACCCGGAGCGGGTCGAGGCGCTGGTGCTGTACGGGATGTGCGCCAGCGGGAGGGATCTGGCGCCTGCCGGGGTCCGGGACTCGGTCGTGGCGCTCGTGCGCGCCCATTGGGGCCTGGGGCTGAAGGCGCTGGCCGGGGCCTTTGTCACCGATCCCACCGCCGAGGAGTTGGAGGCATTCACCCGGTTCCAGCGGGCCAGCGCCTCGGCCGCCGTGGCCGCCCGGCTGCTGGAGGTCTACTACGACACCGACATCAGGGCGCTGCTTCCGGCAATCCGGGCGCGCACGGCGGTGCTGCACCGCGAGGCGGACAAGGGCACCGGGTTCGAGCTGGGCCGGGAGGTCGCCGCGCTGATCCCCGGGGCGACGCTGATCCCGCTGCCGGGTTCGAGCCACGTGTTCTATCACGGCGACTGGCTCGCGGTCCTGGATGCGGTGCTCGGCTTCTTGTGCGAACCCGCGAGCGCGGGGCCCCGGCTGACCGGCCGTGAGCTCGAGGTGGCCGGGCTGATCGCCGAGGGGCTGACCAACCAGGCCATCGCCCGCCAACTGTCGGTCGCGCCGCGGACCGCCGAGGCGCACGTGGAGAACATCCGGCGCAAGCTGCAGGTGCACTCCCGCGCCCAGATCGCGGCCTGGGTCACCGAGCACCGGCTGCGCCCCTGAGCGGCTCGGTAATTCACCCGACGCACCCACGGGCGGCGGCCGCCCGGCATGCGGTGACGGTGTCACACTGATGATTACCGGCGCGTTGGCGGAGGACCTCTTGACACTGGGTATCGACGATCTGGACGAGACCATCGTCGAGCGCGCAGGTGCGCTGGTAGCTCGCGAGCATGCCGCTGCCCGCCGGGTGCGGCCGCAGTTGCCCGCCATTTTCGGCAGCGCCGAGGTCTGTGCGGCCGCGCTGCAGCGCCTATGCGACAGCGGCCATCGCGGCCTAGTCGCGACCGACAACGGGCGCATTGTCGCGGTCATGACGGCGGCCGTACGGGAGAACCCTGCTGTCGGCCGGTACGCCCGCCTGCCGGCCGAAGGCTTCGCCGTCGAACCGGATCTCGCCGATCCGACCGGGGTCCTGGCCGTCGCATTCGCGGATCTCGCATCGCCGCTAATCGCCGACGGCGTGGTGCGCTATTACCTTCTCCACACCGCCCTGCCTCGCTTGCACGAGGCGCTGTCGAACCTCGGGTTCGGGCGCAACGCCGCCTACGGCGTCCAGCCGGCCGCGCCGCAGCGCCGCTCCTCCGCCGTCGCCGTGCGGGTCGCCGGGGTGGAGCACCTCGATACCGTCGCACGCCTCGCGCTGATCGAGATACAGCACCGCTCCGCGCCGCCGATGTTCGCACCCTCCCAAGACCGGCCCCTCGCCGCCCTTGCCGCCGAGCACCGCGCGTTGCACGACAACGGCGCCGTCCACCTCGTCGCCACCTTCGACGGGCGGGACGTCGGCCTGCTCACCATAGAGCTGACCTCACCGGTACCGCGGCTGTGCCCAGACGGCCAGCCCTACATCGGCCCCACCGCCACCCTGCCCGACGCGCGCGAGCGAGGCGTGGGGCACGCGCTCGTTGACGCCGCGCTCACCTGGGCATATGACCATGGCTACCGATGGATCTCAGTCGATTTCGACACTGCTAACCCATTGTCCCGGCCATTCTGGCTCAACGCCGGCTTCCGTCCAACTGGATACGGCGTCCTGCGTTTCATCGACGGCGGCGCGGCGGGTCAGCCCGGAATGTCTCAGGGTCCGCCGCCGGCAACTGCAAACTGATCACTGCGCGGCCACTGAAAGCCTACGGGAGCGACACGGATCACCCGCATAGGAGTTACTAGCAGGCGTTCCGCCAAGTGCGGTGATGAAAAGCCATACGGTCCGCCGCCTGCCTGCCGGGCGGCAGCCGGGATCACAACGGCGCGAACTGCCTTGATAACCACCGGCCCATCAGATGTGCCACACGCCCTGGCCGCAGGGAGCATGTGGCCATCGGCCCTCCGTCAGACGCCGCAGCTACGCAACTTGCTGGTCAGCCTACCGCTGGGAAGCGGAGCCGGGAATCGGCTGCCCTGCTCAGCGCACGACGGCCGACCAGGGTGCAGGCCCAGGGATTTCACCGGCGCGATCGGGCCGCCCAAGAGCGACGCTGGAAGCCGGACAAAGCCACAACAAGCCAGGGGATGATCGCAGTGAACGAACTGCTGAAACTGGCCATCGAGGCGCACGGCGGCGCGCGGCGCTGGGAGCAGATCGAACGGTTCCGCGTGGCCGCCTCGATCACCGGCAGGATCTGGACGCTGAAGGGCCAGCCCGGACTGCTCGACGGCGTGGTGCTGGCCGGCGAGACCCGGGACCAGCGGCTGATCATCACCCCGTTCCCGCGGTCTGGCCAGTACACGACCTGGGAGCCGTACCGGCAGACGATCGAGACCACCGACGGCGTGCTGGTCGACGAGCGCCGTGACCCCGCGGCGGCGTTCATCGGGACGACCCGTGCCGCGCCGTGGGATGAGTTCCAGGCCGCCTACTTCGCCGGCGAGGCCAACTGGAACTACTTCGTCGCCCCGTTCATCTTCGCCCGCGCCGACTTCACCGCCGAGGAGACCGAACCCTGGCACGAGGACGGGCAGGCCTGGCGCGCCCTGCTGGTCACCTACCCGGACACCATCGTGGCGCACCACCGCCAGCAGACCTACTACTTCGACGACGCCGGGCTGCTCCGCCGCCTGGACTACAGCGTCGACATCCTGGGCGGCGGCCCGGCCGTGCACTACCCGTCGGCCTACCGCGAGTTCGACGGGATCATGGTCCCCACCCGCCGCCGGGTCTACGTCCGCAACCCCGACGGCACCCCGGTCCGGGATTCCGTCTCCGTCGCCGTCGACATCGCCGACGTCACCTTCCGCTAGGAGCAGGCCCATATGCGGACCTTAAGACCACCGTCCGTTCGGCATAATTGAAATCTTTTTCACCGAACAGGACCGTGGTGTCAGCTCACGGCCCCGGGAAGATGCCATCCATGGGATACCTCGTCGCCTAGGTCGGCAGGCCGTCCTGCCCGAGCTGTGCCAGGGCGGCGTGCAGTTCGCGGCGGGAGCCGATGCCGAGCTTGGTGAAGATCTTGCGCAGGTGCCATTCGACCGTGCGGGCGGACAGGAACAGCTGGGCGCCGATCTCCGGGTTGGTGCGGCCGTCACGGGCCAGCCGGGCGATGAGGGCCTCCTGCCCGGTCAGCGTGGTGACAGTCTCGACGCTGCGGTGGCGCACCGTCTCACCGGTGGCGAGCAGTTCCCGGCGGGCGCGCTCGCCGAACGCTTCCATGCCGATCGCTGCGAGCATGTCGTGGGCGGTGCGTAGCTGCTTGCGCGCGTCGGTGCGCCGGCCCTCGCGGCGCAGCCACTCCCCGTACAGCAGGTGCGCGCGGGCCAGCTCCGGACGGAGCTGGGTCCGGCCCAGCCGGTCGATCGCCTCGCCGTATAGCTCGTCGGTGACGTCTCCGTCGCTCAGTAGCGCCCGGCAGCGGGCCTCGATGCCGAGCGCCCAGTCGGTGCCGCACGGCTGCGTCGTCCCGGCCAGCCGGTCGAGCGCGTCGCGGGCCAGCCCGGCGTCCCCGCTGCGGGCGGCCGCCTCAACGAGCTCGGGCAACGTCCACATGGACACCCATGGCGTGAAGGTGTCTGCGGCGGCTTGCCGGGCCGACGCCGCCGCCTCCCCATAGCGGGCCAGGCCGTTGTACAGGACTGCGGCTGCCCAGTGCGCGGTGGTCACCCCCATCTCCAGTTCCGCCGCGGCCTGCTCGATCGCGTTCGCTATCGCTGCCGAGGCCTCGGCTTCCCTGCCTTGCAGGGCCGGGAGCCTTACCGTCATGTATTGCGGAAAGCGGTTCCCGGTCGCCGCCACCACGCGGTCGCTCTCCGCTATGAGCGCGGCGGCCTGCGCGAAGTCGCCGGTCCACGCTCTGGCCAGGCTCAACGCGGCGAGGTGGACCGGCAGCTGCTCGAGCACACCGGCATGGCGGACAAGCTGGACCTGTCTGGAATAAGTCGCGAGCATCTCCTCGTCGTCCCACACTGCGGCGCTGGCGGCAGAGGCCATCCAGCCCCAGCGCAGGACGTCCTCCGCAGGGATATCGGCGAGCGCTTTCGCTGCCCGCTGCAACGTCGCGGCCGCTGCGGTGTCATGGTTCCCGGCTTGCGGACACGCGGAACCTCAATACCGCCTAACTGTCGGGCACCGGACGGCCGCGGCGCGCCAGTCAAATCCCTGGCCGCCACCCTGGCGATTACCCTGGACGCCGTCGGGCACAGGCGGCGCGCAGGTGCGAGTGGGGTCGCTTGTCATGACCGCCCGGTTGACACATCCAACATCAGGTACATGCTGACGAACAGGATCGCCGACTGCCCGGCATGCTGGGTGGCCTCCCAGAGACGGAGCCGCCATAACCGGCTGATATGGGCGAAACTAGCAGTACCTGGGCCCGCCAACAGGCACGCGCGTATTCGGCAGGGAGCGCGCTGTGTCATCAACCGGCGACAGCTGCCCGTGACGCTGCGTCATCCCGAGTTGGCGTGTCTTGCCTCGATCGGCACGTCCGCGGCGGGCATGACTGAGCGCTCATCGACGCATGCCGGGAGTCTTGGTGCGAGGGATCTCGTGATGGGCCGCAGGTGCGGAATCCGGCCGGTCAATAGCATGTCGGCAGGCCCGGCATGGGTGGCAGTGGCCTGGTAGCCGCCGGCCCCGGTGACGGCCGGGCATGCTCATCGGCGCCTGATGCACCGCCGCCGGTGACGTTACGCACAGCGAACAGGGCGGCGTGACATAAAGGCAGCGGGCGTGGAACGGGTCGTGGAACAGGTCCGTGGATAGTCCCAGCGCGGCGAGTGCCATCCGTGCGATTTTCCGTGTTATCGGTGCAGCTAGCGCATGCAGAGCGAGGGAGCGTGCAGGCCGGGGCCGCCTCGGCTTCGATTGTCCCGCGGGCGAACGGCGTGTCCAGGGCGACTCTGCGGCCCGCCCGCATGCGATCGGCCTCGCCGACGCTGGACCGGGTCAGCAACGGGTGAGCGGGTCGCGCCCGAACGCTACGATTTGTTACGATCGCCGGCTACGGCCGGATTCGAGAGGACGGTGTCAGCATGGCGGCTCGGACCCGGCAGCTGGAGGACACCGCGCTGACCATTCGGGCCGCCAACGAGGCGAGCTGGGAGAATCTGCAGAAGGTCCTCAGTTCCACTGCGCCGGCGAACTGCCAGTGCCAGCGGTACAAAATGCGGCCGAAGGAGTGCCTCGTCCGGACTTCAGTCGAGGAGCGCGCCCACCGGCTCCGCATCCAGACGGACCCGGCTACGCCGGATGCCGAGGCGACCACCGGTCTTGTCGCCTACCTCGACGGCGAGCCGGCCGGCTGGTGCGCGGTCGAGCCCCGGACCGCCTACATCGGTCTGGTGCGCGGCGGCCGCGTCGCGTGGACCGGCCGCTCCGAAGACCGGGGCGACGACTCGGTCTGGGCGGTGACCTGCTTCGTCACACGAGCCCGGTTCCGTCGACGGGGCATTAGCCGGGCCCTGGCCCGCGCCGCGGTCGAGTTCGCCCGGGACCACGGCGCGCGGGCTGTCGAGGGCTATCCCATGACGACAAGCAACGCCGTCTTGGACGAGTTGCACGTCGGCACTGAGGGCACGTTCGCTGCCGCTGGCTTCACCGAGGTCTCCCGGCCTTCGCCGCGCCGCGTCGTCATGCGGATCGACTTGTGACCCTGGCGGTCGTCCCGGGAAGCCGGGACAGGTCCCGGCGCGGAGGATCGGCGATGATCGGCGCGCGCATCATCGGGGACCCGGCCCCTTTAGATTGGGTGCACGAGGTTTACTGACCCCCATCGACATCCTGGAGGGTTCACCGGCGTGACCGACCCGAACGAGCAGGGCATCTTCGGCCCCCCGGCCGCAGGTGACGAGGCGGCGACGCTGCTGGGCAGCCTGGAGCGCCAGCGCGCCACCTTCGCCTGGAAAGTCGGCGGCCTGGACGAGAAGGGCCTGGCCGCGAAGGTCGGCGCCTCGGCCCTCACGCTGGGCGGGCTGATCAAGCACCTGGCCTTCGTGGAGGACCTGAAATTCACTACCATGCTGCTGGGCCAGGACCTGGTGGCACCGTGGAACGCGGTGGACTGGGAGAACGACGCGGGCTGGCCCTGGTACTCGGCCGCCGAGGACTCTCCCGCGGCGCTCTACCGCCTCTGGCACGACGCCGTCGGCCGCTCCCGCGCGTCGGTCGCGCGCGCAGCAGCCCAAGGCGGCCTGGACGTACGGATCAAATGGGGATTCGGCGACGATCCGGACAACGCGCTCAGCCTCCGGCGGCTGCTTGCGGACATCATCGAGGAGTACGCGCGGCATGTCGGTCACGCCGACCTGATCCGCGAGACCGTCGATGGCCTGGTCGGCGAGGACCCGCCGGGGGCGGTCTACCCGTACGAGCCTCCGGCCTCGGCGTAGGCCGCGACCGCAGTTTCGGCGATGACCACCTGGTCGCGGATGGCCGCGGAAGCTGCAAAGGCCCACCACCGGACTGCCGCCCGATTGTGATACGCCCGCGGTACGGCATCAAGGGCCGATGTCTCCGCCAGGCAACGAGCACAGGCGCAAGCGCCTGGTTCACGTACACGCGAACCGGCCCTTGACACCTGCCCTCCGGCGAATAGACCAGCAGCAGTCAGCCCGATGGGGGAGAGGGGCGACGCGCAAGGATCCCTGCCGGGCTGGAAGGTGCGGAACGCGGGATATACGCGGGATCATCTTGCTTGACAGGCCATCCCGAGTGCCGAAAAGGCAGGTAGCAGCGCCGCAGGGTCGTGGACTACGGATGCTCTTGAAAAACATTAGGGCATTCACGCTGCCAATAGCTCGACGTCGGGTTGCTGTCAACTCTTCAGGAGCTTGGCGGCGTTCAAGCCCGGCTGGACGCCCTCGACGTGGGAGAACTTAACTGCGGCGGTGAGCGGTTCGGCCCCGTCGAGAGCAAGGAGACGCTCCCGATCTGACGCTCGGCCGAACCCGAAATAGGTAGGCCAGAGCTGACCAACGGAGCCTGTGCCCCTCGGGCCGATGATCCGCAGGTAGTTCTCAGGGACCTTGCCTGGGACGATGGTCCCGGCAGGCTTCAGCTCATACCCCAAAGCGCGCAGGCCTTCGACGGCGGCGCGGACATGCGGGCTAGCGCCGGAACTTTCCAGACGCTGGATCGCGGCTTCCACGTCGTCGTGGGCCACGGCTGTATCAACGATCCTCACATTGGGCTTGGCCTTGTCGCTGGTCACTGTGATGCCACAGTCACCAGCCGGACTGATGTAGACAGTCGCGCCCGGCAAACGGCACCGCAGAGCGGCCCAGCCGAGCGCTACCACTGGCGCGTGTGACCGTCTGGACCCGAGGGTGTTCCGGGTGTTCGTTCTGGGCGTCGGGAACTGCAATATCTGGGGCTGCGCTGTCGCGTTCCGATGACGTCAGGCGGGATTTCGGTCAGTGAGCGGCGCCCAGGCGGGCGCACAACCGTTCCACCAGCCCGGCCTCACCTGATCGTGGCTGTGTTGATGGCAGTTGGCAGGTATCGGGCGTGGACTGCGTCGATCGACCAGAGCAGCTCGGTGCGCCCGCCACGGATCGCCAGCATGCGAGCGACGTAGTCAGCCATGGCGGTCTGGAACGGCCACCGGCCCTCGATCAGGCGTCCGGCGCCGTCGAGGATCTGCTCGAGGTCCTCGGCGATGCGCGGGTAGCTCATGCTGGGCGAGCGGGGCCCTTCGTCGTCGACCGGTTCGGGGTCTGGGCCGAACTGGTGGAACGCCGGGTAGCGGCGGGTGTCCGGCAGTACCGAGCAGAAGGGCACCCCGTTGAAGTAGTACTCGGGCCAGCGGTTCCCCGAGATCGCCAGCCACGGTGTGCCCACCGCCAGGCCGGCCATGCCAAAGCCCGTGTGCGGGGAGACCAGCACGTCGCAGGCGGCGACGACCGCCAGCTGGCCGACCAGGTCCCAGTCGACGGCGTCGACCACACCGGGCAAGGCCCGGAGCTGGTCCAGTTCGGCCGCCGGGAAGCTGGTGGAGGTACGGGTGTCGGCGCGCAGCTTGCCGAGCAGGCAGAACCCGGCGTCGGCCCAGCGGGCGGCGAAGGCGGAAAGCAGCAGCTTCCAGGACCGCAGCGACGGGTAGTTCGAGCGCGGTCCGCTGCCGGCGGGCAGGACGGCGATGAGAGGCCACCTTCTTGACCCGCCGCTCGCGGTGAGCAGTTCACGGGCACGCGCTCGCGCCGGGCGGGGCACGGCCAGGCGGAACTCTCCGGCGGGCGAGTAGGCGGGTGGCGGGGCCCCGGCGGCGCCGATGTGCGCCCCCGAGGCGGCGAAACGCTCGTTGGCACAGTCGTAGTAGGCGGCGATGCCCGGGAACACCGCCCGTTGCTGCTGCTGGCGGCTCCGGGCGTCATCGACCACCCACTCCCAGCCGGGCGGGATCGCCTCGAGCCCGTCGATCGGCGTCTGCGGGTCGAAGACGTCCAGGCTCACCGGATAGGACGCCTCGATGAAAGGGCACAGGCCGGCGAGCTCGAGGGGGCTGCGGGCGTTGAGCGCGACGGCGACGGTGACCTCCGGGCTGGCCCTGTGGTAGCCGTGGCAGTAGTGCAGCGCCTCGATGACATGGCCAACCGGGTGGCAGTAGACAAAGTTGACCAGCAGCCGCCGCCGGTCCCGCGATGCCACAACATCACACTACGGCCGGGGGACAACCGCGGGACCGGAGTTGAGCAACACTGCACTGGGCGTGCCGGCGGGCTCCCGATTGGGCCGGCGCGACCAGCAGTACACCCACGGCGAGTTCCCTACCGGTGCACTGCCGAGTGTTCTGTTGCCGAGGCGTGGGCAAGCCCGAGCGACGGTCGCCGAACCTGGTACAGGCTTCGCTGGCAGCTGACAGAAAGGGCTGGGGACCGCAGCTGCCGCTACGAATCCCCGCGCACAACGACGCCCGCCCCCTCGCCGACCACGCGCCCGGATTCGGCGATCCGGTCGCATCTCGGCTCCCAGATCGGATCACGCTCAGTGACTCTCCCTGGTCCGCGCCCGCGCGCCGCCACGGACACGAACTCCCGCCCCCCGAACATGGATGGAGCGGATGGGTCACCCGCACGACTCGCTGCGCAGCGACGGATCGGGCGTAGTTGACGACGCGGGATAACGCGCTGATGGAATCCACCATCGGCCTGTACAAGACCGAGCTGATTAAAAGCAGGCCCATGGAGGACCCCGCCGGAGGTCGAGCTGGCCACCGCCGAGTACGTGGAATGGTTTAACATCAGGCGGCTGCACACCGCTATCGGCGGCGTTCCGCCGGCTCAGTACGAAGCCGCCCACTACGCTCAAACCCAGCCTCCACCGGAGGCCGGACCCAACAACTGAAGCCTCCACGAACCCGGGGCGGTTCATCTGCCCCCGGATCCGCGCCGTGGAGGGACCGCCCTTGAAGTTCGGGTTCCGTGCTGGAACTGGTCTGATGAGGACCGTGAGAAGTGAGGCATGGTGACACGACCGGAACGTCCCACGCGGATTGCCGCGGTCACGGCAGTCACCTTTGTCTGTTTGAGCGTTGCCATTCTGGTGGCCATAGGGGCCGCTGGGCCCTCCGCCGCCACAGTGATGGTTCGCCGGGCTGGTGCCTGGCCGCCGTGGTTTGCCTCCCTTCATCTGCCTGACCTGACGGTGATGGCCGCGTTGTGGCTGGCGCTGCTGGTCGGCGTGGCCGGTGTCGCGGCGGGGCTGGTCGCGGTGCGGCGCGGGTGGCGCCCGCCGGCGCGCTGGCTGGTTGTGGGTGCATTCGCGGCGGCGGCCGCCCTGGCCGTCGTGCCCGCGGTCGGGTCCACGGACATGCTGGACTACGCGGCGTACGGTCGTATCGCAGCCTTGCACCATAGTCCTTACATCATGACGGTGGAACAGCTACGGCATGCCCACGATCCCGTGGGACAGCTTGCACCGCATATGTGGGAGAAAGTCCCTTCCGTCTACGGCCCGCTGGCCACCGCGACCCAATGGGCAGCGTCGGAGCTGGGCGGCAGCTCGGCGGCCGTCACTATCTTCTGGCTGAAGGTGTGGAACGGCCTGGCGTTCGTCGTGGTCGTGCTGGCTCTGGACTGGCTGACGCGCGCCCTGCCCGCGATGCGGGCGCGGGCGCACCTGCTGTGGTCAGTCAACCCAGTGGTGATGTGGGCTGTAATGGCGGGAGGGCATGTCGACGGGCTCGCTGTGGCGATGGCCGTCCTGGCGCTTGCCGTCCTCGGCAGCACCGTGGTACTGGCTCGCGCTCCCGGCCGCATTGGGACGAAACGGGCGCTGGGTTGCGGGCTGCTGCTCGGCGCCGCGACCGCGGTCAAGGCGCCTTTCGTGCTGTTCGGTGTCGGCCTGGCCTGGGCGGCCCGGTGGTCGCCGCGTACCCTGGCCGCCGCGGCGGGCGGCGGCGCGGCGGTACTGGCGGCGGCGTATCTGGCGGCCGGACGTGGCGCGGCGGCCTCCGTCGTCGAGCGCGGCTATGGCGTCGCGGGTGACAACCTGTGGCAAGCGATCTACCGTCCGCTCGGTTTCAGCCATCATCTTCCACGGCACCTGACGCTGCTGGCGGCGCTGGCGTTCGTGTCAGTAGCCGTGCTGCTCATCCGGCGCCCGCCACCCGGGGCGCGGGACATGCCGGTGATGTGGCCCGTTATAGCCGTCATTCTGGCGTGGACCTTCACTTCACCGCTGCAGCGGCCGTGGTTCGACGTGTTGATCTACGTGCCGCTGGTATTCTTGCCGCCATCCCGGCTCGACTGGGTTGTCCTGGGCCGCAGTGTGGCCGGCGGCATCGCCTACATTCCCGGCGTCGCCGTGCACTTGCATCCTGCGTGGCTGCAAGCCGATTACACCAAGGTCGTCTCCTACGTGGCACCGGACGGTCGGATGCTCGCGCTGGCCGCCCTCGTGGTGCTTTGCCTTACCGGCGCCTGGAACCGCCGGCCGTCAGCACCCGAGACCGCTACCAGGGAGCCAGCTATCGCCATCCGCAGCGGCGGCAGCTGGACCGCCCGCAACCGCTGAACCAGCGCGGCCACTGACCCATCGGGGCCAGAAGCGTTCCCGGTCTGCCAGGGCTCTGGCGTCTCGCTCACATGCATGACCGGGCGACGGCTCACGTCGCGTTTCCGCGGAAACGTCCGCATCATGCCGCTGACAGGGCAGGCGTCGTGCTTAACGCCAGAGTGGGCCAGGGGGCGCTGTCGCGGAGCTTCGGTGCAGTGGTAACGCCCTGATGCCGTGGAGGGCGGGCGGGTGTGCGGACTGGTGCTTGTCATCGCAGCTGATCATCGCTTCGCGCAGTTCCGGGCGGCGTTGCGCCCAGGCTACGCTGCTGCCCTCGTTTCCCCGGAACGCTCGCCATGCCTGGCCTGATCCACACTAGCGGCTGGGCTGGTCCGCGATGAGGGTGCCGATCGGCCCGCAGGGTCAGGACCTTTGTCTCTCAATACCTGCTTCACCTGGCTAAATGCTGAAAGCAAGAGGCGCATCCGTGGCCCGTGTTGACCGCACGGCTAGCGGGCGCGGGCCCGAGACGGAGGCGGGCGTCGCTGCGGCAGGCCACAGCGCTGGGTGCGAGATTGCGCGCGGATCACACGTCAGGCGGCGGGCCGGAAAGGAGCCGGTCATGACTGGGCGGACGGCTGAGGCTCCCCGGTGCCCGGTGGCGCGGTACGAGCTGGATTCTTCGGTGGGCCGGCTGGCGCCGGCGGAGCGCGCGGCCCGGGGCAAGGCGGCCCGGGTCGGGGTGCCCCGGGAGAGCCACGCGGTGTTCGACCCGCCCTCGGACCGGGCCGACCCGATCGGCCTGCTGGAGCAGCAGGCCAGGTCGCGGGTTCCTGAGCTGGTGCCGGTCCGGCACGGCCGGATGATGGTGTCCCCGTTTACCTACTACCGCGGCGCGGCCCTGCCGATGGCCAGCGACCTGGCCGCCACCCCCGTGACCGGGCTCGCTGTGCAGGCCTGCGGCGATGCGCACCTGTCCAACTTCGGGCTGTTCGGCTCGCCCGAGCGGCGCCTGATGTTCGACGTCAACGATTTCGATGAGACGCTGCCCGGCCCCTGGGAATGGGACGTCAAGCGGCTGGCGGCCAGCCTGGAGGTCGCCGGGCGCGGCAACGGCTTCCCCGCCAGGCAGCGCCGGGGGATCGCCATGTCCGCTGTGGGCCGGTACCGGCAGGCGATGCGCCAGTTCGCCGGGATGACCAACCTGGAGGTCTGGTACGCGCGGGCAGATATCGACCAGCTGCGCGCGCAGTTCGATTCCCAGCTGGCCGAGCAGCAGCGCCGGAGGCTGGACCGGGGCCTGGCCAGGGCGCGGACCAGGGACAGCCTGCAGGAGGTGGCCAAGCTGACCCGGATGGTGGATGGCGAGCTGCGGATCATCTCCGACCCGCCGGTGCTGGTGCCGATCGATGAGCTGATGCCGGCCGAGACGACCCGGGAGGGCCTCAAGGCGTTCATCGCCGGCCTGATTGCCTCGTACCGGCGTACGCTGGAGACCGACCGCCGCTATCTGCTCGAGCAGTACCAGTTCTGCGACATGGCCCGCAAGGTGGTCGGCGTCGGCAGCGTGGGAACCCGCTGCTGGATCATTTTGATGCTCGGCCGCGATGAGTCCGATCCGGTGTTCTTGCAGGTCAAGGAGGCCGAGGCCTCGGTGCTCAGCCGGTTTGTCGGTGCCAGCAAGTACAAGAACCAAGGCGAGCGGGTGGTCGCGGGCCAGCGGCTGATGCAGGAGGCCAGCGACATCTTCTTGGGCTGGCAGCACACCGAGGGGGAGGCGACGCTGGACGGGAAGCCCCGGGATTTTTACATCCGGCAGCTGCGGGACTGGAAATTCTCCCTGGAGATCGACGCGATGGTCCCGGAGGGCGTGCGGATGTACGGCGCGCTGTGCGGCTGGACGCTTGCGCGCGCGCACGCCCGCTCCGGTGACCGGATCGCCATCGCCGCCTACCTGGGCGGCTCGGACGTGTTCGACCGGGCCATCACCGAGTTCGCCGTGGCCTACGCCGACCAGAACGAGCGTGACCACCAGGCCCTGATCGACGCCGAGAAATCAGGGCGGATAACCGCCGAGCCGGGCGTGTGACACCCGGCTGACCCGGACAGGTCCGGGATGCCCCCGTGCCGGCGAGGCCGATCGTCGGTATGACGGAGCCTTGATGCCGGGTTCGCCAGGCCGGCCGGGCCGGGTACGGCACCGCAGGCGCCGGTTCCGGGCGGGGTTGATTCAGCTGTGCTGCACCGTGGCGGCCGTCGCGCTCGCGTCAACCACGTTCATTCGTCGCGTGGACGGCGCTCGGGGCCGGTGCTGCCGTGTCATCGGCCGCGTCTTCGGGGCGCACCCGGGCGGCCTGCTGGAGCCAGGCGACGTGAGCCTGGAACGCTTCGCGCCCGTTCGGGGTCAGCCGGAACCAGGTCC
>Ga0187780_10002556_pt1 | contig 13686 bp, 8 predicted proteins | sample 1015_Q2_SP10_20__FD_132429 | JGI IMG/M metagenome (GOLD analysis project Ga0187780, IMG submission 132429) | Tropical peat soil microbial communities from peatlands in Department of Meta, Colombia - 1015_Q2_SP10_20_MG | ecosystem: Environmental > Terrestrial > Soil > Wetlands > Peat | place...
GGCGGATACTGATGGAAGTTGCTCTGCATCGCGCGACCGCCCTCAATCGTGATCTCGTAACCCATAGCGTGACTCATGCCTTCGATCACTGCGCCCTGGGTGATGTTTTGGGCGGCGCCAGGATTGATCACCTGGCTGCCAATGTCGCCGACGACCCAGACCTTGTGAACCTTTACGCGAGTCTCTTGGGTAACGGAGACCTCAGCGACCTCAGCAAAGTATCCGCGGTGGCTGAAGTGGAAGCCCACGCCCAGCGCCGTGTCCTTTGCCAGTTTGCGCGTACCCCAGCCAGACCGTTCCGCCACCATCTCTAAGACGCCACGCATGCGCGCAGCATCAAATGCCACGGGGGCAAAAGCAACGGGTGTTCCCGGCGGCGGAGCCGCAGATGGCAGGGGTGCGGTGGCCAGCAGGTCCAGGCGGAATTGAACCGGATCCCTGCCCGCGGCGTAGGCGAGCTCGTCGATGAACGACTGCATCACGAACGCGATCGCGTTGCTTCCGGGAGCGCGCAGTGCACCCGTGGGAACGCCGCACGGCATCATCGATGCAAGCTGTGAGAAATTGGGAACGAAGCGCGAGGGGAATTCCTCGCCCGACAACCCAGCGCTCTGTGCGAAACGGCCATTGTCTCCGAACGTGACGAAGTGATTGCGCCAGGCAATGATTTTGCCGTTTGCATCGACACCGCCCTTCAGGAAATGAAAACCCGCCGGCCGGTAGTAGTCGTGGGCCATATCCTGCTCGCGCGTCCAGAGCAGTTTGACCGGTACGCCAACCTGCTTGGCAATGACGGCGACTTCCACCATATAGTCGTCCGTCAGGCGCCGGCCGAAGCCGCCGCCGATGCGGGTCAGATGAACGGTGATGTCTTTTTGATCGATGCCGAGCGCCTTGGCAATCTGAGCGACTCCGTTCGCCGGCGTTTGGCTGGGCGCCCACACCTCCAGCTTGCCGTCCTTAAAAGAGGCGGAACAGTTTTGTGGCTCAAGCGGAACGTGCGAAAGAAATGGATAGGAGTACGCCGCTTCGACGACTTTCGCGGCGCCGGCAAAAGCTGCCTCCACGTCCCCGTCCTTGCGCAGCGTCTGTCCCGGCTCCTTCTTCGCCAGTTCCACAGCATTGCTCGCGAAACCCTTGCTGCTCTGGGCGGCGGTAGGGCCTTCGTCCCAAGTGACCTTGAGTGCCTTGTCTCTGGCGTGACGGGCTTGGTACCAACTGTCGGCGACGATGGCAACACCGCCCGCCAGGGTGTTTGGATCCGGGCCCGGCGCAACGACGAACGCATGTCGGATGCCGGGCTGCGCCTTGATCTCATCGAGGTTGGCGGAGGCCACTTTACCGCCGAAGACGGGACACTTTTCGAAGTTCGCATAGAGCATCCCAGGCATCGTGAAGTCGATTCCGAAAAGAGGCTTGCCCGTGACGATCTTGTGAATGTCGGGATTGGCTGTGTTCTGCCCAATGATCCGGTAGTCCTTCGGATCTTTCATCTTGAGCGTCTTGGGATCGGGTGGTGTCAGCGTGGCCGCTTTGGCCGCGAGCTCGCCGTAGCTGGCCGAGCGCTTGCTCGCTTCGTGGTGCACGCGACCCGGCGTGGTGGTGCATTCAGATTCCGGTACACCCCAGGTCTGGGCGGCGGCGGCGATCAGCATCTGGCGGCCACCGGCGCCCACTTGTCGCAGTGGGTCCCAGTTCATGGGCGTGGCGGTGCTGCCGCCGGCGATTTGCACACCGTACTTCGCGTTTAGATCGCCCTGCTCGATGCGTACGTCTTTCCAATCGACGTCGAGCTCCTCGGCAATCAACATCGGCAGCATGGCTTTCACGCCTTGGCCAATCTCAGGATTCTTGGCGATGATCGTTACAACGCCATCCGGCGCGATGGTGATGAACGAGGTTGGCAGGAGCGTCACCGGAGGCCCGAACTGCGCCATGACCTTTGTGACCGGCTCGATGTAGTAGGCCAACATCATCCCGCCCCCGGCCAGGGCGGTCGCGCGCAAAAATGAGCGGCGATTCATCTGGCTGCCCCCATTCGATTTCGGCGATTCAACGGATTCGAACTTCGGCAATGTTGTGGCCACGGAAGCCTCCTTACACCTTCTCGGACCCAACCAGGTCCGCGTGAGTGGTTTCGGCCGATCGTTTCGCGGCCAGTTCGGCCGCGCGGTGAACCGCCTGACGGATGCGCAGATAGGTGCCGCAGCGGCAGATGTTGCCGTCCATCGCAGCATCAATGTCGGCGTCTGTGGGATGAGGATTTCTGGCGAGCAAGGCCGAGGCGGACATCATCTGACCCGCTTGGCAATAGCCGCATTGCGGCACATCGATCTCCTGCCATGCAATCTGCACCGGATGGGTACCGTCTTCAGAAAGTCCCTCCAGTGTGGTGATGTGCTTGTTCGCGGCGCTGGAAATCGTGGTTGTGCAGGAACGCGTGGCCGCGCCGTTGATGTGCACCGTGCAGCAGCCGCACAGCGCCATTCCGCACCCGTATTTCGTGCCTTTGAGATCGAGAATGTCACGAATGACCCAAAGCAAGGGGGTGTCTGCGGGCACGTCGACGGTTACCGGGCGCCCGTTCACGGTGAGTTTGTACGGCATAAAGTCACCTCCGGAAATGTGAGGCTGGATTGACGGCGAGAACGGTAGCACCCGCCTGCGGGCGGTGTCAATCGCAGGGCCGGGCGTTATCCCGTTTCCGATCAAGGACTTTGAGAGGGTCGAGACGAGTAATTTCATATCGGAAAAGCGTTTTTTTCGTATCAATACGGCTCAAAGTCTCTAGAGGCTGGTCTGCGCGATCAGGAACATGCACCAGTCGTACCATTGGCAGCGCCGGCCCCTAGCAGCAAGCTGGACGGGAAGGCGCACGCATCCCGGAGGCGCTCATGCCCTCAAAGTCGATCCGCCTGGCACTGTCGGCCCTCGCCGTGGGGAGTGTGTTTTTGGGACTGGCCCGGGGTTCGGAAGCCCAAGCCCTCGCGGAGACTGCACCGCCCAGCGTTCAAAGCGACGACTCGAGCCCGACGGGACAGTCCATGTCGCTCGGCGATCTGGCACGGCTGGCCCGCGCGAAGAAAGAGAGTGCGCCCAAGGCAGCGCGAGTGATCGACGACGAGAATCTGCCGCGAAACGGCGGTGGGATCAGCGTGGTGGGGAGCGGCTCGGGTCCTCGGGGCGCGGATTCGCCCGAGAAGATGACCCTGCTGGATTTCTGGGCGTCGTGGTGCGGACCGTGCCGGCAATCCGTGCCCGACCTAAAGGCTCTGCAACGAACCTACGGAAGCGATCAGCTGGAAGTGATCAGCGTCAATGAAGACAAGAATGAGACCGCCGGGCGCAGCTTTGCCTCTGATAGCGGGATGAACTGGCAACTACAGTTCGATCCAGAAGGCCAGACATCACGCCAGTACGACGTGCATGCCTTCCCGACCTTCATTCTGATCGACAGCAATGGACGGGAGGTCCAGCGCTTCGTGGGCGAGGACCCCGGGGAGCCGCTGGCTGGCCGCATTCAACCCTTTATGCCCAAAGCACGCAAAGGGGACTCCTGAACAGGGTTGTCTTCCGACCATGGCGTCGGCCGGGTCTGTGCCTGAAAGCTTCCCCTACACGATCCACTTAGAGAGCTGCATGTGACATCTGGTCGGCGATGTAGTCGGCCTGGCGGATCGCCAGCGCTACAATCGTCAGCGTGGGGTTTTCGCCGCCGCTCGATGTGAACTGACTCCCATCGGACACAAATAGGTTCTTGATGTCGTGCGCCTGTCCCCAGCGATTCACCACACCGTCACGCGGATTTTGGGACATGCGAGCCGTGCCCATGTTATGGGTCGAAGGAAAGGGTAGCCGGTGCACGGTCCTTTTCGCACCGATGGATTGATAGAGCGCATCCGCCTGCCCGAGCGCATGCCTTTGCATCGCAAGGTCGTTCGGGTGATCGTCGGAATGAACATTCGGAATCGGAAGGCCGTATTGATCCTTGCGGCTCGGATGGAGCGTGACGCGATTGGTATCGCGCGCCAAATCCTCCCCGATCAACCACACGCCGGCAATGTTGACATAGTTATCGATGATCGAAGCCCGGTCGCGTCCCCACGCGTTGGGTACGATATTCTGCGAAAAACTGGGCAGCCCCTGTGGAAGCAGCTCCATCTGATAGCCGCCGACGAAGCCGCGCCGCGTGTCGAACCGCGCCTCGTCCATCACGATTCCGGACTGCGCCGTGCCGCGATACATGTGCACCGGCTTGTCGAAGATCGCGAAAACGGTTGAGGTCATGTGGCGCATGTAGTTTTTGCCAAGTTGACCGGACGAGTTTGCGAGCCCTCCGGGAAACATGCTGGACGACGAATTCAACAGAAGACGGGGAGTTTCGATGGCGTTTCCTGCAACCGCGATTACGCGCGCTTTCTGCCGGTGGATCGCGCCGGTGCGATCGGCGTAGACGGCACCCGTCACCTTACCGGAGTTGTCGTGTTCGATGTGCAGAACCTGGGACTCGGGGCGAACTTCGGTCTTGCCGGTTGCTTCGGCCCTGGGAATTTCGGTGTAGAGCGTCGACCACTTGGCGGCAAAGGTGCAGCCCTGGATGCAGAACCCTGCCTGCTGGCAGGAAGCGCGGCCATCGCGGGGCACCGAGTTAATCGCCATGTTCGTGGTCATGAATTGTGTGTAGCCCACCTTTTTCGCCCCGGCGAACAGCACCTTGCCGTGATTGCTGACGGGAAGGCGCGGGATCCCGTGTGTTCCGGTCACGCCCATTTTCAGCTCGGCGCGGTCGTAGTACGGCTCGATCTCCTTCAGATCGAGGGGCCAATCGAGGAGGTTGGCACCCGTCAGGGAGCCATAGCGCGTCTGAGTCTTGAACTCGTGCTCCTGAAAACGCAAGGCGCAGGCTCCCCAATGCACTGTGGTGCCGCCCACGAGCTTGCAGATCCAAGCGGGCAGATCAGGCGAGGTTTGGGCCACGTACCACGAGCCAGACGCGGTGCGCGGGTCAAGCCATGTGAACAGGCCGAACATGGCATCCTCGTCGTTCTGAAAATCGGTAATTTCCAGACGTTTTCCCGCTTCGAGCACGACCGAGGAGATCCCCTTTTGGGCCAGCTCGTTCGCGAGCGTCCCACCGCCGGCTCCCGAGCCGATGATGACGACTACGGATGAATCGTTTAGATCGAATTTCGCAGGCATCAGGTCCTCATAGCCAATTGAGATCGTTGAAGCCGCGATCGAGATAGCCACCCTTCGCCGATGACGGACCCTCGTAGCCGAACTTGGGCCAAATTTCGGGCTGGTTGTAGAGCGACACGATCGTGGTGCTGTAGACCTTGTGGAAGAAATCGCCAGGTGCGGATGGATCCGTTTCGATGCGCTGGATCAGGGCTACGCGCTTTTCTTCCTGCTCCACCTCGGCATAGGTCTTCCCCACTGCCTGATGGGCCCATTCGTTGAGTCGGCTGACTCCCAGCATCAGCAGTTGCCGGGTGGCTCCATCCTTTGCTGCTTCTTCCTCGAGGGGCTTCACGGCTCTTTGGTAGAAAGAGTCATCGAGGCGGTCGTGCGGAAACAGGTCACGTGTGAATTTGACGAGGGTATGGACTTCCTCGCTTTGGAGGCCTCCGGGCGCCGCCGCGACGTGTTGTGCTTCGGCAACCACTCGTCCACCGCTGGCCGTGACGGCTGCGACAGCGGCCGCGCCGCGAGCCAGAAAACCGCGGCGAGAAAACCTTCGTGTCCGACTTCCGAGCTTCATGGTCCGGGTCCTCCATCGCCCGCCCAATATAATCCTTCGCCTCACGGATGACCAGACCGGGGAGTGGCCCGCGCGCTCCACACACCGGGTATAATCCGGGCGAGAAGGCCCGCCGAGGAGCGTCGCCTATGGCCAAGAAGAGCTTTCGGGAACTTACGGAGCGTGAAATCCTGGCGCTGGCAATTCAACTCGAGGAAGAGGACAGCCGGGTGTATGGCGACTTCGCGGAAGGGTTGCGCGAAACCTACCCCGCTACCGCCAAAAGCTTTGACGAAATGGAGGCGGAAGAATCGCGTCACCGGCAACGGCTGATTGAGATCTATCGCCAGCGTTTTGGCGAACACATTCCGCTAATCCGCCGCAATGACGTAAAGGGATTCCTGGAGCGTCGACCGGTTTGGCTGGTGCGCCCGCTAGGCATCAACGCTGTTCGCAAGCAGGTTGAAATCATGGAGGCGGAAACGCTGCGCTTCTATCAACGTGCTCTCGAACAGACATCCGATGCTTCGACGCGAGAATTGTTGGGGGACCTAGCCGAGGTAGAGCGCCAGCACTCCCGATTCGCAGAGACTCTAAAGCAGGAGCAGACCGCTTCGGGAGCGCGCGCCGAGGAGGATCAATCCGGTCGCCGCATGTTCATGCTGCAGGTGATCCAGCCAGGCCTGGCCGGGTTGATGGATGGATCTGTTTCAACGCTGGCGCCGATCTTCGCGGCTGCTTTCGCCACCCACAAGAGCTGGGACGCCTTTTTAGTCGGCCTCGCGGCATCGGTGGGCGCAGGCATTTCGATGGCTTTTGCCGAGGCGCTTTCCGACGACGGCTCGCTGACCGGACGGGGGCGCCCGATCATTCGCGGATCCGTCACCGGGCTGATGACCACAGCCGGCGGGCTTGGACACACGCTGCCTTTCCTGATTGCGAGTTTTCACGTGGCGTTCGTCGTGGCGGTGCTCGTGGTAGCTGTCGAACTCGCCGTAATCAGCTACGTGCGGCACCGCTACATGGACACGCCTCTTCTGTCCTCCGCCATGCAGGTGATCGTAGGAGGATCGCTGGTGTTTGCGGTGGGAATATGGATTGGCGGCCAGGGATAAGCGGGGAAGCTAGTTTGTCTCGCCAGCGGTACCCATCGAGACCTCCGCACCGGCTTCGACGGTTGGCCGAGGGGCGCGGCGCATGGTCTCGATGAAGACCCGCACAATCTCTGGATCGAACTGGTTCGCGGCGCAGCGCTCTAGCTCGGCGAAGGCATCTTCCGGCGTACGCGCCTTCTTGTAGGTCCGCTCAGACGTGATTGTGTCGTAGGCGTCCGCCACGGCGATGACCCGCGCACCGTGTGGAATCTGCTCGCCTTCGAGACGTTTCGGATAGCCGGAGCCGTCGAAGAATTCGTGATGGTGGCGAACCATCTCGCGAATGCGGACCATGGGCCCGAGCGGCTCGAGAATCCGCGCGCCGAGGTCGGTATGCGTCTTCATCATTTCCCACTCGCTGGCATCGAGCGGGCCGGATTTGTTGAGAATGGCCTCCGGGATTCCCACCTTTCCGATGTCGTGCAGCAGCCCCGCCAGACGAATCTCCTCGATCTCGGCCTGACAAAGTCCCAGTGCTTGGGCAATCATCACAGAATAGGCGGAAACCTTCTGTGAATGTCCCTGGGTGTAGTGGTCCTTGGCATCGATGGCAAAGGCCAGGGAAGTAACGGTCTCGACCACGACCGGCGGCAAGGTATCGTCGGAAGCCTCAGAACCCTGTTCATAGAGCGAGCGCGTGAACTGCTCCAGGCGGCGGTAGATCTCCTCAAAGGCTTCGGGGCCGGTCGCGAATAAACGTTTCAGAGTGACGCCGAGATAGGCTTCCAGAACATCTTTCTTCCAACGCTTTTTCTCGTGCAAATCGCCTTGCTCGGCGCTGGAAACCGAGTTGCCGCCTTGATGCTTAGAGAGATACATCGACGAATCGGCCACCTGAATGAGTTCTTGGGGAGTGGAGCCGTGCACGGGAAACGCAGCGATGCCGAAGCTGGCGGTGATGTTCTTGTCGCGCAAAAGCGGGTCCGAAGCGATCCACCCCCGCAGCTTGTTGGCAAGCTGGCGGGCCTGTTCGACGCTGGTCTCCGGCATGAGGATCACGAATTCATCACCGCCGTAGCGGGCCACCACATCCGAACGCCGGCAGTTCTGCTCGAGAATATGGCCTACGCGCTGCAAGACAACGTCGCCTTCGAGGTGGCCGTAGAAATCGTTTACGAACTTGAAGTGGTCAAGATCCATCAGCACGAGCGCCAGCGGCCGGTTGGCGCGGGTGGATCGCTTCCACTCCGAAGAGAGCGCTTCCATGAGGAAACGGTGTGTCTTCACGCCCGTGAGGCCATCGGTGATGGCCTGCTCTTGAGCCTTCTGGAAGGTCAAGGCGTTGTGTAAGGCGCCGGCGAAAAGGTCGGCCAGCGTCCTAAGGAGCAGAATATCTTGTTGCGGGAAATCAAACGCCGCCGCCGATTCCACATACAGCACTCCGAGAAATTGTTCCCCGTAGCTCACCGGCAACGCCGCTCCCGAAACCGAACCACTGAACAGAAGCCGCGGCGTGGACGCACCTGCTTCGCGGACGATGCCGAGCTGTCCAGCGCGCGCCACCTGACCGATCAAACCCTCGCCGAGCAGAATCCGTCGGCCGACGGCTTCCCGCCGCTCGCCTGCTTCGGCCTGAATGACCAGTTCCTTCGAGGAGTAGTCGAGGATGGCGATGCCAATGTGGTCGTATCCGAGATCCTTGCCCATTTCTGCCGTGATCTTGGCCAGCATCTCATTGGGATCCAGCGTCGTAATGGCATGGCTTGAGACATTGTTGATCAGCGTAAGTTGCCGTGACTTTTTCTGCTCGGCGGCAAACAGCCGGGCGTTCTCGATGGCGATGCTGGCCTCGCTGGCGAGCACGCGGAGAAACTCCACGTGGCCTTGGTCGAAGGCCCGCTCCCTCGCGTTGTGCACGGCCATCACACCGACGGGATGGTCATAGAGAACCAAGGGGACGACGCAGATCGAGCCGACCGACCGCAGCGGCTGGAATCCCAAGCGGGCCGTCTCCTCCGGGTAGCGTTCGCGAATCAGCAGGGGGCGCGCCGAATTGACGACATATTCCACCATGTGGTTGCCCACCGGGCGCGTGCGTTTGGGGAGCCGTTCGCCGTTGGTCACCTCAATCTCGAAGCGGACCTCGCCGGATTTTGGCTGATAAAAGGCGATGAAGAAGCTGTCCACGTCAATGCCGCGGCGCATCTCCGCATAGACGCGCTCAAGCAGTGTGTCCAGATCGAGCGTCGAGCTCAACACCCGACCGATTTCATTCAGCACGTGCAGCTCTTCGGTCCGGCGAGAGGTCTGCTGGATCAGGTAGCTGTTCTCAACCGCCATGCCGATCTGCTGGCCCAGGGCGAGCAGTAAGCGCCGCTCGGCCGGAGTAAAGCTGCGATTGTCCGGCGTCCCCAAAAGCAAGACTCCGGATACGCGCTCCTTCGCTTGCAAGCTGATGCCCACGACCGTGCGCAGCCCCTGGTCCAGAAAAACCTGGCGGACCTGTCGAAACGCTCCCTCCTTGGCGAGCGCTTCCCAACTGGCCTCGCGCGGCAGATCGCGAAAGACCACCAGTCCGCCGAGACGAGCCACTAGATTGATGAAATAGGCGTCCAGTTGCGGTTCCTGCATGGCCGCGCAGAAGGTGTCGCTCATCCCGGTTACGATCAGCGATGTCGGCCCATTCCCATCGGCTTGCAGCAGGCACAAGGCGCCCGCCGGAATGCGGACAACATTCAAAACTCTGTCGAGCGCCTGCGACAGGGTCTGCTCGATTTCGCCGCCCACGAAACCCGAGGTCACCAGGTTTAAGCTCGACAGCGCGAGCATGTTCCGCTCGACGCGCCGCCGCTCCTCTTCATACACCGACATTACCATCAGCACGCAGGCGAACATCACCGGGAGCTGGAGCGCGGGCACGAAATCGGCTCCGGCGAACCAATTCAGGCGGGGTTGCACCACCAGGAAGAGGTTAAAGGCGCCCCAGACGAAAAACGTGAAGCCCAGTAGCAGGTCGGCGCGGGCCTCTTGCCTGTGCCCTTCATTCCAAAACGTCCAGCCGACAACAAAATAGATCAGGCCGACTCCCAAACCGACCGTGACGGTTGTGATCCCGTGCACGTGTAGCCCCGACCAGACGGCCAGCAGGATGGCTGCCGCCGTCACCACCCGCGCCGGAATCGACAGGCGGACATACAGCCGTGCGGCGCAATAAAAGGCCAGGGCGGAGAGGGCCACCAACCATTCATCCAGCGTGCGGTACCAGAGGCGAAGCGGGCCGTCCGGAACCAGCGTCACGCCGTTGCGGACTACGAAAAACAGACACATCAGCAACCAAGCGATCGACCAGGCCAGCAGGTAGGACTGACGTTTTCGACCGTATAGGGAGAAGAAGAAAGCCGCCAGCAGAAAGGTGCTGACTTGTAAGGTGATGACGGCAGCAGAATGGCTTACCAACTCAATACTCCCTATCCTCTCTCAGGGCTTGTCGCCAGAGAATAGCAGAAAATCGGCGCTCCTCCTCGGAGTCCCCGTCGGAAGTTTCGTGGAGGTCAACCTCTGTGGAAGTTAAAGGAAAACTCCCCGCGCAAGCGAGGTCATCTTGCGGCCGAGCCGCGCTTCAAGTCAACAGTACCCGGGTACCAACCCGTGCCGGTTCATTGAGTTGCGCGCTCGGGGCGCTCGATTTTGATTTCTCCTTTCGCTAAGATACAAGCGGCGAAGAAAGAAAACATCCATGGCCTTGCCTGGAAAGCCTCGCGTTCGTTTTGCGCCTTCACCGACCGGTTATCTACACGTCGGCGGTGCCCGAACCGCACTTTTCAACTGGCTGTTCGCGCGGCACGAGCGGGGTACGTTCCTGCTGCGTATCGAGGACACCGACGTAGAGCGCAACCGTCCCGAACTGGTCGATGGAATCCTCGACGGCTTGCAATGGCTCGGGATCGGATGGGACGAAGGGCCGTTTTTCCAATCGCAGCGCCTTCCCCTGTATCAAGAGGCGGCGCACCGCCTGCTCCGAAGCGGTGCTGCCTTTGCCTGTTATTGCAGGGCCGCAGCGTACGGTCGACCCGACGAGCAGGGGGGCGAAGGGGATGACGAGGGTCTTAAGGGGGCGAAAACGGCTCCCTGTGCCTGCCGCGATCTGAGCGATGCCGAGCGCGCCCAGCGCGAGAAGGAAGGGATCACGCCAGCGGTCCGGTTTCGCGTCCCCCCTACGGGCACGACGCGGTTTGAAGACGCCGTCTTCGGCCCACGAGAGTTGCAGAATGCCGAAATTGAGGATTTCGTACTGCTGCGCTCGAATGGACTTCCCACCTATCAGCTGAGCGTCGTGGTGGACGACATCGACATGCACATCACCCACATCATCCGCGGCGCCGACCACCTTTCGAATACACCGAAACAAACCATGATTTATGAGGCGCTCGGCGCGATCCCGCCCGTCTTCGCTCACGTCCCGCTGATCCTAGGCCCGGATCGCACGCGGCTCTCCAAGCGCCACGGTGCGACCAGCGTCAGCTCTTACTCGGAGGAAGGTTTCCTCCCCGAGGCATTTCGAAATTTTCTGGCGCTGCTGGGATGGTCGCCTGGCGACGATCGAGAGTTTCTGCGCACGCCCGAGATTATCGAGCGATTTTCGCTTTCCGGCGTCAGTCGTACCAATGCGATTTTCGATCGTGCCAAGCTGGAATGGTTTAACACCCAATATTTGCAGAAACCACCAGTCGAGGAGTTACTGCCTTACGTTGAAGCAGAACTCAAGCGGGCTCGTTTGTGGGAGCATTCCCAGGCCAGCCAGGACCCCGCGTGGTTCGCACGATCCGTCGACCTGATTCGCCCGCGCACACGCCTGCTCGGGGATTTCACGGTCTGGGCACGCGCTTTTTTCACCGATGACTTCAGCTACGAGCCTGAGGCGCGAGCGAAATTCTGGAACGATGAACGTCTGCCGGCCATGCTGGAGAAACTCGCCGATCGCCTGGAGGCACTTCCGGAGTGGAACCACGACTCATGCGACGCCGCGTTGCGCAGCCTTGCCGTGCAGGAGGGGGTCAAGGCCGGCCTGCTGATCAACGCCGCGCGCGTAGCCCTTGTGGGCCGCGCGGTGGCCCCGCCGCTATTCGACACCATGGTGACGCTCGGCCGGGACCGCGTCGTCAGGCGCCTTCGCCAGGCCGTACCCAATGTGGCGAGTCGCTAGTTAAGCCCAAACCCGATTGTTTGAAGGAACGAGTTACTTCGAGGACGAGAAGATTTCTGGATGTTGGGCACGAGCACTGGTGCCTATCGCGGCCACCTTGATCTGCGCGGTTACGGGAACCTTCACCGGCGGCAAACAGGCCGAATTGTTGCAGGCCTGGTAACGCAGCGTCATCGGGATCGATGTGTCGCCCAGCGAGGCGCCTTCCCCGGCCGCAAGGCGCAGCCGCAGCGTGACAGTTTCGGTGTACACATTCAGTGGCTTGTCAGGCGAAAACGGGAATTTGAGGTTCTTCCCGGCAGGATAGACCGTGTCGGCCAGCGTGAAGCCAGCTGGCAGCTGAGGGGTCAGGGTCGTCGGAATGAGATAGGAATCTAGCGGTTTGTGCGAATTCATGTGGTAGCCGTTGGCAATGTCGACCACCACCGCGAGCTGAAATTCCTTGCCGCGGGGTACGGGATCGAGCGAGGCGTACACTTTCGTTTTCACCACCGATGCTGCGCTTTGTGGCGCGGAAGCCTCTTGTGCCTCGATCAGGAGATGGGTCCCGATGCCCAGCAGAACTGCGCCGAAAATCGCAAGCAGTCTGAAAGGTCGGGTCATAGCTGGCTCTCGACGTCCTTCGTGACCTGGGCTTCGTTCACGACGCCGATGTATTTCTTAACGATTTTGCCGTCGCGAGAAATCAGGTAGCTCGTGGGCATGCCAAGCAGACCGCCAAACTTGTCGGTGATGGCGTCGCTACCAAGCACGATCGGATAATCCATGGTTCGCTCCTGGCCGGCGACGTTGAACTGCGTTGTATGAATGAAAGGATCGACTGCCTTCACCCCGTCCTCATCCATCGAGGCGCCCAGCATGGTAAAGCCCCTGGCGCTGTACCGGTCCTGGAGAGCGATCAGCACCGGGATTTCACTGCGGCAGGGTTCGCACCAGGTGGCCCAGAAGTTGACCAAAACGACTTTGCCCTTCAGGCTCGCAAGAGGAACCTCGCCGCCCTGCAAATTCTTGAAGGTGACATCCGGCTCCGGGGCAAGGCTTGCGCTAGACGCCGCGACCGGGGTGCTCGCTTGATGAGGCATGAACCGATCGATCCAGACTTCCGGATTAAGCCCCTGGATATGGCCGGAAATGAAGGTAAGGCCGTTCGCAAAAATCAGCCCGCCGATGGCGAGCAGCAAAACGCCACTGAAAACTTCGACCGTGTGAAGATGCCTGCGAAACTTCTGATAGAACTTCATGAAGCGGCCGATCCCAACCGCGGTGAGCAAAAACGGTATGGCCAGACCCGCCGAATACAACGTCAGGAGGATGACACCTTCGGTGATCTTTTCCCGGGTCGCCGCAATCGCCAGTACGGTCGTAAGAATCGGTCCGATGCAGGGCGTCCAGCCGAGGGCAAACGCGAACCCCAGTAAGAACCCGCTCACCATTCCCGGCTGATTCCCACCCACGTTGTTCATGTGCACGTCACGGTTCAGCCATCTCGTCAGCGATGGCCCGAACAGGAAAATCAACGACGCGGCATAGAAATGCACCGGTTTGAGCAGGAGGTTCGTGCCCGTTCGAACGGTTAGAAAGGCGCCGATGGCTACCAGGATGACCCCAACGATCACGCCGACGCGGACCGAAATCTTTACCAGCCAACC
>Ga0187780_10002557_pt1 | contig 13685 bp, 12 predicted proteins | sample 1015_Q2_SP10_20__FD_132429 | JGI IMG/M metagenome (GOLD analysis project Ga0187780, IMG submission 132429) | Tropical peat soil microbial communities from peatlands in Department of Meta, Colombia - 1015_Q2_SP10_20_MG | ecosystem: Environmental > Terrestrial > Soil > Wetlands > Peat | place...
GCTCCCACGGCCAAGAACACCGTTCCCAGGACGATATTGATCACGTCGTCGCGGAGCGTTTGCGAAGCGGCATCTGCTATGTTCATGCTGTTCATTGAAAGGGTCGTCCCTTGTGACGCAGTCCTCAGCGCAAGACTGTAACTGGTTGCGAACAGGCTCTTCTGGTCACCAACTGAATTGGCAACTGAACCAGTTACGGGCAAACTTTTCCATCAGGCGCTTAAACCAGAGTAGCCGAAGATCGGTCTCGAATCGTTAGTTCTCCTCAGGCCTCCTAGTGACCTCCATCACAGAAGGACGCTGGCGCGAGATGTAGAAGAGCAATGAGGATGAAGAGCTTATGTTCAATATCCAGGGACACGTCGGTCCGGGATTCGCAGCCGTGCGCGAGGCGTTTGCCGCCAACTTCGCCCGACGACGCGAGTTGGGCGGCGCCTGCTGCGCTTTCATCCATGGCGAGAAAGTTGTCGACCTGTGGGGCGGTATTCGAAACAAACAGACTCACGAGCCTTGGGAACAGGACACCATGGTGGTGGTCCACTCGGCAACCAAGGGCTTGGCAGCCATGACCCTTGCCATCGCTCACTCGCGAGGGTGGCTCGACTACGAAGAACGGGTCTCGACGTACTGGCCGGAATTTGCGCAGCAAGGCAAAGAGCGAATCACTGTGCGCCAATTGCTCGCCCACCAGGCGGGCCTGTTCAGCTTCGATGAGCCTGTGGATCGCAGCGTGGTTGCCGACCTGAATCGCCTGGCGGTGGTCATGGCCCGCCAGAAACCCGCGTGGGAGCCCGGAACCCGCCAGAGCTATCACGCCCTCACACTCGGTTTCTATGAAGGCGAACTGCTTCGACGAGTGGATCCGCAACATCGCACTCTGGGACAGTTCTTTCAAGATGAGGTCGCGTCACGGCTCGGAGAGGATGTCTACATCAGGTTGCCTGAAGCAATTCCGAACTCACGTCTGGCCACACTGGCGCCGCCCAGTCTGACCGAGATGCTGCGCGGCTTCGGGATTCGCTTCATGCTGGAAGTGATGAATCCTCGTTCCAACCTCAACCGGGCGCTGAACAGGAATCCTGGCACTGGAATATACCAGGATGCGGAACATATCTATGCGCGCAGTCTCGAAGTGCCTTCCGGCAATGGCGTAGGTACAGCGCGAGCCATCGCGCACGCGTATGGCGTATTCGCGAACGGCGGGCGCGAGTTGGGATTACGCCAGCAGACCTTGGACTTGCTGACCGCGCCGGCGATTCCCCCGAGGCACGGATTTTACGATGAATGCCTGAAGGCCGACGGCGTGCAATTCTCACTTGGCTTTATGAAGCCGAGCACCGTCTGGTCATTCGGCAGCGCCAATTCCTTCGGCTCACCAGGAGCTGGCGGTTCTCTTGGTTTCGCCGATCCAACCGTCGGTGTTGGTTACGCATACCTGACAAGCCAGATGGGGACACGCTTGACGGGTGACCCGCGGGATGTAGCGCTTAGAGAAGCGCTTTACTCCGCTATTACCGGTTCATCGGCGTTGGGAAAAGGAGTGGCATAGCAAGAAACGTGAAAAACACCAGAGCCTGGAGAACGCGCAATACCGAACCAGCTGCAATTGTTCTGCATTCCTACCGAGAGACACGTTTATTAAGCGCTGAAGCATGAAGAGGGGTCACTCGACGACGTCCGCGTCGAGAACGCGATCTTGTTCGAGATAATGCGAAACGGCGTACTGTGCCAAAAGTGGCGTCTGCAATCGGATTTCGGCTCCGATCCATTCGCCTTTCGAATGCGGGGCATTGGGGGCATGTTGGCACCGTTCGCCGCTGCCGAATTGAGGTCCAAAGGCAGCACTTTGAACCTGATCGAACTGGCGAAGCTGGCGCCACGCGGAATCGCCGATGGTGCCGGAAACGTCGATCTTGAGTCGCACTAGGGACAATTCCTAAGACCTCACCAGCTGGCAACTGTCTCGCCCGTCCGAGATCAAACTGCGAAGAGCCGATAGAGCATCAGATAAACCACCACTCCGGTCACCGACACGTACAGCCACAAGGGATAGGTCCAGCGAGCGATCGCCCGGTGGCGATCGTAGCGCTCTCGCAGCGCCCGGCTTAACGTCAAGATGATCATCGGCACAATCACGGCGGCCAGGAGAGTGTGAGAAATCAGGATCGTGAAGTACAGGGGCCGCACCCACCCCTGCCCCTGAAAGTGCACCGATCCCACGTGCCAATGGTAGTAAAGATAACTGGCAAGAAACAGGCTGGAAGAAATCAGCGCAGCTATCATGACCGCCCGGTGGGCTACCATGTGACCGCGTTTAATCAGTCCGCGGCCGATCAGCAATAGTACCGCACTGGTTCCATTCAGGCTGGCGTCGAGTCCGGGGAAAACCGCGTATTGAGGCGGAATCTGCATCAAGCCGACGGCTTTGTGGTGCGCCGATTCACCATAAAAAAGCATAGAACAAACATACAAAGCGTGAACAGGGCGATTGCAGCCAGGTTGGTCGGCAAGGAGGTCACGGTCGCGCTCTCTGGATATAAGAGTCCGCGCAACGCCTCCACTCCGTAGGTTAACGGATTGATCCGCATCAGCAGACGTAGCCATCCTGAGGCTCCTGAGAGCGGAAACAGTGCCCCCGAGAGCAGCCAAAGCGGAATGAGAAACAGATTAATGATGGCATGGAAGGCTTGGGTCGAGTCCATGGGCCAGGCGATGGCGAAGCCCAGCGCCGTGAGCGCAAAGGAAACCAGGAACACGACGAGTACGACGAGCAGAAGTTCCCAGAGGCCGAGATGGACCCCGACGAGCGGTGCGAACACCAGAAAGATCAATCCCTGGAGGGCGGCCAAGGTTGTTCCGCCCAAGACCTTTCCCAGTACGATGGCGGAGCGGGGAACGGGAGCGACCATTACGGAGAGCAGGAATCCTTCCTTGCGGTCCTCGATCACCGACATCATGGTGAAAATCGAAGTGAATAACACGATCATGATCAACGCGCCGGGATAGAAGTAGTCGAGATAATGCTGCTCTCCTCGAGCATCGCCCGAGCGAAATGAGCTGCCGAAGCCTGAACCAATCACAATCCAAAAAAGGACAGGAGAGGCGATGACGCCAACGACCCGGGACCGCTGACGGTAGAAGCGAACCACTTCTCGCCACCAAAGAGTAAACGCCGGCAAAGTGACTCCGGCCGAGGCCGGGGTGGCGGGGACAGCTAAGGTTTCGGTGCGGCTAACCATAAGTTAGTTCATTCCATCCGCCCAACCCTACCGACCATGACACTGCCTGGTCGTCTGGCTATGCAGTCGGATTCGCAGGCTCGGGATACCAGCATTCCCAAGCGGCTTGTGTTGCCCTAAACATCCTTCTCGTCCGTCCAGAATCGGTGACCGGTGCGGTGGATGAAGACGTCTTCCAGAGTCGGCTTACTCACCGAGACAGCTTCGATCTCTCCCGGGAAAGCCTCGACTACATCGGTGACGAAGCGGTGACCGTTCTCTCGTTCCACACGGACCTGATGCTGAAGGACTTGAGCATCCAATGCGAACTGAGCACGAATTCGTCGCGCCAGAGACTCGGGATCCTTGGAATCGAACAGGATTACGTCCCCGCCAATTTCACGTTTCAGTTCATCGGGGGTGCCGAGCGCGACCACCTTACCGTCATTGAGGATGGCCAAGCGGTCGCAACGTTCGGCCTCCTCCATGAGATGGGTGGTAATCAGGACGGTCACCCGCTCTTTGTCCCGTAAGGTCGCCAGGTATTGCCACACATCGCGCCGCGCTCCGGGATCAAGCCCGGTGGTCGGTTCATCCATCAACAACACCGAGGGATGGTGGAGAAGCCCTTTCGCGAGCTCCAGCCGTCTCTGCATCCCTCCGGAAAATGTCTCCGCTTTTTCCCGGGCACGATCCGCCAGCCCTACTCGTTCGAGCATCTCTTGAATGCGATTGCGCAGGGCCGTCCCGCGCAAACCGTAGAGATGACCCTGGTGCCATAGATTCTCCTCGGCGGTTAGCTTGACGTCGATGCTTTGAGCCTGAAAAACCACACCGATCTGGTGGCGCAAACGACCGGGGTCGCGGGCGACATCATGTCCCAGGATTTTTGCCTGGCCAGCGACGGGAACCATGAGCGTGGAAAGAATGCGGAAAAGCGTGGTTTTGCCGCTGCCGTTTGGCCCGAGCAACCCGAACAATTCGGCAGAACGAACGTCGAACGAGACTCCGTTCAAAGCCGTGCGATCTTCGTACTTGTGCACGACATCTTGCAGGGAAATCACAGCCGGTGGAGCGACCACGAGGTCGACCTCAACGTTCGCGACGGAATAGGCAGGGTCTGTAGGAACCACACTCTATTCTACAGTGAGGGGGAGCTGAAGCGGGCGAGATGTCTCAAACCCTTGCATTAACGGCTTCTCAAGCCTCATGAGGAGATCCGAACCGGCATCTCCCCGATCAGGATGCTATGCCACCACGGGCCGTTGCTGGGGACTGCGGATGCGCTCTTCAAATGAGATCGGCACGATCCGCCAGACTTGAATCGCCAAGATCACCACCGTAGCTAAGAGAAGCGCACCAACGGCGACGTGGGCGACCGTGGAGAGGACCATCGGCAGTTCCGGTTGGACGGCATCATGACCCCAGGCGACGCGGGTCAAGAAAGCGAGAAAGCCCAGAAAGAGCTGGGTGATGAGCAGCGCCAAGGTCAGGATCGCAGGCCGTCGCACGGCATCGATTTTGGCGTAGAGCGAAAGCGCCCGGATCGCCGTCCAGGCCAACACCAGACCGACAACCGGGGCATTGATCACATGCGGCCACCAACTCATTCCGCGGTGACGAAACATTGCGCCCAGCCCCAACTGCACGTAGAGCACGAGGATCGAAAGCAAGGCGAGGGTAATGAGGGCAGGACGGCGGAGGTCGGGATCGACCTTGGGAACCTCCTCCACCCACTGAGGACCGGTAAACGTGGCAATCGCCACCGTGAGGCAGAAAAAGGTTTGTGCCAGCGCCGCGTGGGCCGAGGAGATCGCCGGCGGGAGATAGAACAGCACGGTCAGCCCGCCCAGAACACCTTGGGCGATGACCGTGCCCAGCGCACCGATTCCCAGATACTTCATCCACGGTCGCCGGTCGGCGCGCCAAGTCCAAACGGCAAGAACAATGGTCAGCAAGCCAGCGACTTGGGCGATCATGCGATGAGTGTGCTCAAAGCGCACCCCGCCCACCATATGCGGGATCTTGTAGAGCGATCCGAAGGAAGTAGGCCAGTCCGGGACGGACAAACCAGCATCGTTGCTGGTCACCAAAGCACCGGCGATGATCAGCAGGAATGTCCAACAGGCCAGAAACAACGCAAACCTGTGGAGAGAACGGTTGTAAGGTGTCGAGAGACCTTTCAGAGTGAACCCCTTGACCATGGAAGTTCCAGCCACCTGCGGGTAACCTGGCCGGACCCGATGGTGGAAGAAAGCGGGGTGGAAGCTTGCACCATCCCGCTTTGCATTCTGGCTATTCTTTGAAGGTCGTATCCACGGTCTTGCTGTCTTTGGCCGCCAATGTGACCTTCTGGTCCTGCTCCCCAAGTTTCTCCTGAACGAAGGCAATCGTGTAATCCCCCGGCGGGAGACCCTTAATTTCGTATTTCCCGTCGGGTCCGGTGACCGCGTAGAAGGGGTTCTTCACCACGTTGATATACATCTTCATCCATGGGTGCTGGTTGCACTTCACCGGCAGCATGATCTCTTCCCGGGCAAAGTTCTTCTCGATCGCAGCGGTTTGCGGCGGCTGCGACTCGTTCCATTCCCGGTTGGACTGGGGGGTTGGGTGGATGTTGTGCGTAGTCGGGTCGTTATTCTTGATCTCAATATTTTGCCCTGTCATAACCCCGAGCACGTGAGGATGATACTTGCAACCCTGCTGGTCAATGGTCACCGCCTGCGTCGGCACATCAAAGGTACGGTTCGCCAAACCGTCCTTCACGTACACGAAGACGTTCGCCAAGTCGCCATTGTCCGCAACGACGCTCTCCGCCATGTTCATTCCCTTACACGCCGGATCCTGGCTCATATCAATCTTGGCCGGCTTGGGAGCCGCTCCATCGAGCTTCACCGTTCCGCTGACGCTGGCCACGGTGTTGGGGTCGATGGGAGTGGCTGCCGGTGCAGGCGCTGCCGCCGTAGGTTGCGCTTCACTGGGGGCTTCTTTTTTGCTGCAGCCGGGTAGCAAGGCGAAGCCCATACACAACAACCCGAGCAATGCTGTCCATACCTTCTTGTTCATGATGTAACCTTTCGTTAAAGAGTTTTGAAAACTTCTCGGGCGCAGGAGCCTCGGGAGAATCCTCCACTCTGAGGATCTCGTGTACGTTCCCAGTTGCCCCGCGGTTGAGCGCCCAGGCGCCAGATCTTTGGTGCCGCAAGACGCTCAGAATGATGCTCCTAATTGGGACGAACCTAGCATTCTAACGCGAACCGCCACTAGCTGCGGCCGCTGCCTGCCCGGATTTGCCCGGCTTCTCCGTCGATGCTGTCGCCTTCCCCATGGAGGAGGCTACACGCCTCTGCTCCTCCGGGGTAAGCTGAAAAATGTACTCGACCAGAAGCTTGGAATGATCCTTTTCATAGCCCTCGAAGGAGGGCGGCGTTGGCCCGGCAAAAACCCATTGCTTATTGGCCCGGCGGAATAGCCCCGAAGGCATGGAAGTACCCGGACTGATCGCCTGGGGATCGAGCACCCAACGCTCCGTCCAGTCTGGCTTGAGCCTGCTCTTGGCCAGGAGAAAGTTCGGTGCGGTAGCGATCTTGTCGTGTTCCGGGTCCCCGGTAGCGTGACACTTCAGGCACGGGGCAGCCGTACTCGAGAACAAGCTACGGGCCATGTCCGTTTCTTTTGCACTAAGCAGCGGTACCTGTTCCGGAATGTAGGGCAGGGGCTGCTGCGAGAGCGCCTCGAAGAAGCGCACCAGCTTTCGCAGTTCGTTATCGGAGAAAGAAAACGTCGGCATGCGCACCCTCAGATAGGGACGCACCCCGTTGCGGTTGGTGTCGGTGTCGCTCAATGAGGGATTCGACAGAAACCCCCGCAGCCACTCTGGATTGACCCGCGCACCTTCGGTGAGGAGCTTGGGCGGCAGCTGCTCGGGCGTGTCGCGATATTGCGGCAAGCCCATGAGAATCGTCTTCTGCTCGGGCAGGAACTGATGACAGCCCATGCAGTTATATTTCTTGACGATCCACCAGCCCTCCTGAATATCGTGTCGCGCGTCGCCCGGCTTGTACTGATAGTCCGAGGGCAGGGAACTCTCTTCGCTCCCGAGCAGGAACGTGGTCAGGGCCCGAATCTGTCCCTGCGCCAAGTGCAGATTCGGCATCCGCAGAGCCTCAGTCTCGGACTTGGTCTTTCCCTTGTCGAAAACATTCGGCTCCGCCAACTTGTGCTCGAAGAAGCCCTTGTGGTCGTACCAAGGTTGGGTGGCGGGACCGTCCGGCAGGCGCGCCAAATCTTCGGGATCGGTGATCGGCTCCAGGGCGCCCCGCTCGGCGGGCACGGTAAACAGGGCAAAGTCCAGTCGCTCGATCGGCTTACTGCCTTCAAAGGTCAGCTCCGTTCCGATGCGGCCTTCATCCTCGAGGCCCGAGATCTCATGACAGCCGGAGCAGCCAAAGTGACGAATCCACCTCTTACCCTCTTCTTTGAGGGCAGGATCGTCCATGAACGAGGCTTCGGCGTAGCTCGACGGCTCTTTCTGCTTTTGGGTCATGAGATAGGAAGCGACGTCTTGTGCATCCTCTACGCTGAGCCGGAGGCTTGGCATCACCGTCATATTCTGAACTTGCAGTTCGTGACCGTCATTGGGGCACTGGCTGTGTTCCAGGTCAAATTGATAGGGCAAACCCTTCTTCGCGTAGTCCTCCTGGCCGATATCCTTCTTCTCGTACGGACAATAGGGACGCGTGCGCTCGCGGGCGTTGTGAATCCACCGTACCAGGTAATCGTAATTCGCCTTTTCGCCCACCCGGCTGAGATTTGCAGCGAATGTGCCGCCCATCATCTGCTCGCCTTCGCCCATCGAGTGGCATGCCAAGCAACCGCGCGTCTCGAAGAGTTCTTTTCCGTGTTGCGGATTTCCCGCCTTCTGCGCCGGCAAGGGATCGGTGAGCGCCGACTGCCAAAGATAGGCGGAAATGGCTTGGATTTGATGATCGTTGAGGCGGAAATTTGGCATCTTGGTGGTCGGGCGGAAGTCGGTTGGTTTCTTCAGCCAGACCGGAACCCAGTTCTTATTCAGCTTCAGGCGGACGTCCTTCAGATTGGGCCCGACCTTTTTCATGTCCTGCATCAGGCTGTGCGACTGGAAGTCGAGCTGCTGGATGCGGCCGTCGAGCTTGCTGTTCGCCACCTTCAGGGCAACGGCTTTGCCGTTGAGAAGGTTGGCTTCCTCATTGCTCTCCGCCGCGTCCGCCTGTTTCATCAAATCGGCGGAGATCTTCAGATTTTCTTTCTTTTGTTGTTCGAATTGCTTGATCTGCTGGCTGACGGTGTTCAGCTCTTCCGGTTCTCTGTCGTAGCCTTCATAGCGATGGCAACCGACGCAGCCTTTCTGGCGGAACAAATCCTTGCCTTCACTGATGGTCCCGCCCACATCGCCAACCAGCAGCACCAGGTCGGCCGAGTGGCAGGTTTGACAGCCGGCCTCAGCATTCTCCTTGGGGAACAGCGGCCACAGCCAGTGCTCGTAATTCCCATGCGCTTTCTCCATGCTCGTCGTGGCACGCCCATTTCCCTGATGGCAAGGCGAACAACCAAACTTGTCGGGGTCGTGAAGTTTCAAAAGTTCGGGCTCGGGATGGCTCACAAACGCATTGGCGTATTCGTCGGGTCTTTTCTCGCCCTTGGCCATCATCGAAGCCGGCGTGAGGCGAAGCGGTTCACGAATTCCCATGTGGCAGGATTCGCAGCGATCCACGATGTTGGCTTCGGCCACATTGACCTGCACGATCTTGGGATCCCACTCGGCGGTCTTCTTTTCTAAACCTTCGATCTGCATCGGCGTGAGCTCCACCATGTGCTCGCTCACGTAGGCCGACATCTGGGTGTTGGCCTCGGTCACCGGCTTCAGCACCTCACCCAATTCTGCGTTCAACTTGGTTCGTTGATCGCGGAGTTCGTTATAGGTTTCTTCCAGATGGGCGTAGTCGTACTTGTCTTTGCTGCCGTCGGGATATTCAACGGTGGAAAGCTTCTCCTTGTAGCTGCGGATCTCGTTTTGCTTGCTTTGCTTGCCCGCCGCGCTCGTGTCGGTTTCCATCTCGTAGGTCAGGGCGTTGACGTACGCGCGCCGGTCGGTAAACACGTTCTGCACGGCGAGAATTCTGGCGTTCAGATCGCTGATCTGCTTCTGCAGTTGGTCGCGGCGTGGCCCGGCCGCTTGATAGGCCTGCTGGTAGGCAGCCTCCAGTCGGCGGTAATCCTGATTCTGCTCGACCGTGCTTTCGGCCTTGTTTGATTTCGACATGGCCGTCTTCAGGAAGGCGAGGTAGCGCTCCTTCCATACGTGCTGAAAGGCCTTCCACGGGCGTTGGCCATAGGCTTCGTCCCACAACGCCCAGAAGAGCGTGGCCGTGAGGATGGCCATGGCAACGACGTAGTGGAGCGCGTACGACTTGGTGACTACCGGGTCTTGCTCCGGGACGGGTTGTTCAGGCACCAGATTCTCCCAGACAGTCGTTGATTGTTGCTGTTAGGTTTCACACGTTGAACCACGGAGTGATCCAGACATACTTGATGTGCCAGAGTAACCGCAACAGGATCTTGCAAGGCAACGCGATCATGGTGAGCAGGAAGACCATCATGATGTTGTATTGCAGGAAGCTCATGCGCTGAAAATCCTTGGCCTGGAACCGGCGGAACAGACCATGCACGATGAACCCGCCGATCAGGAAATAGCCTCCTACGACAATGGCCCCGAAGATTCCCTTTCCTAAATTCGAGGTAATGCCAAAGATGTCGGGTAAATCCCGATTCACCTCATAGATTAGGCGGTTGTGATCCCAGGTTTGTCCCGGCCAGAACCACTGCCAGCCCGGACCGCGAATGAAGGTCCCGATAATGATCATCGATACCCACAGAACAATGAAACCGAACAAAAAAGTGCCGATCGCAAACTTGCGCTGCTTCCAGGTGTAATAGCCGCTGCCTAAGGGATTGGTGTCGATGTAGGGTATGACCATGAGGCCGATGATGATCAGGGTCGGCATGACGACGCCGGCAATCCAGGGGTCGAAGTACACCAGCATTTCCTGCAGTCCCAGGAAGTACCAAGGCGCTTTCGCCGGATTCATCGTGAGGTTCGGGTTGGATGGTTCTTCGAGCGGCGCATACAGAGTGATCGACCACACCATCAGAATGATGGTTACGATGATGGCTGCCAGGAATTCAATCCGCAGGAGAAATGGCCAGACGTGCACTTCCTTTTGCCATCCCGGACGGAAGGGCCAGGTCTTGCGGTGGTGGGTCTTGGCCAGCGTCGGCTGGGTTTCCAGCTCGGCGATCAGTTCGTCGTTGGCCTTGGCTTGCTTCCAAGCCAGGTAGATGTAGAACGCCAGGAGCGGAATCAAGGCTACGATCGGGACATTGTCAGGTGCGGAAGCGATCTCCCAAAGTTGATGCCAATCCATACGGACTCCGAAGGAACCACTTGCCGTTGCGAGCGCTGGGGCATTTCCTGGGCAAAACCCGCACGGTGGCCCCTAGGATGCTCAGCACCGAGCAGGACGATCACAATGCGCAGCAGGCTTGCCCGTATTACGCACGCCTACTCAACCCGTCTGCGCGGTTTGTCAGCTTCTTGCTGCAGCATCACCGGGGCTGGTCCGGAGATCCCGCCGTCTTTTCGCACGCGCCAAAAATGAACGATCATCAAAACCGAAGCGACGATAGGGATGCCAATGCAATGCCAAATGTAGGAACGCAGCAGAGCATTCGCATCGACAATCGATCCCCCGAGCAATCCGAAACGCACATCATTATAGGGAGTCATGCCCAACTGCTTGCCGAAGGGCCCCTCGTGCCCCAGCAGGGGAGTAGCGCGGGCCATGTTGGTTCCCACCGTCACCGCCCAGAACCCCAGCTGATCGTCCGGCAGGAGATAGCCGGTAAAGGAAAGCAGGAGCGTGAAAACCAGCAGTAAGACGCCGATATTCCAATTAAACTCCCGGGGCTTTTTGTACGATCCGGTCAGAAACACCCGGAACATATGCAGCCACACGGCAATCACCATCAGGTGCGCGGCCCAGCGATGCATGTTGCGCAGCAACTTGCCGAAGGGAACGTCGTGCTCGAGATACAAGACGTCGCGGAAGGCTTGGACTTTGCTGGGATGGTAATAGAACATCAGAAGGACGCCGGTGAAGGTCAGCACAATGAACAGATAGAAGGTAATTCCACCCATGCCCCAGGTGTAGCTGTAGCGAACTGCATCGCGATTGATCTTGGCGGGATGGAGATGCAGAAAGACGTTCGACAGCACTCCGAGGGCTCGATTCCGGGGTGTGTCATCGTGCTTATGGCGAAAGATCGAAGTGTAAACTTGGGTCTTAGTCGGATCTTTCAGCCCTTCAATCTGCTCTTTGACCTTGGCGGGCATGTCGGTCTTAAGAGATTGGACATCCTCTTTGACGCCGGCTTTCACCCGCTCGAGCAGACCCACTCGACTGCCGTTCTTGCCGTTCTCGTTTGTTTCAGGCATAGCCATTCCTTCCCGACCTGCCGAAAGACTCGCTCCTTGTCTTTCGAAAAACTGGAATCAGAAACGAAGTGTCACCTTTTTAGGCACGCAGAAACGCTCCATCGTCATTGAAATGGGTCGGCTGGCCCTTCGGCCACTGATAGAGTTTTGAGACATCGACCAGAATCTGGCCATCGGGCGCGATTTCCACATGCGCTCGGTCCATCGGCCGGGGTGCTGGTCCCTCAAAGTTGATGCCCTCGCTATCGTATCCGCTGCCGTGGCAGGGACACTTGAATTTGTTCTCGCTCGGTTTCCAGTCGGGGGTGCAGCCTAGGTGGGTACAGCGGGCGTAAATCACGAAAATTCGATCGGGCGTACGATCCACCCAGATGCGATACTTCTGCTGCCATTTGGTATCCACCCCCAGGCCGTACTCCTCGGGATAGCCAATCTTGAAGCTGGTTGCAGGCTCAAAAAGAGTGCGGGGTAGGAAAAAACGGAAAAAAGCAAGCAGCCAGGCGGTTAGGAATGCGCCTACTGAAGCCCAGACCATTCGCCGGCGGGCGCGATTCACCTCATTATCCTCGGGACCTACGGCTGCGACGCCTCCCGCCGCTGCTGCTCTCGATGTCCCTACCGCTGGAGTTCCCACGTATTTGGTGGATTCACCAGCGCGGGCGACCGAAGCCGCCGCCGATGCGGTGACCACAGGAGCGACCGGGCGGGCCACTGGGACTGCCCCCGCAACAGGAGCAGGAGTGGCTGCTGCGGGCGGGGGCGCGGCTGGTTCGCCGAGGAGAGCCGTAATCTCAGCCTCCGTCAGTGCTGTCAGGCCCTTGCGGTTACGCCTGGCTTGCTCGGCGGCAATCGCAGACTTGCTCCACTTCTTGCCCTGGGCAACCCACTTGGCCACCTCCTCGCTGATGTTTCCGTTTCCGCCGGCGCCAGGCGCTACCGCGGCTGACACTGGAGCCGCGGGTGCGACGGCAGCTGCCGGCGGCGCCGTCGGAGTGGTGGCGGCAGGAGCGGGTGCTTGAGGAACGGCTCCGCCCGCTTCCCACGGCATCGGCTGGCCGACTTTCAGGCATTCGATCTCGGCATCCGTGAGCAACGGCAGGCCCTTGCGCTGACGATAGGCCTGTTCCATCGCAATGACCGAATTATTCAGCGCCTTCCGCGGCCATGGTGGAAGGTGCCCGAGGATTCCATTTTGAATGCCTTCGGCGGACTCGTCTGCCATCCCGTAGTCACCGGTCCTTTCCGTCTGCTGAGATATTGGGACCCAACAGTGTGCCCTGGATTCGCCCGAACTGCAAATGTATTGCGTTGCTCAGAAACGAGCAGGGTGTTTCGTCGAACGAGTTGCCCTTACTCTGTTTCAGGCTGCCGTCCTTCACGAGGGACGACTCGCTGTGATGCCGTCGCCTTGAGCATCGTCAGTTCGATTTCCGCGGACGGCAAACGACTGCGTTGAGTTTGTCCTTCTACGACCCAGCGCCCTAAACACCAAATCCGCCAAAGCCGCAATAAAGGTTGGCGAATTGTTGAGACCTTCCGTCATTTCAAACCGTGTGATGCCGAGAGCCGCGGCCTCTTGCCGCGCGTGGCAATCAATTTCGCCCAGAGTCTCTACATGATCCGAAACGAAGGAGATCGGAACCACACAGACCTGGCGCACCTTCTCTCCTGCCAAATCGCGCAACGTCTGGTGCAACGAAGGTTGCAACCACTTGCTCGTTCCCACCTTGCTTTGGAAGCACAGCCGATACCGATTCCGCCAGCCACCATGCGCCATCAGCAAACGCACTGTCTTCTCAATCTGCTGCTGATAGGGGTCGCCTCGCTCAATGGCCGCCACGGGTACGCCGTGGGCGCTGAAAACCAGTTCCACCCCATCCGGTTCGGCAAAGCGGGTGAGCGTCTCATCGACTTTCTCGGTCAACGCCTGCAGA
>Ga0187780_10002558_pt1 | contig 13681 bp, 11 predicted proteins | sample 1015_Q2_SP10_20__FD_132429 | JGI IMG/M metagenome (GOLD analysis project Ga0187780, IMG submission 132429) | Tropical peat soil microbial communities from peatlands in Department of Meta, Colombia - 1015_Q2_SP10_20_MG | ecosystem: Environmental > Terrestrial > Soil > Wetlands > Peat | place...
CCTATCAATTTGTGCAGCCGGCGCCGCCGCGACATATCGTGATGGCGACCGGCGCGAAGGATGGCGTCTACTACTACTACGGCCGCATGTATCGCGACTTGATGGCGCAGGAAGGAATCGAGGTCTCTCTCCAAGAGACCGCAGGCTCTATCGCCAATATAGATCTCCTCAACCGCGGTGAGGCGGACGTGGCTTTCGTTCAGGGCGGCACACGGAGCGACGGGGATAACACTCAACTGCGCTCACTTGCGAGTCTCTATTTCGAACCGATCTGGGTGTTCGTGCGCAAAGATGTGCCACTCAAACGGCTCGCAGATTTCCGCAGGCACCGTGTCGCTGTCGATCGCGAAGGCAGCGGTACGCGCATGATCGCGCTACAACTGCTTTCTGATATTGGTCTCGACGACTCTGCCGTCCAGATCTCGCCACTCGGTGGCGCCGATGCTGCCACCGCGTTGCGCGACGGAAGGCTCGATGCAGCGTTCTTTGTTATCGGCGCGAATGCGCCGGTCGTAGAGTCACTATTCGCCGACCGCAATATCCACCTTCTCGCTGTCGATCGTGCGACGGCCTTTCGTCTCCAGCACCGTTTTCTATCGCTTCTAACGCTCCCTCAAGGTGCGATCGATCTCAAGACCAACTCCCCACCTGCTGACATCGTGTTGCTCGCGCCCTCGGCCAATCTCGTCGTGCGCGAAGAGTTTCATCCGGCTCTTGCCGAGCTTTTGCTGATCGATGCACGCCAGATTCATGGCTACCCGGGCGTGTTCGAAGAGGCGGGCGAGTTTCCCTCGCGACAGAATCTCGAATTTCCAATCGCCGATGCAGCACAACGTTTTTTCGATTCTGGCCCCTCGTTTCTGCAGCGATACTTACCGTTTTGGGCAGCAAACCTCATCGATCGGCTGAAAATCATGCTGCTGCCGCTAATCGCCTTGGTCTATCCGCTATTCAAGGTCATTCCGCCGACATATGACTGGCGTATGCGCTCGCGCATCGAGCGATGGTATAAAGAGCTGCAATCAATTGAGCACAAATTCGAGGCTGACGCTACCAGCGGCAACCAGCTGCGCGACCGTCTCATGGAACTCGATGCCATCGACCGCAAAGTTCGACGCTTGACCATGCCGGTCGCCTACGGAGATTCATTGTATTCTTTGCGGGATCACATTGCGACGCTGCGCGACGAATTGGGCAGCGCCCTTGAAGCGCAGCGCTCGAAAGAAAGTCCCAGGACTCCGTCAGGAGTGGTTCGCGTATAAATTATTGCTGTCTTGTTAGACTTAAAACGAAGATGCTGTCCAGAATTTGCCTTGCGCCTTATGCTCAAGATCGATCCGGAGCCAAGCCGATGAACCGCACGCCCTGGCATCTCCCCTTCGCTATGGTCATTTCCGCCTTCGCCCTTGCTGCACCGGCGCTCGCCGCGCAGCCCGATTGGCCCCCCTCCGTCGATGCGCTCGCCATTGCCGCCCGCAAAGCACTTCCGACCGTCGGGATGAAGGAATATCGCCGCGTCGTCGATGAGCCGAAGGACGCGCTATTGCTCGACGTGCGCGAGCCAGACGAATTCGCCGCCGGGCACGTGCCCGGGGCGATCAACATCCCACGCGGCGTGCTCGAATTCCGCATTTGGAAAGTCATGGGATACCCTGGCAAGGTCAATCTCGACCGCACGATTTATGTGCAATGCTTGACCGGCGGACGCGCATCACTCGCCGCGCGAACGCTCGAAACGCTGGGATTCCATCACCCGGTCGTGGTGCTCATGGATTTTCGTGAGTGGGAGAAAGCCAGCAATCCAGTGGTCAAGTAGGTTTCCCCATTCGATCGTTCCCGCCCGCCGTCGTGAGATCGGCCATCTTGCTCGATTGGAGTCGCTCCCGCGGTGTAGGCTGAGCCAATATCGCTCGCGCAAGATCGGCCTCTCGGCAACCTTGCAGCGATAGGTGTCGGCGAGCTTGGGATGGATGAGTGACCTCACCGCGCCGCTGCGCATCGGTACCTGATCTAGCCGTGATGCGGCGCCAGCCGCCGCGCATGCGTTTGCAAACGCCGGACGAACTCCGATGTCGCCGGCTGCGGGGAACGGCCAAGGCATGAGATGACCTCGATATTGCGCGAGATCGCGGGCGAGGACAACACGCGTGCAGCGATCTTGCGGTTGCGGCAAGAGACCAGCGCGTAAGAGGGCAGGACGCTGACACCGAGTCCAGACTCGACTAGCGCGAGCGCCGTCGTGATCTGAGTTACCTCATAGCTGGGCTTTACCGGCACGTCTGCGGCGGCATGGCCTTCCTCGACAAGTGCGCGGATGCCGCTTTCGCGCGTCAGCATGATCGACGGATAGTCGCGCAGATTGGTCCAGTTCGGGCGCCGGACAGCGGCGAGTGGATGCTTCGATTGATAGAAGGCCATCAGATCGTCGCGGGCGAGGACGGTGCGCGTGATGCTGTCGACGTCTTCGCGGAACGTCCCGACGCCGATATCGGCCTCGCCTGCGACGACCCGGGCTACGATCTGGTCGGTTCGAGCGTCGATCAAGGCGATCTGGATGCCGGGAAACTCTTCCTGGAATTCGGCGATCACCTGCGGCAGCAAGATGGTTGCGAGATAGGGCGGTGCGGCCACGGCGATCCGGCCTCGCTTGCGCTCGACCAGTTCATGCGCATGTCGCACCGCATGGTCGAGATCGGCGATCAGCTTCACGGCATAGCCGCGGAACTCGGTTCCCGGGTCGGTCAACTCGACATGCCGCGTCGTGCGATCGAGCAGGCGGACACCGAGATCGCTTTCAAGCTCCTTGACTAGCAGCGAGATCGCCGATTGCGCGATATGCAGGCGCTGCGCCGCACGGGTGAAGTTCCGTGTCTCGGCGACGGCGATAAAGGCCTCGAGCTGGCGGAGAGTGATATTCATACGATTTTCATATGAAATAATAGCAAAAAAAGCAATTGTCAGATAAATCGTCCCGGGCCGAGAATGCCGTAGCGGGGCGAAAGGATCGTCGATGAAGTACCGGAAAGCGGATGCCAAGGCCTATGCGCGTCAGCATATGACGGGCATTTGGGCCGCTGCGATGACGCCTTTCGCCCCCGATCTGGCCGTCGACGAAAACGGCTATCGGCGCAACATGCGTCACTGGGTCGACGACCTCAAAATCGACGGCCTGTTCATTTCCGGCAAGCAGGGCGAATTCGCTTCGATGTCCCTGGCCGAGCGCAAGCGCAGCTTCGAGCTGGCGGTCGAGACGATCGGCGATCGCGCCGGCACGATCCCCTCCTGTTCGGACCAGAATATCGATACTGTCATCGAGCTGGCGAAGCACGCCCAGGCAGTCGGCGCCGATTACATCGTCGTCCACGCGCCCATCCTCTATTTCCAGACCGCGCAGTATCAAACGCTCTACGAATATTATCGCTACATCGCCGAGCAGGTGGATATCGGCATCGCGATGTGGAGCCATCCCGATAGCGGTTATCTGATGAGTCCCGAGCTCTGCGCACGGATCGCGGCCGATATCCCGAACATCGTCGCGATCAAATACAGCGTGCCGCGCGAGATGTATGTGAAGCTGACGCGCCTCGCTGGCGACAAGCTGATCGTTAGCACCTCGTCGGAAGAGGAATGGTTCGACAACATCGTCGAGCTCGATTGGCGGCTCTACCTCTGCTCGAGCCCGCCTTATCTCCTCCAGACCAAGCACGACCGACGGATGCGCGAATACACCGACCTTGCCTTCAAGGGCGAGGTGGCGCGCGGCCGCGCAGTTCGCGACAGCCTCGATCCCGTGCGCAAGGCCATGTCCTCGACGCGGCCGCCCGAGAAGCCGCAGGCGCATCAGAAATATTGGCAGGAGCTGATCGGTCAGGTCGGCGGTAAGACGCGGAGACCACAGCTAAACCTGACCGAGGCAGAAAAAGCCGCGACCAAAACCGCTTTCGCGACATGCGGCCTGAAGGTGGATCAGCCGGCGCAGGCCGCGGAATGAGCGCGACAACGACGCTCGCGAAATTGCCCTCGGCGCTCTATTCCGCGCCGTTCAACCTCGGTCGGTGGATCGAAGAGCATCGTGACCTGCTGAAACCCCCCGTCGGCAATGCGCAGATTTGGTCGAACACCGACTTCATCGTTACCATCGTCGGCGGCCCCAACGCACGCACCGATTATCACGACGATCCCCTGGAAGAATTCTTTTATCAGCTTTCCGGCGATATCGTGCTGCGCGTTCTCGAAGACGGAAAGCCGCGCGATATTCCGATCCGCGAGGGCGATATTTTCCTGCTGCCACCGCATGTGCGGCATTCACCGCAGCGGCCGATCCCCGGCAGCGTCGGATTGGTGATCGAACGGCAGCGACCCGAAGGGCTGATCGACGGCTTCGAATGGTATTGTTCGAACTGCGATGCGCGCGTTCATCGCGTCGAAGTGCAGCTCAAAAGCATCGTCAACGATTTGCCGCAGCTGTTCGAGGCTTTCTACGGGAGCGAGCAGAAACGCACCTGCCCAGGCTGCGGCACGCTTCATCCCGGCAAAGCGAAACTCTAGGACGTAACCGGTACGGAGGCCGTCATGGACAGCATTCACGACGCCACCCCGCAAGTGATCGACGGCGCCGAACTGATCCGCCGCGCTCGCACCATGGTGCCGACCCTCATCCAGCGCGCTCCGCAGGTCGAGCAAGATCGCATGGTGCCCAACGAAACGATCGCCGAGCTGCAGTCCGCGGGTTTGTTCCGCGTCATGCAGCCGAAGCGCTGGGGCGGCTACGAGCTCAGCCTTGATGTCGCGAATGAAATCCAGATGACTCTCGCCGAAGGCTGCGTCTCGACGGCCTGGGTGTTCGCTGTGATCGCGGTCGAGGCGTTTTTGCTGGCGATCTTCGACGACCGCGCCGCGCAGGATGTCTGGGGCACCGACCGCTCGACGCTCACCTCCGGCACCTCGGCCGGCGATCCCAAGAATACCCTGACCGCGGTGGAGGGCGGTTTTCGTCTCAGCGGCAAATGGCGTTTCGCCAGCGGTTGCGATCATTGCGATTGGACCTTCCTCGGCGCCAGCATTCCTGGCGCCGATGGCGCACCGCCGACCGATTGGCGCTTGCTGCTGCCGCGCAAGGACTATCGCATCGTTGATACCTGGTTCGTCTCAGGCCTCAAAGGTACGGGCAGCCGCGACATAATTGTCGAAGACGCGTTCATTCCGGCGCATCGCGCGTTGCAGCAGATCGATCTCTTCAACTGCACCGGCCCGGGCCTCGCCGTGAATACCGGCGCGCTCTACCGCGTCCCCTTCGGCCAGGTCTTCGCCTTCAGTGTTTCCACCCTGGTGATAGGCGGACTGCAGGCGATGCTCGATGCCTTTCTCACTTATGGGACCAAGCGGATCGCCCGTGGCATTGGCGCGACGGCCCGCGATCCGGTTGCGCAACTGCTCTGTGCCGAGACCGCTGCGACCATCGACGAGATCAAGACCATCTTCCGCCGTAACATCGCCAATCTGCAAGCCTATGCTGAGCGCAAGGAAGTGCCGCCGCTGCGCGAGCGCATGCAGTACAAATTTCAACTCGCTTTCGCTATCGAGCGCGCCAGCCTGCTGGCGGCGCGCCTCTTCAAAGCGGCGGGCGCGAGCGGCATCTATGTCGAGAACACCCCCTTCGCGCGGTTGCTTGCCGACATCAACGCCGGGCGCCAGCACGTGAACAACCAGTTCGAACCGGCAGGGCGTGCCTGGGGAGGCGTCATGCTGGGTCTCAGCGAAAGCGAGAACCGCGATCGCTTCCTCTAGTCGTTTGGCTCAATCGTAACGCGGTTCGAGTAGCGCCGCAGAATTATCGGGAATAGTGTCATCATGGCCGAAGTTGCCGCCCGCGGTCTCAACGAACCTCTTCCGGTCGATCCATCGACCTACGGCGTCGATCCGGCGACTGGCGAGTTCCGCCATCCCGCGGCGGCGCCGTACAGTCAGGGGCCGAAACCCGTCAAAGGCAGCCTCGATCATTTCGAGAGCAAGCAATACATCTTGAACATGACGATCGAGGGGCATTGGCCGGAACTCGTCCTACCCGGCGTCACCTTCCAGAACATCGTCGACATGAACGGTCGGCGGATTCTTTATCACTACTATCGGTCAAGCGTGAACGTGTATGACGTCACCGACCCGAAGAAACTGCGGGTGTTGCTCGAGAAGCGCTATGCCGCCGACGAAGGGTTCTTCGGCGCCGCCGCGATCGCCTACAACAAGCGTCTCAAGAAATGGATTATGATCCAGTCCTTCGAAGTGCCGCGCAGTGGCCCGATGGGGCTAGGCGGCGCCAAGCACACCGACCCTGCCAAGGTCGCCAAGGTAAAGGGCGCACCGGGCTTCCGCGGCATTCGGATTTTCGAAATTGCCAGCCCGACCGAATGGAAACAGATCGGCGAGACCTCGACCGATCCGCTGCATCGCCACGGCAGGGTGCAGGAAGGCTCCGGCGCGCTCGACATTCCGACCTATTACGGCGGTAAATACGCTTTGGTCGCGGCTGCGCCCGACAACACTTTCCTTCACCAGGAATATCCCAGCTACCTTTACTCGCCCGGGCAGATGATCTTCGACGTCGAGGATCCCGCCAATCCTCAGCTCGTCAGCACATGGTGGGTGCCGGGCCAGCGGCTGGGCGAAGAAGAGGCCTATCGCAACTGGCGCCAATACGAAAATCGCACCTCGTGGACGGGCGCCCGCATGCCGATGGTGCTCGAGAAACCGCTCGAGGACGGCGGCCGCTACGCTTACGCCGCGATGGGCGGGCTGGGTTTCCACGTCCTCGACCTTGCCGATCCCGACAACATCAAGACAGTCGCGAGTGTCGACCTGCCGCTGAACGTCGGCGGCATCGAGGGTGACAACGTCGACGCTTCGCGCGCGGCGTCCCGCGGCATCGTGATGGTCAATGGCTATCCAATGAATGAGGACGGGTACGAGCCATACAAGGACATCTTCGTCATCGATGTTCGCGATAAGACCAAGCCGACGATCGTCGGTACCTTGCCGCGCCCGCGCCCGCCCAAGGACGCGCCTTATTCCGACTTCGTGCTGCGGCGTGGCCGCTTTGGTCCGAAGCGTGCCGGCTATTACTGCCAGCCCGGCACGCCCCATCCCAACGTGACCGTCTACCCGTTCATCAACGGCGGCGTGCAGCTCTTCGACATCACCGATCCGATCCATGCGAAAATTGCGGCGTATTTCGTGCCGCCGATGACCGACGGCACGGAGAAAGGCGCGGAAACCTACAAATCGCCGATGGAATGTATCGCGATCGAGTGGGATCGCAACTTGATCTGGTGTTTCGGCAATACCGGCGTTTATCTCCTGAGTTCTCCGGCCCTGGGCAAACCGAATTTCGGCGCGCCCGACGCATGACCAGCGTCCCGCTGCTCAGCATCGAGGGGTTGAACGTTTATCTCGGCGCGGGGCGGCGCGAAGTGCAGGTTCTGCGCGATCTCAACCTGTCGATCGCCGCCGGCGCGATGGTCGGCGTAGTCGGCGAGAGCGGTTGCGGGAAGACTATGACCGCCCTTACGATCCTGCGGTTATTGCCCGAGACAGTGCGCTGCGAGGGGCGGGTGCTGTTTGAAGGGAACGATCTTCTCGCGCTCGACGAGCCGGCGATGGCACAAATTCGTGGGCGCCGCATCGCTATGATCTTTCAGGATGCGGCAAGCGCTCTGGATCCCGTCTTCACCGTTGGCTATCAGATCGCCGAAACCATCCGCGCGCATTTCCCCGTTAGCCACAAAGAGGCCCGCGAGAGGGCGATCGATGCACTCGACAAGGTCGGCATTCCGGCGCCGCGCCAGCGTTATGGCGATCACCCGCATCAGTTCTCGGGCGGCATGCGCCAGCGCGTGATGATCGCAATCGCACTTTCCTGCGAGCCCAAGCTATTGATCGCCGACGAGCCGACGACGGCGCTCGATGTCACGGTGCAGGCGCAGGTCATCGATCTGTTGTTGGCGCGCGCGAGCGAAAGCGGCACGACCCTGCTCTTCATCACCCACGATCTCGGAGTTCTCGCGCAGGCTTGTACGCGCATCCTGACCATGTATGCCGGCGAGCTGGTCGAGGACGGAGCCATCGATGCCGTGCTGTCGCAGCCGCGCCATCCTTATACCGCCGGGCTGCTGCGCTCGTTGCCGCGGCTCAGCGCTCCGAAGACGATGCTGCCGGCGATTCCCGGCCGAGTCTTGGGACCCGGCGAAGAAGGCGACGGCTGCCGCTTCGCACCACGTTGCTCTTTCGCGCTCGATCCCTGCGGGCGCCGGCAATCGCTGCTGCCGGAGGATCATCGTCAAGTGCGCTGCTGGCGCAGCGGCGACCTCGCTTTGCCAGGAGCGCGTGCATGAGAGAGCCGACAGCGCTGGTCGCGACCCAGGATCTAGCGATCCATTTCGCGAATACGCATGGTCGCGGCAACGTTAAGGCGGTCGATGGCGTAACCTTGGCCGTAGTGCGCGGCGAGACCTTCGGCATCATAGGTGAATCGGGTTCGGGGAAATCGACCCTGGGCCGCGCGCTAGTCGGCTTGCAAAAGCCTAGCAAGGGGAGAGTGTTTCACGAGGGCCGCGATCTCTTTGCGCTCGGGCGGCGCGATCTCGCGCGCCATCGGCGCGATTTTCCGATTGTCTTCCAGGACGCGGCGATGGCGATGGATCCGCGCATGACCATCACGCAGAGTGTGCGCGAACCTCTCGATATCGCGGCAGCGATGCCAGCGGCGGCGCGTGACGCGCGCGTCGCCGAGTTGCTCGATGCTGTCGGTCTTTTACCCGAGCACGGCGCGCGCTATCCGCGTGAGCTGTCGGGAGGCCAAAACCAGCGCGCGACCATCGCCCGGGCGCTCGCTTTAAGCCCTAAGCTTATTCTCTGCGACGAGGTAGTGGCGCCGCTCGATGTGTCGATTCAAGCCGATATTCTCAACCTCTTCGCCCATTTGCAGCAATTGCTCGATCTCACTTACGTTTTCATCACCCACGACCTCGGCGTGGTGGCACATATTAGCGATCGCATTGCGGTGATGTATCTCGGCAAGTTCGTCGAGGTGGCGCCGGCGGCGTCGCTTATGAAGGCGCCGCTGCATCCGTATACCCAGGCTTTGCTCTCGGCCGAGCCTGATCCTGCCGCGATTTTGGCCGACCGGCGCCAGCGCATCGTGCTGCAAGGCGAGATCCCGAACGCGATCGCGCCGCCGTCGGGCTGCCGTTTCCGTACGCGCTGTTGGCGCGCGACTGAGCAATGCGCCGCGACCGAGCCCCCGCTGCGCGAGATCGAGCGCGGGAGGTCCGTCGCTTGTCACCATGTCGATAGGGCGGCGCTCGCTGGGAGCGGCAGCGGGTCCGGTGCGCAGCCCGACATATCTTCCGGCGCCCCCGGCAGGGCGTCGGTATCGATTTAAGATTGTTCGAGCAAGGGGGACTGAGATGGGACTGGCAGAAATCGAGAAGGCGGCGATCACCCGCCGCGCGATGATGACCGGTACACTAGGCGCGCTCGCGGCGACGAGCCTGCCTTATGGCGCGGTCGCGGCGCAAAGGAAGGGCGGCGTGTTGCGCATCTCTTACGGCTTTCAGCCGACCAGCCTCGATCCGACCTTTGGCCGGCAAGGCGGTGATTTCGGCTTCCTCTATCCGGTCTTCGAGACTTTGGTCGATTGGGAGCCGCAATCCCTACAACCGAAACCCGGCCTCGCGACGAGCTGGAATTTCCCCGATCCCAAGACTTTGGTCATGAAGCTGCGCGAGGACGTCGTTTTCCATGACGGCACGCCGTTCGACGGCGCGGCGGCCAAATTCAACCTCGACCGAGGATTGAGTGATCCGAAATCGACGGTCAAAGCCGATCTTGCTTCGGTCGACAGCGTCGAGGCAAGCGGCAAGCATGAGATCGCGCTGCATCTTAAACGCCCGAATATCGCGCTGCCCGGCATCCTTTCGGATCGCGCGGGCCTCATGGCGTCGCCGCAGGCAATCCAGAAATTCGGCGACGGCTTCGCGCACAACCCCATCGGCACGGGGCCATGGGCTTTCGTGCAATGGCGCGATAACGAGCTCGTCTCTTATCGCCGCAACGATTACTACCGCGTAAAAGGCCTGCCTTATCTCGACGGCGTGGATTTCCACATCATCGCTGACGCCAACACCGGCCTGCGCTCGGTGATCGCGGGCGAGAATGATTTCGTCCAGTCGCTCTCGACTGCACAGAAGCCGGTCGTCGACAAGGCCGGGCTCGCCTACACCTTCGCGACCTCGCAAGGCATGTTTCCGCTGTGGCTCAATTACGCGAAAGGTCCGCTTGCCGATATCCGCGTGCGCCAAGCGCTCAACTACGCGGTTGATCGCGATGCCTATAACAAAGCAACCGAGCTGGGCCTCAACGAAGTCGCTTGGGGGGTCTTCCCCAAAGCGCATTGGGCCTATAGTGCCGGCGTCGACCAGGCCTATCGTTATAATCCCGATAAGGCGAAGCAGCTCTTGGCGGCCGCAGGATTTGCGAATGGCCTCGATCTGACCATGACCGGCCCCAACGATCAGCGCTCGACGCAGCGCCAGGAAGTGGTGATGGAGCAACTCAAAGCAGTCGGCGTCCGCATCAAGTTGACCACGCTGTCGGTCAACGACTCGATCAAGGCGTTCTTCTATGACAAGCAGCACGATATGCTGCTGATCCTCTGGGGCGGTCGCGCCGATCCGAGCGCGACCTATGATGCGCTTTTCAGCAAGGGATCGCCGTTCAATGCCTCAGGCGTCGAGCCCGACGGCTTTGCCGACGCACTCGCCGCATCGCAGGCCGTGCCCGATCTCAAGCAGCGCGCGGCGGTGCTCGGCAAGGTTGCGCAGATCGTTTCGGACAATGCCTTGATAGTGCCGCTGGTTTTCGATGCGCAATACAACGCCTTTACCAACAGTGTGAAAGGCTTCGAGCCGAATCTTTTCGGCCGTATGCGCCTCGATACCGTTTCGTTCGAAAGCTAAGGCGGACAGCGCGTATGCCGTCATTTTGGGGCTTGCGTTGGGTGCTCAGCCGCATCTTCCATCTGGGGCCGGTCGCGCTGCTCGCGACGTTTTTCGTTTTCGGCATGCTCTATCTCGTGCCGGGAGATCCCGCAATAACTCTTGCCGGCGAGAACGCGACTCCGCAGCACATCGAGGACATCCGCGCGCTTTATGGTCTCGATCGGCCGGTCGTGGTGCAATATGCCGACTGGCTCGGCCACGTGGCGCACGGCAATCTCGCCGTCTCGCTGCTCTCGGGCGAGCCGGTCGCCGGTGAGATCGCGCATCGTCTGCCCAACACCTTGCTGATCGTCGCCGGCGCGCTGGGGCTGTCGATCCTCATCGGCGTGCCGTTGAGCATCGCTGCCGCACTGCAGCCGGGCTCGCGTTTCGATCTGTGGAGCATGGCGATCGCCTCGACCGGCGTCTCAATCCCGAGCTTCTGGCTCGCCATGGCACTGGTTTCGGTTTTCGCGCTGGGCTTCCACTGGTTCCCGGCGACCGGCGCGACATCTTTGAGCGATGGTTTGGGCGAGGCACTTCGTCATATCGTCTTGCCTGCCGTCGCTCTGAGCGCGAACGGTATCGCGACGATCGGCCGGCAATTGCGCGTGGCGTTCGCGGATGCCTTGGCCGCGCCTTATGTGCGCACGCTCCGCGCCAAAGGCCTTTCGCGCGCGGCAATCCTCTGGAAACATTGTCTCAAGAACGTCAGCGTGTCGCTCCTCACCGTGATCGGCCTCTTGGCCAACCGACTGCTCGGCGCGACGATCGTGATCGAGATCGTCTTCGCCATTCCCGGTATCGGCAGCATGGTCGTCAATGCCGCGATCAACAAGGATTTCCCAGTGGTGCAGGGTGTCGTGCTGGTGACGGTCGCGATCGTGATCGCTATCAACATGGTCGTGGACGGGCTCTGCCGCCTGATCGATCCACGAATCGCCCGAGTATGACCGCGATCGCTGCCGATAGCGCGCCAGTGGGCAAAACCGCCTTGCGACGGATCGGCCGGTGGCTGAGAAGCGATTGGCGCGCCGCGGCGGCCCTCGCCTATCTGGGCCTATTGTTGGTTCTGGCCCTCTCGGCGCCCGTGATCGCGCCCTATTCGCCGATAGCGCAAGACATCAACGCGATGCTACAGGATCCGAATGCGGCGCATTGGCTTGGCACGGACGATCTCGGCCGCGATACCCTCAGCCGGCTCATCTACGGCGCGCCTATCTCGCTCTTCGCCAGCTTCTTGGCCGTCAGCGTCGGTCTGCTGTTGGGCGTTCCGATCGGGCTTTGTGCGGGTTATCTCGGTGGCTGGGTGGATGCTATGATCAGCCGCGTGATCGAGACTATGATGTCGTTTCCTGGTATCGTTCTTGACATCGGCGTAACCGGCGCGCTCGGCATCGGCCTGATCAACGCGATGATCGCCGTCGGTATTGTCTTCGCGCCGGAGTTCGCGCGGCTGACGCGTAGCCAGACGATGCTCGTGCGGCACGAGCTTTATGTCGACGCCGCGCGCAGCTTCGGCGCCAGCCCACTGCGCATCATGCTCCGCCACATCCTGCCAAATGCATTTCAACCGGTGCTCGTTCAGACGACAATCTTGCTGGCGATCGCGTTATTGGTCGAGGCGAGCCTCAGCTTCGTTGGTCTCGGCATCCAGCCGCCATATCCGAGTTGGGGTGCCATGCTGGCGCGCGCCTATGCCGATATGGATATTGAGCCGGCGCAGATGTATCCGCCTGGGCTCGCCATCTTATTGACGGCACTGGCCTTCAACGCGCTTGGCGAAGCATTGCGTACTGCCCTCGATCGCGGATCGAATTCCAGTGTTGGGGAGATTTAGTGCCGCAACCGTTCGCCCCAGGCATGCGCACACTCCAGCTGGGCCCCCCGAAATTCAGCCATTTCCATTCGGAACAAGGAAAATGCCTGACCGAGAGAATTGGGCCCGCCGGCCGGGGAACGCAAAAATCGAGCCGCCTCTGCTTCCGAATGCGTGCAAAAAGCCCCCAAATTGCGGGCTTTTCTGCGACGTTGCCACTTTCTGGCAGAGATAGGGCTGAATGGCTGGAGACTAGGATTCAAACTCAGACTGGCGGGGTTAGTTCGCCTCCGGCGACGTTCGCTGGACCGGTAAGACGGTGCGGTAAAGGTGGATATGACTTGGGATATCATCTTGTCCGGACAGAGGCGGCCGGTCGGAATGGGCTAAAGGACGCCGAAAAGAGCAAATCAAGGCGGTTACAAGCCCCCGCAACCACCTTAATTTGCTCAAACTCGCCATCCCCGTGGCGCAGAGCTCACGGGCGTACGTAGCTCCAACCTTGCTCCTCCAATTCCATGAGCCGTACAACACCACTCGGGACGAAGCGGGCCTCCGGAACCAACACGATCTCTTTACCTTCAGCTTTTTCCATGCCCCGCTTCGTGTTGTCGCAGCCTGAAAATTTGATTTGCGGCATGCTCTCATGGAATGATTGGAGCCGATCTTTGACTGGCGAAGTATCAGCACGCAACATATGAAGACCGGGACCATACGCGACGATCTCGATCGCGATCTCCTCTTTGCGTGCGGTATAATATTCAACAACGTTCTTCGCATTGTTGAGCACGAGATTCATCGTCGCGGGGTCGTTCGTGTCGACTTGGATTGC
>Ga0187780_10002559_pt1 | contig 13676 bp, 13 predicted proteins | sample 1015_Q2_SP10_20__FD_132429 | JGI IMG/M metagenome (GOLD analysis project Ga0187780, IMG submission 132429) | Tropical peat soil microbial communities from peatlands in Department of Meta, Colombia - 1015_Q2_SP10_20_MG | ecosystem: Environmental > Terrestrial > Soil > Wetlands > Peat | place...
AATCATCTCCCCGTGCGCCCCCTCAGGAATCGCTGCTCCCTCCAGACGCAGGCCCATGCGGTTCGACTCTTCCGCCACGCGATAGGTGCTTTCGTAAAAAATCCGTTGCGACGCTTCCGGGAACCAATCGCCCTGCGGTCCCGCCGTCACGCGCAAGACTCTGCGCGGCGCGAGCCGCGCCAACGTTTTCTGCGGAACGGCTCTCTTCCGCAACGAACCGCTTGACGCGCCAATGTTGAGTACGTCCCCTTTGCGCAGCGCGCGGCCGTCGTATCCGCCCAGTCCGCTCAACAAGTGTGTCGATGCGCTGCCGAGGAACGGCTTCACGTCGACTCCGCCACGCACGCACAAGTAGCACCGCGCTCCGGACCCCGTTGGCCCGAGCCGCAGAGTCTGGCCTGGCTTCGCCTCGAACGAGTTCCAGGGCGCGATCGGCACGCCGTCCAGCATCGCGCCAAAATCCGAGCCGGTCAGAGCCGCGATTGCGCCTTGCGGAAATTGAAACGTTCCGCCCAACAGCGTCATCTCCAGCGCTGCCACGCCTTCCGCGTTACCGACCAGCCGGTTCCCGATGCGCAGGGAAACCCCATCCGCCGCGCCCGAGGGCGAAACACCGAGCGGGCCGAATCCTTCGCGACCCGGATCCTGCACTGTAGTGAGCAACCCTGGCGCGAGCACGAGAATTTCGCTCATGCGCGCTCCAACTCCGCAAACCGCTCGCGCGAAACCGGTACAAACCGCACATGGTCGCCAATCGAAACCAGGCTCAGTCCTTCTCGGTCCGTGCGGAACATCTCGACCGGCGTGCGCCCTAATAGTCTCCAGCCGCCCGGCGTTGCAAAGGGATACACTCCCGTCTGATTGCCCGCAATTCCCACGCTGCCTACGGGGACTTTCTTCCGCGGCGCCGCGAGCCGCGGCGTCACCAGCGCTTCCGGCAACTCGCCCAAATAGGCGAATCCGGGTACGAATCCCAGAAAATACACCAGGTAGCTCCGGGAAGTGTGGAACTCGATCACCTGCTCGGGAGCCAGCCCGCGCAGCGCCGCGACCTCGTGCAAGTCCGGGCCAAACTCGCCACCGTAGCAAACCGGAATCTCGACCTCACGCGGCTCCGGCAACTGCACTTTCTCAATGCGCTGCAAATATTCTCGCAGCTTCGCTTCGAGCGGTTCGTGGCGCAATCTCAGGGGGTCAAATTTCACCAGCAGCGAGCAATACGCCGGATGCAAGTTGCGCACACCCGCAATCGGCTCGACTTCCAATAAACGGAGCAGCTTCCTGACTTTCTCATTCGTTTCGGCGCTGATCGCTTCCCCAAGATAGACCAGCAGGGACTGGTCGCTTGCCCACTCGAATCGTGCTTCGCTGCGAGGCTTCGGCTTGTTCACGTTGCGTTGCTACCTCTTGTATCGCATTGATTACAGGATACTTACTCTATCTTGTACCCGGTTTTAGTACCCCTTTCGTCTCATAACCAAGAATCTTTTGCGACGTCCCCCGCAAGGTTCCAGGTTGATTGGTCAAGGCTGGCGCCAACGGCAGGAGCTAGCCGGGGAGATAAAGCGATGAAAGCCAAACTTCTCGTTTTCCTGACAATCACGATGCTTACCGCCGCGGCCGCCTGCGCACAAAGCAATTCGCAATCGCATTTCACCGAGGCAGGTCCAACTCCTATTCCCGCCGCAACCCCCGACTCCAGTTCGGCCGACAATACTACTCGGGACTGGGATGATTGCTACGTTTTTCCGCAGGTGGAAATTTCTACGGAATCCTCTTTGCCTGGTCCTGCGGCTTCTGGGCCCGCGGTTGTTTATGGGAGCAATGACAGTCCGAATGCCGATGTTATCGGTGTTTATGTGGGAAGCACTCCTTCCTCGCGTCAGGCCGTGGGACCCAGCGGCACCCAAATCTCTCTCGGACAGGTGGCGCGTAACCTGCGCCAGAAGAATCAGCAGCCGACGCAAAGCTTCCAGCAAATTATCCAGGACAATCAGGGAAGGCTGGAAGCGTGCAGCGCTGGCGGTACGAGCTGCCGCGTGATCTGAACGCTCGCGCCGCTTTTGCCTTCCTTTGGAATAGCCTACCCGGTTCCATCCTGCTGACGACAAGTCTCTGCTTCCTCGGGCGTTTTCAGCAAGCCCGTACCCTAATCCTTTCACCAGTAAACTCCGAAACGAGTTCGCACTTTTCCGCGTCTCATTTTCAGGAGTAAGCTGTGTGGTCCCCGCCACGCGTTCTCCCGCAACTGGCCGCGGCGCCGCTCACCGAGCACGCCCGCCGGACGCGAAGGTGACATCCATGAAGACCACGGCTCTCATCGGTGTCCTGCTCCTGTGCTCTTGCAGTTCCTTCGCGCAGGGATTCCGCTCAGGCGGCGGGGGGTTGAGCGGTGGAGGCAGTTGGAACGGCGGCGGCTGGGGGTGCGGCTGGTGCAATTCAGGCCTCTACGCCACGTCTCCCTTTGCCTTTGGAAGTTCTGGCGTTCGTTATGAGCCACCGGCGACCTTCGCGGTTGGGTACGCCACGAACGACGGAGACTACGTCCCGTCAGTCTATATGGACTACCAGGACGCACTGGAACTGGGCAAACGGCAGCTTGCCGAGATGCAGCAAGCCAACGAGCACCCGGTTTCTCTCGGCGAAATTGCGCGCGCGCTCCGTTCCGTCAAACAACCCGATTCAAGAGTTCCCAGGTCGAACAGCCCAAAGCGGCAATTCATCCCTCCGCCCCGCCCACCGTCCGTAGGCAGTCCTCCGCGCGCTTCGAACGCGGACACTTCCCTTCCCCAGAATCCATCTATCACGCAATCCGGCCCGCCTGCTGCCCTCGCGCAAACACCTACCGCGGTGCGTTCGGACAAGACGAGTGCAAACCCATCTGTTCGCCTTGCCGTCGTGCAGGACGACTCCGGACGCCTGCAAGTCTGCGATCGCAGCACCGGCAACTGCCACTATCCGATTTGATTCTTTGCTGATCTGAAAACCGGCGCGCCCCGTCTCGATCTTAATTCTTTCCGCTCAGGCGGCGAATCAAGTCTGCTTCTGCTTGGCGGTAGGGCGTGCCGTCGGGATGCAGCACTTCGTGAAACCACACCGGCGGCGGTTCCTGAGTGTAGGGATGCCGCCACGATTCCCACGGCAGGTTGGTCTGCGTCTTGCCTACGACGAATCCCCAATTGATTGCGCCGACTCGCTCTTCCTTCGCGATGGGCAGGATCGCGTCAAACGTGCTGCCCACCGAGCGCGCCATGAATTCCGTGCAGATCACGGGCCGATTAAACCTCCTCAGCCACGCCACCTCGCTCCGAAAGTTTTCCGGCCAACTGTAATTGTGAAACGTGACGACGTCGGATTCGCGGAGCTGGATCTGCTGCAATTGGTCGAGCTTGCCTTCGTCTCGGGAGGTGTCCACGTCCCACACTCCGCTCGTCAACGGCTGCATGGGATTCATTTCGCGCGTCCAAGCAAACACTTGGGGCAGTAGCGCTGTGACGCGCGCGCTCTTGTCTTTCACTTCTTCTTTCGCGTAGCTTCCGGCGTTGTCGGCGCCCGGTTCGTTCCAGACGTCCCAGGCGAGAATGCGGTCGTCCTTCGCGAAAGCTCCTACTACTCCTTGCACATACGCTTTCAGGCGCGGATATTGCGTCTGGTCGGCTAACGCCGCTGCTCCCGGACTCTGCACCCAGCCGGAGTTGTGAACTCCGGGAATCGGCGGATGCTGCGGCCCCAAATGCGGCATCGGATCCCAGCAAGAATCAAACAGCACAAAAACGGGGCGAATGTGATGGCGGGACGCAATCGCCAGGAACTGGTCGATGCGCTTCTGAAAGCCCTCTCCATCCTGCTGCCAGAGCAAATCATGGAGAAACACGCGCATCGTGTTCATGCCCAGGGATTCCGCCCAGCCCAATTCCTGGTCGATCTGCGCAGGATTAAAGGTCGCTTCCTGCCACATCTCCAATTGATTGATGGCCGACCGGGGAATGTAATTGCTTCCCACGAGCCACGGCTGTTGCGCGTACCAGGCATTGGCCTTCTGTTCGGTCCATCGCGGCGCCTGCGCCCACACTGTGTTCGCGAGCAAACAAACAAGAAGAACACTAATCGGCAGGGCTCGATACTTAACCATCTTCATTTGAAAAACTCTCCGTTGGAAAGATTCTACGCGAGCGCGAGGCTGGGGTCGGCGTTCAAGGTAACGTCGGCGAGAATACCTGCGCGGAAGCGCGAGTAGGCTGCGGCGGCGATCATCGCGGCGTTGTCGGTCGAGAGCGCGCGGCTCGGAAAGAATACTTCGAGGCCGCAGGATTTCGCGCGTTCTTCAAATGTCGCTCGCAACTGGCTGTTGGCCGCGACTCCCCCTGAAACCAGCACGCTTTCGACACTCAACTCTTCCGCGGCTGCCATGGCGCGGTCCACTAAATCCCGCACGACGGCGTTCTGGAACTCGCGCACCAAGCCCAACGTTTGTGCGCTGCACAGCGGCAACAGTTGCTCGAGTTTGCGCTCGCCGCGCGCCAACGCTTCTTCGCGCCGGTGAATTTCCCCTGCATACGCGGCATTCTCCCGCACGTGATACAGCACCGCGGTCTTTAGCCCGCTAAAACTAAAATCCAATGGATTGCCCCGGGTTTTCGTCGGGCCAAATTTTACCGGCGCGGGCGCACCATTGGCCGCCGTGGCCAAACGGTCGAGGATCGGCCCGCCTGGATAACCCAGCGCCAGCAGCTTCGCCACTTTGTCATACGCTTCTCCCGCCGCGTCATCGCGCGTCTGGCCAATTTTGCGATAGCGAAAGAGTCCACTTGCCCGTTGCGCGCCAGACTCGGCTGCCTTCACTTCATACAAGACGGTATGTCCGCCCGAAACGATCAAGCACACTGCCGGCAATCTCGGAGTGCGCCCCGCTTTGTGCGCTTCCAGAAATACGGCGTGAACGTGTCCTTCGAGATGATTCACGGGCACGAGCGGTTTGCCAAGCGATTGCGCCAGCGTTTTTCCGTAGGTGATGCCCACCAGCAGCGCGCCTACCAGGCCCGGCCCTTGTGTCACGCCAATCGCGTCCACTTCTTCCAACTTTACTGCTGCCTGCGAAAGTGCCTCGCGGACTACCGGTACGATCTGCCGCAAATGCTCGCGCGACGCCAGTTCCGGCACGACGCCGCCATACTTTCTGTGAATGTCAACCTGGGATGCAACCACGCTGGACAGAATCTCGCGGCCGTCGGCGACGACTGCCGCCGCCGTTTCATCGCACGAAGATTCGATTCCCAAAATGCGCGTACTCATTGCAATTTCTGTTTGGCCTTCTACAGCTTCAGACTCTTCAAATACTCGCGAAAATCTCCGCCGAATTCCGGATTCTGCAACGCGATCTCGACTGTCGCTTTCAGGAATCCCAGCTTGTCGCCCGCGTCGTACGAAATGCCATCATAAATGTACGCCCACAGGCCATCTTCCTGCGCCAGGATGCGCATCGCGTCGGTCAATTGAATTTCATTCCCAGCGCCGGGCTTCGTGCGCTCCAGGCAATCAAAAATCTGTGGCGGCAAAACGTAGCGCCCGGTGATTGCCAGGTTTGAGGGCGCCTTTTCTGGCTTCGGTTTCTCCACCAGGTCGCGAATCCGCAACAAGCGCGCTCCAAACGGCGGCTGCGGGGCCGGTTCGCCGTCCACGATGCCGTAGAGATTGGTTCTTTCCTTCGGCACTTCTTCCACGGCGATCGCTCCGACGCCGGTCGCCGCGTACACGTCAATGAGTTGCTTCGTCGCCGGATTTGCACCTGGAATCAGCACGTCGCCTAGCAAAACCGCAAAGGGCTCATCTCCAACCAAATCCTTCGCCACCAACACGGCGTGCCCCAGGCCCAGCGGCTCTTTCTGCCGCGTGTAACTCACCTGGACCATGTCGCTGATGCGCCGCACCATCGCCGCTTGTTCTTTCTTTCCGCGTTCTTCCAGAAAGCGCTCGAGCGTGGGCGAATAATCGAAGTGATCCTCGATGGAATTCTTCCCTTTTCCGGTGACGATGATGATGTGTTCGATCCCCGAGACCACGCACTCTTCCACGACGTACTGAATCTGCGGCTTGTCGACCACCGTCAGCATTTCCTTGGGCTGCGCTTTGGTGGCGGGTAAAAAACGGGTGCCCAATCCCGCCGCGGGCAGAACCGCTTTGCGCACTTTGCGCGGCGTCGCACTCTTGCTTTGCGGTGTCTCAGCCATTCGCTCCCTCGCACGAACTAGTTCTTCTTGCCGTGCTTCTTTTCCTTCGATTCACCCGCAGTTTCCTTTGCCGCGGCGCCTTTGTCTTTACCGGCTGCTTCCTTGGCTTCCGCCGCAGGTTTTTCCGCTTTTTCCGCGTCACCGCCGCTGGTCTTTTTGGCGTAATCGGTTACATACCATCCCGCGCCCTTGAATTGAATGGCGGGCGGCGCGAGCAGCCGCTCGACCTTTCCGCCACAGTGCGGGCATTTCTTCAAGTGTGGCCCTGCGACACTCTCAATTTTCTCGGTGTTCCGGCCGCATTTCAGGCACTTGTACTCGTACAAGGGCACAGACGTTCCTCCTGAACTAGCTTCAAAACTTTGAGTATAGCACCGCTTTTGCGGCGCGCTCGCCGTCAGCCGGGCACGCTCACGCTGGCACACCCTCAACTGGCGAGAACGGCTGGAACGGCGCTAGACTCTTCGGCATGAGCGCGAAGAAGTCTTCCGACCACGCGAGAAGTCTCGCGAGCCAAGAGAGCGCCACGGGTTCCGCGGGCGGTTGCTTGTATCTTGTCGGCACTCCAATAGGAAATCTTGAAGACATTACCCTGCGCGCTCTGCGAATCCTCAAAGAAGTGGATCAAATCGCGTGCGAGGATACGCGGCACACGCTAAAACTGCTCGCGCACTACGAGATTCACAAGCCGCTCGTCAGCTACCACGAACACAACGAGATGACCCGCGCGCCGGAATTGGTCCTCGCGCTCGAACAAGGCGCGAAAATCGCGCTCGTCAGCGATGCAGGCATGCCCCTGGTGTCCGACCCCGGCCACCGGCTCGTAGCGCTTTGCCTGCGCCATCATATTCCCGTAGTACCGGTTCCAGGGCCGTCTGCGCTGCTTGCTTCCCTTTCCGCTTCGGGATTGCCCAGTGAAGAATTTCTTTTTGTGGGATTTCTGCCGGCCCGCAGCGGTGAGCGCCGCCGCGCTCTCGAGCATTTTCGCATCGAGGATCGCACGCTCATCCTCTACGAAGCGCCGCATCGCATTGCGGAGTGCGTGGCGGACGCGCGGGAAATTCTCGGCGACCGCCCCGCTTGCGTCGCGCGCGAAGTGACAAAACTCCATGAAGAGTTTCTGCGCGGCAAGCTCTCGGAAATCGCGGCCGCGCTCGAAGAACGTCCCGCACGGGGCGAAATCACTTTGCTCATCGGCCCCGGTGATTCGAACGAAGCCCGCGCACACGGCGACTCCGCGCAGTCATTGGCCGCTCGCGTGGAAGAATTGATGCATCAAGCCAAGCTCGACCGCAAAGAAGCCCTAAAGCTCGCCGCGAAGGAGCGCGGTCTCACTCGCCGTGCCGCCTACGCGGAGTTGGTGGACGACCGTAGCGGCGAACCGGCCGGTGAGGGGTAATTCACACGTTGATCGGCCACTGCGCCTGATTTTCCACAGTTCCCTTGGCGAAAAGATTGTGAATTTGGCAAGGCCGATGTAGGGTATCGGGCGAACAGCAAGCGATGAAAAACATTCTCATGATCCTGGGGAGGCAGTGAGTATGTCTAACGAAACAGAGAAGGACTGCCTGACGCGGCGCGGATTTCTGGGCAACTCGGCTGCCTTGGCGGCTGCCGGCATGCTCGCCGCCAATATCGCCGCTGTGCAGGAGCAAGACTCGACGCAAAAGGCAAAAACCGATCGAAGCCGCAGCGAGCCGCTTGCGACCAACTCTGCACTGGACGCCCAGAATCCCGACTCCGTCAATCCTCCGGGGACAGACGCCGGCGGCGTGCAAACATTCAAATATCCGTTTTCGATCGCGCACAAGCGCCTTCATAGCGGCGGCTGGTCACGCGAGGTGACCGTGCGCGAACTGGCGGTCTCCAAAACACTCGCAGGCGTGAATATGCGGCTCACCGCGGGCGGCGTGCGCGAACTGCACTGGCACACCGCGGCGGAGTGGGCTTTCATGCTGTACGGCACCGCGCGGATCACTTGCATTGATTCCGACGGCAAAAGTTTTGTCACCGACGTGAAAGAAGGCGACCTGTGGTACTTCCCGCCGGGAATTCCGCATTCGATTCAGGGTCATCCGCCGGACGGCACGGAATTTCTTCTGGTCTTCGATGATGGAAATTTCTCGGAATATGAAACGGTTCTGCTGTCCGACTGGATGGCGCACACGCCGCGAGACATTGTGGCCAAGAATTTTGTGGTTCCTCAGGCAGCCGTCGACGTCATGCCGAAGAAAGAACTTTTCATTTTCCAGGCCGAACTCCCCGGGCCGCTCGCGGAGGACCAGCGCAAGGCCGCGGGAGCGCTCGGCGCTTCTCCCATCGATTTCGCGTTTCGCACCATGCAGCAGCCGCCCACCAAGCGCACCAAGGGCGGCGAGGTCCGCATCATCGACTCGAGCAACTTCAAAATTGCCCAGAACGTTGCAGCGGCACTCGTCACCTTGAAGCCCGGCGGCTTGCGCGAATTGCATTGGCATCCCAACGCCGACGAGTGGCAATTCTTCATCAGTGGCAAGGGCCGCCAGACCGTGTTCGCCACCGGCGGCCGCGCGCGCACCATGGACTTTGAAACCGGCGACGTCGGCTACGTACAGAAAACACTTCCCCACTACATCGAAAACACGGGCAACAGCGACCTGAAGTTCTTGGAAATGTTCAAGAGCAGCTATTACCAGGACCTGGCGCTCTCCGAGTGGCTGTCGCACACACCACCGGATCTCGTTGCGGCGCACCTCAACCTCGACAAAGCCACGCTCGACGCGCTTCCGAAGGACAAGCCAGTCATCTTGCCCGAATAGAGGAATTAAGCCGCGTAACCTTTTTCGCGCTCGCCAGTTATTATCACAGACAGATGAAGGCCACCCGACGACCGGGAAAGAAGGCTGCTCCGTCCCGTAGTGGCCCGCCTTCGCAGGCGGCCAGCACGAGTCTGGCGGAGGAGCGTCTTCTTGTCGAAGCGGCGCAAAATGACCCGGCGAAGTTCGATGCGCTCTATGAGCTACATTTTGAACGGGTGTATGCCTACGTGGCGGCCCGGGTGCGTGACCGGGCCAGCGCAGAGGACGTGACGTCCGAAGTGTTTCACAAAGCGCTGACGAATTTGCCCAGCTATGAATGGCGGGGCGTACCGTTTGCCGCGTGGCTATATCGGATTGCCGCGAACGCGATAGTCGATCAGGCAAAGCGCACGGCGCGGGAGGTCTCGGCGATCGAGGATCCGCCGGAACCAACGAAAGCGGAAGTGCGCGTCGTGGAAGAACGCGCGCGGCTGTTTCGATTAGTCGGAGAACTTCCGGAAACGCAGCGGCAAGTCGTGCATCAGCGATTCGTCGAACAGCGCAGCATCCGTGAGATCGCGGAGCGAATGGGAAAAACGGAGGGCGCGATCAAGCAATTGCAGTTGCGGGCGCTGGAGCGCTTGCGAGCGCAGATGGGAGGCGGCCATGGCTAAGCGCTCGCTCGCCGTTCAACTCGACAACATCGTGGAGGCGATACTGGTGTCGCTGCAGCCGCGCCCCGAGGAAAAAGCGCATCGCGAATTGGCATCGCTGGCAGAAATCGCGCGCGACCTGCGCCTGCTCCCGCGCCAAGAGTTCCGAGCAGCACTGAAGACAGAATTGCAAAGGAGAGCCACCATGAGCGAAGGAACTGGAGCCTCAGCAGCAACGGGGGCGGCGGAACCGAGGACCCCATACTACATGCGGCCGGGAGTCACATCCATCACGCCGTATATCGTGATTCACCGCGCGGCGCAATTCATTGAATTCATGAAAGCTGCGTTTGGAGCGGAAGAGCGCCTCCGCGTACCGAAGCCGGACGGCTCGCTCATGCACGCGGAAGTTGGCATTGGAAACGGCGCCATCGAGACCGCGGACGCCAACGAGCAAATCCCGGCCGCGCCCACGGAAATCCATCACTACGTCGACGACTGCGACGCGACCTACCAGCGCGCCCTCGCAGCCGGCGCAACTTCCCTCCACGCTCCCGTCGACCAGTCCTACGGCGACCGCGAAGCCGGAGTCAGAGATGCCTTCGGCAATGTGTGGTATATCGCGACGCCGAAAAGCTGGAAGCCTGGGCCGGAGGGGCTGCGCTCCATCCAGCCGTTCCTGCACTTGCGCGAAGCGGAAAAGATGGTCCCGTTTGCGGAAGCGACGTTCGGTGCAGAAGTGATGGGCATGGCAAAGTCACCGGAAGGATTCGTGCTTCACGCGACCATCCGGATTGGCAACGCGACGTTTGAGATCGCCGAAGCACACGGAAAATCCCAGCCGATGCCGTGCCATCTGCATGTGTACGTGCCGGACACGGATGCAACCTATGCAAAGGCTCTCCGCGCCGGAGCAAGCTCTCTGCGCGAACCGGAGGACGCACCGTACGGTGATCGCGCCGCTGGGGTAAAGGATCCTTTCGGGAACAGCTGGTTTATTGCGACCTATCAGGGAACGAAGTAGCGACAGACAAGAAGAACCAATCGCAAACTGGGGCTTGGCTCCTTTATTTCCTTAACCTCGTTGGCTTCCTTGCTTCCTGAACGAGGTCACGCACCAGCTCAGCAGGTATTAGGCGGCGGATTCGGAGCGGAAGACGCGCTGGAAGCGCGGGCCGGTGAACTGCACGCCTACTAACTTCTCGCCGCGAGACGCTGCGTCCTTGACGTGGACAACGCGGCCATGCGTGGCGAAGTCGGATTCGTGGCGGCGCGAAGCGTAATACGAAAAGGGAATGCGAATCTCGAGATCGGAGCCGATGGCGACGTCGAAGCGCGTGAGAAACGCGGCGCCGCTGCGGCAAAGATTCTCACTGGACGTTTCTTCTTCGAAGATGACGCCGCGGGAATCGCGGCCGCGAACGCGCATGGGCAGGCGGACAGAGATTCTACGTTCCGAGCGTTGCCTCGAGACGGACGTGCTGACTGGGACCATGGGCTGGGTCCTCATTTCCGGCCACTCCATCCGGGGTGGAGCGGGCCATTTCCTGCTCGCCCGAATCCCGGGCGACCGCGCCAGCTCGGCTCTCGAAAAAGCGTTCCACGCTCGAGAGGATTTCGCCGGGCGTTCGCGCCGTGTGTACGATTCTGCGAAGCTCGCTACCGTTCCCCACGCCATGAGTGAACCAGCAAGCGAACTGCTTCATTTTGCCTACACCATCGGGCAGGCGGGCAGCACAAATTTGCCTATAGTAGCCAATCAATAAACGGTGGCGGTCCTCCTCGGTGGGAGTGGTGTAACGGCCGGTTTCGGCAAATTGCTGCATTTGCGAAAAGATCCAGGGATTGGTGGCCGCAGCGCGGCCAATCATCACGGCATCGCAAGAAGTTTCGCGAAACATGCGCGCAGCGTCTTCGGGAGTGTTAATGTCGCCGTTGCCGATGACGGGAATCTTCACGGCCTGCTTGACGGCGGCGATGAGCGACCAGTCCGCGGCACCGCTGTAGCCCTGAACACGCGTGCGGGGATGCACGGCGACGGCTTCGACGCCGACGCTCTCGGCAAGTTTGGCAACGTCGACGGCAACGATGGATTTTTCGTCCCAGCCGGCGCGCAGCTTGATGGTGAGCGGAATTTTGACAGCGGTGCGGACGGCGCGAAAGATTTGTTCGAGAAGCGGAAGGTCACGAAGCAAGCCGGAGCCGCCGCACTTGACGACTTTCTTGGCGGGGCAGCCGAGATTGATGTCCACCGCGTCGTAGCCGAGGTCTTCGACCATCTTGGCGGCTTCCGCCATGACCTCAGGCTTGGCGCCAAAGAGTTGCGCGGTGATGGGATGCTCGTCTTCCTGAAAGTAGAGATAGCGAAGCGTTTTTGCGGCGCTGCGAGTGATGCCTTCGGAGCTGGTGAACTCGGTCATCAACAGGCCGCAGCCGCCGAGGCCGCGAATGACGCGGCGGAAAAGCGTGTCCGTGACGCCCGCCATGGGAGCGAGGATGGTCGGGGGGTGGATGGTCAAGTCGCGAATTTGGAAGCTGGCAGGCATCATTTGAAGTTTAGGACGAGCCACCTCTGTGGAACAAGACGATTGTGAAGGCGGTAAGAGTGACGAGTGCTGAGTGCCAAAATGGGAATTTGGAGTGAGTGACACCCGGCATTTTTTGTAAGAGCGGATTCTAAAGGAGTTACAGGCGTCACGTTTTGTAAGAGCAGAATCTAAAGGACTTGCGGCGACGGGATTTTCGTCATACACGTAAGAGCGGATTCTAAAGGAGTTATTGCGGTGCGGGTGCAAGAGAGATCCTTCGACTCGCTGCGCTCGCTCAGGATGACTATCCTTGTCGGATAGTCAGTTCGAGGTACCGCGAGGCGGGCGAGCATCAGCGGCAAGCGCTAAATCATACCAAAAGCAAGTATAGCTAATTAGTACAGTTTGTCAAGGAGAAAATAAGTGATTTGGATGCTGGAAGTTAGCGCGGAGAAGAAAGAGGAGCCAGCGGGAACCGGCCCCACCTTTTCAAAAAACCAAATGCGAAAAGGTGGGCCACCCCGGTGGTGCTTGCGGATCGGTGGCTGGCTAAGGATGATCCACCCGCCATCAAACAAGGGTGACATTGGGAGCACGTACCGGCGTTTATGAGGACTTACGGCTGAGTTCTGAGCTAAACTCTTGGGTGCTTCCCGTTTGGGGTATTTCGCTTTATGATCGCGAGCTCCGCTCTCTAATACCGCTCGCATCCAATGACTGGGGAAATGCTGAAAAAAGTCCATCTCTACCTCATCAAACCCACCCAATACGACGACGACGGCTACGTGGTGCGCCACTGGCGTGGCGTCCTGCCCAGCAACACTTTGGCGTGTTTGGCCGCGCTTACCGACGAGGTCGTTGCGCAAAAGCGTCTTGGCGAAAACGTGCGCGTGCACGTCCATCTGCTCGACGAAACTGTCGACAAGGTTCCCATCAAGCGCATCTGCCGCTCTCAGCGCGACGCTCACACCAAGACGATCGTCTGCCTCGTGGGCGTGCAAACCAATCAATTTCCCCGCGCCTGCGACCTCGCGCGCACTTTCCGCCGCGCTGGCTTGACCGTCCTCATTGGCGGCTTCCACGTTAGCGGCTATCTGGCGCTGCTCCCGGAGATTCCTCCGGACATTCAACAACTCATGGACGACGGCGTGACCATCGTCAAAGGAGAGGTCGAAGAAACCTGGGGTGACCTGCTCTGCGACGCCGTCAACGGACAGCTCAAGGCTCTCTACGATTTCATCGACAATAAGCCGGATCTCTACACCAAACCGCTTCCAGCCATTCGTAGAAGCTATCTGCGCAAGTTTGTGGCCCCGAATTTTGGCACGCTAGATTGCGGCCGCGGGTGCCCGTTCGAGTGCACTTTCTGCACCATCATCAACGTGCAGGGGCGCAAGATGCGTTTTCGCTCCGCCGAGCACATCGCGGACGCCGTACGCCGCAACTATCGCGAACACGGCATTTCCTTCTACTTCTTTACGGACGACAACT
>Ga0187780_10002560_pt1 | contig 13672 bp, 12 predicted proteins | sample 1015_Q2_SP10_20__FD_132429 | JGI IMG/M metagenome (GOLD analysis project Ga0187780, IMG submission 132429) | Tropical peat soil microbial communities from peatlands in Department of Meta, Colombia - 1015_Q2_SP10_20_MG | ecosystem: Environmental > Terrestrial > Soil > Wetlands > Peat | place...
GCCGTTCACCAGAAAGATCGTAACCGGTGTCTTGTTCTTGCGCAGATGGTTCAGGAAGACGTCCTGAACATTTTGTGCCTTTTCGCTCATGTTCTTGGCCTCTTGCTGGGCGTCCGACGGGCCTAAACACCGCCGATTAAGGGCTCGGGTTGTCACCCGTTACCGAATTGAAGCAAATATAGGCGCAGTACCGCTCAAAGCAATGCCGCTAACTCATTGCAGTTAAGCGCCTTCAAGCCAGGAGGATATGCCCATTGTTCGTCCGCTAAATTGACGGACTCACCGAACAAAACCGGCAAAACACCCGCCGCATGGGCACATTGAAGGTCTGCCCGTGTGTCACCCACCATCCACACGGCGTGACTGGGAACAATTCCCGTACCGTCGAGCGCCAAATAGACCGGGTCCGGGGCCGGCTTGTCGCGCTTGGCATCTTTGGCACCTACGGCACGTGCAATCCATCGCCCCCATCCGAGATGCGCCAGTTCGGCGCGCAAATTGTTCCCTACCTTGTTGCTGACCACCGCGACATAGCAGCCGGCTAGCTTGCAGCGTTCGAGCAACGCGTCGGCACCCGGCAAAGGCTCGAGCCTCTCGAGATGAATGCGGTGGAAGGTCCGGTAGAATACACGCTCGGCCTCGCCTGCCTGTTCGCCAAACAAGCGCGGAAACAAGTCGCGGAGGGAACCATGTGCGCGGTCTCGAACTTCTAGCTCTGTCCAAGGCTCACGACCCAACGCCAAGAATGTGTCGCGATAACATTCGACAATGGTTGGCCAAGTATTGACCAGCGTGTTGTCCCAGTCGAATAGAACGGCCCGCGGCGGCCGTATCCCGCGTGGAACGCTCACGTGATCGACTCGCCCGTGCTGGCAAATCGCATGTATTCCTCTCGCAGGCGCCGCGCGATCGGGCCAGGTTTTCCGTCCCCCACCATTTCCCCGTCGATCCTCACCACGGGCGTGACAAAGGAAGTGGCGCTCGTGATGAACGCCTCCTGTGCGCGCTTGGCCTCGGTAAGGCTGAACGGACGCTCTACCAACTTGAGCTGCAGCGAATTGGCCAGCGTCTTGAGACTATGTCGAGTGATGCCAGCCAGAATGCCGTTGTCAGTCTGGCGGGTCACGAGTTCACCATCCGGCGTCACGATCCAGGCGTTGGTCGAAGCTCCCTCTGTCACGCAGCCATTGCGGTCAACCAGCCACGCCTCATAGGCTCCGCTTTCTCGCGCGCTCTGTTTCGCCATGACGTTTGGAATCAGCGCCACGGTCTTGATGTCGCAACGCTCCCAACGGATATCAGCATGGCTCTTTATGGCGATCCCGGGACCGGAATCGCTTCCGGCGCGCGCCATGTTCCTGGTTGTGAGGACCAATGCGGGCCTGACCGGCGGCGTCGGAAAAGCGTGATCGCGTCGTGCTGTGCCGCGAGTGACCTGCATGTAAACAAGGCCGTCTCGCAGACGATTGCGTCTCATCAGCTCGCGAATGATAAAACTCAAGACCGTCCGAGATACGGGCCGTTCGATCCTGAGTTCGTGCAATGACCGATCGAGACGATCGAGGTGGAGCGCTTCATCTATGAGCTTACCGTCGCGGACGCCCACGACCTCGTAGACCCCGTCGGCGAACTGATAGCCGCGATCCTCGATATGTACGCGCGCCAACCGATGGTCGACGTAACGGCCATTGACATAAGAGTAGCGCGCCATGAGCGACTTCTTATTCTGCCGTCGGTTCGGCGACACGACGTTCCTCTCCCGCGCCGCCGTGAAGACCGAGGGATTTTAATTTGCGGTGAAGAGCCGAGCGCTCCATGCCTACAAATGTCGCAGTGCGGGAAATATTTCCGCCGAAACGCGTGACCTGGGCAAGCAGGTATTCCCGCTCGAAGACCTCGCGGGCGTCGCGAAGTGGCAGCTGCATGATTTCACCGCCCTTCTCCCAACGAAGGACCGAAGGCGCGTCCTCGCTGACATCACTCGGCAAGACGTCGGCGCGGATGGGGCCGCCGCCAGCCGGTGCAAGAATCAACAAGCGTTCGATGACGTTGCGCAGCTGGCGGACATTACCCGGCCAGTCATGCCCCTGTAGCGCCGCCAACGTGTCTCCGCCAATGGCGCGCGACGCAAGACCTGTTGCGTCCGCAACTCGCCTCAGCAAGTCGGCTGCCAGTTCAGGTATGTCCTCGCGCCGCTCGCTCAACGGAGGCGCCCTCAGTGATACAACATTAAGTCGATGGAATAACTCCTCGCGAAATTCGCCTGCGGCGATTTCCTCCGAGAGATTTCGCGCCGTCGAAGCCAGCACTCGCACATCGACTTCCACTCGAGTTTTGCCGGCATCGCGCATGTAAGACTGCTCCTGCAAAACGCGTGCGAGCCGGCTCTGCAGCGCAAGCGGCAGGTCCGCAACTTCCTTGAGGAGCAATGTGCCGCCGTGCGCCAGTTCGAAGGCTCCGGATACCCGAAGCGCATCACCTTCCACCTCGCCATCGGTGCCGAACAGCTCGATGTCGAGTCGCTCGGCCGGCAGGGTAGAGCAGTTGACGACTACAAACGGCCCATCCACGCGTTTGGAGCCCTGATGAATGAGTCGCGCAATGGTCTCTTTGCCGGTGCCCGATGGCCCGGTAATCAGCACTCTGCTGCCTGTGGGCGCCACTCGCTCGATCTGCGCCCGCACGCTCACGGCCGCAGTCGACGAACCTACGAAGGACACCTCGCCACCAGCCCGCCGGCGCAAACTGGCATTTTCCCGCTTTAGCCGGTCGGCCTCCACCGCCCGATCGACGACCAGCAGCAATCGGTCCGCCTTGAAGGGCTTCTCGATAAAGTCGTAGGCGCCGCTTTTTATCGCCGAGACGGCGGTGTCGATTGTGCCGTGGCCGCTGATCATCACCACTGGAACGGGCGGATCTTCTCGCCGGATGACTTCAAGGAGCTGAAGGCCGTCGAGTTCGCTGCCTTGCAGCCAAACATCAAGTATCACCAGAGCTGGACGGCGTTGACGGACGGCTTCGACTGCTTCGCCGCTGTTGTGGGCGCGCCGCGCCGTGTGGCCCTCGTCTTCGAGGATGCCGGCGATCAATGTGCAGATGTCGCGTTCGTCGTCGACGATAAGAATATCGTGGCCCATGCTCTACTCAAACCGCCGGCAAGGCGTCGTGGTGCAAGTCATTGTGCGGCGGTCGCTTGCCGCGCGACCGAGGCGATTTCCTTGGCGTCTCGCCGAAATACCAGACTGATGCGCGCGCCGCCACCCTCGCGGTCGTCGAGTATGAGTCGTCCGCCGTGGTCCTCCATGATCTTCTTGACAATGGCGAGGCCGAGACCCGTCCCTCTGCTTCGAGTCGTCATGTACGGTTCGGTCAACCTGTCCCTTCCTTCATCTGGCAACCCTTTGCCATTGTCTGTCACCACGACCGTCACCGTGTCACCCTCGTCATTGAGCGAAAGCTCAATCTCACCCGCCGGGAGAATCTCCTGACCATAAAGCAACTCCCTCCCCTCGATCGCTTCGGCTGCGTTTTTCAAGATATTGGTCAAAGCTTGAGCGACCTGGCGTCGATCACAAACCAAGAGTACTGGATGATCCGGCAGGCGCGATTGGTAGTGGATGTCCGGGTTGCCGCTACGCTGCAGGAAAAGGGCCTGCTGGCAGAGTTCCTTTGCATCTTCGGATTGGACCGTCGGGCGGGGCATGCGGGCGAAAGACGAGAATTCGTCAACCATCCGACCAATGTCGCCGACTTGTCGGATGATCGTGTCGGTGCAAATCGAAAACGTTTCCGGATCCTCTGTTATTTGCCTCAAATACCGCCTCCGCAGGCGTTCGGCGGACAGCTGGATCGGCGTCAGCGGATTCTTGATTTCATGGGCGATTCTCCTCGCGACATCGCCCCATGCCGCCATGCGTTGCGCCGACATAAGATCAGTGATGTCATCGAATGTAACGACCGACCCAGCGCTCTCCGAAGAACTGATCCGGACGAGCAGAATACGTCGAGTGCCGCGATGTACGAGCTCCACCTGGCCTTGGGCCACCCGGCCGGTCCGCTCGGACGACTGCGCGACCAGCGGCGCCAATTCAGGCATCAACTCCATCAGCGGCCGGCCCAATACGCCATCTTCCGGCAATGCGAGCAACTCGAGCGCCGACCGGTTTGTTCGGGTGACCAACCCTTCGCCGTTGACGCTCAAGACACCGGCCGAAACGCCCGCCAGCACCGCGTCGGTTAGACGGCGACGCGTGTCGAGCTCCTTGTTGGCGGCCACCAACTCGCTGCGCTGCTGCTCGATTTGACTGGTCATGCGATTGAACGAACGCGCAAGCTGACCCAACTCATCATTGGGCGGTCCTTCCTCCACACGGGCGGCAAGGTCTCCGTCGCGCACACGCTCCGCTGCAGCCATCAATCCGCCGATCGGCGCTGTAAGACGTGTTGCGAAGAGTATTGCCAACCACACCGCCGCGAGCAGCATGAGAAGCGCAATTGCACCGCAAATCACAAAAATGAAGAGCTGGTTTCGCTGCAAGGCCTGTTCAATTTGCGCATAAAACTGACCGGCAACCTCGATGCTCTTTATGTAGTCGACTAGGCGCAGATCGATTGCGTGGCCCGTCACAAGGTAGAGAGACTCGCCGACAAAAAGTTGCATCACGAAATAGGTGCCCTGCCCCGAACCAAACTCGATGGGACGAGATTGGTTCGCCGCCATCCATTGAACCTGCGCCGGAGGCACGGGGTTGGCCATCGGCTTGGCGTCGGGAGCGACCGCACGAGCGATCAGACCCTTGTCACCGTCGATTAGATCCGCCTCAAGCATCGACCGCCCGGCAATCAGGCGCCCCAGCAGATTGCTGACAGCTTCCTTGTCGTGGAGTGCCTCGACGCTCAATTTCTGGAGCGGGTCGGCAACAGCGGCAATGTCGCGCAGAATTTCTTCCTCGCGTGCCCGGCGCACGGGTTCGCCGATGGCACGCGCTGCCTCGTAGGACGCCTGTGCTGGCTTGACTACAAAGTTGGTCAGATTGAGCAGTAGCAGCGACAAGATGATCGAGACAATTACTGTCGGCGTAATGGTGAAGATGCTGCAAACCAGCACGAGCCGCATATGGAGGCGGGATCCGGCGGCGCCCCGACGACGGTCAAGCCAGAGCTGCGTGAGCCGAACGGCGAGCACGGCGACCAAGGCTATCGCGACGACCAAATCGGCCACGAGCAGGCCAGTCATCCAGCCACTCGTCCTGAACGCCGAGGGTGCGAAGCCCGCCAACCAGGCATAGGTCGCACCGCCCGCCAGGACGGCGAGCGCCGCCAGGGACACAGCTGCAATGCGGCTGGTCAGGCTGCGGCCCACTGCCGTCATTGCATCGCCAAAGCGTGAAACGCCTAGCGAATTTGCCACTGATTCACCCGCCTCGGCGGACCTGCGGCGTGCGAACCACGGGAACGTCGAGGTCCTTGATTTTCTTGCGCAATGTATTGCGATTGAGCCCTAGGAGACGGGCTGCGCGCAACTGGTTCCCGCGTGTTGCCCCCAATGCGAGAGACAATAGTGGCCGCTCGACCTCCGCAATGACCCGGTCGTACATGCCGTCTGGCGGCAATCGGTCGCCATGTGCGGCAAACATTGCTTGCAGATGGCGGTCGACAGCGTCGGTCAGGGTTACGTCACTGCCTAAGCCCAAATTACCCGGATCGGGTCCCGGTGCCTGGACAGCGTCGGCGAGTTCGGACTCGATCGTTTCAAGTCCGATTACCTCTTCTGAGTACAGTGCCGAAAGCCGCCGCATCAGGTTTTCAAGCTCTCGTACGTTTCCAGGCCAGCGATGCTGGCGCAGTCGCGCCATGGCCTCCGGAGACAGGACCTTCGCCGGCAGACCATCAACCGTCGCAGCGCGCAGGAAATGATTGGTCAGCTCGGGAATGTCGTCGAGACGCTCGCGCAATGGCGGCAGGCGAATTGGCACCACATTCAGGCGGTAGAAGAGATCCTCGCGAAACAGGCCCTGTTGAATCAGGCGGCGCAGATCCCTGTGGGTCGCAGCAACAATGCGAACATTGGCCTTGATCGGCGTTCGGCCGCCGACGGTCATGTACTCGCCTTCCTGCAATACTCGCAACAATCGGGTCTGCGCCTCGGGCGGCATGTCTCCAATCTCATCCAAGAACAAGGTGCCGCCGGCCGCTTGCTCGAATTTACCCGACGATCGCTGAACCGCTCCGGTGAAGGCGCCGCGCTCGTGGCCGAACAGTTCGCTTTCAATCAACTCGCGCGGAATCGCCGCCATGTTGAGCGCGACGAACGGCCCCTTTCGGCGCTTCCCGTAGTCGTGCAGCGCACGGGCCACCAGCTCCTTGCCCGTGCCCGACTCGCCCGCGACCATTACGGTCAGGTCGGTGGACATGAGGCGGGCCAACGCGCGGTAAATCTCCTGCATGGCGGGCGATCGGCCGATTAGGGGCAGACGTTCGCCGTCGTCCTGAGGCTGCACCGTTCGCGATACGGGAGCGGCCGGTGCTGAGAGCGCGCGATTGACCACTGAAACCAGCTCGTTCAGGTCGAACGGTTTGGGCAAGTATTCGAATGCCCCGCGCTCCGTCGCCCGCACGGCGGTCAACAACGTCGATTGGGCGCTCATGACGATGATGCGCAGATCCGGCCGAAGCTTGCGGATACGGGGCACGAGATCGAGACCGTTCTCGTCGGGCATCACGACGTCGGTGATGACTAGCTGCCCCTCGCCTTCCTGGACCCATTGCCAAAGAGTTGACGCGGTTCCCGTGCTGCGCACGGTATGCCCCTGCCGCCCGAGTGCCTGATGCAGGACGGTGCGAATGGCGCGGTCGTCGTCGGCAACGAGGATGGTGGTACCGCTGTTCATGGCACCGCCTGCGGCGATTGCAACGGGAGCATCACCCTGAACGTTGTGCGGCCGGGCTCACTGTCATATTCGATGGCCCCGCCGTGATCGTTGATGATCTTTGCCACAAGGGCCAGACCGAGGCCGGTTCCGGTCGGCTTGTTGGTGACGAAGGCGTCGAACAAATGGGGCCGGATCTCTTCGGAGACGCCACTACCATTGTCTCGCACCGACACCACCAGCGGCAAGTTCACCCTTGCCTGCTGACCGGGTACTGCAAGCCTCAGTCCATGGCGAAAGGCGGTGGAGAGCTCAATTTCTCGTTCGCCGTCACCTGGTACTTCGCAGGCATTTTTCACGAGATTGAGGAAGACCTGGATGAGCTGATCGCGGTCGCCAAACACGTCGGGCAGCGAAGGATCGTAGGTCTCGATAAATCGCACGTTCTTGCCGAAACCGTTTTGCGAGATCCGCCGGACGTGGTTCAGCACCTGGTGAATATTGATCGGGGTGCGCTCTATAGGACGGCCGTCAGCGAATGCCTCCATACGATCCACCAAAGCGACGATCCGGTCAGTTTCCTCGCAAATAAGGTTCGTGAGCTCACGCTCGCCATCCGACGCGGACTGCTCGAGTAGCTGGGCAGCTCCGCGAATGCCCGACAGAGGGTTTTTCACCTCGTGTGCCAGCATTGCCGCGAGGGCACTCACCGAGCGCGCGGCGCTGCGATGCGACATCTGGCGATCGATGTTGCGGGCGATCGACTGCTCGGTGAGCGATATAGCGACTAGGTTGCTGCTCTCTGTAACCGGCGAGAGCCGAAGGGCGCAGAACCGATTGCCGATGCGTGGCGACGCCAGGGTGACTCCGCTTTCTGCAACCGCGCCGCCGGTCGTTAGCACCTGCTCCAGCAGAGAGAAGATAGGCGTGTCCTCCGGGACAAACTCGCTCAATGGGTGGGTGACCAAACGCGCCCGGCCGACGCCGAAAAACTGCTCGGCCGCCAAGTTCGCGTATAGTATCAAGCCCGTCGCGTCGACAACGATGACCGCTTCGGATAGTGAATCCAGGATTGCGCTGGGAAACTGCTCGCCGGCAGAGTCCGGGCGCTTCAACGGTTGCAATGTCATGTCACGCGGCCTGACGCTCAAACGCAGGCAGGAAGAACGCTGTGAGCATGACGCGGATTTTCCTGGCGTCGATCTCACGATTGACTGCCGCGCGAAATTCGGCCGCGCCAGGCAAGCCCTTCGAGTACCAGCCGAGATGCTTTCGTGCCATGCGGACGCCTGTCTCTTGGCCGTAGTGGGACAGCATCGCCTCGAAATGTTCGCGCACCGTCGCGTACTGCTTAACGGGCGTGGGATCAGGTACGCGCTCACCAGCCCTCAAGTAGCGAATGGTCTGTCGAAGGAACCATGGTCTGCCGTACGCCCCGCGCCCGATCATCACGCCATCAGCCCCTGACAATTCGAGCGCGGCGTCGACATCATCCAGTGTGTTGATATCGCCGTTGACTATCACGGGAAGACGCGTGACCGCCTTCACTTCGCGGATGAACGCCCAGTCCGAATGACCGTCGTAGAATTGGCAACGCGTGCGGCCATGCACAGTCAACATCTTGATGCCGCACTGCTCGGCGATGCGCGCCAAATTTGGCGCGTTGCGACTGGCCGAATCCCAGCCCGTGCGCATTTTGAGGGTAACTGGAAGATTGACCGCCCGTGCGGTGGCCTCGAGTATTTTTGCCGCGTGCACCTCGTCGCGCATCAACGAGGAGCCGGCATGCCCATTCACGACCTTCTTCACCGGGCAGCCGAAATTGATGTCGACAATGGCGGCTCCCCTGTCTTCACTAAGCTTGGCAGCCTCCGCCATGACGTCGGGCTCGCAGCCAGCGAGCTGAACCGCCATCGGGAACTCCTCCGGCGAGTTCTTCGCCATCAGGAGAGTCTTGCGGTTCTCCCGCACCATGGCCGCCGAAGCGATCATTTCCGATACGACGAGGCCGGCACCGTCTCTCTTCACCAGCCGACGAAACGGCATGTCGGTGACGCCTGACATCGGCGCCAGAAAAACGGGGTCATCTATGTGCACCGGGCCGATATCGATGGGTGTAAGACGAGTTGAACTACTCATGCGGCTGATCAGATTATAGGCAAGTTGTGCGTTGCACAATAATTGGGCGAGCATTAGCCTGCCTGCGTTGTGAGTGCAAGCCGGGCGAGTGCAAGCCCTATAACCCGATGTTATCTAAGCCTTCGTGGCAAATTGCATCGCCTTGATCGTGGCCGCCGGCAGGGGAAGCCGCTATGGCGGCCCTTTGCCCAAGCAGTATGCCCTTTGGCGGGGCCAGCCTGTGTTGCGGTGCGCTGTCGAGGCCTTCCGGCGAACCCCCGGGATCAGCGGCTTGCAGGTCGTGATCGCCGCTGGCGATGAGGCCCGCTATGAGGCGGCGATGGTCGGCCTCGAGTTGCCTAGGCCCGTTCTGGGCGGCATGAGCCGCCAGCAATCAGTCCTTAGAGGCCTCCAGGCTCTCTCAGCTTGCACTCCGGATTTCGTCGCCGTGCACGACGCCGTCCGCCCGTTTGTGCGCAGCGCCGATATCGCGGCCTGTCTCACTGAAGCCGCCCGGCCGGGCATCGACGGTGCGGTGCTTGGCACACCACTTGTTGATACCCTGAAGCGCACCGACGACAGCGGAACCATCGTTGCCACGACTCCTCGTGCCGGACTGTGGAGGGCTCAGACACCGCAGGTTTTCCGCTTTGCCGCATTGCTGGCTGCCCACCGGAACGCTGCTGAACTGGGATGCAGCGAGGAAACGGCTCTCACGGACGATGCGGCGGTTGCCGAACGCGCCGGATTGAAGCTTGTTATGGTGGCTGGGCACGAGGACAACACAAAAATCACCACCATGGACGATCTCGCAGGAGCGGTCGCTACGGAAACGCGGACGGCGCTTGGCTACGACGTGCACATGTTCGCACCAGGTGATGCCGTCATGCTTGGAGGCGTCGCGGTACCCCATTCGTATGCCCTCGCCGGCCACTCTGACGCCGATGTCGCGTTGCATGCGTTGACCGACGCCATCCTCGGCACGATCGGCGCCGGTGACATTGGCAAGCACTTTCCCCCGTCGGATCAAAAATGGCGCGGCGCCTCTTCCGACCGGTTCCTGCAATACGCCGTCGAGCTGCTGGGCAGCCGCGGCGGCCGTATCATTCATCTCGATTTGACTTTGGTGTGCGAGGCTCCGCGGATTGGGCCTCATCGCGACGCGATCATCGCCAGCATCGCGCGGATCGCCGGGATCAATCCGGATCGAGTGAGCGTGAAGGCGACAACGACGGAGGGGCTGGGCTTTACTGGCCGTCGCGAAGGCATTGCCGCGCAGGCTGTCGCCACGGTTGAACTTCCAAGAGGCCAATAGACATATGTTCGATCACGAAATCAGGGAGGCGGCCGAACGTGTCCTGCTTTCCTGCCGCCAGCGCAACCTCAGGGTCGTCACGGCGGAATCCTGCACCGGCGGACTGGTCGCCGCGGCACTTACCGCGATAGCAGGTTCCTCAGACGTGGTTGAACGGGGCTTCGTTACCTACGCCAACGAAGCCAAGCGCGAGATGCTCGGTGTGCCTTGGGATGCCCTGCTGGGCCACGGCGCGGTAAGCGATCAAGTCGCCCGGGCCATGGCCAAGGGGGCGCTCGCTCGCTCGGCCGCCGACATCTCGGTTTCGGTAACAGGGGTCGCCGGGCCCGGCGGTGGCAGCGCGGAAAAACCCGTGGGACTAGTGCATTTTGCGGCAGAGCGAACCGGCTACGAGCCGATTTCCGAGCGCCATGTTTTTCCGGGCGACCGCGACGGCATTCGCCGGCGCGCGGCGCTCACCGCGCTCGTGATGCTGGCGTCGCTGGCCGAACGGTAGGCTGTCCGTAGAGCCTTTGGGCACGGATCTCGAACGCCGAAACCATGCGTCTCACGGCCTCGCCGAACAGCAGCCGCACCGTGTGCTGCAGAAGTCGGGAGCGAAATTCGAACTCGAGCGTGAAATCGATCAACGTGCCGCCGTCTTCCGGCTGAAACAGCCAGCGGCTGGAGAGATGACGAAACGGCCCTTCGATTCCCGACGTCTCGATGCGCAGCGCACCAGGGTCGTCAGTATTCAGCGCCACGCGAGAAACGAACTTCTCGTGAAAAGGACCAAAGCCGATCGCCAATTCGTCGATCTCGACGTTTGGCGCTTCACGCCGGCGCACGCGCGCAGCCGTGCACCAGGGCAGGAACTCCGGATAGCGCGGGACATCAGCCACGAGGTCGAATAGTTGCCGCGGAGCGAAGCGCACGATCCTTCGCTCGGCGTGTCTGGTGATCGCCACGTCCGGTCAGGTATTGGTTTGGGAAGCGCGGGCCGCCCTCAGGCGTGCAAAGTCATCACCCGCGTGATAGCTCGAGCGCGTGAGCGGCGAGGCTGAAACCATGAGAAAGCCCTTGGCGCGCGCAATCGCGGCCAGCTCCTCGAACTCCTGCGGCGTCCAGAAGCGGTCGATCGCGGCGTGCTTCGACGTCGGCTGGAGGTATTGCCCGACTGTCAGGAAATCGACATCCGCCGCACGCAGATCGTCCATAACCTGCAGGATTTCTTCGCGCGTTTCACCGAGGCCCACCATGACACCTGACTTGGTGAACATCGCCGGCGTGAGTTCCTTGACGCGCGCCAGAAGGCGCAGGGATGCAAAATAGCGCGCACCGGGTCGAATCGTGGGATAGAGCCGCGGCACCGTTTCGAGGTTGTGGTTATAGACGTCAGGTCCAGCGGCGACGACGATCTCCACGGCGCCCGGCTTGCGCAGGAAATCAGGAGTCAGGACCTCGATCGTTGTTGCCGATGCAGATTTGCGCAGCGCCTCGATGACCCGGGCGAAGTGCCCTGCTCCGCCATCCTCGAGATCGTCGCGGTCGACAGATGTGACCACGACGTGGCTGAGCCCCAGCTTGCCGACGACCTCAGCAATGCTTTGGGGTTCCCGCGGATTGAGCGCTCCCGGCTTGCCGGTGGCCACGTTGCAGAAGGCACACGCCCGCGTACAGACGTGGCCCATGATCATGAAGGTGGCGTGCCTGTGCTTCCAGCATTCGCCGATATTGGGACATGCCGCCTCCTCGCAAACGGTGGCGAGGCCATATTGCCGCATCAGCCGCTTGGTCTCGGCATACTCGGCCGAGTTGGGCGCGCGCACCCGGATCCAGTCCGGCTTGCGCCGGATTGGATTGTCCGGCCGATGCGCCTTTTCGGGGTGGCGCTCGGACCGGCTGGGCGAAATCTTGTCGAGCGTTCCGTCCATGATGGCTCAGATATGGAGCGTCCTGCCGTACGCCGCCAGTACCGACTCGTGCATCATTTCCGACAAGGTTGGGTGCGGGAACACCGTCGTCATCAGCTCGGCTTCGGTGCTCTCGAGGGTCTTGGCAATGCTGTAGCCCTGGATCAGCTCGGTTACCTCGGCACCGATCATGTGCGCACCAAGAAGTTCGCCGGTAACGGCATCGAATACCGTCTTGATGAATCCTTCCGGCTCGCCGAGGGCAATTGCCTTGCCGTTGCCAATGAAGGGAAACTTGCCGACCTTGATCTGCAGACCCCTGCCCCTGGCCGCTGCCTCGGTTAGGCCGATGCTCGCCACCTGCGGCTGACAGTAGGTGCAGCCCGGAATGTTCGCCACATTCAGCGGGTGGACGCTCTTCACTCCGGCAATCTTCTCGACTGCGACGACGCCTTCGTGCATGGCCTTGTGTGCGAGCCAAGGTGGGCCCGCGACATCGCCGATCGCGTAAACACCAGGCTCGCCGGTGAAGCCCCATTGGTCGATGACGATGTGGGTCTTCTCGACCTTCACCTTGGTGCCTTCGAGGCCGAGCTTCTCGACATTGCCGACAATACCGACAGCCGAGATCACGCGATCCACGGTGATCTGCTCGCTCTTGCCGGCCACTGTGAGCGTAGCGGTGACATTGGCAGAGCCCCTCTTCAGGCCCGCGACCGTGGCACCGGTGAAGATCCTCATGCCCTGCTTCTCGAAGGCACGTTTGGCGAAGGCCGATACCTCCTCGTCTTCGACGGGCAGGATCCGGTCGACCACCTCTGCCACCGTCACCTCGCAGCCCATGGTGCGATAGAAGCTCGCGAATTCGATGCCGATCGCACCCGAGCCGATCACCAGCAGCGACTTGGGAAATTCGGACGGCACCATCGCTTCCTTGTATGTCCAGACCAACTTGCCGTCGGATTCGAGCCCCGGCAATTGTCGTGCCCGGGCACCGGTCGCGATGATGATGTTCTTCGCGGTCAGAACGGCGTTGCTCTTGTCATTCAACGCCACCGCAAGCCTCCCCGGGCCGGCGAGCTTCGCCGTGCCGTCGAAAACTGTGATCTTGTTCTTGCGCATCAACCCTTTGACGCCGTTGCTGAGCTGAGCCGCGACCTTGCGCGAGCGCTCAACGACCTTCTTGGCGTCAAACGACACGTCCTTGACGGCAAGGCCGAAGCTGTCGGCATGCTTGATGAGGCCATACACTTCGGACGTTCGCAGCAGCGCCTTGGTCGGGATGCAGCCCCAGTTGAGACATATGCCGCCCATGTGCTCGCGCTCGACAACCGCGGTCTTCAGACCGAGCTGGGCCGCACGAATGGCCGCGACATAGCCGCCCGGTCCGCCTCCCACGACTACGATGTCGAAACTGGTGTCGGCCATGTCTGCTCCCTAGGCCAGCATCGCTGCCGGCTGCTCGACATAAGCGCGAA
>Ga0187780_10002561_pt1 | contig 13661 bp, 11 predicted proteins | sample 1015_Q2_SP10_20__FD_132429 | JGI IMG/M metagenome (GOLD analysis project Ga0187780, IMG submission 132429) | Tropical peat soil microbial communities from peatlands in Department of Meta, Colombia - 1015_Q2_SP10_20_MG | ecosystem: Environmental > Terrestrial > Soil > Wetlands > Peat | place...
ACGACCTGCCGGCCACCTGCGCCCGCGTCGCACCGGACGTTTACAGGCTGCCGGGCATCGAGGGTCTGCTTGCTGCGGCGGAGCATGACGTTCGCGCCATGCTGGCGCCGGTGCGAATCGCAGCTGCCAACGTAGGTCCCGCCGTCACCACGGATCTCGAGCAGCGCGTGGAGCGCCTGCTGCCGCCGCTGCTGCAGAGTCGCACGGGCTTTACGGGCGCGGAGCTCGCGTCCTGGTCGCGGGGCGATGCGAGCCAGGGCGACAGCGTGCATCTGCTGGTGATGACGCTGCACCGCAAGCTCATTGAGCTGCAACAGGCGGTTGCCACCGAGGTGCTCGACGGCGCAACCGTTTACGAGCTCGCGCCGGAGGACCGCGACCTCGTTCTCGCCTTCATGCGCGGCGTCAATCGCACGTCGCGCCTGCGCTTTGATCATCCCGGTCTCGGCACCACTGCGACGCGCCACGCCGGCCGCCTGGTGATACAGAACGACATCGGAGAGACCGACGCACACGTCATCGTCGTGCACATCGATAGCGACGCTGTTTCGGTCACGTACACCGACGTGCACCTGCAGCGGCTGCTGTTCTTCCAGTCGCTATTTGCGGCCCAACCGATCACCTGGCGCGAAACGCGGGTGGTGCAGGATCGCCAGATGAGCGACGGGCTGTACCACATGGCGGTCGCCGTGCTCTCCCAGCCGGACCGCGCTGCGATCAAGACTTTTCTTGAGCTGCTCGGCTCCCGCCTGGTGTTCCTGATTGATTGGAACCGCGCGCGCAAACAGCTGCGCATGCTGGTCAGCAAGAAGGAATCGGTGCGGGTCCTGCGCTGGGCTGCCGACAACGACGTCGGACACATGGGCTTTCTGCGACTCGGCGGTGCACGCGCGGTGTTCGACGCCGTCGACTTTGCGGCCCGCGGGCGCGGTCGCTTTGGCCAGACGCTGGACGATCTGCTTGGGCCCGAGCGCGCGGCGCGCTTCCTGGAGTATGCCTGCAAAACGGCGACCTATGAGCTGCTCGCCGGGCGGCCGGAGTCGCTGGTCCATGACGAACTTCGCGCCGAGCTCGTCCGGCAGCTGCGCGGCTCGAACGAGAGCCTGCTCGATCTCGTGTGTGACCACGCCGGCCTCGTGGTCGAGATTGCGACTGGGGTGCGTGATGGCCTCTTGGGCCTTGCGCGGACGGATGGCCAAGAGCAGGCGGAAACGCTCTCCGCGCGCTGCAAGGCCTGGGAATCGGATGCCGACCGCCTGGTACACGAGGTGCGCGAGTCCGCCCGGTCCGCGGCGGAAGGCGCGTACCTGCAGGAAATCGTCCAGCGCGCGGACGACGTCGCCGACGATCTCGAGGAGACATCGTTCCTGGTCACGTTGCTTCGACGAGCGGACCTCGGCTCGACGCTGGTGGGTCAGCTGGCCGCGCTAGCGGCACGGGTGGTCGCGGGCAGTCAGGAGCTCGTCAAGGCGCTGGAAGCGGTGCGGGGCCTGGGTCCAAGCCCGACCCGTGATGACATGCGGGATTTTCTCGAGGCCATCCACCGCGTCGAGTCCGTGGAACATGAGACCGACGAGCTCAAGCGTCGCGTTGCAGCCGAGCTCGCCAGCGACGAGCGAACAGCGCGACAGATTCACCTGGCCGCGGAGAGCGCCTCCCAGCTCGAGCTCGCGGCCGATCATCTGCAGCACGTCGCCTGGACGCTGCGCGACCACGTTCTGGCGCAGCTCGCGGAACGATGAATGCCCGCGGATAGCGCGACACTCGGCGTCCATCTGATCGCGTGCGGCCCCGAGGGTCTGGCGCGGCCGGGGGTCAGGCTGCTCGGATTCAAGGCCTACAACCTGGCCCGCATTGCACGACTGGGGGTGCCTGTGCCGCCGGCGTTCGTGCTGGGCACCGACTGGTGCAATGCCTATCACGCCCTCGGCGGTCATCTGCCAGCGCACACGCGCGAGCAGGTCCTGATCGCGCTCAGGCAGCTCGAGTCTGCCAGCGGCTCGGGTTTCGGCAGCGGCCGGCGTCCGTTGCTGGTGTCGGTGCGATCCGGGGCGCCTGTTTCCATGCCGGGAATGCTCGAGACCGTGCTCAACGTCGGACTCTGCGAGGCGACGGTGCCGGGGTTACTGCGGCTGTGTGGCAATCCGCGCCTGGTCTGGGATTCCTACCGGCGCCTCATCGAGTGCTATGCGGAAGTGGTGGCCAATCTCGACCACAGGCCGTTCGCCGAGGCGCGCCAGTCCGCCGTCTCGAGCGCCGGGGTCGCCGACGTCGGGCAGTTGGATTTCCGGGCCCTGCGCGCGCTCGCGCGCCGCGAACTCGAAATCTACGCGGACGCCGCCGGCCGGGAATTCCCCCAGTCGCCCATCGACCAGCTTGAGGAGGCGCTGGGCGCCGTGTTCCGGTCCTGGAACGGCGCCAAGGCCCAGGTGTACCGGGAGATGCACGGCATCGATGCTTCGCTCGGCACTGCCGCCATCGTCCAGCGCATGGTTTTCGGCAATGGCGGGGCAACCTCGGGCGCCGGTGTCGGGTTCACCCGCAATCCGGCGAGCGGTAGCGCCGAACTCTACGTTGACTACCTGCAGAACGCGCAAGGCGAGGACGTGGTGTCCGGTCGCACGCCGATGGATCCCCGCGTGACGCTCGATCGCCTGCCGGCACACGTTGACGTCGAGCTCGCCGAGCTCGCAACGCTTCTCGAGCACGAGTTCCACGACGCTCAGGAATTCGAGTTCACCGTCGAGAACGGCGAGCTGTACGTGCTGCAGACGCGTGATGCCAAGCGAACTCCGCTCGCCGAGCTGCGCATCGCCGTCGAACTGGCCGAAGCGGGTTTGCTCGGCTCGGCCGAGGCGCGCCAGCGTGTGGCCCGGCTGTCACCTGATCAACTCGAGTTCACCTGCCTCGCCCGCGCGGATCACGATGTCCCACTCGCCACGGGTGTCCCGGCCAGCGTCGGCGTGGCGTCCGGCGTTGCGGTCTGTGACCCGGAGCGCGCCCAGCAGCGCGTCAGGGCCGGGCAATCGGTAATACTGGTGCGCAACGATGTGGCGACCAACGACATCGCGGCGCTGGAGAGCGCTTCCGGGTTGCTCGCCGTGCACGGCGCGCGGACCGCGCATGCGGCGGTGGTCGCCCGTCAGCTGGGCAAGCCGTGCGTCGTCAGCTGCGCGGACCTGTCAATCGACAGCGATCGCCGAACGCTATGCTTCGGCCGCAGGCGCGTGGCCGAAGGGGACGTCATCACGCTCGATGCCGACACCGGAAACGTCTATGCCGGCGCCTTGGCACTCGCTCGCAAGCGACCTGATGCCTTGCTGAAGCGACTCGACGCATTACCTGCCTAAAACGGTCGCTCGTACCTGCTAGTGGACGTGCGTCGAGTGGAGCAGGGCGCCGATTGCCGTCCAGACCGCGCAGCCGATGACGGCCACGCCAGTGACCGCTCGAACTCGCGTCGCGGCCAGCAATCGGCTGGCACCCATAGTAATACCCAACAAGCCGGGAATCGTTCCGAGGCCGAACACAAGCATGCCGATGGCGGCGACCAGGGGGGCTCCGGTCGCTGCAGCCACCAGCAGCATCGAATATGAGAGACCACACGGCAGGAAGCCCCACAAAACGCCGATCTCGACAGCGCGTACGATCGGCGGGTGCCGGGCAACCGGTCGAAACAGCGGCGCTACGCGTCGATAGACCCGACCACCCAGTCGCTCGGCCCCGAGCACGTCCACGTTGAACAGTATCCGCAGCGCCAGCATCAGCATAACAAGCGCTGCCACCAGGCGCCCGACCCGCTCGAAGTGGGGCACGGCGAGCGCCAGAGCGCCACCCAACGCGGCGAGCAGTGCACCTTGCGCGGCATAGCTCGAGATTCGGGCGAGATGGAATACGCCTAACAGCGCCACCGGACGCTTGTTCTTGCCTGCAGACAGAGCAGCGCCTCCGGCGGTGGCGATGCCGCCGCACATGGCGGCGCAGTGCACGCTCGCCGCCAGGCCAGTGGCAATGCCGACACCCGCCATGACCAGCGCATCAGTCATCGGAGGCTCGCTTGTCGTCTTCAAGGACGGACCAGCCGGGGGAATCCAGGTCGTCGAACTGCTCGGTCCGCACCGCCCAGAAGAATGCCCACACGGCGAGGCCGGTGAGCACGACACCGAGCGGTATCAGCACGAATACGATGGTCACGCGCGCAGCTCCGCGCGCCTGAGTGCCGGCAGCGACGCGCCGGTATCGTCACGCTTGCGCGCGCGCAGCAGCCGTGACGCGTTGCCGATCACAAGTAACGATGACAGCGACATGCCCGCGGCTGCGATCCAGGGCGGCACCATTCCGAAGGCTGCCAGCGGAATGCTCGCCGCGTTGTAGATCAGAGCCCAAAGCAGATTCTGGCGAATGACCGTTCGTGTGCGCCTTGCCTCTTCGATCGCGAGCGGAATCTCGCCCAGATCGCCGCCCAGAATGATGACGTCCGCGCTCGCCCGCGCAATCGCCGATCCCGATCCCATGGCGATCGAGACGTCCGCGGCACCGAAGCTTGGGGCGTCGTTGATGCCGTCGCCGACCACCATGACACGGGCGCCGCGCCGCTGCAGTTCCTGCAGTCGATCCATCTTTTCCTTCGGCGACAGCGCGGCCCGCCACTGCTTGATACCCGCGGCCTCGGCCACGCTCGCGACCGCGCGCGGGTGATCGCCACTTAGAACCTCAAGCGAAAGGCCGCTGCTCGTTAGCGCAGCCAGCGCCCGCGCAGCGCTTGGGCGCAGTGTGTCCTCCCAGCAGAATCGCGCTAGCCAGCGTCCGTCGCCGCCGAGACAGACACCGGCATCAGCGGCCGGTGCCGGCGATGGCCCGGCGATCTCCTCGACGTAGCTCGCCCGTCCAATTCGGTAGCGCCGACCCTCGATCCAGCCCTCCACGCCGGCGCCAGGAACAGCGCTGGCATTTTCCACTGGCGGCGTGGCACTGGCAGCGAACGCGCGCGCGATGGGGTGGGCGGCGTGACGCTCGAGCGCGCCCGCGATGCGATAGCACTCTTCGATGCTGGTGGCGCCCAGCCGGTCGGAGCTCACGATGCGCGGCCGTCCCTCCGTGAGAGTACCCGTCTTGTCGAACAGCGCGCAGTCGACCGCCGCGAGAGCCTCAAATGCGTCCGTACGCGTTACCAGGATTCCCCGCCGCCGCAGCGCTGCCGCCGTAGCCGTGGTCGCGACTGGCGTTGCCAGCGACAACGCGCACGGACAGCTGACGACAAGCACGGCAATCGTCGCTCCCCAAGCCTTGGCCGGATCTATCCACATCCAGACCAAGCAGGTCGCCGCGGCGCATATGAGCACGAAACCAATGAACGCGGGCGCGATTCGGTCCGCAAGGCGACTTGCACGCGGCCGCTCGGCCTGCGCGCGCTCCGCCAGTTGTACGATGCCCGCCAGAACGGTCGCTGCTCCCGTTGCAGTCACCCGAATAAGTGCTGGCCACTGGACGTTCAAGGCGCCTGCCAGCACCGTGTCGCCCGCGCGTTTCGTCACTGGCCGCGACTCGCCAGTGATCAGCGACTCATCGACCGTCGCCAGCGGCGACTCGAGCGCCGCATCGACAGGCATGACCGCGCCGGCCTCGACCTCGACGACGTCGCCGACGGCGAGTGCGGCGACCGGCACGTCTTCCGTGCGCGTGCCAACGACGCGGCGCGCGACCGCGGGAACCACGCGTGCCAGCGCCTCAACGGTCGACCCCGCCCGGTGACGCGCCAGCATTTCGAAGTAGCGACCGAGCAGCAGGAGGAAGATCACCATCACCACCGAGTCGAAATACACCGCGCCCGAGTCTCTTAGCGTCGCTACCGCGCTCAAAACAAAGGCGAGCAGTATTCCGATGCTCACCGGCACATCCATCGTGAGATGTCGCGCCCGGAGAGCGCTGCTGGCCCCGGCAAAGAAGGGCGCGCCTCCATACAGAGCGACCGGCGTTGCAATCACCAGGCTCGCGACGCACAGGTACTGTCGGATGACCGGGCTCATGCCTGTGCTCGCGCCGGCGTAGAGCGCCACCGCGATCATCATGACCTGCATCATGCCGAGACCGGCGACCGCCAGGCGTTTGAGTGCCGCGTGCCGCTCGCGAAGAGCCACGGCCAGTGAGTCGGCGCGGCCCAGCAGGTGTGCGCGGTAGCCGAGATCCGCGATCGTGCGGAAAATTGTCGACAGCTTGACGTCAGCGAATTCCACACGTCCGCGGCCCGTCATTACGTTGACGGTCGCGTCCGTGACGCCTGGAAGTTGCAGTAGTCGACGCTCCAGCAGCCAGGCGCAGGCCGCGCAGCGTAGCCCTTCGACCAGAAGATTCGTGGTCGAGCGTCCGTCGTTGTGTATCAGTGCTGCCTGCGCCTCCGGGCGGTCATAGGCCGACCAAGAGTCGGTCGCCGGTGTACCCGGTCGGGGTGCCGGGCTCGTTCTTCGCAGGTAATAGTCGGCGAGGCCTGCGGACTCGATCAGCAGGGCGGCCGCTGCGCAGCCGTGACAGCAGACGGTCTCCTGCCGTTTGTTGATCTCGACGGTTGGCGCGTCGGCGCCGGTTACCGGCAGCCCGCAGTGAAAGCACGGCCGTGGAGCCGCATCGCTCATGGCTCTGGTGTCGGGACGAACGTCAGCTGCTCAAGTGGCCCGTTAAAGTCGGCAGTGAGCCTCCAGGACCGGTCGGCGGGCGAAAGTTCCGCATACCAGTGACCCGCGATCAGGCTAGGCGCGGTCGCCGAGTACAGCGCGGGGCCCGATTGCGCCAGGGTCAGCATTCGATCTTCCGACGCGCGCGCCCCGTGAGAGAGAAGCAACACGAGGCTGCGGGGCCTTGCCGACTCTGGCGTAAGTAACCTGACGGTGAGCCGGCCATCGGCCGCGGTCAGCGCCGCCGAAATCCCTAGCTGTCGGGCGGCCGCATCTCTCTGCGGTTGCTGGTTGATCGCCAGGCCGTCCATGCGGACATCGTCCGCCACGACGGTATCGGCAGTTCGCAGGGCGATCGCCACGGTCGCGAGCCCCGCGGGCACGGTCACGGCGGGAATGCCCAGGACTAGCCACATGATTCCGTGGTGATACCAAGAAGCGGTTTGCGTGTGCATGCTGGTTACTGCGGTGCTATGAAACGCGAGCGTTCCGTGATTGTGCGATGTGGATGGTCGGCGTCGGCAAGGGTAAAGACGATCGCGCGGCCACCATGGCTGGAGCCGGGTGGTGCGATCACCCGCACGGTGGTGGAAAGAATTTCTCCCGCCGGTACCGTCAGGTCGTCCGTGGGATCGATAGCGGCACCCGTCATACCGGCCACCGAGAGCCGGAACCGGTGCTGTTGCTCGTCCTTGTTAAGGATCTTCAGGCTGTAGACGTTCTCGACTCCCGAGGAAGTTTCGCGGTAGAGCACGCCGCGATCCCGGAGTACGTCGAGCGCAACTCTCGGTCGCAGTACCAGGCTGGTCGCTCCGACGATCGCGATCGTGATCAGCAACGCTGCATACACGAGAATCCGCGGCCGCAGAATACTGGCGGCGCGTCCGCCAGCTGCGGTGCTGTAGCGGACCAAGCCGCGTGGCCGGCTCAGCTTGTCCATCACCGAATCGCACGCGTCGATGCAGGCCGCGCAGGCGATGCACTCGTATTGCAGTCCTTCGCGGATATCAATGCCGGTGGGGCACGCCTGTACGCAGAGCGTGCAATCGACGCAGTCGCCCTGGCCCAGAGAACGCGGGTCCACTCCGCGCGCGTGCGGTCCGCGCGGCTCCCCGCGTTTCGCGTCGTACGTGATGACTAATGTCCCGGTATCGAACATCGCGCTCTGGAAGCGCGCGTACGGGCACATGTACTCGCAGACTTGCTCGCGAAGAAACCCTGCGTTTCCGTATGTGGCCAATCCGTAGAACGCCGCCCAGAACAGCGGCCACCCGGACAGTTCCCCGTGCAGCGCGGAACGCACCAGCGGTGAAATGGGATTGAAGAAGCCGACGAACGTCAGCCCCGTCCAGACGGCAAGCAAAAGCCACGAGGCGTGCTTGGCGAATTTTCGCCATGATTTATCAACGGTCCACGGTCCGCGATCGCGCTTCATGCGCCTGGCGCGGTCACCTTCGATGAACCGTTCGATGTCGACGAACAGTTCCGTCCATACTGTCTGCGGGCATGCGTATCCGCACCACAGCCTGCCGGCGATTGCCGTGAAGAAGAACAGCGACAGCCCCGCTAGCACCAGCAGCCAGGTCAGGTAGATCAGATCCTGTGGCCACAGAATCAGCCCGAACAGGTAGAACTTACGTGCCGGCAAATCGAACAGGACCGCCTGTCGGCCGTGGAACTGGCACCAGGGGAGCAGGTAGTAAATGCCGAGCAGCAGCACCACTGCCCAGCGGCGTAGCGATGCAAACCGGCCCTGGACCTCCCGCGGGTAGATCGTCTCGTGCTTGGCGTAGAGGCCGCTGGCTGCACCAGCTCCGCCCCGAGGGATGGAGATGGCCATCGTCACCGGCCGTGAGTGTGAACGCGCCTGGGCCTGCGCAGCAGGATCAGTGTGAGGCCGGACGCGACGATGGTGGACAACCAAAAGAAGAAGAAGCCCAGTGCGTATCCCGTGGGCCGGCTGCTGAAGGCCTCCTTGAGCACCGCGGCATCGTCATATAGCGCGATCGGATCGAAGGTCGCGAAGAACAGCATCGTGGTGAGCGCCGCCGCAAGAAACGACGCCCAAAGCGCGGCACCTACCGCTCTCAGGAGTTCCGTCCGATCCGTGTGGGCCGCGTCCTCCACGGCGGCGTCCTCACTGCGCGAGGGACGGCGTGCTCGCGCCGTTGAGGCTCGCTACAGCGTGCGGCGACCTGAGACCGAGCACGTATGCAGCGAGCAGCTTGATTCTTAGCGGGCCCAGCCGTTCAAGATGCGCCGGCATTTGATTCTGGCGCCCGTCGGCAATGGTCTTGCGCACCACATCCGGGCTGCCACCGTAGAGCCAGTTTTCGTCGGTCAGGTTCGGCGCACCCAAGAGGGTATTGCCCTTGCCATCAGCGCCATGGCACGCAACACAGTAAAGGGCAAACTTCTTCTCGCCCGCTGCCACCAGGGATGCATTTGGCGCTGGGCCGCTCAGACTCAGCACGTAGTTCATGAGTTCTTCGACTCCGTCGGCGCCGACGGCCGCTTTCCACGCCGGCATGACACCGATACGCCCGCCACCGATGGTCTGTTCCACGGTCGCCGGATCCCGACCCCACTGCCAGTTCGCAGCGGTGAGGTTAGGAAATCCGGAGGCGCCGCGGGCATCGGAGCCGTGGCATATCGCGCAATTGGCCGCAAACAGGTGGCTCGCCACCTGCATCGCCGCCGGACTCGCCTGCAGTTCGGCAATGTCCTTGCCGTTGAATTGAGCCAGTGCGGCCGCGCTGGCCGCATCTGCCCGCGCCACGTCCCGGTTGTAGTCGTTGATAACAGACCAGTGCAGGCTGCCCGGATAGCTGCCGAGGCCGGGATAAAGCGCGAGGTATACGAGCCCGAAGATCACTGTGCCGACAAACAGGCCCAGCCACCAGAGCGGCAGTGGATTGTTCAGTTCGCGAAGATCACGGTCCCAGATATGGCCAGATGTCTCAGCCTTCGCTTGTGGATCCTTGCCAGGCCGCGCATTTGCAAGTAGCAGAATCACCGCAAAGGCGATATTCGCGACCGTCAGACCGACGATCCAGAGCGTCCAGAACCGGCTCACGGCTGCTTGTCCTCTTCGAGTGGCAACGCTGCGGTTCGCTCGAACGAGGCGCGTCGTCGCGGACTGAATGCCCAGAACACAACCAACACAAACGCCAGCATTGACACCGCCGTTGCCACGCCTGCCCAGACGCCCACGCTCATTTCCCTTGCTCCCATGTCTTGGACGCGAGGCCCAGGCCTTGCAGGTAGGCAATCAGGGCTTCCTGCTCGGTGTGGCCCGCCACGGCTGCTTTCGCGCCCGCCATGTCTGCGTCGGTATAAGGAACGCCGACCGATCGCAGCGCGCGCATCTTCCTGGCCGTCAGGTCCCCGGTCAGGACGTCATCGCCGAGCCACGGGAAACCCGGCATGTTCGACTCCGGCACCACGTCGCGCGGGTTGTTCAGGTGCAGACGGTGCCACTCGTCCGAATAGCGGCCGCCGACCCGCGCGAGGTCCGGCCCGGTGCGCTTCGAGCCAAATTGGAATGGGTGGTCGTAGACGGACTCGCCGGCGACGGAGTAGTGCCCGTAGCGCTCCGTCTCCGCCTGCAGAGGACGGATCATCTGCGAATGGCAGTTGTAGCAACCCTCGCGAATGTAGATATCGCGTCCTTCCAGCTCCAGCGCCGGATATGGATGCACGCCGGGCGCCGCCTGGGTCACCTGCCCGGTGAAATACAACGGCACTATTTCGACTAAGCCGCCGACACTGATGACAATGGCCGTCAATACGCCCAATAGTCCTGCCCGGCTCTCGATCACCTCGTGACGCATGTGTGCTCCGCCTAGGCCGGCTCAAATATGGGCTGTAACGCCGTCGACGCCGTTCGGTCGGCGACGGTCTTGTATACGTTGTAGGCCATCAGGAACATGCCTGCGAGAACCAGCAGGCCGCCTGCGAGCCGTACCGCGTAGAACGGGTAAGTCGCTTTCAGCGCTTCGACGAACGTGTACGTGAGCGTGCCGTCCGGGTTAACCGCACGCCACATGAGTCCCTGCATCACGCCCGCGATCCACATGGCTGTGACGTAGAGCACGATGCCAATCGTGGTCGTCCAGAAGTGCACGTCGATGAGGCGCACGCTGTACATCGTGGTGCGGCCATAGAGTCGCGGAATAAGGCAATAAAGGGAGCCGATGGTAATCATCGCCACCCAGCCAAGTGCCCCGGAATGGACGTGCCCGATGGTCCAGTCCGTGTAGTGCGACAATGCATTGACGGTTTTGATCGACATCATCGGACCTTCGAACGTGGACATCCCGTAGAACGACAGGGAGACGATCAGGAACTTTAGAATCGGGTCCGTCCTGAGTTTCTCCCAGGCGCCGGAGAGCGTCATGATTCCGTTGATCATGCCGCCCCACGAAGGTGCGATCAGCATCAGCGAAAACACCATGCCCAGCGACTGCGCCCATTCCGGCAGTGTCGTGTAGATGAGATGGTGCGGTCCGGCCCACATGTAGATCGAAATCAGCGCCCAGAAATGAACGACTGATAGCCGATACGAATAAATAGGTCGGCCCGCCTGTTTGGGCACGAAGTAATACATCATTCCCAGAAATCCCGCGGTCAGGAAAAAGCCGACCGCGTTGTGCCCGTACCACCACTGCACCATCGCATCAACCACTCCGGCGTATGCGGAGTAGGACTTCCAGAACGTGACCGGTACTTCCGCGCTGTTGACGATGTGCAGAACGGCGATCGTAAGAATGTAGGACGCAAAGAACCAGTTGGCGACGTAGATGTGCTTGACGCGGCGCTTGGCGAGAGTTCCGAAGAACACGATCGCATAGGCCACCCAGACCACGGCGATGGCGATATCGATTGGCCATTCGAGCTCGGCGTACTCCTTTGCCGAGGTGTACCCGAGAGGAAGTGTGATGGCTGCAGCCAGAATAATCGCCTGCCAACCCCAGAACGTGAACGCCGCCAGTCGATCCGAGAACAGACGCGTGTGACAGGTCCGCTGCACGACGTAGTACGAGGTCGCGAACAGCGCTGATCCACCGAAGGCGAAGATCACTGCATTGGTATGCAGCGGCCGCAACCGGCCGTACGATAGCCAGGGAATATTGAAGTTCAGGGCCGGCCAGATGAGCTGAGCTGCTATGAGGGCACCGACGCTCATTCCGACAATGCCCCAGACAACCGTCATCAACGCGAATTGCCGTACGACGCGATCGTTGTAGGATGCCGCTTGATTCATTGGACACCTGGCCGCGCGCCGCACCCCGCGGCACAAGCGAGGAAGTTAGCCCGCGGCCGGGGCCGGGCTATATAAGTAGAAATACTGCTTCGGCCGACCACGTGCGCCGGCGCACGCGTCGGCTTGCCGTCCCGGCAACGCCCGCAGCGCTGCATCGCGCGCCGCGCGCGCCCTATAGGGCCAGGACATAGCGGTGCCGGCCTCCGTCGCCATTGGAGCGCCTGCGGGCGGCTTCCAGTCAACCAGTTCCGATGCGCCGCATAACGGGGGTTTCCCGCGGTGCGAAGTCCCCGCGACAGCATGCGTACTAGCCCGCATACCGCCCTGACCGACTTCGACTAACCTCCACCGGACGTTCAAACACTTCAAATCCCGCCGGTCATGATCGATCCGCTCGTGTTCGACAGCGAACTGATCCGCCGCTACGACCGGGCGGGACCGCGCTACACCTCTTATCCGACCGCGGTGCAATTTAGCGACGACTTCGGTGTTGCCGAATTCTCAGCGGCAGCGCGGGGCAGCAACGATGGGACAGCCGCCAAGCCGCTGTCCCTCTATGTTCACGTCCCGTTCTGTGCGAGCCCGTGCTTTTACTGCGCCTGCACGCGCGTGATCACACGCAACGCGGAGCTTGGCCACCGCTACGTCAGTCGAATTGGCAGAGAAATTGACCATGTTAGCGACCTCTTCGATCGTTCACGGGCGGTGGAGCAGCTGCACTTCGGAGGCGGTACACCTACGTTCCTGGACATCGCGCAACTCGCGTCGATCATCGATCAGCTGGACCGACGATTCACGCTGAAACACGACCTGACTCGTGAGTTTGCAGTGGAAATTGACCCGCGCACGGTCGATAAGCATCGCCTGAAAGAGCTATTGGGGTTGGGATTCAACCGCATAAGTCTCGGCGTGCAGGACTTTGACGCCCGCGTCCAGGCCGCCATCAACCGGGTACAGTCGCAGGCTCATACGGTTGAGCTCATCGACGCCGCCCATACGGCGGGATTGCGTTCGGTAAACGTCGACCTTATTTACGGCTTGCCTCTGCAGACCCCGCACAGTTTCGCCCAGACTCTCAGCGCCGTGATTGCGGCGCGTCCGGACCGAATCGCGGTCTACTCATATGCGCACTTGCCGGGCCGGTTCAAGGCACAGAGGCAGATCGCCAAAAACCAATTGCCGTCGGCCGCCGACAAATTGGATTTGTTTCGCTTGACGGTGGAGACTTTGACGACGGCCGATTATGTGTACGTTGGCATGGACCACTTTGCGCTTCCGGACGACGAGCTTGTGCAGGCGCAAAGGGATGGCAGCCTGCAACGCAACTTTCAGGGATATTCGACGCGGGCGTCGTGCGACCTGGTCGGGCTCGGCATGAGCTCGATTTCTAAAATCGCGGACACGTACTCGCAAAACGTGAGGTCGCTGGCTGGCTACAGTGGCGCAATTGACGTCTTGGGATTGGCCACGGAGCGCGGCATCCAGCTCAGTCGCGACGATATTCTGCGCCGCGACGTTATTCACGCTCTGATGTGCAATCTGGCGCTCGATTTCGCGGCCGTCGAGCAACGCCACGGCATCGATTTCGAGCACTACTTCGACCGGGAGCTCGAGTCCTTGCTCCCGTTCTACGCGGATGGACTTGCCGAGCGCCGCGGGCGGGCGCTGCGCGTCACCGGACGCGGACAACTGCTCGTGAGGAATGTCGCCATGCAGTTCGATGCCTA
>Ga0187780_10002564_pt1 | contig 13647 bp, 15 predicted proteins | sample 1015_Q2_SP10_20__FD_132429 | JGI IMG/M metagenome (GOLD analysis project Ga0187780, IMG submission 132429) | Tropical peat soil microbial communities from peatlands in Department of Meta, Colombia - 1015_Q2_SP10_20_MG | ecosystem: Environmental > Terrestrial > Soil > Wetlands > Peat | place...
ATGCAAACGAAAGCGCCAGTCGGCGCGGCTAGGGCATGATCCGGAAAAGTGGAAACCGGTTTTCCGAAAAGATCACGCCTCATCAAATACCTAGAGCTGCAATCGATTAAACTTGAAACGATTGCGCTCTAAGGTCGCGCTCGCGGAAGCGGCGGCGCTGCTGTGCGGTGAGAACTCTCAAGGCGCATCGCCTCGGCGACATCGGCGAATGCGCGGTCAAAATCGTGCATGCGGTAGAGCGCGATGCCGCGATCGATATAGGCGTCGGCAAAGTTCGGATCGAGCCGAATGGCTTGATCGAAATCGGCAATAGCTACGCGTAAGTCGCCGTTGCGGTACGACGCAATTCCCTGCTGGCGATAGAACCGGGCATCTTTTAGGGGGGCGCCGGGAGACGCTGCATCGGAGGTCTTCGTCTCTTCGGCGTCACCAGTCACCGGCGGCGCCGTAGCGCCCGCGGGCGCGGTATCCTCCACCGCGACTTCGTCGTGCACCGCCGGTGCGACGGCGTTCGGCGCGGCAGGATTCGGCACGGGAGGCTCGTCGCTCTCAAGCGTGCCGCGCGGCTCTACGATGCTGTTTGCATCCACCGGTGGCGACGGCTGAACGTCGGCGGTGGCGGACGCGACGGCGCCGTTCGGCGCGGCTGGATTCGGCGCGGGAGGCTCGGCGCTCTCAAGCGCTTCGGGCGGCTCTTCGCTGCTGTTTGCATCCGCCGGCGGGGACGCCTGAATGTCGGCGGTGCTGGAGGCGGCGGCGATCGACGCGGGCGCGGTACTCTCCGCCGCAACCTCGTTGTTTGCGGCCGGGGCAACGGGGTTCGGCGCAACGGGATTCGGCGCAGGAATCTCGGCGTTGTCAGGCGCGTCCCGTGGGCCGCCGCTGTTATTCGGTTCAACAGACGGCGATGGCTGCACGGCGGCGGCGCTCGCCGATTCGCGCGCGCTATCCGCGACCACTTTATCTTCCGTAACGGATATCTTCGGCATATGGACGGATAATGCCGGAAGGTTGGTGTACAGCGTATAGGCTCCCGCCATCACGACCGCGAGGACGACGACGACGATTGCATCGGGAACGATGTTGTATGGCGCCGACGCCGGTTGATGCTGTTGGCGCTCAAATTCGAGCATGCGGTCGTAAACCGCCCGCAATTCCGGATCGCTCAGAATGGCATTGGCGCGGACGACCTGGTTGAACCGCGCCGAAGCATCCGGATCGTCAGTATTCAGGTCGGGATGACTGACCTTGACGGCCTTGCGGAAGGCATTTTTCAGCTTTCCGGCGTCATCGTCCGGATGAACATCGAGCATATCATAAAGCGTCTTCATCGCCGGGTGCTCGTGCGCGAAGGTCTCCAGCGCCGGATCCGTTGAACGATATAAGTGAAATATTTTCATCAAATGACAATCGAGGCGAGAAACTCTCACCGAACCGTAGCGCAAATGTGGCAAAATGGTGGCTGAACAGGCGAGCTGGAACTAACCAAAATGATTTTGCATAACAAAAAGGGCTAATCAGATTCGGCGCGACATTTGCCGGAGGCCAGAAGTTGCTCCAGTCGCTTGCGCGCGAGCATTTCCGCTTGCTGATAACAATGCCGCTCGTAGTCGAGCTTTAGGCGCGCCCACTGCTCCGCATCGACCGTGTCGGGCTCCGGCCCCTTGAACTCGCAGTCGGGCGCTGGCTGGTGCGCAATGATCGTCCGATTGGCTCGGTGACTTTGCCGTTGCGGCCTCTGGCGCGCAGACGCAGCGCGGTAGGACGGGGATTGGATCTGGATCGGCGCGCGCTCGATTAACCTTTGTTGGGTCGAAATCTGGGTCGAGGCGGATTTATTCTGCGTCGAATTCGACGAACAAGCCGCGACCGTGAGTACAAGCGACGCCGCAGAGACCGCCAAAAGCGCTCGGGCAACCACGTTCAGCCGACGTAACGCGCCTGCGTTCTCCGGCAGCCAATACGACAGCAATCGACGCGCGTAAGCTGAGGCCGCCATGCTCGGTTTCCTGATGCTGGAAAGCGCGAAGCCGGCCGCCTTCTTCAGTGAAGGCGTTCACCGGACCGCGTCGTTCGGAATGACTTCCCAGCCCCGTCCAAATTGAGCTTTCGTCAAAGTATGATGAGAAAATTTGAACTTGGGTTTAAGGATTAGGCTGAATCGGAGGTAAACAGGCTTTACCGCAGGGGATTGCCCGCCAACGCCCTATTGAATCAAGTCATCTGCTGTCGCGATCAATTCATTGGGGAGAGTCACTCCAAGTTCCTTCGCGGTTTTTAGATTAACAAGCAAATCGAATTTCGTGGGAGCCTGAACTGGGAGATCGACGGGTCTTTTGCCTTTTAATATCAGATCGACGTATGCAGCCGCACGCCGGAATTAAGTCGGGCGGAATCGGGGACGCTGTCAGCGCGCAAGCCGCCCGCCGTTTGCGGCTGCTGCCTTGGCGCATGATCTTTTGGGAAAATGTTTCCGCCCCGGATCAAGTCCGGGGCGGGCTTTTTGCGGATCATGCCCTAAGCCATCCAGAACGGTTTGGCGGCGTCAAAATTCCGCGTGCATCGCGCCAAGCCGATATCCCTCAAACACCAGTCGCTGAGCGCACTGGGGTCGTGTGACGCAAGGCCGTATCCATCGAAGAACCCCTTGTGAACCGCCTCCAGATTCATGAGCTTGCGAGCGTTTGCGATCATTTTGGTCATGGCCGTCTCCCGAGTCCGCAAAACTAATAATATCCCTCCCGCCGGCGACGAATGTGACGCCGAGCACAGAAACGTGTTTTTTCTGGAATCCTTGGATGGGATCGCGCCGCGCACCCCGAATGCGGCCGCCCCGGTCGGGCGGCGCACGGGTTCAAGGCTGATCGACGGCGAATGTATTGCAGCTTTGCACGGTGCCCTGCGTGAGGCCGGTCGTGAACCAGCGCTTGCGTTGCGCGGCCGAGCCATGCGTGAAGGAATCCGGCACGACATAACCCTGCGCCTGTTTCTGCAACCGGTCGTCGCCGATGGCGGAAGCGGTCTGCAAGGCCTGATCGACATCGCCCGGATCGAGGAAATTATGTTTCCGCTGGGAATGGTTCGCCCACACACCGGCGAGGCAGTCCGCTTGCAGTTCGACCCGCACTTGCAGCTGGTTGGCGTCGGCTTGGCTCGCCGCAGCCTGCTGCGCCTGGGTCACACGCGGCAAAATACCGAGTTCGTTCTGCACGTGATGGCCAACTTCGTGAGCGATCACATAGGCCTCCGAAAACTGGCAGGCCTTGCTGTTCGAGCAGCCGCCAAATTTGTTTTGCAAATCGCCGAAGAACGCCGTGTCGAGATAGATGCGTTCGTCGCGCGGGCAGTAAAACGGCCCCATCGCCGAGCGGGCGAAGGCGCACGGAGTCGGCTCGGAGCCGGCGAACAGGCGCAGCTTCGGCGGATCATAGGTTCGTCCGCTCGCAGCGAAAATCTCCGTCCAGGTGTCTTCGGTATCGCCGAGGACCTGGGCGACGAATTTACCGGTTGGATCGTCGGGCGTACCCGCCGTCACCGGCGGCGCCGTGCCAGTTTGTTCCGAGGACGATCCGCCGCCCGAGACAAGTTGCGCGCCGTTGAGCAGCACGCGGGGATCGATACCGAGCACCCAGCTGATGATGAGGATGATGACCACCGCGCCGATTCCCAGTCCGCCCCTGCCGCCCGGTATCCCGCGCGATGCGCTTGCTTCGCGATCGTCTTCGACGTTTTCACTGGGGCGAAAATCATCGGTCCGCATGTCTCGTCTCCCGTTCAACAAGTGAGCGCGGCGATGCACCAATTGGCGCGAGAGCGGCGCCGCCGCGGGGGGACCGTAACTGAGGCTCATCAACGCCTTGCCGGCATTGATCTGCGTCAACGCCCGGTCGGATCCTTCGTCGGCCTGTATTCAAGCACGCGAAACATGTCGTGGACAGGAAACAATGCAGGCGACGGGCAAATTCGCGAGAATTTGAACCGGTCCGATAGTATGGATAGCGCCGCGCCGGCTCGGTCTTTCGTCGCAGGAGGGACCGCCATGAGACGGCCGTTATCGACGTTCCATTTGAAAAATGACGAATCGCGGCCGCCAAGCCGCATGCATTGGTCCGGGGGTGAAACTAATTTGCGTCCGCAGAGTTTCGCTGAACGAAAACCCACCACGGCTGTTAGCGGCATGATCTGTTCCGGAATCGTCGCGGCGGCGGCGCTCGTTGCGGTGCTGTTGCCGAGTGGGGCCTTCGCAGGCCAGACCCGGGCGTCAAGCCTCACGCGCAGCTTTACCGGGCTCGCCGCGTTCTACCCGGGACGGGGCGCGGGCTATACCGCCGCGCACCGCACATTGCCGTTCGGCACGCGCGTGCGCGTAACCGACGCCAAGACCGGCCGCAGCGTCATCGTCCGAATAAACGACCGCGGACCCTTCGGTCGCGGCCGCGTGCTGGACCTCAGCACTGAGGCGGCGCGCGCGCTCGGCATGATCGATCGCGGCGTCATTTTGGTGCGAGCGGATGTATTGTAACTGCGCCTCCCATGAAGGAACCCGTCAACGATCGTTGCGGCCAACCGCCCCTTCCTCGCCGCAACCCGGTTTGTCGGTCGGTGCGGTTCCAAGAACATTAATCGCCGCTTCGCGTAAAAATTTTTCGGTTGAAATATCGCGTCCGAGGGAACCCAATGCGAAACGCGGTGTTTCACGGGAAAAGCGTCGATTCATCAACCGGCACGTCATGTCATCGCTTTCTTACAATTGGCACCAGGCTCAGGTCTGCATGTCGCTCGCGCGCGCAACCGACGATCCAGGCCTCAAGAAAAGATATGAGAACCTGGCGCTCGATTTCCTGGAGAAAAGCGACTTCGGCGCTCGGGGCGTATCCAGGGGAGCCGCCATTGGCAAAGACGGTCCTAACCGCGGCGACGCGAGTCCAAGCGACTGATCAAGAGTGCACAAAAACCGCTTATCTTCCGCGTTTGAGACGCCATCGATTTTGCTCTAAATTAAAGCGGGGCCGCTCCAGGATCCTGGTCGTAAGCTCCCAAAGGAGGAAATGATGAAACGTCTTGCATTTGCGATTTTGATCACATCCTTTGCTGTTGGTTCGGCGATGGCGCAATCCTGCGCGAGTAAGGCCGTCGGCTCGGACGGCAAACCGCTCGCCGGCGCCGCCAAAGCCAGCTTTATGAAGAAATGCTGTTCGGACAGCGCGGTCAGCGCGGACGGCAAGCCGCTCTCCGGCGCCGCCAAGACCAGCTACGTCGCCAAGTGCGTCAAAGGCGGCTAAGCGCGTTAGCTTCGTACCGTGCCGAGCCTAACGTCCTCAAGTGCCTAATGTTCCAGTGACAAGGCCGGCACGGCCTCAGGCAAGATTCCGCTGGCTCGGGAATTTCTTTGCCACTAAACTGTTTTTAGATCCGTACTTCGGGTGTTTGGGGCTTGGGTTGCGCGCAAGATTACATAAGAGGGCGGGGTCGCGGCCTTCGTTGTCGCGCCGCATCGTGGCGCTGGTCGCGGCTTACGCGATCGCGCTTTCGGGCCTCATTGCAAGCTTCGGCGCCACGCAGGTCGCTGCCCAGGCCGTTGCGCAATCCAGCGGCGTTGTTCTTTGCCACAGCGGCACCGGAAATGGGCCTGCGACCTCGCCCGACGGGACCAACGGCAAAACCTGCATCGACGATTGCTGCGTAGGTTGCCTGGGCATGACGGCGGCCCTGCCGCCGCCGGCGCCAGTTGTTGTAGCGTTGCCCCAATCCGGCAACCCACGCGTCGCGACTCTGACTGGCCGCACCCTGGTCGGTGGGGCCGACACCCATAGCCACCGCTCGCGAGCGCCTCCAACGGCCGCATGAAACGCGGCGGCCGCCGGCGGCCGCAAATGTTTCTCGCGCTGATGGAGAGATTTCATGGTCCGCGTTCCAAACTGCTCGCGCCTATGCGCGCTCTCGTTGCTGTTCGTCACGTTATCGTTCTCCAGCACCTTGGCCCATTGCTTCGTCGGGCCGCGCTTCTTCCCCGCGACGCTTGCCATCGACGATCCGTGCGTGGCGGATGAATTGTCGCTCCCCACGGTCGCCTGGTCGCAGACCGGCGATATTCCGCCAGCCGCCAATTGGAACGTTTCAGTGGAGCTATCGAAGCGCATCACCGAGGATCTCGGCATATCGATCGGCGACAGTTGGTCGAACATCCACCAGCCGGGCGGCTTCACCATGGCGGGCTTTTCCGACTTGGAAACGACGCTGCAATACCAATTGCTCAAGGATGGCCCGCACGAACTGGCATTGTTGCTCGGCCTCATCGTCGACTGGGGCGGCACCGGCGCCAGCAATTCCGGATTGGGCACGCCGTTTAGCCTGTACACGCCGACTTTCTATTTCGGTAAGGGCCTCGGCGATCTTCCCGAGAGCGCCGGCTGGTTGCGCGCCTTCGCGGTCACCGGACAGATCGGCTATCAGATTCCGACCAGATCCTTCGATATCGTGCAGGGTTCTTCAATTCCGCAGGTGCTGGTCTATGGCGCATCCATTCAATACAGCATGCCTTATCTGAAATCGGAGATTCGCGATTACCAATTTCCCGATTTCATCAATCATCTGATCCCGATCGTCGAGACGCAGCTTTCAACCCCGGTCGCCAACAATTTCGGCAACAGTCCGATCACCATCGGAACGGTCAATCCGGGCGTGATCTGGGTCGGCACCTATTTCCAGGTCGGAGCCGAGGCGACGATTCCGGTCAACCGCGCGAGCGGAACCGGCGTCGGCTTCCTCGGCCAACTGCATCTTTATCTCGACGACATGTTCCCGACGACTATCGGGCAACCGCTGCTCGGCGGCAGCACGACTCCTCGGCGAACACTCAACTTCTAGGGCACGGTCATGCGAACAACCATCGTCATCGTCTCTCTGCTCCTCATCGTCCTCGGCAACAGCGCGGCCCGCGCGCACGCCTTTCTCGACCACGCCAGTCCGCTGGTCGGCAGCACCGTGCCCACCGCGCCGCGCGAGATCACGTTGTCGTTTACGCAAAATCTGGAAGCTGCATTCAGTTCGGTCGAAGTGACCGATAGCGGCGGCGCCCGGGTCGACCAAGGCAAACCCCAGATCAGCGGCAGCACGATGCGGGTCGGCCTCAAATCCTTGACCCCGGGCACCTATCACGTGCGTTGGCACGTGCTGTCCGTCGATACACATAAGACCGAAGGAAGCTTCACCTTCCACGTCGGCAGTCCTTAAGGCTCGAGCGCCGATGGTTTATGTGCGGGCCGTTCATTTCGCCGCGGCGTTCCTGGCGGCGGGCGTGGTGATCTTCCAATTTTTTGTCGCCGAACCCGCTTTCCGGGCGGCGAGCGGCGATCTTGCTCCGTCGATTGAGAAATTGCGGAACCGATGGGCCTTTATGGTGTGGGCGAGCCTTGCGGTCGCGGCGGTTTCCGCCGCGATCTGGGAAGTGCTGCTCGCGTCCAATATTTATAGCGCATCCGCCCGCGAAGTTTTGCGCAATGGCGGCGTCTGGACCGTTGCGACCGAAACCCGCTTTGGGCAAGTCTGGTCGGTGCGCTTTGTGCTAGGCGTTCTCCTGGCTGCGCTTATCGCGGCGCCCACCGCCTCGATCCTTCGCAATCGATTGAGCTTTGTCGCGGTCGTTCTCGCCGCCGGCGTGCTGATCGGGCCGGCCTGGACCGGACACGCCGGCGCCACGCCGGGCGCCGCCGGACAATTCGCTTTGGCATCCGACGCCTTGCACTTGCTGGCGGCCGGCGCTTGGGTCGGCGGGTTGGCGCCGCTTGCGATGCTGCTCGATTGTTCGCGCCGCGCGAAACAATCGGGCTGGGCTGCGCCGACGGGCGAAGCGGTACGGCGATTTTCGCTGCTTGGCGTTACCAGCGTCGGCCTATTGCTGGCGTCCGGCATCGTCAATAGCTGGTACGAAGTCGGCACCTTCGGCAATCTCGTCGAAACGCCCTACGGCTGGCTGGTCCTCTTCAAGCTCGGCTTGTTTGCGGCAATGGTCGCCGTTGCGACCGTCAACCGCTTTCACCTCACGCCCCGGCTCGCCGCCGCGGGCGCCGTGTTCAAACTCGAACGCAATAGCTTGGCGGAAGCCGCGCTCGGATTCGCCGCCGTCCTGGTGGTCGGTTTTCTCGGTTCCATGGCGCCCGCCATTCATCTGCAGCTCCATCCGAAATACGAGCCCGTACCCGCCGGTGCGGCTTTCGTTCACATCCATTCGCTGCAGGGCATGGCGGATGTCACGATCGCGCCCGGCCGCATCGGGCCGGCGACCGCCACCATTCGGCTTTGGGATGGCGATTTCGATCCGCTCGCGGCGCAGACCCTGACATTCGCGCTCACGGCCCCCGCGGCCGCGAGTGCCCCGGTGGCGCGCAGCGCCACGCAGGACGACAGCGGCGCCTGGATCGTCAACGGCATTGAACTCTCGCAAAACGGAAACTGGACGGTGACTATCGACGCCGGGCTCGGCGATAAGGGCCACCTTGTGCTCAGAGCTCCGATCCTAATCGAGGGCAAAGAGACCGGCATCGGGGCCAAATAGGCATGCCAGGCGGAACTATTTGCGTCGCGTCCGCGTCAAGGCGCCGCCGCAGTGGCGCCGCATTCCACCCTTTCGCTTGAGGGGTATGCGTCTTCGGTGGGACGGGGTCTTGGCAGTCATATTGGCGGCCGGTTTTACCGGAGCGCGCGGCAACGTGCTTGCGATGGAGCAGGAGCCAGCGAGCCCCTGCGGCGCCGCAGAGATCGCGCGCGGTACGGTGGGCCGTGTCGTCGACGGGCGTACCTTCGTGCTCGGCGACGGGCGCGAAGTTCGGTTGGCGGCGATCGAGGTTCCCCCCGTTCTTCCGCCGCAAGAGGCCGGCGGATCGCCGGACGGCAAAGCCGCTGCCGCCGCCCTCGATGCGCTCGCGGGCGGCGATCAAGTCCTGCTCCGCAGTGCCGAAATCGCATCCGATCGCTACGGCCGGCTTGTCGCCTACGCTTACACAAGGCGCGACGGCGACGAGCTTTTCGTGCAGGGGGAGCTGGTCACGGACGGTTTTGCCCGCGTCGGCGACCGCGTCGGGCCGGGCTGCGCCGGGGAACTTTTGAGCCGCGAAAAGGCCGCCCGCAAGGCGAGGCTTGGCCTCTGGGCCGATCCGTATTATGAGGTTCTCAACGTCGAGACCCCGGTGGACGTACCGGCACAGCGAGGCCGATTCGCGCTGGTCGAGGGCAAAGTGGCGTCCGTACGTGAAAGCGGCGCAACGATATACGTGAATTTCGGGCGGCGGCGGTCTGAGGATATTACGGTTACGGTCCCGAAACGAAACGAGCGCACATTCGCGGCGGCGGGTCTCGATTTGAAGATGCTGGCCGGCCACCGAATTCGGGTTCGCGGTTGGATCGAGCAGCGTAACGGCGAGGACCGCGCCTGGATCGCGGCCGAACGACCGGAGCAGATCGAGAATGCGGAGAATGATTAATCGATCGTCGGGCGACGGGCGCTGGTGCGACGACCGGTGAGACTTGCGTGATCGAAATTCGCGCGATGGAAACTCGTGCGATTGGCTTGGGTGAGCTGGTGGGACGGGGACGGTTCGAAACTTATCGGCTTGGCCGCGCAGGCATTGTCTGCGCGGCGCTGCTGCTTGCCGGCTGCACCGCCTCGCCGTCGACGCTCGGACCGCAATCGGCGATTCCCGCTCTCGCGAAACAAGCCGACGCGCCGATGTCGCCCGAGGTGCTGCGCGAACATCAACGCATTCTCGCGACCTATGGCGGCGTGTACAACGATCCGCGGCTGCAAAGCTTTATCGAGACCACCGTCGACCGCCTGGTCGCGGCGTCCGACCGTCCCGATGTCCGTTACAAAGTCACCGTGCTCAATTCGCAATCGGTCAACGCCTTTGCGCTGCCGACCGGCCAGCTCTACGTCACGCGCGGACTTATCGCGCTGGCCAATGACGATTCCGAACTCGCCTCGGTGCTGGCGCACGAAATGGGTCACGTGATCGCGCATCACGCCGAGCTTCGCGAGGAGCACGCGCGCGAAGCCGAACTCGTCAGCCGCGTCGTTTCGGACGTGGTCACCGATCCGGCGGCCGGCGCACTCGCACTCGCCAAATCGAAACTGGCGCTCGCGAGCTTTTCCCGAAATCAGGAATTCGAAGCCGATGCGATCGGCGTGCGCATCGCTGCGCGGGCGGGCTACGATCCCTATGGGGCGGTGCGCTTCCTCACGGCGATGGAGCACAATTCCCAATTCAAACCGGAGGAAAGCGCCGCTATCAATCCAGCCGCTCCGGATTTTCTGTCGTCACATCCGGCGACGCCGGAGCGCATTGGCAATGCAATCGCGACCGCGCGGCAATATCGGGCGCCTGCCGACAACGGGCAGAATTTTGCCCAGGCCAAAGCGACCTATCTCGCCGACATCAACGGCATCGTCTACGGGGAAGACCCGAGCGAAGGATTTGTCCGTGGCCGGCGCTTCCTGCATCCCAAGCTTGGCTTCACCTTTACCGCGCCCGAAGGCTTCACACTCGACAATACCGCTCAGGCCGTGCTTGGCATTAAGCGCGGCGGCGGCGAAGCGTTGCGGCTCGACGTCGTGCGCGTGCCGGCCGAACAAACGCTTACGGACTATCTAAACTCCGGATGGATCGAAAATATCGATCCGGCCACCGTCGAAGAAACGACCATCAACGGTTTCCCCAGCGCCACGGCCGCTGCCAAGGGAGATCAATGGGACTTCCGCCTCTACGCAATTAGGTTCGGCAGTGACGTCTACCGTTTCATATTCGCTGCCAAGCACCGCACGCCGGAAACCGATCGCAGTTTTCGTGAATCGATCAACAGTTTCCGCCGCATGACCATTGCCGAAACCGAGCACGCCAAACCGCTGCGTCTTCGCATCGTTACGGTCGCGCCGGGTGAAACAGTAGAGAAATTGGCGGGCAAGATGGCCGGCGCCGACCGCGCACTCGAACGTTTCCGCGTGCTCAATGGGCTCGACCCCGGTGACAAGCTCAAGCCGGGCAGCGAGGTAAAAATCGTCGTCGAATAGCCGATCGGCGCCCGGCTTTTCCCCTCGGCTATTTCCTCCCTCCCACTCGTCGGTTATCATGGTCCTAAGGCATGATCCGGAAAAAGCCTGCCCCGGACTCGATCCGGGGTGGAAAACCGGCTTTCCGAAAAAGATCATGCCCCATAAAAAACGTAGAGCGGCAATCGTTCCGGTTTGAAACGATTATGCTCTAGGGCCGGAAAAGGCCGTTTTGGGGGGCGACGCATGTGGATGGTAAAACGGGCGGTACCCGTGGTTGTGGCGCTTGCCGTTGTATCGGTCGTCACCGCGATTCTGTGGCGGGTCAGGACTTCGGCGGTCGGACCGCAACACCTCGTCTTCTTTTACCTCTTGCCGACGGCCTTCGTGGCTACGCTCTACGGCAGCTTGCCGGCCATGGTGTGCGCTATCGCAGCCGCCGTCTGCGCAGCGTTTTTTCTCTATGATCCGCTCTACAGCTTTTCCGTCGCAAGTCCTTTGGATCTTGGCGAATTGGGCTGCTTTATTGGCCTGGCCGTGATCGGCGCGAAATGCACGGCCGATCTGTTGCGGCCTGCTGTACATTTACATCGGCAAAGCACGACGGCCAAGAAATAGAAAAACGATTGCGATTTAGAACTGCGTGGCGAGCTGATCGAGGCCGATGACGTGCGCGATGTCGCGCACTTCTTCCTTTTGCTCTTCGTTGAAGCTCATGATCAGCGGAACCGCCGCCGATTTCAGCCCTTGTACGGCATTGGGATCGAATGCATCCGCTTGCATGCTTGCGGCGCCGCGCTCTCGCGCCTGTTGCGTGTGCCTATAGGCAATGTTGCGTAGCGCAGCTTCGACCGCCGGCCACATCTGCTCCTGATCCGGCGTCAAGTGCAGCCGCGCTTTGATGCTGGCGATTTGCGCGTCATCGAGAACGTAGCCCGGCCGGTTCGCGGCGGGCCGCCCCGCAGCGGCGGACGTTTTGGCGGATTTGATTGGGTTCGCGGCCGGTCGCGCCACTTCGGCGGCGGTGCGCGCCGGCAATGCAACGGTGTTTTCGAGCGACGCGGTTTGCACCGCAACTTGCGGATCGGGCGATTGTGCCGCGAAGCTTTCAGCGGCCGGCTGCTGCACCGCCGCCTGCTCCTGCGCCATAGGCGCCATGGTCGACATGGGGGGTGCCATCGGCACGGGGCTGAATATTGCCGCGGCTGCCGCACTCCTCGCCGCCGCCCTCGTCACTGGCCGATTGCTCGCTGACTCGGCTTTGGTCCATTCGGTCGGGAACCGCAGCGCCACCGCTTGCGCGGCCGATCCACCGTCGGTCTCCTGTAATGCTGCCACATGCCACGCGCCCATTACATAGCCGATGCCGAGCGCCATAAGGAGAGGAATGGTCCGGCCGCGCTTGGACCCCGGCTTTCTCATCTTCCCCATGGCGAAGCCCCACCCCCGCTCGTTGGCTCCTCTATTTCCTTTCAAAGGAAGCTTAATTTATGGCTAAGCACGGGTAATTTCCCGGCGCGATCGTGTGTAAGGCGTGCATGGTGTGATTTTTTCGCACGCCGATCGCAGCGTTACGGCGTTTGTTATGCCACGACGAAAAAAACGAAAGAGGCCCGGAGCTTTTCGCCGAGCCTCTTTCAATTTGCGCGTTTTTTGCGTGCTTGAACGCGAGGTAATCGTTACGCCGCTTCTTCCTCGACCACCGATTCCTCATCCGCTTCGGGCTTCGGGCCGCGGCGCGGTCCCTTGGCGAGCGCAGCCTCGATTTCCTTGATCGCTTCGGTCTCGGTGATGCGCTGCACGACAGCCACTTCGCGGGACAGACGGTCGAGCGCCGCCTCATAGAGCTGGCGTTCGGAATAGGACTGCTCCGGCTGCGTCTCCGAGCGGTAGAGATCGCGAACGACTTCGGCGATTGCGACGATGTCGCCGGAATTGATCTTGGCCTCGTATTCCTGGGCGCGCCGCGACCACATCGTGCGCTTGATGCGAGCCCGACCCTTGAGTGTCTCAAGCGCACGCTTGACCATTGGCGTTTCGGCAAGCTTGCGCATGCCGACCGAAGCGGCCTTTGAGGTCGGCACCCGCAGCGTCATTTTGTCCTTCACGAAATTTATGACGAACAGCTCCAGCCGCGCGCCGGCGACCTCCTGCTCCTCGATCGCGACGATCTGGCCGACGCCATGGGCCGGATAGACGATGAATTCGTGTGTCTTGAAGCCTTGTCGCTGCGTAGTCTTCTTCGCGTTCATTCCCAAAGCTGCTGCTCCTTCCGGCTCGGGTTTACGCCGAGGCACGGGCTTCGCCACGCTTACCCGGGTGCGGGTCATTGCTCGCGTGGACTGTGTGGGCCTCCGGCTCGCGCGAGAGGGGGACTTTGTTGTCTTCCGGCTCATGCCGGTCGCACTCTTCTTCGGACGACGACGAGTTTTCTCTGCCACTGCTCTCGCGTGGAATTCACGCCTCTTCTGACGGTTCCTCGGAACCCCCGAAAAAATATGCTCCCGGTCGGGGAGCAGCCTCGGGGGCGTTGTTCATTGTAAAATCTATATAACACATTTTCAGCCAAAATCAAAGCCTTAACGCTTGCGAAAGCGTCGCATCAG
>Ga0187780_10002565_pt1 | contig 13647 bp, 6 predicted proteins | sample 1015_Q2_SP10_20__FD_132429 | JGI IMG/M metagenome (GOLD analysis project Ga0187780, IMG submission 132429) | Tropical peat soil microbial communities from peatlands in Department of Meta, Colombia - 1015_Q2_SP10_20_MG | ecosystem: Environmental > Terrestrial > Soil > Wetlands > Peat | place...
GCCCCCGGTCCAGGAGCCGACGCTCGCGATCATCGCCCATCCCGATGAGCCAGCAGTAAAGCTGCTTTTGGTGCTGGGGCGCGACGCCGAACAGCTGCGGCCCGCGGCACAGGCCCTAGTGCTGGGACAGGCGATCTTGACCGGCGAGCGCGTTACGGTACGTTCCGTTCGCCTGCCCCAACCGTCGATTGCCTACCAGGCTCCGAACATGGTGCGCACCGGTGAGCGAGTGCGCATCGGCGAGCTTGTCGAGCGGCCGGGCGATCTGCAGGTTACCGGACACTCGCTCGATCCGATCCGCGTGAACTTGCGCTTGCCGGCGGACATTTTCACCTGGGAGGCGCGCGGGATGCCCGTGGAGCTGCGCTTTCGTTACACCGTTCCGCGCGAGAACGGCCAGGGAAATTTGTCGGTTCGCATCAACGATGAGTTCGTCCAATCCTTTCCACTGCGTGCGGCCGATCAGGTCGGCAGCACGCGTCATCTGGACCTGCCCTTTCTTGAGGACACTGGCACGCTTGTGACGCAGGGCTTGACGGTGCCGGCGTTTCAGCTTGGCGCCAACAACCAACTGCAGTTCGTCTTTGACATTCCGCCGCAAGACGAAGGCCGCTGCCGCACGACCTTGGGCGCCGCACAGGCCGCGATCGACCCCGATTCCACGCTGGACCTCACGCACATTGAGCATTACGCCGCAATGCCCAACCTTGCGTTTTTCGCCAATAGCGGGTTCCCATTCACCAAGTACGCCGACCTTGGCCAGACGGTGGTGATACTTCCCGATGCGCCTAAGCCCGCAGAGGTCGAAACGATGCTTACCGTGCTGGGCAGCTTCGGCGCGGCCACCGGTGTGGCGGCGACGCGCTTTGAGTTGTTGACCGCCAGCAATGCGCAGCAGGTCGGCGACCGCGACGTGCTGGTGATCGCAAGCGGATTGGATGCGCCGCTGCTGCAGGCGTGGAAGAACACTCTGCCCGCGCGCATCGATGCGGGGCAGCGGGCGAGCTCAACGCTGGGAAAGCTTGCCGATGCGGGCGCGGAATGGTTTAGTGGTGCGTTGCCGCACGCCGTGCCGAAAGATGGCTGGACCGAGATCGCCAGTAAGGGGCCGCTGGCGGCGATCTTGGGATTTGAGTCACCTCTGGCAAGTGGCCGCTCGGCCGTTGTGCTCAACGCAACCGACGATGCGACGCTGCCGCGCACTGCCGCTGCCTTGATCGACGCCTCCAAGGTGCGCAATGTGCGCGGCGACCTCGTTTTGTTGCGCGATGGGGAAGTTCAGTCCTTTCGCGTGGGCGATACCTATTACGTAGGTCACCTGAGCTGGTGGCGCTGGATCTGGTTTCAGCTGCATTCGCACCCCATCTTGCTCGTGACGCTGGGTTTGGCGCTAGGCGTGTTCATTGCGCTACTGATCTTCGGCGCTTTGCGACGGATGGCGGCACGGCGCCTGGCCGCCGGTTCGTGAGCGGTTCGCAGCAGGCGCGGATGCGGCGCCGGCTGCTGCACGCCGGGGCGCTCATGAGCTTGCTGGCAGGCAAGGCGCAGCTCGCAAGCGCTGGTGCGGCCGTGCTGGGAGCGCCGGCGCCGCCCTGCACTCCGTGGGGTGCTTGGGTTGAATTTGCCGACCAGTTCCTCGGTAAGGGTGCGCGCGTAATCGATCCGTCTTCGGCGCGCGCGCACTCCGTCTCCGAGGCGCAGGCCTACGCCTTGTTCTTTTCCCTTGTGGCCAACGACCAAGTGCGCTTTGAACAGCTGCTGCGCTGGACCGAAGATAATCTGGCCGGGGGCGATCTGACGATGCGCTTACCCGCGTGGCTTTGGGGGCGACGTGACGACGGCAGTTGGGGGGTGATCGACGAGAACTCCGCTGCCGACGCGGATCTGTGGCTTGCATACACGCTGGGGGAGGCGGGGCGGTTGTGGCAGCAGCGCCGCTATGTAGCTTTGTCCTCGCTGCTTGCCGAGCGCGTCCTTCGCGAGGAGACAGCGCAGCTGCCCGGCTTGGGCCGAACTTTGCTGCCGGGGCCGCGCGGTTTTAGCCAGCAGCCGGGGCGCTGGCGCTTAAATCCAAGCTACATGCCGCCATTTCTGATGCGCTGGCTTGCTATGCGCAGTGCTGATGCGCGCTGGCAGGAGTTGCTGCAGACCTCGCTTGTGGTTTTGCGCGAATCCTCGCCCCGCGGATTTGCTCCCGACTGGGCGTTTTATCGCGCCGATGCGCAAAAGTCAGAAGCCGAACCGCTGGGTGGGCACTTCGAAGGTTCTCAGCTAGGGTCTTCAGAACGAGTCGGCGGCTACGACGCGATTCGCGTGTACCTCTGGGTGGGCCTCACCGCCGCACTTGATCCGGCGCGCACGCAGCTGCTGGAACACTTTTCACCGATGGCCGATCGTCTCGGGCGCGAGGCAGCGCCGCCTGAGAGCATCGATGCGATCGATGGCAGTGCACAGGGCGAAGGCCCGTCAGGATTTTCGGCGGCGCTACTGCCGTTTTTGTCTGCGCTGAACCGCGCCTCGGCGTTGCGGACGCAGGAGCTGCGACTGCGCAACCGCCCGATACGCCCCAACGCGTACTACGAGCAGGTGCTAAGCCTGTTCGCAACAGGCTGGGGCGAGGCGCGCTTTTGCTTTGCTGCCGACGGCAGCTTGGTGCCTGCATGGCAGCAGTGCTTCGTCCCATCGCACTGATGCACGGCGCCAAGCGCCGCGCGTGCGCACGCTCCTGGCCCGGGGCAGCCGTATTGGTGGCACTTTTGACCGTGCAGCTTTTGGCGGCCTTGCCACGAGCGCTGGCCGCGCCGACGCAAACATCTTCGTCGAATCAGGAAGCCGTTGCCGAGTTGATGCGTAGCGCACGGCTGTGGCAGGCGCTGGAACATCCGGATGCCGAACGCGAAGTGCTGCGTAAGCTCTTGGCGGTCCAGCCCGATCAGCCACGTGCGCTTTTTTTGCTGGGCGAACTTGAGCTGCGCGCAGGCCACGTCGGGCAGGCCCGAAAAGTGGCGGCGCAGCTCACTCGTAGTCCCAACGCCGGCGCTCTGGCGCGCGAGTTTGGGGACCTGGTGCGTATTTACACGCGTGAGCGCACGCGTTTGGCGCAGCTGCGAGTGCTGGTTCGCGGCGGCAACCAGGCGCGCGCGCTGACGTTGGCGCGCGCGCTGTTTCCCGACGGACGCCCTCCGGGGGATCTGGCCAATGAATTTGCGTTGGTGCTCGCCGGGACGGCGGGTGGTTGGCAGACAATGCGTGAGCTGCTGCAAGAACGCATCGACGCAGATCCGAATCCGCGCGATCGGCTGACGCTATACGAGTTGTTGGCGCTTCACGCTGATACGCGTGAAGAGGCATTGCGTGGCTTTGCCGACTTGGCGTTAGGTCACGATGTGGACCCGCAACGCATTGCCAGCGCTTGGCGCCACGCCCTGCTGGCGCTTGGCAACGATGAGCAGTCCTTGGCACAGCGACGCCTTTACCTTACGCGCTATCCCACCGACGCCGAAATGCGCGCGGAGGTCGCACGCGTTGAGGCCCAAAGGATGACCGCGCAGCAGCTCGAGAGCGACCCTGGGGTACAGCTTCGTTTATCGGCCGAGCGCTCGCTCGAAGCCGGTGCGCTGGCGCAAGCCGAAAGCGAGTTGCTGCGCAGCTTGCAATTGCGCCCGGATGATGGCGAAACGATCGGCACGCTCGGGCTGCTGCGCCTGCGTCAGGGACGCAACCAGGAAGCACTCACGTTGTTTGAGCAAGCCAGCGAGCGCGAAAAAACGCAGCCGGACCTGCGTGCGCGCTGGCTGGATCTGACCAAAACCGCGCGCTATTGGAACGCGCTCGCGCAGGCACGTGCTTTGCGCGACACCGGCGATTTGGATGGGGCCGTGCGCTTGGTCGAATCCGTGCGCGATACGCAGCCCGATCAGGTCGAGGCAATCTATCTGCTCGCCTCCCTGCGCGTGTCCCAAAAGCGCGGGGCGCAAGCCGAGGAACTGTACCGCGAGCTGCTGCGGCGCGATGCAGGCGATGCCCGCGCCTGGCGCGGCTTGCTATCTTTGTGGCTGCAGCAGGGACGCGTCGAAGAGGCGCTTGATCAGGTGCAACGGCTGCCGCTTGTAGCGAAGCTCGATCCTGGCCAGGTTCTGGAGCCGACGACGTTGCGCGACGCCATCAGCCTGGCCAGTGCCGAGCATCCGGACACGCAACTACGCCTTCTGGAGCGCAGCGTTGAGTTGCTGCCGCGCGATCCCTGGCTTCGATATGACCTTGCACGACTGTACCTGCGGCTGCATCTGCCCGGTTTGGGGCAGCAGGTGATGGAACAGGGAGAGGCCCTGGCCCCGGAGAATGCCGAGATGCACTACGCCGCCGCGTTGGTTTCGGCGGCCAGTGGGCGCGATGATGCCGCGCTTGCCACGGTGCAATCCATTCCCCTCGCGCAGCAATCCGCGGGTATGCGTGATCTGGTCCAACGGCTGCGTTTTGAAGGCGCGCTGCGACGTGCGCGCAGCGCGCGCGCGGCCTCCGACACACAGCAAGACGCCTTTTGGCGCAACGAGGCGCTGGCCCAGGCGGGCAATGACGCTGCGCGGCTGTTGCGCGTGGCCCGAGCGGATTTGTCGGCCGACGACCTGAGCGGGGCGCGTGCGCTTATCGACCGGCTTGCGGTTGGGCAAGGATCGCTTGGGGCCGAGGAGCGCCGTGGCCTTGCCGGCGTGATGATCGAAGCAGGGCGGACGGATCTTGCTCGGGCGCTAATTGAGCAAATGGCCAGCGAGGCTACGCGTGACACGCAAGCCCAGGCCCAGGTAGCACTGCTGCGTGCGCGGTTGCATCGTGCCCAGCACAATACGGCCGCGCTGCACGAGGACTTCCAGACGCTGCACGATGTTCTTGCGCCCGAGGACATCGAGCTACATATCGAAGCACTTGGCCTCATGGACGCCGATCGAAGCGCAGCGCATGAGTGGATGGCCGAACTGCTCAGGGCGCACCCCCAGGACCCGGAAGTGCTACTGGAGGCGGCACGCCAGGCCGAGCGCGATCGTCAATACGCGGCGGCGGTTGGATACCTGGGTGTGGTGGCCGGTGCACCGTCGCAGGCCACGCCGGAGTCGCCAATTCCTCTGTTAGGGCAGCCTGCTACGCCAGCATCGAGCATCGCACCGCCGCCGAGCGTACAAAGTCTTTTGGAAGACAGCGTGCAAGCCAAGGCGCAGCGCGAACTCGCCGCGATTGAAGCACGGCGTCAACCGCAGGTCGATACGGCCTGGCTGCAATATTCGCGCAGCGCGACCGATGGCCTCTCGACGTTGCGTGGCACGGAGATCCCGCTGCTTATCCTGTGGCCGGGAGGCTACGACGGACACTGGTTTGGGCAGCTCGATGCGGTGCGAGCGCGCGCGGGCACGCTGCCGGCGCAATTTGCGTACTCCTCGCAGTTCGGCAAGGTTCAGGCGCTGGCGCCGAGGGGCCTCGCCGAACCGGTTTCCGAACAGGCCCAGGGCGTCTCCGCCGAGCTCGGTTGGCGCGGTGATGAGCGGCGATTTGACCTAGGCGTCGTCGGCGCCGGGTTTAAGGTCCCCAACATTGTTGGCGCCTGGCGCGAAAGTGCAACTTGGAACGAGTCCGATGTCAGTGCGGAGCTGTCTCGACGCGTTCTGACCGCCAGCTTGCTCTCTTACGCGGGTGCCGCCGACCCCGTCACGGGAGCGCTGTGGGGTGGTGTGACCAACACCGCAATGACGCTTCGCGTTAGCCATGATTTGGCGTATGGCTGGAGCTTCTCAAGCAGCCTATCGATGGGTGTGGTCACGGGGCGCAATGTGTTATCGAATCCTAACGTGGAGTGGCGCAGCGTGGTCGATCGTGACTGGATCCACCAGCCGGATTTTCGGTTTAGCGCAGGTGCGGTGCTCAACATTTGGCACTACCAGTACGACCAGGACTTCTACACCTTTGGCCATGGCGGTTACTACAGCCCGCAGCGTTTCGTGTCCGTGGGCGTTCCCATTGAGGTCCAAGGGCGGCGCGGAGCGCTTTCCTATGACTTGCGCGCCGTGCCCTCTTGGTCCTGGACGTACGTGCAAACTGCACCCTACTACCCCACCGATGCGAGCTTGCAGGCCCAAGCGGGTAACCCTGTGTACACCTCCGGGACGGGAACCGGCGGCGGGCCGGCCGGCAGCATTCGCGGTGACATCGAGTACCGCTCCGCCGCCCACTGGAGCGTGGGAGCCTGGCTCAATATCGACCGCTCGGCTTACTACGCACCCAATCAGTTGATGATCTACCTGCGCTACTGGCTGGAGCCGCAAAGCGGTGCGCCAGCGTTTCCGCCGCACCCGGTGCTGCCGATATCGCTGTTTTGAACTTGAACGGCCGGGCCGAGGTGGACAGCGCGACTTTTTGGCAAGGGCCGCCCGCGACGCTAACAGACTTTCTTCTGGTCGAGCTGCAGCAGATGGGGTATGAGCCAGTCGTACAGGTGTCGAATGGCCAACGCGACGCTCTGGGAATTTACGTGCAGCAAGATGCAGTGCAGCTCTTCGAGAAAGCGCAGATTATGCATCTTGAGCTCGCTGCCGCCTTCGTGCCTTACTTGCCCCAGCAAACTGGCCTCGGTAGTGAAATGCGCGCGCAGCATCTCGATCATCGCGCGCACGTCGTATTCCAACGACTTCGGATCTGCTCCGCCGGCCAAATCGTCCGCAAGCGCATTCATCCGCGCCACAAGGTCGCGGTGCTCGGCGTCTATTTCGGGAACACCGATCTGGTACTTTGGCAGAAACTCGAGTGGCTTGAGCGCTGTAAGCTCAGCGCTCGTTGCATCGGCAAGCGCAATCCCACCGTCTCGGGTGAACTGGGCCTTGCGCATGGCCGACTCGCTGCTTTGCAATAGGCGCTCCGAGTTCGTACCGTCGGCCGGATAGAGCGCCACGCCAACATGGGCGGTAACACGAAAGCGCGGTTCGTTGCGGGCAAAAAGCGCTTCGACCGCTTCCACGATACGTGCGGCGGTGATGCCAGCGTCCTCGCGCTGCCCGACCTCGGGCAGCAGCACAACGAATTCCGTCACCCCGAGGCGCGAGGTCGTATCGCAGTCCCGCACGCAGTTTCGCAAGGTTTCCGCCAATGTCGACTGCACTTCATCGGCGGCCTCACTTGTGAGCGATTGCAACAGGGCTTTGAACCGATCTAGCTCGATGCGCAGGACCGCCGCGCGGCGGCGGTAGCGTCGCGCCGCTGCAAGGGCGATCTTCATGCGGTCGAGCAACAGGGCGCGCGTAGGAAAATTCGTCGCCCGATCAAAGGCTGCAAATTCCGCTATCGAGTCGTTGGCGGCGAGATCACCGATCCAAGGCGAGATGTCGGTCACCACGATCAGCAAATTGCGCGAGCCCTGGGCTGCGACGACCGCGGCGCTGAGCAATACGGGAAGCAGCGTTGCGTCGGCGCGCTTGAGATGGCAGCGCAGTTCAGTGCGCGAAGCACCGTTTAGCGCCGTGCGGCAAAATTCGGTCACACCCGGGGCGTCGACGTCGGCGACGATCGACAGGAGGCTGCGGCCATCGATGTGTTGCCCGGGTGCGGTGCCACCGAGCAGTTCGCGCAATAACGGTGAGGCCGCAACGATGTTGCCCGAGTCGACAAGCGCAAAGGCGACCAGATCGCTTTTTAGGAGCGCCTGGGCAATTTCGTCGTTACTAGATGCAAAAGCGCGCTGCTTGGTGAAGTCGGAGGGGCGAGGCAAGGAATTCATGGCACGCTTTCTTCAGTGGAGTTGGCGCGGGGCATAGCGCTCTTGCGTCCCCGAGCTTTGCAAGTTTGGCCAAGAGTGAGCCCATGCGGCGGCCGGAAAAACGCGAAAATTGCCAGTAATTGCCGCGTTTGCGCCTTTGTTGCAAGGGCGAAGGCCATGTTTGCGGTTGCCAAACAAGGCAAATCGTGCTTGCACAAGCGCTGGCGCTTGGCAAACGCGTGCCCACAAGGCAGCCGCGTATCGGGGTTCGTTATCGGCTATCCCATCCAGTGACCTTGGCTAGCTCGGACTAGCGGTGCAACGGCTAAAGGGCCCGCTCCCAAGCGCTGCCCCGGGGCCAGCGCTCGTTGCCATAGTCCGGCCCTTGCGTTAGCGCAGGCTTGGGCGCAGGTCAGAGCACCAGACGCCAAGCTCAGAAGTCCTCTACGCGATACAAGGCGGTCAGGCGGTGCTCTGCTCCCGCCGCAACGCGGACCGTGTTCTCAAGCGCGTTGCCGCTTTCCACACAAACCATCTCTCGCCATCCGCCCTGATCTTTGGAGCCTCGCCCGAGGTCACCCATCTGCTCCGCCTTCTGGGCCCACGGAGTCCAGATGATGGTCGAGCGACTACCGGTCTTGGAAATGTGTATGCGCCGGCGCAGTTCCGCGTCCTCGATTGCGCAATCGGCGACGCTATTGACATAGACGCGATCGACTTCCGCGCGAAAACGCACGGCGCCTTCCTGACGCGCCCTGTGCCCGCCGTTGACTTTGTCGACGAATTCAGCGCCATCCAGGCCGAGTATGCGAACCGCTTCAATATCGGCAACTTGAAAGTAGGTATGCAGCGCTTCGCCGACCACGAGGTCCGCAATGCCGGTGTTGACCGTGATCAGCTCCACGTCCAGCGACATGCCAATCGTGAGCTGCAACTCGAGGTGGAAATGATGGGGCCACAGGGCGCGGGTGTGTTCGCTGTCGCTCAGCTCCAGCGTCAGTTGCGTCTCGCCCCCACCCATGCGCCGGCAGTTTCGCATTTCCCACAACATCGTGCGTACAAAACCGTGACTCGGCAGCTGGCTATGCGTACCGTGAGGCCCGAACCACGGCCAGCACAGCGGAATGCCGCCGCGAATGGACTTGCGTGCGGCGTACTGCGCCGCAGCGGAAATCCAGATCACGGGCACTTGCTGCGAGCGCGGCCGCCAAGTCGTCAGGTGCGCACCCTGCAGGCACAGCGTTGCTTTTGCCAGGTCGTTTTGCACCTCGGCAAAAACCAGGCCATCGGGTCCATCGCGGAATTCGACCTCTCCTGGCAGGCCGTAGCGGTCATTAAGTCGTGCTGCAGAAACAGTCATAGCGCTACCATAAAGTGAAAACACGAGCGGCCGCTTCTTGGCGGTGCCATCGATGGCGCGGCCGGGCGCAATCTGTCATGGCACCGGAAAAAAAGCAATCGCAGCAGCATTTGGCCTACGGTGCTGTCGCCGTGACAACGTCGGTCCACTCGCCGCCGGGCGAACGCAGATAACTGCGGCCAGCGCGCTGAAGCAGCACGGTTCCCTCGTTTTCGGCTACCCACTGCGTCGCGGGCAGGGCATTGACCAGGGATCGCACCGCGGAGGGTGTCGCTTCGTTCGGTCCAAGCTGTGTGAGTCCGGCGATGAGCGCCGTAAGAGCGAGGTAGCTCGATGGCCTTTGGACCACCAATGGTTCTGAGGCTGCACCTCGCAGCAATGGAAAGCCGATGAGTTTAACCGCGACGGGAACGTTTGTGATGGCATGCGTGGGCAGCTCGCGCAGCCCCGCGATTTGCATCGCGTCGGCGCGCAGCGCAGCACCGTGCTCGGGTATAAGCACTATCGCGGTCGGGCGGCCACTTGCCTCCACAAGGTCGATGAACCGCCCGAGGTCGGCAAAAAGGCGCCGCAGGCGCGGTGTGTACGAATCGATGCTGCTGCGTGTGGTCTGCCCCGCAACGCGATTACCGTCGTGCAGGCTGATCGTGTTATAGAGCAAAGCGTTGTGAGCTTCGTCATGCTGGTGCCGCATCCACCATCGCGAGAGCACATCAAAATCGGCGCGCAAGGGCTTGCCGTCGAAGGCCGTCATGAAAACCGATGAGGAGCGGTTGTCCTCGGGGTCGATCCCCATGCCGCCTTGCTCGCGCAGTTGCTGGGCGAAGTGGTCGAACTGCCCGTCATGGTTGAGCAGCAGCGCAGGTTGGTAGCCCACGGCCGCGAGACTGTGAAACAAGTAGCAGGAGTCGGCCGCGGTGGCGTTGTATAGGTCGCCTTGCGCTGTCTGTCCACAGGTGCCGTGCAACAGGCGCAAAAGCGCCGGGCCGCTGTAGGTCGCCGCTGTGTTGAACTGCCGAAAGATGATGTCAAAGCGCGATAAAAACGAATCCTCGCGCGTGTGGGTGTTGGCCAGGTCATCGTAGGACAGCGAGCACACCGATAGCAGCACGAGGTCAAAGCGTGCATTGCCGACTCGGGCAAAGTTGACAGTCTTTCCATGTTCGCTGCCATAAAAGGTGCGCAGCACCTCATCGAGCGCGTAAGCCGAAAGCGGCTCTTGCGGCTCCTGGGGTTCGCCTGCGCGCACATAGACCCGCGAGGGCACCGCCGCCGGCGCCGGCGCCGGCGGCGGAAGGATGGCGGCCATTGCAAGACCGAGGAAGGCTAGAGTCGTAAAACGCAGGCGATGTCGCAGCAGCGTGTAAGCAAGAATCAGCAGCGCAAGGGCCGCGGCAATTGGCAGCAGACCGGCACGCCGGGCCAGCTCGAGCAGGTAGTCCGCCCGGAAATTGGCAAGTGCGGCCGCATCGTCGATGAGTTGCATCCAGGGCGGCAGATGCAATTCGTGGTAAGTCAGTGCGATCGCGGCAGGTATCGCCAGCGCGGTGCGAATGCGCCTTGCTCCCGGGCGATGCAGCGGCAAGGCCAACGCGAGCGCTAAGCCGACGTTGGCGAGCCACTGCACATCGATGCGGTGAGCGTAGTACAGGCCTAGCTTGGCAAGAAAATAAAGGCTCCAGGCGCCCATTGTGACTGTGCTGCGGCCGGTGGCTGTGCCGCCAAAAGCGTTATGCGCGGTACCGTCTGCGGTGAAGCGGCGCCGCGCGGATCGACGCGGCATGCATCGTACCCTTGCCGCCTCAGGTCTCCACGGGCGCCGCGGTACGTTGACCCCAGGGCGCGAGATAGCGGCGGGCTTCCAGCAGCCCCCAGCGCACCAGCTGCCCATAGCCCCGCAGGCCCAAGGAGGCGATCTCCCACAGGCCTCGCAAAGGCAGGTCACTTGCGTACTGTTCCTGCCAGCGCGACCAGGCATCGGCACGACCAAACGTGCACTGGATCAGCTGCTCTTGTTGGTGTAACGACATATTGACGAACTGCACACCTACGTAATTGCCCCGCTGGGCCGTGACCCGCGCGCTAAAGGCATGCTCGACGTTGCCCGACTCCATCGTTACTTGCAGCGCGGTTCCGCGCTCCAGCGCAATCTCTTGGGCTAGCTCGAGCCCAAGGCCATTGAGCGAATAATCATTGGTGTAGCAGCGCTGGGTATGTCCGCTTGGCAGCAGCAAGCTCACAGGCAGGCGTGCAGATACCCGGTGAAACACCCGTACTTGGCGTCGCTCGTGTGCAACGCCAATGGCTGCGCCAAGCATGAGCAGGTTAAACGTGGTCCAAAGCAAATTCAGCACGACAGTGCCTGCCTCAAACCGGTTCCAGGAAACCAGGCGTATCAGCCCGATGACCAGGCCGATGCCGTTAAGCAGTACCAAGCCAAAATACGGACGCGAGATACGCCAGTCAAAGTGGGTGCGTTGCACCAGTCCGCCTTTGGCTGTGACGTTAAAGCGGCCCTTGTGCGGGTTTACGAATGCGATGGTCGTCGGCAGCGTGATGTACCAGGCGAGCACCGTCTCGTAGACCTCGGCCCAGAACGAATGGCGATAGGCGCCCTGCATGCGCGCGGTCGTGATGTGCGGCAGCACCAAGTGCGGCAGCAGATATAGCGCGAAAATTGCGGCCGAGGAGCGGATGATGTGCAGCTGGAAGTACAGGTACGCAAGCGGCGCGGTCAAAAAAACGAGCCGCGGAATGCCGTAAAAAAAGTGCAGCATTGAGTTGCTGTAGCAAAGACGCTGCATCCAGTTCAGTCCGCGTCCCAACAGTGGGTTATCCAGTCGAAAGATTTGTGCCATTCCACGCGCCCAGCGGATGCGCTGGCCGACATGCGCCGCCAGACTCTCGGTAGCTAGACCCGCCGCCTGTGTCATGTTCAGGTACGCCGTGGTATAGCCGTGCCGGTGCAGCTTCAAGGCCGTGTGCGCGTCCTCGGTCACGCTCTCCACCGCAATGCCACCGACTTCGAGCAGCGGCGCGCGCCGCAGCACAGCGCAGGAGCCACAGAAAAACGTTGCGTTCCAAAAGTCATTGCCATCCTGCACTAGGCCGTAAAACAGCGAACCTTCATTGGGAATGCGGCGGAAGGTCTCGAGGTTGCGCTCAAAGGGGTCCGGCGAGAAAAAATGATGTGGTGTCTGAATCATGGCGCAGCGCTTATCGCGCAGCATCCAGCCCATGGTCGTCTGTAAGAAGGAGCGCACCGGCAGGTGATCGCAGTCGAAGACGGCGATGAATTCGCCTTTGGTTTGGGTCAACGCATGGTTGAGGTTGCCGGCCTTGGCAAACTTGTTGTCCGGCCGCGTGAGGTACTCGACTCCCGCCTCGAGCGCAAACTGCCGCACCGGCTCGCGCCGCCCGTCATCGAGCACGTAGATGCGCATTTTTTCGGGTGGCCAGTCGATTCCTTTGGCCGCGAGGACCGTGGGCCGGATCACGGCCAACGGTTCGTTGTATGTGGGAATGAAAATATCCACCTGGGGCCAACGCTCCAGTCGTTGCGGCAGGGACGTGGTTTGGCGCTTCAGCGGCCAGGCGCATTGCAAAAAGCCAAGCAACATGATCAGCCACGCGTAGACCTCGGCGGCCAGCAGACACAACCCGAGTACGATTTCCCAGCCCGGATCCAGGTCCATCGACTGAGTAATGCGCCACCAGCCGTAGCGGCAGGAGGCCACAAGGGCCAGCGTCATGAGGATGAGCGTTGGCACCGTGCCGGGGGTGTTGCGGATCTGGATCGCGAGCAGGCATAGCGCCATGCCAAAAACGAGTTGCGAGATCCAATTAAACGGTGTGGTGACCGCCAACCAAAACGCCCCCGCACACACGGCAATGCCGACGAGGCGTACCGGCCGGCTCTGCAACCATGGTGCATCGGCGCAGGCCTCCAACCACTTGCCCAACCGATCGTGGTCAATTTGGGGGACACGCGCATACAGCCACCGCCAAGCGGCGCTCAGGCGTGCATCGAAGCCACGGCCCGGCCCGGCCCGGCGCACCTCCAAAGCTGCCGCGAGCCAGGCCAGCGCGGCGTCAAACGCGCGTGCGGTTCGCGAGCTCGCCGTTGTTCTTGGTCGAATGAACAGGCGCCAGAGCCAGCTGCGCCAGCGCCCCGGATGCTCGACCTCCAGCGCCCGTGCGCCGGCAGCGAGCAGCTCAGAGAACATTACTGCCGGTTCGCGGTTCCGTCATAAGCCGGCATTGTCGCTGAATCCAGCCCAAAAGCCCATGCAGGTCATGTATGACCTGGGCATGGGCCGAGTGGTCTTCGGGTGACATGCGGCGGGCAAAGGCTTCCGGCATCGCCTCGTCGCGATGCACCGGGTAAGGCGACAGCCGTTCGCCCAGTCGTTCGTAGAACACCGCCAAAACGTCCTTTTGCAGAGCGCGACCCGGATCAAAGGCGTTGACCACGGCCAATACCGGCTTGTCCTCCAGCATGGCTAGCGCCGGTTCAAGCAGCGCCATGGACGCCCCGTCGGCCCGTAGCACA
>Ga0187780_10002566_pt1 | contig 13645 bp, 11 predicted proteins | sample 1015_Q2_SP10_20__FD_132429 | JGI IMG/M metagenome (GOLD analysis project Ga0187780, IMG submission 132429) | Tropical peat soil microbial communities from peatlands in Department of Meta, Colombia - 1015_Q2_SP10_20_MG | ecosystem: Environmental > Terrestrial > Soil > Wetlands > Peat | place...
CGGGCTGTCGGGCAACTTCGCCCTCGACAAGACGGCGCTCATGGTGTTCGCCGGCCTGCACGTGGACCGCCTCCAAGGGATCCTCGTCCAGAACCCGCTCCTCGTCGTGGGGCTCGTCGAGCTTGTGCTCGGCGTGGCCCGGCGCCGCGCCTGGGCCCTGTACACGGCGGCCGTCTATCTCGCCTTCGTCGTGCCCAACGCGATGTTCACCAACTGGTACGGGGGTGCCAGCTTCGCCGGGCGCTTCGCCATGAGCGGCGGCATCGTGCTGGTGCTCCCCACCATCCTCGGCCTGGCACGCCTGTGGTCGTGGCGGCGCGCCGTGTTCGGCGTGGTCGTGTCCGCCGGGATCCTGCTGCAGGGCGCGTTCCTGGTCGAGTACGTGTCGCGGCGCTTCGACTTCTACAACGTGTGGCCGGGCATCGCCCCGTCGGGGTACCCGTCGCTCTACGGCCCCGTGGCCCACCTGCTCCCCGCGCTCTACAACAGCGCCTGGGCGTTCCACTTCGGCCCGAACCGGGTGGCGCTGGTGCTGGGCGCGGCCGCGGCCGTGGCGGCCCTGGGCTGGTCCGGCTACCGGCTCGTCTCCGATCGCCCCTGGCGACACGCCCCGCCGCTCGGGACCTGAGCCCGGCCCCGGACGGGGATCTCAGGCGTCGTGCCGGGCGCGCGGCGGTCGTCCCGGCCCCGGGGGGCCCGCGAAGGCCTGCGCGATGGCCATCCAGTCGTCGGCGGCGCGCCCGCGCACCTCGAGCCCGGTGTCGGCGACGTTGCGCCGCTGGGTGACGACGAGGCAGAAGTCGAGCGCGTTGCCCGACACGCGGTCGACCGGCCCTGCGCCTGTGCCTTCGCCGGCGCCCGCGACCCAGTCCCAGCGCTCACCCTCCGGTGACACCAGCTCGACCAGTACCGGGGCGGGAGGGACCTGGCGCCCCCGCACGGCGTACGCGTACGGGCGGGCCCGCACACCGAGATGGGCGACGTGGCGCAACCGCCGGGTGGCGGTGCGCGTCACGCCGAGGGTGTCGGCCACGTCCTGGCCGTGCGCCCACGTCTCCATGAGGCGGGCGGACACGAACGACATCGCCCCCATGGGCGGGCCGAACCAGGGGACGCGCGCCCGCTCGTCGAGCTTCCCCGCGTGCTCCACCATGGCGGAGCGGCCCGCACGCCACCACGCCAGCACCTCGCGGCCGGCCATGGCCCGACCGCGGCGCAGGTGCTCCGCCATCGGGTCCCCGCTCGACGCCATGGCCGCCTCGGCCAGGGCGGTGAACGCCTCGGGATCGGTCATGGCCATCACCGCCGTGTCGTCGAAGAAGGCCAGGTGGCTGATCTGGTCGCGCACGGCCCAACCCTCCGCCGGGGTCGGCCGGTTCCAGCCCGCCTCGTCGAGGGAGGCGACGATCCGGTCGAGGTCCTCGTGCTCGGCGACGAGGTCGGCGAGGAGATCGGTCAGCGTGCTCGGAGGCGGCGGGGGCACCACGGCGCCCAGGGTAAGCGACCCGGGGTGAACGACCCTGCATCGGCGCAGGTGGGCCCATACGATTGCGTGCACAACCAATATGCCCCCGGTACGCTGCGGGCATGGCGGACGCCCGGGTGCGTTGGCTCGACCCCTTGGAGATGAGCGCCTGGCGGGGGCTCCTGTCCGCGCACGCCCACCTCCTCGCCCGGCTCGACGCGGAGCTCCAGGCCAGCTCCGGGATGTCCCTGGCCGACTACGAGGTCCTGGTGCACCTGTCCGAGGCCCACAGCGGCCACATGCGCATGAGCGAGCTGGCCGACGCGCTGTTGCTGTCGCCGAGCGGTCTCACGCGCCGGCTCGACGGCCTCGTCTCATCGGGAATGGTCGAGCGGGCGAAGTGCCCCACCGACCGCCGCGGCGCCTTCGCGGTGCTCACGGACGCGGGACGGCGTCGCATGGCGGAGGTCGCGCCCGAGCACCTCGAGCAGGTGCGCCGCAACTTCATCGACCGCCTCGACCGTTCGCAGCTCGCGGCGCTGTCGGACGCGCTGGCGACAGTCGCCACCTGCCCCGAGCCGGGCGCCTAGCCCTCGACGGGTCCGTCCTCGTCGACGGCGATCCCCAACATCGCCCCGACGTCGAGGTCGACCTGCTGCGGAAGCGGGGGCGACCAGCCGCGTGCCCGCATGTGGGCGACGAACTCGGGCTCCACGGCCACGTGGTACCGCCTAACGTAGTAGGCGAGGTCGGCGGGCCACTCCCACACGCCGTCGGTCTTGATGGTCTCGGTGCCGATGTCGACCTCCGGCCGGAGCACGTCGTAGACGAGCGTCGGGCTCCACAGCATGGTGGGGCTCTCCTCCAGATAGGCCACGATCCGATCCTCGTCGGGCTGCGCCGTGGCCGAGCAGCTGTCACGAAGGCTCGGCCCCGACGGGTCACCGTCGGCCAGCTCACGGAAGTACCCCGTACCTCGCAGCTCGTCCATCGCCGACCTCCTAGTGCCCCGACGTCGCCGGCAGCGTGGGGTGGAAGTGCTCCCAGTGCCCCTCGCTGTGGATCTGCCAGTGGCCGTTGACCTTCGTCGCCTTTCCCACGAACGTCCCGCCGTTGTCGAGGGCCCACACTTTGCCCGTGGGCGCCTCGACCGAGTCGCCGATCAGGTCCGCCACCTGTTGCGCGGCGCCCTCCACGTTGGCGCCGGTGTCGCAGCAGATCAGGCGCACCGGGCCTCCGCTGTACCCCGACCTGCGCATGGCCTCGACCAAGGTCTTGGGCCCGACCTTCACCCACTTCCCGCCGATCTTGAGCAGGAACCCGTCGGGGTGCCCGTGGCAGAAGACGTCGAAGACCCCGGGCTTCGGCCTGATCTTGAGCGCCTGCATGATGGCGTTGTTGTCGTTGGCGAGGAGATAGGCCCGCGCCGGCACCGGGGCCGGCGTCGCCACCGCCGGTCCGGACGCCACCTGCGTCCCCCCCTCGACCACCGTGCCGCCCTCCTCCACCACCGTGCCGCCCTCCTCCACCACCGTGCCCGCGGCGGACTCGGCGTCGCTCACCGCTCCGACCCCCGTGAGTTGGGAGCGGGGCACGATCCGGATGGCGGTCACGGGAACGCCTTCGGCGACGAGGCGCTGCACGTTGCCGAGCGCATCACCCGAGAGGGCCATGCCGAATTGCGCGTAGTGGGTCCCGAAGGTCTGCTCGAACTGCTCGAGCGACGCCGCACGCCACTCGTCGACCTTGATGTGCGCGTAGGCGTGGGCCACCAGGTTCGAGTACCCCTGGCGGCGCGAGTGCTTGTAGGCCTCCTCGTAGATGGCGATGATCCACAACCGGATCCGTTTGGTGTCGTCGCCGTAGTCGGGGTTGACCAGGTCGCTGCGTGCACCGGCCACGAAGGCGTACTCGCCCTCGGGGTCGTAGGTGCCGTCCCAGCTCTCCCAGACGAAGGCCTGGAGCTGCTCGACCGTCCACCGGTCGTTCGGTCCGTCCTCTGTGTCGGACCCGTCGTCGATGGTGGCATCGCCACCGGTCGTGACCTCGACGTAGTCCTCGCCGGGGCCCTTGGAGAGGGTGTGCGGGTGCTCGTCGGCATCGGGCGGTGCGCCCATGCCGGCGAGACCCTCGATCAGGCCGCCAATCAGCCCGCCCTCGACGTCGTCGTCCTTCGTCTGGTCCTCGCCCTGGCCGCGGCGGCCGACCACGACGCCGGTGGCGCCGACGACGAGCCCGCCGGCGATCAAGACCCCCCAGAGCCAGTCGAGGGACCCGCCCCCACCGGTCGACCCGCTTCCCGTCGACCCGCTGCCCGCCGGCGACCCCGCAGACGAGCCATAGCCGTTGCCCGGCGACGAGCCGGTGCCGGTCGGGGAGGACGACTGCGACGGCGGCGAGGTCGTGGCGGCCGCGATCGTCAACGGCGCCCCGAAGACGTAGGTCTGGTCGTCGTAGCTGTAGAAGGGGGTAGCGGTGAACGAGCTGGGCCAGGGCATCGTCCCGTCGATGGTGAACGACGCCCGCAACACCGGGCTCGAGAACATGCACTCTGGGCTCCCGCCCGGGCCACCGGACAGGTTCGACGTGCTCCCGGGCCCGCACTGCATGGCGGCCACGTTGCCGAGGAGCGACGGGCCGAACTGAAGACCGTAGACGTAGACGGGCTGGCCGTTGGGCGAGACGTAGGTGCCCGAGATCGTCGTGCCCGTCACCGAGGCGTAGGTCCGCGGGGGCGCACCACCCGCACGGGCGGGCGCCGCGCCGGCCGCCGTCACAGCGACGGTCATCCCCACGGCCAGGAGCAGTCGCCGGGCGACGTCCCCGGCCCTCACCCGTCTGGCCATCGCGCTCCCCCGTTCACGACCCGTTGGGGCTGCAGTCGACGAAGATGCGGAACCGACCGTCGACGAGGGCGAAGTGGTACTGGTGCGTCCCGCTCACACCGGCCACCGTCCCCGTGAAGGTGAAGGTGTAGGTGTCGGGCACCTGCGTCGACTTCCCGCTGCTGGCGTAGGTGTACACCGTCGGCCCGGTCGCCCCCACGAACGCCAGCGACGCGTTCGGGTCGACGAGGCCGGCGGTGAGGGCCTGGCAGGGGGCGGCGCCGTAGCGGGAGATGACCGCCGGGTCCATGCGGTCGAAGAGAAAGGCGCGGTCGCCGCTCCTGAGCGCGGTCACGAACGCCGACGCGAACGCCCGAGGGGTCTCCGAGCTCGCCGACGTCGAGGAAGCCGATCCGGCCGCGCTGGACCCCCAGTCGAAGGCGAGACCGAGGATCCCCACGACGGTCATGGCCGACCCGGCGACGACAAGCCCGGTCCGCATGCGATACAGGGTCCCCGCCATGGCTCCCACCCCTCGAGGATCGGCGACCGGTGGCCGGCGCCCGGCGACCGCATCGTACCCACGGTCTGCGGGCCCTCGGAGAGGTCAGCTCGCCAACCCGGCAGCCTCTTCCACCTCGGACACCAGGTGCTCGGGGCGGACCGGCTTGCGCAGGTATCGCCGGACACGCGACCCCAGGCGGTCCCGCACCTCCTGGTCCAGCGCGTAGGCAGAGACCATCAGCACGGCCGGGGGCGGAGGCCTGGGGCGCATCTCCTCCACCACCGCGATCCCGTCACGGCCGGGCATGCGGACGTCGAGGACGAGCACGTCCACCGGGGCCTCGGCGAGGCGTTCGAGCACCTCGTCACCGTGCTCCGCCTCGCTGACCTCGAACCCCGCGATGCGCAGGATCGCCACGGTCGTGGTGCGCAGGGCACGGTCGTCGTCGGCCACCAGGACCCGAACGTCCCTCACGGCGCCGGAGCCGTGCGCGGGAGACGGACGGTGGCGACGGCGCCGCCGCCGGGAGCCGGGACGAGCGTCACCCTGCCGCCGTGCGCCTCGACCACACGCTGGACGATGGCGAGGCCGAGGCCGGTGCCCTGGACCTTCGTCGTGTAGAAGGGTTCGAAGACGTGGGTGGCGATGGCGGCGTCGAGCCCGGTGCCCTCGTCGCAGACCTCGATGACGGTCGCGTCGCCGGCGGCTCGGGAGGCGACCGTGACGCGACCGCCGTCCGGCATTGCCTGGCAGGCGTTGGTCACCAGGTTCACCAGCACCTGGACGAGGAGCGCGGGGTCGGCGTCGACGGCCGCCGGCGCCGGGGCGACCTCGAGCGTCACGCCCGCCGGCGTCCGGACCATGTCGCGCACCTCCCGCATGACCTCGGCGAAGTCCAGAGTCTGCACCTGCGGGTCCCGTTCTCGCATGTAGACGGTCAGGTCCTCCGAGAGGCCCGCGGCCTTCGCCAGAGCCCGCTCGGCGGTGGTGAGATGTCGGTCGACCGCACCGTCCACCTGCCCGAGCTCGTAGCGCGCCAGGTAGAGCGCGTTGGTGGCGGCGCCGAGCGGGTTGCGCAGCTCGTGGCCGATGACAGTGGCCATCTCGCCCACGGCGGAGAGCCGCTCGCCGCGCACCACGGCACGGTGGGCTTCCTCTAGCTCCGCCTCGGCCCGCTTGCGGTCGGTGATGTCCCGGATGGCGGCGGACACCAGCACGCCCCGGGCGGTCTCGAGCGGGCTGAGGCTGATTTCGACCGGGACCTCGGTCCCGTCGCTGCGCAGCCCGTAGAGCTCCAGGTTCACCCCCATGGGCCGCACCAGCGGGTCGAGCACGTAGCCAGCTCGGTGGCCGAGGTGGCGGCTATGGACCCGTTCCGGGATGAGCATCTCGACGGGGCGGTCCACCATCTGCTCGCGCGGGTACCCGAAGAGCTGCTCCGCCTGGCGGTTGACCAGGGTGATGCGCCCGACGCCGTCGACGATCACCATGGCGTCGGGGGCGGCCTCGAGCAGCCCGCGGAACATCGCCTCCGCCTCCCGGCGCTCGGTGATGTCCCGGATGGACGCCGAGACCAGCATCCCCCCGTCGGTCCGCAAGGGGCTCAGGCTGATCTCCACGGGGAACTCGATGCCGTCGCGACGCAGGCCGAAGAGCTCGCGGCCGAAACCCATGGGCCGAACCTGGGGGTTCCCGAAGTAGGCGGAGCGGTGGCCGAGATGGCGGTCGCGCAGCCGGCGCGGCAGCAGGAGCTCGACGGGCTCGCCGATGAGCTCGTCGCGCTCGTACCCGAAGAGCTGTTCGGCCTGCCTGTTCACCAGGGTGATGCGGGCGTCGCCGTCGACGATCACCATGGCGTCGGGGGCGGCCTCGAGCAGCCCCCGGAACATCCGCTCTCCGCGCTTGCGTTCGCTGATGTCGCGGGCGATAGCGGCGGCGCCGACCACCTCGCCCGTGTCGCCGCGGATGGGGGCGATGCTCAGCGAGACGCGCACCACCGACCCGTCCTTGCGCACCCGGTCGGTCTCGTAGTGGTCGATGGGCTCGTTGCGCAGCACCGACTCGAAGATGTGGTGCTCCTCCGAGCGGCGGCTCTCCGGGATGATCAGGGTGATCGGCTTGCCGACCGCCTCGTCGGCGCTATAGCCGTAGAGCCGTTCCGCTCCCTGGTTCCAGCTGGTGATGATCCGGTGGAGCGACTTGGAGACGATGGCGTCGTCGCTGGAGCCGACGATCGCGGCGAGTAGCTGCTGCGGCGGCAATGACCGCTCGGCGCCAACAGCTGACACACCCTGAACGACCGACTCATCGTGAACGACCGACTCAGTGGTCATCGCCGTCACCGGGGCCGCGCACCCCGACCACCCCCGCTCTGCCTCACCGTGCGTCTCGGACCCCCCCGAGGCACCCTTGACGCTACTCCCTCGGCGTGCCCGAATGCTCGCGCATCGCGCCTGACGCCACGCAGAGAGGCGATCCACCCGAGCGTTTACGACGCGCGGTGAGACTGTTCGCGAAACGTTCACCGAGCGGGACCGAGGGACCGGCGAGGGCGGACGAGGAGAAGGACCGATCTGGCGGGAGAGTCGCCCCAGTCAGCCCCCTGGCGTCCTCGCGTTCGGCTCTCCCGTGTACCTGGTGACGCGACCGTAGAGTCGGCGGAGCGGTGCCACGAGCCGGAAGGTCTTGGTCGCCAATAACGCTTCTGCCTGCTGTCGGTACTCCTCCGCCTGCCGCCGGTGCTCCTCGGCCTGCGCCGCCTGTCGCCGGCACTGCTCGGCCTCCTCCCGGGCCGATCGGGCAGCCTCGCGACTTTCCTCCAGCTCGCGATGCAGCCTGGCCTGGTGCATCGAAAGTCCGTGGACCTGGTCGCCGAGCGCCTCCGCTCGTTCGGCCAAGGCGGCAACTGCGTGTGATCCGTCGTCCAAGACCGCCTTGACGACGAATTGGTAGGTCTGCGCTTCCGGATCGTCCAGGATCTGCGTGACCATCGCCTGGGAGACACTGTCCTTGCCGACCGCCAGCTCGGTCGCGAAGAGCGGGACCACGACTCGTGACGTGTCGACCAGCAGCAGGCCGGCGTCCCGGACAAGGTCGCGAAGCGTGGCCTTCGTGAAGAAACGAAGATGTGTGCGATCCAGCAACCCGATCTCCGTGTATTGGAAGGCACCTCCCAACAACGCGATCCGAACGTCTCCGTGGGCGATGTTCGGAACGGAGATCACCACCGTGCCGGACGGCTTGAGAAGTCGGACCGCAGTCCGAAGCGTCGTGAGGGGATCGCGCAGATGCTCGAGAACGTCGCCGAACGTGATGACGTCGAACTGCTCACCCTCGAGCTCCTGCCACAGCGTACCGGCGTCGAGGTCTCCCACGACAACGCGCTCAGCCCATTGCTCGGCGACGGCGGCTGCCTCGGGATCGCGCTCGATGCCGACGACGTGGCAGCCACGGTCGTTGAGAACCTTGGAGAAGTACCCGGTTGCGCATCCCACCTCGAGGACACGCTTGTTGAACCCGGTGAAGTCCAACATATAGGCGTACGAATTGTTCGTGGACGCGGGATCGACGATCGTGTCGTAGACAAACGCCAATTCAGCGACCCCCTGCTCGGTGACCCGACCCTCGAAAAGTGTACCCACGCCCTCCCGCGGATGGCGCGGCGACCGCTGGAGGATCATGGGGCGGCCAGCCGGTGTCGACCTCGGCCTCGGCTCCAAGGTCGGGACGCGCTCGCGTCCTGCGCCAGGCGACGAGCCACCAGCAGAGCACGAATGATGCGAGCATCACCGATGCGATCGAGACACCGATCCCGATCCAGACCCGAAGTGGATACGAGCTGTGCGTTCGCACTTCCGACGCGTTCGTGGTTCCTGGCAGGGTTTGGAGGACGAGCAGTCCGTCGCCTGTCTCTCCGGCTACTCGAGCCCCCGAGACGGCCACGAGGGGCGACCACACGATGTTCGTCGAGTAGAGGTGGTTCGGCTCGATGTCGGCATGCGAAGGAGCGCGGCCGTCGAGGGCGAAGTCGAGCCGATCGGGCGGATGTGCAAGGGTACGCCCGCCCTGGGTCAAGCGGAACTGGCCGAGCTGCGGGGCATTGGGCATCTTCATCGTGGGTGGGAGCGAATCTGCGGTGATCGAGGAGGCTCTCGTCGCGCCTGGGGCGCCGGGCAAGGCGACGGGAGTCGCGGCGAGCACCTGGTAGACCCCGAGGCCGACGTACCAGGCCGCAACGACGTAGACGAACGCGATACCCATCCTCCTCGCCGGCGAGCGATAGGTCGCTCCCACAAGCAAGAGCGTCACGACGAGGAGGAGCGCGAGCGTCAGGTACGAGTTCAGGCGGTAAGGGAACTGGATCGAACCTCGCACGACCGTGGGTACCGCTCGCATGAACCACGGCGCATCGGCGGTCCACCAAGCGGTGTGGGTCATCAGGGCGAAGAGGAGTCCCCCCAGACAGACGAGTATCGCCGCCGCCCAGGCCACGGGCTTGCCCTTCGAAGGGCCATTGCGCCGCCGAGAAATCATGGCCTGCGTCGTCGCGATCGCCAGAAGCCCAATAGGGATGAGGAACAGCGACTCCGTCTGGTTGTAGAGCTGCTCCCGGACCCCCACGACGCGTGTTTGCGCCTCCGGCCACCGCAGGATCGGCCACAGGACGACGGAGGGACGGTCCAACGCCGTCACAGCCGTGGCAAGGGAACCGCCGGCGATCATCGTCCGATGAGCAAGCCACACGTCCGGCACCAGCCACGCTGCCGTGAGACCGGCGCCGATCACGAACGCGACGACCATGGGCACCAGCCGTCTGGCATCCCGCCAGCGGATTCCCAGCACCCAAGCGAACAGCAGGACCACGAGCGCGAGGAAGGAGAGACCGAGCACGGAGGTGATGTTGTGCATACCGAGAATGAAGCTGACCGACACGGCGATCAAGACCAGCGCGACTCGGTCAGTCGAGCCCTCCCCTAGGGCCACCAGGTACCGGACGGCGCTTCCGAGCAGCAACGAGACCATCGAGACCGCGACGAACTCTGCCCAGGCACCGCGCCCGTACACGTCGGTGAGATAGTAGGGCGCGGCCACTCCGGCGGAGGCGAGGGCGGCGGCCAGGGGCGGGGAGACGCCGAGCCCCTTCGTCGTCCAGTAGAGACCCACGAAGGCGCCGAAGGCAGCGGCGACCATCGAACCGAGGAAGGCGATCCATGGGGTCACCACGACCGACAGATACGCGAGCACCGCGAGCCCGTATCCGCCATAGAAGACCTGGTTGGGGTAGTAGAGGTCCGTGAACCGCGACTGGATGAAGAACGAAGGGAGCCCCGACGAGCGCACCGTGTCGTGCTGGACGACGAGGAGCCAGTACGGGAATCCCCATTCGAACCACGCATTTTGACGGAACATGAACGGGGCGAAGAACCCGATGCTGAGGACAGCGCCCAGGAGATACGGCCACCGGGGGGATCGGCCCTGGGGCCGAGCATGCCGAGTGGTGCTGCCGGCGGCATCCACCCGTGTCATCAGGGAGCCGCGCAAGAAGGTCACTTCCTCACGCTCGGGTCTCGCGTCGCGCGGCCCCTTCGTCCGGGTCGCCCAGACCAGGCCGCGAGACCCACCTGTCCGGACGCGATCGGCGATCGTCGTCGTGCTGTCGGCGTCGTCGGCGATTCTCCCGTCCGATCACGTACAGGTCGGCGAATGCAGCAAGCGCGTCACCGATCCGCAGGGTGGAGCCCCTGACGTGGCGCCACGCGTGAAGCGGGACCTCGACGATCTGCGATTCGTCCAACGCCGGCGCACCGGAGACACCCGTGAGCAGGCGGTTCAGCAGGTCGACGTCGAAGGACAATCGGGTTCGGAACGGCTGGACCAGAGCGGCGCGAAGGGTCTCGTTGACTCTGAAGACCTTGGCCCCGCATTGCGTGTCGTAGACCGGAAGATCAAGAGCCCACGACGCCAGGGTGGCATAGACGCGACCCAGGTAGTGGCGGACCCGGCTCCGCTCGATCCGACTGCCGAGATGCATCACGCGTGCGCCCATCACGCACGCCAACGACGGATCGGACTCGAGGACCGACACCAGGCGGAGGAGCTCCCTCGGGGGTGTGGCCATGTCGGCGTCGTAGTAGCCGACCACGGCCGCTCCCGCCTCGATCCCCCTCAGAAGCCCCTGTCGGACGGCCTCGGCCTTGCCCGAGTTGCGGGCGAGCGTCACCATGTCGATGCAGCTCGACTTGCCGCACAGGTCTGTTAGCAGTTTCGGCGTCACATCCGTCGAGCCGTCGTCCACGAAGACGAGGTGGATCCCGCCGTCGTCGACGAGGCGAACGAACCGGGTCGGCTCCAGGCGCTGCGCCTCGTTGTAGCAGGGCACGACGATCACCGGCGGGGCGGCTGCAACCTCGGGCATCCCGATCACGCGTTCCCGGAGCACACGGTGCCCCTGCACACATAAACCATCAACACGGTTCGGGCGACCTCACCGGGCGCTCGCCCGCCACAAGAATCTCACTTCGGACTCGGTCGATCTCCTCGAGGTGTTCATCCATCGAGCTGAGCGCCTGGAGGACGATACACCACCACCCGGGAGCCAGCCGCACGGGTGCGGGCGGGATCGACGACGGCGGGGGCTATTCTCCACGATCCAGGACCTCGCAGGCGCTCGAAGGGGTGAAGCACTGGAATGAACGGTGCGGGCCATGCGATTCTCGTGCTCGCCTATCTGGGGTTGCTGCTCGGAGTGGTGGTGTTGTGGCCGCGAGCGCGAAGCCCGAGACGGGCCGCCCTCGTCACGCTCGGAATCGTCGGCGCCCTCGCCGCGGTCCACGAGGCGTTGTTCGACACCCTGTCCGAAGACGCCTTCATCACCTACCGCTATGCGTTGAACATCGTCCAGGGACATGGCCCGGTGTTCAACGTCGGCCGGCACGTCGAGGGGTACTCGAATTTCCTCTGGATGATCGTCATCGCCGTTCCGCACTGGGTCGCCGGGGTCTCCATCGTCGAGAGCGCCCGTGGCCTGGGATCGATCCTTGCCGTGGCCACGGTCGGCCTTACCTACGCGGTCGCCGCCCGACAGGCCGGCAACCGCCAGGCGGGCCTGATCGCCGCGATCCTGACGGCCGCGATCGGCAGCTTCGTCGCGTGGGGGCCCAGCGGCCTCGAGGTGCCGCTCTTCTCGCTGCTGCTGGTCTCGGCGCTTCTGGTTCTCTCCCATCGCCAGTATCTCGTCGCCGGGCTCCTGCTGGGCCTTGCCACGATGACGCGCCTCGACGCCGTCGTCGTCGTCGTTGTCGTGGGTCTGTGGGTCCTGGCCTGGCCAGGCTCGGAATTCCGCGTGCGTCTTCGCTCGTTCGCGCTCCTGGCGGTCGGCGTCGGGGTGCTCGTCGCCCCGTGGACGATCTGGCGCGTCGACTACTACGGGTATCTCGTTCCGAACGCCGTGGCGGCCAAATCGGGAATGCCGCTCGCGCGTCAGCTTCACCTGGGACTCGGGTACTTCAATTCCTTCGCCATCTCGATCCTTCCCGTGATCCTCCTCGGCGCGATCGCCCTCGCCTTCTTCCTTCCGAAGATCCGGCAGACGGATCCCGAGTTGTTGGCGTTCTGGGCCCTGTTGGTCGGCGTGGTCATCGTCTTCACCCTCTATGTGATCCTGGTCGGCGGGGACTGGATGCCCGCCTTCCGGTTCTTCGCGCCCATCGTCCCTGTCCTCGTGCTGGCCATCGTCCTGGCGTTCTCCTGGGGGTTGGGACCGGACGCGAAACGGGTGCTGGCATCTCGTGCCACGATCGCCGTTGTCGCCACGGCCGTTGCACTCCTTCTCGTGGTCGACTTCTCCGACGTGCGGTTGATCCAGGACGTTCGAGGGCACCGGGTCGACGTGGAGCAGACGGCGGACGTCGGTGCCTGGTTCCATTCGACCCTGCCCACCGGAACGACGATCGCGACCTTCCCGAACGGGGCGATCTCGTACAACGCGGGCACGGGGATGCAAATGATCGACATGTGGGGACTCACGGACGAACACATCGCACGCCACGGGAAGCGAATACCGGACGGCGCTCCGGGGCACATTGCCTACGACAACGTCTACATCGCGGCGAGGAGGCCGGACCTCGTGTTCCCAGATCTGCAAGGTCTGGACAAGGCGCCGTCATGCGTGATGTACCGACACTTCGCGGGCAGCTACGTCGCGGTCAGCTTCCAGCTCCGAGGCCGGCCTCTCTGGGCGGACCTCCTGGTGAGAAGTGACGAGGCGCCCGGGATCGTGCGCCGCCTGTCCTCCGTGCACCGCTATGTCCTCTACCCCTGTCCCCCTGATCCCTTTTCGGGCGGTCCACCACCGCCGCTCCCGAACGAGCCTGCGTAGGAGCGCGCTCGCTGTCGAAGGGGGCTCAGCCGGCTTGGAGCGGAACGCAGTTGCGGGTGGTCTAGGTGCCAGCTGATCCCAGGTCGTCGATCGGGACCTTCGCCTCTTCACGCCACCGCCCGGTGGGATCTTCAATGGATCCGTCGTAGTGCTGGCCGGGGCTACCTGGCCTGGGGACCCTGGCTTCGGAGATTAGGGGGGACCCATGGACGCTCTGGTTCCCGTATTGGCCTCAGAGGTGACCGTGTCCGTGCTCGGTGCAGGATCGTTTCTGCCCGAGCATCGGGTGTCCAACGAGGAGATCCTCCACTACCTGCGCCCGGCCCGGCCCGACGGGCGGCTGCTCGAAGCCGAATGGGTGGAACGCCATCTCGCCATCCACGAACGCCGACTCGACTACGAGTTCGGCGGGCGCCGCAAACGCCCTCGGGCCGACGGGGGCCTTTACGACGGCGACCTGGCCCTCCGAGCAG